>LNAP01001218.1_pt1 | contig 27734 bp, 29 predicted proteins | sample 602601 | NCBI WGS metagenome assembly LNAP01 (sample SAMN02440304, study PRJNA202911) | soil metagenome | biome: Subtropical and temperate rainforests or woodlands; isolation source: soil samples (1 kg each in a 20% v/v slurry with milli Q water) were... ... | reverse complement strand
CGACTTCTTCAATCGCGATCCCGTCGTCCACACTTGGACCTACAAACTTGACAAGGCCGCTTGATATGATTCGAATTTCAAAATCGCTGATCTAGTCGCTTGTCGGCCGGGCATTCCGGCAGACATTTTCGATGCCTGGAACCTCCGCGATGGCGCCCACAGCAGCGTCGGAAGAGACGTCGTGCGGCGGCCGCTGGCTATATGAAACATCGCTCACGCGCGGGCGGGTCTGCGCGCTTCAGAATTCGGCCGTGCGTCTCGCATTCGCGGATCGCGCCGGCCTGCTGTAGTGCGGAGATGGCCCGGTTGCGCACCTTTCGGATCGCGAGTCTCGTCTCTTTCGTCGGCCCGCATGGCAATGCTCCTCATAGAACGAATTCGTTGCCCAGGCGTCCGTTCCGTACCGGTACGACCGGGCGGGATTCTCAAACGGAAGGGCGGGCGCACGTCACGAACTGCCTGGGAGACCGGCTGCCACGGCATTGACCCAGCGGCCCGCCGACGATAGCGTTTAGGCTGCCGGACTGATCGAGTTTAGAACTTGGGTTTTGGCAAATATGGAATGGTCGGCTAAGCCCAGCAACGCAAGTTGGCCGTTTGGTAGCTGGGCCGAAGATCTCGCCGCGGCCTTCGTCCAACTCGAGCCTCGCCAGGTTGCCGACCTGCCGTTCCGAGGCGAGATCGTTCGAAAGGACGCGGACGAAATCAGAATTTCGCGGGTTGCCGCGACCAAGCACAGGGTCCTGCGCCTGCGATCGCATATTGCCCGCAGCACCGAGGATCTTTGCTTCATAAATCTGCAACTCGACGGGGTTGGCCGCTATCTCCAACGTGACCATGTCCAGATTTGCGGACCGGGCGATATGGCGCTCGTGGACACAACCGAGCCATTCGAAATCGAAAATAGCCGTGATTTCCGCTTGTTCTGTTTTGCGGTTCCGCGGCCCTTGGTGCCGAGTTGTCTTTTAGGCAAACCGAAGTTGAACATGATGCGGACCGAATTGGGCTACGCGTTGTCCCGGATCCTCGTCGGCTACGCAGAGCTTTGCCTTGCCTCTCCACCGGCATCGGACCTTCCCGCACTTGGCGGTTCCCACATCGCCGATCTGATTGGCCAGGTGCCCGCCGCACTCGAACAGTCGCCGTCGGAGGCGATCAAAGCTCCGGTCCTCTTGTCGATGATGCTCGACCATATCGATCGGCACATGGCCGATTCCGATCTGTCCGCGGCAGCACTGGCGCGAAGATTCCACTGCTCGGAGCGTTACGTGCACAAACTATTTTCGGCGATGGAACGGAGCGTGGGCGAACATATCAACGCCAGGCGCATCCAGCTTTGCGCTCGCAATTTGCTGGATCCGGCGCGGGGAAATACCATCGCAGAGATCGCGTACGCAGCCGGTTTTCGGGACATTTCCTACTTCAACCATCTGTTCAAGCGCAGCTTCGGCATGTCGCCGCGAGAATTCCGCCGCTCCACACCTGCGACAGACGCGTAGGCGACGAGCCGGGAGCGTCCCCCGCCCGCGTCCACCTCGACTATTCGGTCGTTCTGTGCGCTCGGGACCAAGAATTCGTGCGGCCCAGCCCAAGACTTCTCGGGATTGCGCCGCTACCCGTTTCCGAATGGTTCACTTGTAACGAATTCGGCAAATGTCGGTCGACTTCACGCTGACACCCAAGCAGAGAAAACTCCAGCTTCAATCGCGTGAATTCGCGAAAGATATTGCTGGCGCGGCATGTTCCGTCGAGCTGCTGCCGACCGCCGAAGAGCGGTTCCTCGCCACGAAGCCGATCTACGAGTCGATGGTCGCCGCCGGATTTCTCCGCCAGTGTATCCCGGTTCGAGCCGGGGGCGAAAGCGAAGGGCTCGTCGAACTTGCCATCCTGGCGGAAGAACTCTACAGCGCCGATGCAAGCGTCAGTCTGACATTGATCGGAACGTTGCTCGGACTCCTTCCGATCCTGCTCGGTGGATCGAAGGAGCAGAAGGAGCGGCTGCTCGCGCCTTTCCTGGACTCTCGCGGCGCGCCTCTGGCTGGCTTCTGCGCGACCGAGCCGGGGGGCAGCGCGAACGCAGCATCTCCGCCTCCCGGCGAGGGCGTCCGGACGACGGCGAAGCGCGATGGCGCCCGCTGGATCATCGAGGGACGAAAAAGCTGGATTTCGTCAGCGTCCGGCTGGGATCGCAAGGGCGCCGACGTTCTCTGCATCGTTTGCCGCACGGACGCTGCCGGCCCGCCCGAGAGATCAGTCTCGATCATCGCCGTCGAACGTCCCGCAGCAGGCTTCGTGTTCGAACGTGCAATCGAATCCGTGGGGCACCGTGCGCACCTCTTGCCACAGATCCGTTTCGATAACGTGTCCGTACCCGATGCCAATCTGGTGGGTACGGAAGGTTACGGCTTCGCCCTGACGTCGGCGAGCTTCACGGGAGCCGCGGCCCTGGTTGGGATTTTCGGTGTAGCTCTGATGCGTGCTGCCTTCGACGTCGCGTTGCGGTTTTCCAGGACCGAACGACGGGGAGGAATTCGTCCGGTCATCGAACAGCAGGCCGTCGGATACGCTCTGGCAGATGCGAAGACCGCGATAGAGGCGACGCGCGGCCTCGCTTGGCGTGCTTGCCACGCGGTCGACGAAAACTTGCCCGGCGCGGACGAGTTCGCGATCCATGCCAAGGTGTTCGGATCCGAGATGGCGGTCCGAGTCGTGACCGATCTGATGCGCGTCGTCGGTATCGACAGCTATGACCACGAATGTCCTCTCGGCCGCCTGCTGAACGACGCCCTCGCTCTTCCGATACTCGGTGGAGGTAACGTCGGCGTGCGACGCCGCCAGCTGCACGCGATCCTGAAGCAGGCCGACTACGATCCTCTCATGGAGGGAAACGGGGCCTGAGAGCCGAAATCCGGTGGGCTCACGCCCCCGGTTTCTGAAAACCCATCGGAGGAGCTGTTCAATGACGGATACGGACGCGAAAGTGGCAGTGGTGACGGGCGCATCGCAGGGCATCGGCGCAGCGCTGGTCCAAGGATTTCGTGAACGCGACTATCGCGTCATCGCGGTATCGAGATCGATCAAGCCCTCGGCTGACGCCAACGTCGTCGCGGTGCAAGGCGACGTCTCCGATCCGAAGACGGCGGATATGGCAGTCAAGGAAGCGTTGGATCGGTTCGGACACATCGACACGCTGGTCAACAACGCCGGCATGTTCATGGCCAAGCCGTTTACGATGTATTCGAATGAAGACTACGAGGTCTACATCGCCACCAACGTGACGGGATTCTTCTACATGACCAGGCGCGCGGTCGACGCGATGCTGACGAGAGGAAGAGGCCATGTCGTGACCATCACCACGAGCCTGGTCGATCAGCCGATGACGAGCGTTCCTGCCGTGCTCGCGTCGCTGACGAAAGGCGCCTTGAACGCAGCGACCAAATCGCTCGCGATAGAATGCGCAGGCCGCGGCGTTCGCGTGAACGCGGTCTCTCCCGGGATCATAAAGACCAGGATGCACGCCGCCGAAGCATACCCGGCATTGGCCCGACTGCACCCGATGGGCCGGATGGGCGAGACGTCGGACATCGTCGAAGGCGTGATGTATCTCGACGCGGCGCAGTTCGTGACGGGCGAAGTCCTCCACGTCGACGGTGGTCAGGCTGCCGGCCATCACGCGCCTGGATAATACGTTCGTCGTCTTCCGAAAACTCGCAAAGGAAAAACGATATGACCGAAATGCTAACGGGAAACTGCCTCTGCGGTCAGGTCACCGTGACCATGCCGCGCGAGGGCGCGACCGCGGCTATCTGCCACTGCAGCCATTGCCAGAAGCAGACCGGTTCCGCATTCTCGACCGTTCTGATCGCTGCCGCCGATGCGGTCTTCGTGAATGGAACGCTCGCCGACTATGAGGACACCAATGACAAGCGAGATTCCGTGATCCGGAGGTTCTGCCCGAAATGCGGATCGCCGGTCGAGACGCGATCGGGCGCGACGGAAAGCTCGGCATTCGCGTGATCAAGGCGGGACTCATGAAGGAGGGAGCGATCGCGTCGCATCTCGAGACGTTTTGCGACAGCAAGCTCCCTTGGGTGAATGCGCAGCCGGGAACGATCTGCTTTCCGAGGATGCCACCGGCGGCTTAGGTACGCTCGTAGTTCTCTCGTCCGGCTCAAAGCCGACGTTCAATCTTCTTGGAGGGTGTTTGCGATGGCGATCGACTTCACGTTCACGAACGAGCAGCGAGCTCTGCAGTTGCAGTCCCGTAAGTTCGCCCGCGGCACGCTCGCCGGGGCGGAGGCGTGCGAAGCTTTGGCGACGCCGGAAGAGCGTTTTCTGGCGACGAAGCCTATCTATGAAGCGATGGTTGCGGCGGGCTATTTGCGAAAATGCATTCCGGCACCGGCTGGCGGCGACGGAGGGGGAATGGTCGACATGGCCATCCTCGCCGAAGAGTTCTACTGCGTGAATGCCAGCGTCACGCTGACCATGCTCGGGACCGTTCTCGGCTTGTTGCCGATCCTGCTCGGAGGAACGCCAGAGCAATGCGATCGGTTGTTGGCGCCGTTTCTGAAAACCCAGGGCGCGCCGCTCGCGGCTTTCTGCTTCAGCGAACCTGGCGGTAGCGCGAATGCCGCCTCGCCCCCGCCCGGCGAGGGCATCCGGACGGTCGGAAAGCTCGATGGCAAGAACTGGAAGATCGACGGCCGCAAGAAGTGGGTGTCGTCTGCCACGGGCTGGAATCGCAAAGGCGCAGACGTCTTGTGCGTCGTCTGTCGGACCGATCCGAATGCGCCGCCGGAGAAAGGAACTTCCATCATCGCGGTCGAAGGACCGGCGCCGGGAGTGAGGCTCGAGCGGGCTATCGATTCGATCGGTCACCGTGCACATTTGGTACCCGAGTTCGAGCTTCGCGACGTCGCGGCGCCTCAGGAAAACCTGCTCGGAAAGGAAGGCGATGGGCTCGCTTTGGCGATGGGCGCCTTCACCGGGACGGCGGCCCTCGTCGGAATCTTCGGCGTAGCTCTGATGCGGTCGGCGTTCGACTTCGCGCTGAAATTCGCCAAGACCGAGAAGCGCGGTGGCGTTCATCCCATCATCGAGCACCAAGCGGTCGGCTACGCGCTGGCCGACGCCAAGACCGCATTGGAATCGGCGCGCTATCTAAGTTGGCGGGCATGCCATGCTCTCGATGCGCAGTCGCCCGGTGCGGAGGAACTCGCGATCCAAGCGAAGATCTACGGCTCGGAGACGGCCGTCCGCGTGATCACCGATCTCATGCGGATCGTCGGAATAGAGAGCTACGACCATGACACGCCGTTCGGACGGCTTCTGCGGGACGCACTCGCGCTTCCGATCTTCGATGGCGGCAACATGGGCGTCAGACGGCGTCAGTTGCACGTCATGCTGACCCAGCCGACCTACGATCCGCTAACCGCCTGCGGCGGAGCGTGACGTCTAAACGGTTGGGCCAACCAGCATCGGCACATGACCCGCGCTTCCTGCGTCGGATCGAGCAGGCACGAAACAGCTTGCGCGCGGGACGTGGGGCCAGGCTCGAAGACATCGAAGCGAATAGTGGCACGTGCACACTTCCTTGGGAGTTGACGCGCAAAGATGCGGAAATGGCGTTCGAAAGCACCGTCGGGCACGCCACCAGCGAACTTTCCAGGCAGGTCCCGAGTTCGGCGCCCTTCACGCAATCAAAACGAACCGAGCGTGGCTCCCAACACGATCACGGCGACAAGTGCGATGATGGGACCGACAATCGCCGCCATGACGATATCGAGATAGCTTTCGCCGTGCTTCGATCCACAGACGGCAAGCAAGGTAACCACCGCGCCGTTATGCGGCAAGCTGTCGAGTGTGCCGGCACTGATCACCGCCACACGATGCATCAGGCCGGGATCGAGGCTCGTCTGCATGTAGGTGGGGCCGAGTGCCTCAAGGGCAATGGTCAAGCCCCCCGATGCCGAGCCGGTTAGGGCAGCAAGGATATTGGTCGCTACGGCAAGCGAGACCAGCGGGCCGCCCTCGATGCCCAGCACCCATACCTTGACGGCCTCGAAGGCTGGCAACGACGCCACCACCGCGCCAAAGCCGACCAGGCTCGCCACACTGACGATTGGCAGTACCGCTGCGTTCGCGCCGGCGTCCATCGTCGCCCGCAGGGTGGGCAAGCGGTTGAAATTGGTTGCGATCAACACCACGATCGCCACCGCCAGCGCGACGATGACGGACCAGACGCCGCCAACCGCAGCGAGCGACGTCGCGCCCCACTGCGCCTCGTTGAGGAAGGAGGCGTCGATATTCGGGAGAACCGCGAAAGACATGATCAGATTGACCGCCACGACGGTGACAAGCGGTAGCGCGGCAAGCGTGAACGGCGGCAGCGCGGCGGCGCGAGCGCCCCTGGCAATTTCTTCGGGATCGAATTCGCGCGCCGCGGTGGCGCGCTCGCGAACGATCCCGTCGGCTGCTGCGGCGGCGGGATCGGTCGAATCGGCGTAATCATAGGACTCGCCGGCGCGCCGCGCCCTGGCTTCCGCGCGCGCCAGCCACCACAGGCCGAATCCGAGCATGACCGCCGATGCCGTCAGGCCGAGGCCCGGAGCAGCAAACGGGTTGGTGCCGAAAAACGGCATCGGTATCGCGTTCTGGATCGCGGGCGTGCCGGGCATCGCCGACATTGTGAAGGTCGATGTGCCCAGGGCGATGGCCGCGGGCATCAGGCGATGCGGTATATTGGCGGCCTTGAACAAGGCGTGTCCCATCGGCGCCAGCACGAAGAATGCAACAAACAGGCTGACGCCGCCATAGGTGACGAACGCTCCCGCCAGCACGATGGCAAGCATGGCTCGCTTCGTGCCCAGGCGCTCGGTCAGGAATTTGGCCATGGCCTCGACCGAGCCGCTGGCTTCCATCAGCTTGCCGAACAGCGCACCGAGGAGAAAGATCGGGAAAAACTGTGCGACAAAGCCGGCTGCGTTGCTCATGAAGGTCTGCGTCCAGTTCGCCAGCAGCGGCTGGCCTGCCAGCAGCGCAGCAATCAGGGCGCACAGCGGCGCGAGAAGTAGAATGCTCCAGCCCCGATAGGCGAGCCAGACCAGCAGACCAAGAGCAATCAGGATTCCGACGACACTCATGGCGCCTCACCGTCGCGGCAAGCAAGCTTTACAAAAAACTCACGCTCTCAGCACTCCGCCAGCAAAACATCGAGATCGGCGCTCGACTTGCTGCCGAGATCAGCGCCGTGACTGGACAGAAAATCGCCGGCACTCTTTCGGCCCTCCGCCTTCAGCATTGCGAGAAATTCCCATTCCGCATTGAGCTTCGACGACGCGCCGAATTCGGCCAGCCTGTCGGTCATGATCCGGTGCGTTCGCATGCTTGCCCAGCGCACGCCTTCGCCTTGTCCGGGATCGGCAGCCTGGCGCAGCAGCGCGATCATGCGCAGTTCCTTCATGAGCGGCGCGTTGAAGGAAATCTCGTTGAGGCGATCCAGGATATCGCCTGCCGTCCTCGGCGTCTTCCGTCGCTCCCGCGGATTGATCTGGACCAGGATGGTATCCTGCGCGTCGCTCTCTCGGACCAGAGGCGTGATGGTGGGATTTCCGGCGAAACCGCCGTCCCAATAAGGCTCGCCCTCGATCTCGACAGCCTGGAACATTGTGGGGAGACAAGCCGAGGCCAGAAGCACCTCCGGCGTAATCTGGCTGTTGCGAAAGATTCTTCCGCGGCCGGTGTGCACATTTGTGGCGGTGATAAACAGCTTGATCGGAGATGTTACGAGGCGGTCGAAATCGATGCTTTCGGCCAGCACCTTGCGAAGCGGGTTGAAGCCCATGGGGTTGAGATCGTAGGGCGAGAATACGCGCGACATCAGGTCGATGGCGAGATAGGCGGGCGATGCGTCCAGCGTCCAGCGGCCCATCAACCGTTCGAGGGGAGAGCGCTGCAAAGGACTGAAGGCGGCGGCACGTGAAACACGCAGCCAATATGCATCGAGCGCGGCGCGCGCGCCGTTGGCTCCGCCCTTTGACCATCCGTCCGCCAACACCGCCGCATTCATGGCTCCGGCTGACGTGCCCGAGATCGCATCGATCTTGATCCATGCCTCTTCGAGCAGCCGGTCGAGCACACCCCAGGTGAATGCGCCATGCGATCCACCGCCCTGCAAGGCAAGGTCGACAAGGACCGGCCGGCGCTCCGTTGTTGCTGCTTCGTCGATCGCCGAACTCATCTCACCAACTCCGGAATGGATATGGACTTCGAGGGCGTCCGGGAAGCGGCTTCATTTTGGTCACCGGCACAATCGGGTCGAACCGCCGGCCGCTGCGGACAAGCATCCGATCGATTCGAAGCTGACCTCAACCGCCGAGCGTGTTCTTGTAGATCTTGCCGTCCTTCATGATGACCTTGAAATTCTTCGCGGGGTCGGCGATCAGGTTGATATTCTCCAGCGGATTGCCGTCGACCAGCAGCAGATCGGCGAGTGCGCCCTGCTCCACGACGCCGAGCTTGCCGGGATACGGACTGCGCTTGCCGGACAATGCCAGCAATTCGGCGTTGGTGCCGGTCGCCATGGCGAGCGCTTCGGCGGGACTGTACCAGCGGACAAGCGAAGCCAGAATTGCGCCCTGTTGCTGCGCCAGCGCCTGGGAGAACAGGACATCGGTGCCCCACGCCGTCTTGATCTTGTACTTCTTTGCCAACTCGTATGTCCGGGCTATGCCGGGCCAGACTTCATCAGCCTTGGCTCGCTGGACCGAGCCGACCGGAAAGCCCAGTCTCAGATCCTCGGGAAGGGGCTGCAGACTCAACCACACGCCCTTCTCGGCAATCAGCTTGGCAGTCGCCTCGTCCATCAGGAAGCCATGTTCGATGCACTTCACACCCGCGGCAATGGCCCGCTGAATCGCCACTGGCGTAAAGGCGTGCACGGTGACGTAAGTACCCCAATTCTCGGCCGCTTCGACAGCGGCCCGCAGTTCCGGCTCGGTAAAGGTCGTCACGTCGATCGGGCTGAACGGCGAGGAAACACCGCCACCAGCCGTCAGTTTGATCTGGGAGGCGCCCTGCATGAGTTGCTCGCGGACGCGGACGCGCACCTCGTCGGGGCTGTCGGCGACCATACTGCCGCCAAGCTGTTCCATTCGGCTGAGCATGCCGCCGATTGTCCGCGGTAGTTCGGACAACTGGCGGAAATCCCCGTGCCCGCTGGTCACCGTGATCAAAGCCCCCGCGGGATAAATGCGGGGGCCCGCGATGACCTCCGAGTCAATGGCGCTCTTCAGTCCGAATATGGGGCCACCCACATCGCGTACCGTGGTGAAGCCCCGCATCAGCGTATCTGTCGCCTCGGCACCCGCCGCGATATTGTTGTATCCGACGTCACCGGTGATCGACTGAACAGGGCTGGGCCGTATCAGCATCGCGTGCCAATGTGCGTCGATCAGGCCAGGCATCAGCGTGCGCCCGCCGCCAGCAACGACCGTCACGCCCGGTTCTGCGGCGATCGGCGCCGCCGAGATGCGTTCAATGATGTTGCCTTTGACGAGAACACTGGACGGCGCGGAGAGCGAGCCGCCCTTGCCATCGAAAATGCGGACATTTTGAAACAATGTCGCGCTGACATTGGTGGGCGGATTGGCTTGCGCGTGAACAGCGGACGCCAGCCCCATAACCATAAGTGGAAGTGCTGCGACGAAAATCCGCCGCGACATGGAAGTCATGCAGAATCCTCCTTGGCGCAGAAGTTGTATGGTATTCCGTAGGCACGCATTTGCAAGGTGTAGCTAACAACAACATTTTGAGCGGACCACTTCCTGGGGGCGGCCAGAACGATCTCGGGACTCTCTTGGGTCGGGGCCGCGACGTCTGATCGGCGTCATCGATGGGCCGGCGCGTCCGGAAAGCTCAGAATTGTGAAACCGGGGCGGCAGCGGCGCTGACAACATCGATACCGCCCGCGAATTCACGCGTTCCCTCGACAACAACAGCAAGGATTGCAGTGAAGCGTAACAAGCTACCTTTGCCGAAAAGAATGCAGGCAGTCACGAGGCGCGCCGCATCTGCCTGAAGGCACTTAACAAGCGAAGTCCGCTCAGTGTACCTTTCCTGCGGTCGCTTTGGTCGTGACATGACACAAGCCTTTGCCTTCTCGTCGTCTTGAGCGGTGACGCCAACGTAGGTTCGGCAGTTGGAACAGCGGAAGAAGCCAACGAGTTTGCTTCGCAGATTGCTGTCCAGCTCTCTCCGCTGGCTGGTCGCGGCAATCGGTTTTCTGTGCCGGGCCGTGCTCATGGCATGGGCCACACTGGCCATCTACTATTCGAATCTGCCATGGCCCGGGTTGCGCCTGGGGCTGGCAACAGCCTTTGCGGCGTTCGCGATCTGGGCTCTTTGGTTTTCACGCCAGCGGCGCATGCCAGCGATCGCTGTCGTATTGTTTTTCGGCGTGGTCGCATGGTGGATATCGATCCGTCCCTCGCACAATCGCAACTGGCGACCGGAAGTTGCGGTCATGCCGCGGGCTGAGGTCGATGGCGACCGCGTGCGACTGACCGGCGTCCGCAACTTCGACTACCGTACCCGAAATGATTTCACGGTACACTACGAGGAGCGGGAAGTGCTGTTATCGCACTTGACCGCTCTCGATTTCTACGTTTCCTACTTTATCGAAGGGCCGGTCGGACACACGTTCCTGAGCTTCATTTTCGACAATGCGCCGCCGCTGAGTATCTCGATCGAGACGCGGCCGGAGGTCGGCGAGGGCTTTGCGCCCATTGCCTCTCTCTTCAAGCAGTTCGAGTTGATCTACGTGGTGGGTGACGAGCGCGACCTGGTGGGCGTTCGCGCCAACCACCGGCAGGAGCCGGTATACCTCTATCGCCTCAACACTTCCGCCGACGATGCGCGCCGGCTGCTTCTGATCTACCTGGCGCGGATCAACGAACTCGCCGATCACCCCGAATTCTATAACCTGCTTACCAACAGCTGCACGATCAACATCGTGCGTTACGCGAACGCCGCTGGCCGGGGTGGCGGATTCGACATCCGCCATCTCCTCAACGGGCTGGTCGACGGCTACCTCTATTACTCGGGCCGCCTGAACACGACGTTGCCGTTCGATGAGCTGCGGCGGCGCTCCCTGATTAACGAGGCGGCGCACACGGCCGATGGCGCCGCCGATTTTTCGGAGCACATTCGGGCATCCCTGCCAACGATCCCTCACTGAGACGTCCCACCGCAATTCGGGCCACCGCGAGAATGACTAAGAGCATCGATATTTGACTCCAGCGGGACTGAGCGCGAGCACGAGACCTGCTCCGATCAGCAGAATGCCGAAGGCAATCAGCGGCAGCGGGATCAGGATTCCCGCCAGCGCACCGCCAATTGCCGCGCTCAAGGATTCGGCTCCAACCTGCAGCGCCTGATTGTTGCCCATGACGCGGCCCTGCCGTTCGGCCGAAATAGCGTTCGAAAGCACCGTCGGGCAGGCGGCGAGGGCAAGCGTCCCGATCAGCGTCGTCAGCCCGCCGGTGATCCAGATCGAGCCAAGCTGCGCGGGAAAGGTGATCGAGATCATGGTCACGCCGGCCAGGATCGCGGAGGCGACCGCGAGCCGGTTCAGGCCGAATTGCCGCGTCAGCGGCGCCATCAGCCCGAAGCTGGCGACCGCCGAGATCAGGGCGAGGCCCGAATAGATCAGCGTGGTCTGGTCGACACTGGTGTGCCACTGGTCCACCATATAGACCAGCACCATCCGGAAATAGCCGAACAGGCCGAGATAGATCAGGAAGTTGATGAGATAGAGCCGGCGGATCGGGCGATCGGTGAATACCGTGCCGAGATTGGTCAGCGCCGCGAAGACATCGAACTGCTTGTCCTTCTCGGGCGGATGCGTCTCGCGGAAACTGATCCCGACCCAAACCAGTGTCGCCACCAGCAGCGGCACCGTCAGCCAGAACGGCGCGCTCCAGCCGAGCCGAACCGCGAGCTGGCCGCCGACCACCGGGCCTGCGATATAACCGAGGCTGCAGCAGGAATAGATCCAGGCGAACAGGCGCGGCCGCTCATCGGGGCCGGCGACATCGGAGATGGCACTCTGCGCGATGGCGATGTTGGCTTCGGCCAAGCCCCCGACCAGGCAGGCGATTGCGATCAGGACCAGCGACCGCAATTCGATGCCGAGCGAAATCAGGACGTAGGCGGCAATCGCGATGAACAGCGAGATCGTGAGGACGGGCTTGCGGCCGTAACGATCCGACAGCGCTCCAAGCACCGGCGAGCCGAGAAACTGGCCGAGCGGGTAGATCGCCAAGAGGAAGCCAAGCGCCAGGCTGCGCTGACCCGTCGTCGCGTCGGCGGCGAGAAAGCCGTTTGCCCCCATCAGCATGGGAACGAACAGCGTGATCATCAGCGAATAGCCGCAAAAGCCCACGAAAATGACGAGATAAAGCGGCAGCAATGCCCTCAGGTCGACGCCCCGCATCAGCCCGTTGCCTCTCATCAGATGCACTTCGCGGACAAACTAAGCCTCAGACCGCGGTCCTGTCCATCAGCCGCGGTTATCGAAGGCCTTTCCCGTCTCAAATTTTACCTGCTTTCTTCTATTTCCTCGCAATGCTCCGGCCAGCTTTGTCGGACGGCATCAGCCGTGCTTCACTCGCTTGCAGCATGCCGGTGTCCAGCTTCCCCCGGGCCAGTGCCTCCCGCGCGCACTCGAAGATCCGGTAGAACTGAGCGCCGTCATAAGCGACGAGGAGCAGGTCAACGCCCGCGTTGAGCGCCTCGACGGTCGCGGGGCAGATACCGTGCGCGTAGATTGCGCCCATCACCAGATCGTCGGTGATGATAACCCCATGAAAATTCCATTTTTTCCGGATGATGCCGTCGACGACGCGTTTCGAATGGGAGGCGGCGTGATCGGGATCGATCGCCGTCAGGGCGACGTGTCCAATCATCAGACGCGTGCTGGAGCGTTCGAGCACTTGCCTAAACGGGCGCCAGTCGGATGCTTCCAGTTCGGCGAGCGGCGTATCGAGACTGGCGCTGAAGTGATGGGTATCAGCCCGCACGCGCCCGAGTCCCGGAAAATGTTTTGCGGTGGCTCCGACGCCGAACGTGTCGAGGCCGCGTGCATAGGCGAGCGCGATGTTGGCCACTTTTGCCGGATCGTCCGAGATCGCGCGCTGGCCGATCAGGGTGTTGAAATCCAACCGGTTGCGGCGCGACTGCGGCCGCAGGTCGAGCACCGGTGCAAAATTCAGGGTGATGCCGAGCGCCGCCAGTTCCCGGCCGTGAACGCGGCCGAATTCCTCCGCTTTGCTCGCGCCCTCGTCAGGCGGCAGATCGGCCAGCGTCGACAGCGCGGGGAGCGCCGTCAATTGCGGCGACAGATGCGAGACAATGCCGCCTTCTTGGTCCGCCGCAACGATCAAGGGTGGCAGGTCGGCGGCCCGGCGGCGCTCCTGCAGGGCCGCGATTTCAGCTTTCAGGTCGCCGGCCGTCTTTCCCGCAATATTGTGCCGGGTGACATAGATGCCAGCGATCAAACCCTTCTCGGCCAGCAACGCGATTTCGTTGAACGATGAGTAGCCGACAATGAAATGCTGGCCGAGCCGGTGCGCCGGGGCGCTGTCGGTGGTCAGAACACTCCGCTTGCGGAGTTCGACCGATGCGTGTGCGGACATCAGCGCGAAAGGCGGCAGGCACCACAACAGCACCAGCAGCCTTGCCGCGATGCTTCGGCTGCGCCAGGGTTCGACCCTCAGTAGCCAGGCCACGACGGCCACAGCGGCGACAACCAGGCCAAGACGAGACCAGCCGCGAAGCGAAATCAAATAGGGATCATTGACGTTGAAGCTGATGAAGACAAAAGCCAGACCAAGGAGCCAGAACAGGATGGCGCCGATAGATTTCATCATCTGACATTGACCGCGCGCGTATCGATCCGTGGGGGATCAGCAGGAAGCGGGCAATATCAAACGTTTGCGGCAGACGCGAGAACAGAACGGGCGTGTGCATGGAAACTGCATAACATTCCCGACGATCTGCCAAACTCCCTGACGATCTGCACGATGCAAGTGCTCTCGCTATCGCCCGGATCAGGCCTTGGCGGAAATCTCCGTACCGGTGACCAGAACGACATCGCCGTCGAGAATGGGTTTTGCGATACCGAAGAAGCGGGCCACGACCTCCGAATTGTTGTGGGCGTCCATGGCGGTCTGATCGCGGAAGCGCTCGTAAGTGGTGAAGACGCCGGGATCCGCCTGATCCTGTGAAACGAAGAAGCCGATCGTGTTTGGCTCATTGGCGCGGACGTTTTCGGCGACCTCCAGCAGGGCGCGGCGCATGGTGTCTTCATGGCCTTTTTTGGCGCGGATGACGGCGGTGATGGTCATCATGTCGAAGCTCTTTCCAAGATGAACGTTCGCGGTCCAGAAGCCGACGGCGAGCAAGCCGGGGCCGCCGCTGCGGCATAGGCTGGCTCACACCTTCACGAGACTCTCAAATCCCCCATAGATCATCCGCTTGGCGTCGAACGGGGCGTCCTTGGGATTCATCATGTCGGCAAGCCGCTTGTCGGCCATCACCTTGGCGTTGATCCTGTCGCGCTGCTTGCGCGACTTGTAGGTGATCCAGGCGAACACCACGGTCTCGCCGGGCTTCAGCTTGACGCTGCGCGGAAACGACGTGAACTTGCCGACCTTGACGTCGTCGGCGACCCATTCGCGATAGTCGAGCGCGCCATGTTCGCGCCAGACCTTGCCCGCCTTCGTCGACAGGCGGCGGTAGGCGTCCAGGTTCTTCTTCGGGACGGCGACGATAAATCCATCGACATAGGGCATCGGCATTCCTCTTGCTATTTCCCGCCATTGCAGGCCCTTTTTCAAGACCGGCAACAAGTACCAGCGCTCGACGCGGGTTTGTATTGGTCACGCAGTCGCAGCCAATCCATCGGATAGGGCAACTCCTCTTCGTGACGGCCGAGCGGCGTCAGGTCGAGATAATGGTAGGCGGCGTTCATCATATCGAGGCCGCGGGCGAAGCATGAATAAGTGTGGAAGACATTTCCCGCGTCGTCGCGCAGGAACACACTGATCCCCGGCGCTTCCTCGACACCGAAGCCGGATGTGCCGAAATTATACAGCTTGGCGCCGGACGCGATCTGCTCGAGCGTGAACGACACGGCATAGTCATAGTTGAAATCGTTTTCCGCCGAGGACAGCCAGTCGAAGGTCCAGCCCATCCGTTCCTTGAACACCTGCAATTTTTGCAGTGGCGCGCGCGATATCGCGACCAGCGTGGTGTCGCGGGCGGCGAGATGGGGCACCATGCGCTCGAATCCGTCGGCCCAGAACGAGCAGCTTTTGCAGCCTTCGTCCTGGTCCGGCGCAAACATGAAATGCTGGACCACCAGTTGCATCCGTCCGGCGAACAGGTCGGCCAGTGTCTGCTTGCCTCTGGCTCCGTCGAAGACATATTCCTTGTCGACCTTGACCCAGGGCAGCGCGCGGCGCTCCTCGCTGAGCCGGTCGCGGGCGCGGGTATATTCCTTTTCGTGCACCAGATGGGCCTTGCGGGCTTCGATCCATTCCTGGCGCGAGACGATCCTGTGCGGTTGCATGAACGGCTCCTGTCTTTTGGTTTCAGGCGAGATATCGTTCGAGCTTCGCGAGCAATTCCGTCCACCCGCGCTCATGGTTGTCGCGCGCAGCCTGGTCGAGAAATTGCTCATGGTGGAAGGTCAGCAGCGTTGCATCGCCGTCGGGTTTCAGCGCAACCGTGACTTGCGACTCCCGTTCCGGGGTCGAATGCCAAGCCCAGCTGAACACCAGCCGCTCGTTCGGTACCACCTCGCGATAGACACCGCCGACTTCGTGATACTCGCCCTGCTCCGAGCTAAAGCTGATCCGGTAATTTCCGCCGACGCGCAAGTCGATCTCCGCCCGCACCGAGCCGGCCTTGATCTGCGAGGGCCCGAACCATTGCGCTATTTTTTCGGGGTCGGTCCACGCGGCATAGACCTTCGCCGGCGACGCATTGAGACGACGTTTGAGGGTGAGGCTTGGTCTGTTGACGGGACCGGCGTCGCGGGCAGTGCTTGATTTGGCCATTTGTCTTCCTCCACAAAAGCTGCCAGGCGGTCGAGGCTTTCGGACCAGAAGCGCTGGTAGCGATTCAGCCAGTCCATCGCCTGCTCCATCGGCCCGGCGGTCAGCCGGCACGCCACGGTGCGGCCGGTCTTTTCGCGCGAGATCAGGCCTGCGTCCGACAGTACGTCGAGATGTTTCATGACCGCAGGCAGCGACATCGCGAACGGCTGCGCGAGTTCGCTCACCGACATGCCGTCCTGTTGCTCCAGCCGCGCCAATAACGCGCGCCGCGTCGGATCCGCGAGCGCTGCAAAGGTCCGGTCCAGCACTTCTTCTCGATACTTAACCATATGGTTTAGTGTAGGCGCGGCCGGATTGGAGTCAAGACCCCTCCGTCAGGCGTCTTGCTGGAGAGCGGCGGTTTATGGAGCGTCAGTAATTGTAGTAAGCCGGATTGCGCCGCGCGCGCCGCTGCTGTTGGCCGAACGCAACGCGCGGATTGATGTTGCAATAGAGGGCACGCCCGGACGCGCTCGCCATGCACTGCGCATAGGTGGCGTAGGAGCAGTCGCCGGGAATGCCGACGCCTCTGCCCTGCAGACAATAGCGATAATCATATGCGGCGGCGGGAGCCGAGCCGGTGAAACTGGCTCCGCCGGCCGCGAGCACGGTCACCATTGCCAACATTGCCTTGCGCATGATCGTCTCCTTTGCGGCTTGGGCGGCGGTCGCCTTGACTTCACAACGACGCCGCCCAGCGAATGTTCCAGAATTTATTCGACCTTGAGGCCGGCGAACTCGACCACCTTCTTCCATTTCTCGGTTTCGGCGACAATGTCTTTGCCAAAAGCCTCCGGCGTCTGGATCAGCGGCTCGCCGCCCAGTTCGATCAGCCGCTTCTTCATGTCGGGTTCGGCCAGCACCGCGTTGATCTCCTTGTTCAGCTTCTCGATGATTTCCTTGGGCGTGTTCTTCGGCGCGCCCATGCCGAACAATGCGCTCGCCTCGTAGCCGGGAACGGTCTCGGCGACAGTCGGGGTATCGGGCAATTGCGAAGACCGTTGCGCCGTCGTCACCGCCAGCCCGCGCAGGGCGCCGGAGCGGATGTGCTGGATGATCGACGGCATGTTGTCGAACAGCACCTGCACCTGGCCACCAAGCAGATCCGTGGTCGCAGGCGCGGCGCCGCGATAGGGCACGTGCTGCATCTTGGCGCCGGACATCGCCATGAACATTTCACCGGACAGGTGCACCGACGTACCGTTGCCCGACGAGGCCATGTTCACCTTGCCGGGATTGGCCTTCACATAGGCGATGAACTCGGCGACCGTTTTTGCCGGCACATCCTTGTTGACCGTCATCACGTTCGGCACGCGGTTGAACGAGGCGACCGGCGCAATGTCGCGCGGGAAGTTGAATTTGAGGTTGGAATAGAGCGAGGTGTTGATGTAGTTCGCTGGGTTGACCAGCAGCACCGTGTAGCCATCCGGCTCGGCATTGACCACCGACTCGGTCGCAATGTTGTTGCCGGCGCCGGGCTTGTTCTCGATCACGAATTGCTGGCCGAGCCGCTCGGAGAGGCGCTGCCCGATCAGGCGGGCAATGATATCGGTGGCGCCGCCGGGGGGATAGCCGACAACCCAGCGCACCGGCCGCGTCGGATAATCCAGCGCCGCGGCACTGCCGATCGAAGCGAGTGCCGAAATGCCGGTTGCGACCAGACAAATCGCGATGCGGCGTGAGATCATTGTGGTTTCTCCCTGATGTCCCGGATCGAAAGCCCGGCGTTTTTGTTGAATTGGCAACGGCGGGCGTTGTAACAAACAAAGCCTGATACGCCTAGTAGCGCCGCTGCGCTGTGTACCGAGACGAAAGGATAATGCATGTCAGTCAAAGTCAGCGCGCTCGATCATCTCGTGATCAATGTCTCCGATGTGGCGCGTTCCGCCGCGTGGTACGCAAAAATCCTCGGCATGGAGATCAAGGTGTTCGATCCCGGTCCGGGCAAAACGCCGCGGACATCGCTGGTGTTCGGCAACCAGAAAATCAACGTGCGGCCGCGGGACGCCGGTACCGTCGAATGGTTCACCGCGGACCATGTCGCCGCCGGCAGCGACGATCTGTGCTTTCTCACCGTGAGCACGCCGGAACAGGTGGTCGCGCATCTCAAGGCGAACAGCGTAGCGATCGAGGAAGGCCCAGTCGCCAAACAAGGCGCCCGCGGCACGCTGCGATCGGTCTATTGCCGCGATCCCGACGGCAGTCTGATCGAGATTTCGTCGTATGAGGGGGATGCGTAGCCCTCCCTTTCCGTCATTGCGAGGCGCACTTGCAATCCAAGAGTCTCGGTCATTCCGGGGCACGCGATAGCGTGAACCCGGAATCTCGAGATTCCGGGTTCGATGCTCCGCATCGCCCCGGAATGACAGCCTCATATGCATCCGATTTGCTCCCGGCTCGAACCAATGGCAGAAATGCTCCCAACAAAACGACAAGAGCAGCCGGCAAGGCTGCATGGGAGGATACATGCCGAATTCACGGGCAGCGCCTGGCGTAGTCGGACCTTTTGCCGGGCTTGACGTGCCGTGGCTGCTGCGGATGCGCGCCGAGACGCGCCGCGACCATCCATTTCTGATCTGGGCGCCGTTCGACGCGCCGGCGGGGACATGGACATACGGCGAATTTCATGACCGCGTCGGCGCACTGGCCGCAGGCCTGGTCAGGCGCGGCGTCAAGCCGGGCCAATATGTGCTGATCCATCTCGACAACTGCATCGAGGCCATGCTGGCCTGGTTCGCCTGCGTCGAGCTCGGCGCCATTGCGGTGACCACCAACACCCGCTCCGCACCGGCGGAAATGGAATATTTTGCCGGTCATTGCGGCGCGGTCGCCGCGATCACGCAGCCGGCCTATGCCGAAATGATCGCCGCGCATTGCGCCGGCTTGCGCTGGATCGCGGTGATTTCGCACGATGCCGGCGCTGCGCCCGCGCAAGGCAACGCCGTGGGGCAGGCCGATCGGTTCGAAACGCTGTTCGCCGACAGCGCCGACCGGCCACGCCGCGCCACCGATCCGATGGCGCCGTGCAGCGTGCAATATACTTCGGGCACTACATCGCGGCCGAAGGCAGTGCTGTGGAGCCACGCCAATGCGCTATGGGGCGCCAAGGTCAACGCCTCGCATGAGGATCTGCATGCAGGCGACGTGCACCAGACCTATTTGCCGCTGTTCCATACCAATGCGCTGGCCTATTCGATGCTGGCGACGCTGTGGGTCGGCGCGACCTGCGTGATCCAGCCGCGCTTTTCCGCGCGGCGGTTCTGGAGCGCGGCGCTGGCGCACGGCTGCACCTGGACCTCGACGATCCCATTCTGCATGAAGGCGCTGCTGGAGCATGAGATCCCCAAGCAGCACAAATTCCGGCTCTGGGGTACCGCCATCAATGAGCCGCCAGCATTCGCCGCCTTCGGCATCAAGACCATCGGCTGGTGGGGCATGACCGAGACCATTACCCATGGCATTGTCGGCGAGGTCGACCAGCCCAACACGCCGATGTCGATCGGCCGCGCCGCGGCCGAATATACCATTCGCATCACCGACGATGACGGCACGCCGACGCCGGTCGGCGGCACCGGCAATCTCCTGATCAAGGGCATTCCCGGACTATCGCTGTTTCAAGAGTATCTGCACAACGAGAAAGCCACCCGCGAAAGTTTCGACGAGCACGGCTATTTCGTCACCGGCGACCGCGTCACGCTATTGGAGAATGGCTTCATCAGGTTCGGCGACCGCGCCAAGGACATGCTCAAGGTCGGCGGCGAGAACGTCGCGGCCTCCGAGATCGAGCAGGTGATCGCGGTGGTGCCCGGCGTGCGCGAGGCCGCGGTGGTCGCGAAGAAACATCCGATGCTGGATGAGGTACCGGTGGTGTTCATCATCCCGCAGGCCGGCGTCGAACGCGCGCCAAAGGATTTGCATGACACGGTCATGACCGCCTGCCGTAGCGCGCTGGCGGATTTCAAGGTGCCGCACGAGATTCGTTTCGTCGACGAAATGCCGCGCTCGACACTGGAGAAAGTGGCAAAAGCGGAGTTGCGCAAGATGCTGGGGTGACGCGCTCATAGGCGCGTCGTTGTAGCCAGACCGGTCAATAGGACCCCAGCGCTACCGGCCGGAACGCCTGCAGCAGATGCTGGTCGAGCTTGGCGCCCATCTTCTCCATCGTCGAAAAGGCCTTGGCGTGTGTAAACGGCAGCCGGTAAGGACGATTCTCGACCATCGCAGCATAGACGTCCACGATCGTCGTCAGGCGCACGATATCGCTGATCTGACCGTCGCGCAGGCCGTTGGGATATCCGGTGCCGTCGAGAAATTCATGATGGTGCAGGACCACATCGAGCATTTCCGCCGGGAAACCACCCTGAGCCGCAAGCGCGTCATAACCGCGACGCGGATGCTTTCGCATCTCCTCGATTTCTTCGTCGGTCAGCGCTCCCGGCTTGTCCAGGATGGAAACCGGGATGAACGCCTTGCCGACGTCATGGAGCAAGGCGGCGCGAGCAAGGCGGCGCTGGTCGTCCTCGCGCATGCCGAGATGCTGCGCGAACGCAACGGCAAAGCCGGTGACAAACAAGCAGTGGCGATAGCTGTCGGTGTGGTGGCAGCCGATGGTCGTCAGCCATTCCCGCAACGAAGAGTGCTTGATGGCCTTAAGGATCTTGTTTTCAGCGATCAGCACATCGTTGAATGTCAGCGGAACGCCCGCCGGAAGCTTCTGGAATATCTTGACCATCACGGTGTGCGCGGCCTCGACGCCTCTGTTCAGCGCCTTGCCGCGATCCGTCGCGTCATATCCGACCGTGTCGGGAAACGCGGCGCGGATACGTTGCAGAATGCCCTCGACGCTGAACGGCCGCGAGATCGTATCGGTTGCGCCCAGCGCCCAGGCCTGCATGGAGCCGTGATGAAGCGCATCGGCGAGAACGAACAGCCGCGGCATCTCGCGGTAAGCCTCACTGCGCAGCTTGTTTCGAACCAGTTGCACGCTCTCGGGCGAGCGCAGATTGATGTCGACCACGATGCCGGAGAGATCGCCGGCCGGCGCGTCGGGAAGATCCGACGTCGAGATGGTATCGACGTCGCCGACCGATTGCAGAATATTGGCAAGTTCACTGCTCTGATCGCTCCGATCCGACGCCAGCAGCAGGCGGCGTCTGGTCGAAGTCTTTTTCGCGAGAGCTGTCATGGATCCTCTTTGACTGGCGGTGACGGCCGACAGCAAAAATTACCTGACAACGGGTTCCCTGCAGCTTAATGGTTATCGTGAACGCGAGTGTAGCGCTGACATCACAATTTTAGCGATTTTGCTCTATATTACACGACGATAAGCGCCCGGTCATCCGCTCTCCACGGGTCGCTGGCGACGAACCGGCTTTGGAAGTTGAGCGGTTCCCCTCGGCCAATGGATCGCGCTACAATAAGGTTGCGAGACGGAACGCGTCGGAAAGCCGGGATGCCAACAATCAATCGTGCCGGGGTCGAGATCTACTATGAGATCCACGGCAGCGGCCCTGTGCTGTTGCTGACCCACGGCTATTCGTCGACATCGGCGATGTGGCAGGGCCAGATCGCCGCGCTGTCGAAACGTCACAAGCTCGTCTTGTGGGACATGCGCGGCCACGGCCGGTCCGACTACCCCGACGAGGCATCCGCCTACAGCGAAGCGTTGACGGTGGCCGACATGGCCGCGCTGCTCGACGAGGTCGGCGCGTCCAGCTCCATCGTCGGCGGACTTTCGCTCGGCGGCTACATGTCGCTCGCCTTTTATCGTGCCCATCCGGAGCGGGTGCGGGCGCTGTTGATCATCGATACCGGGCCGGGCTTCAAGAAGGACGGCGCCCGCGACGCATGGAACAAGCGCGCGCAGGAAACCGGCGACCGCTTCGAGCGCGAAGGCCTTGCGGTTCTCAAATCCTTAAGCCGCGAACGATCCAGCGTCACCCATCGCGATGCCTCGGGCCTGGCGCGCGCCGCGCGCGGCATGCTGACCCAGCGCGATGCCCGCGTGATCGAAACGCTGCCCGATATCAAGGTGCCGTCGCTGGTGGTGGTCGGCGCCGACGACACACCGTTCCTCGCCGCCTCCGACTATATGGCCGCGAAGATTCCCGGCGCCAGTAAAGTGGTGATCCCGGCCGCCGGCCACGCCGTCAACATCGACCAGCCGCAGGCGTTCGTCGATGCGGTGTTGCCGTTCCTCGACAGCCTCGACACCCAGGCAATGCAGAAAGCAGCATCATGAAGAAACCTGTCGCCGCGGCATTGACGATTATGGCCGTATCGGGTGCAGCACATGCGCAGGGCCTGCCGCCGGTCGGCGGCCCCTATCCGCCACCCTTCATCGCGACCTTGTCGAACAACACGCCGCTGGTATACGGCATGGATGCGGAAGCCGCCTCGCGGGCGCTCGGCACGCCACTCAATTATGTCCGAGGCCGTCCCGGCGATGAAATCTTCCTGGCTTTCCGCAACGTCGGCGGCAGCGGTCTGTTTCCACAAAAGGACCGGCTCTACCTGCAATTCCGCAAGGGACGTCTGGCCGGCTGGAAGGGCGACTGGGGCCATAACTGGATGTGGCAGTAGCCGACGACCCGCCGCCGATCTCTGCTCGCACTCAAGTGCCAAGAACAGCAACTCTCAACAAAAGGGAACAACCCGTGGGACAAGACATCAAACTGACGGCTTCGGATAATTTTCAGCTGGGCGGCTATCGCGCCGACCCAGCCGGGACGCCCAAAGGGGCCGTGGTGGTGATCCAGGAAATCTTTGGCGTCAATCACCACATCCGCGCGGTCTGCGATCGTCTCGCGGCTGAGGGCTATGTTGCGATTGCGCCTTCGATCTTCGACCGCATCGAACCCAATTTCACTTCCGGCTATTCGCCCGACGAGGTCGCAATCGCGCGCAAGTTCGTCGCCAATCCCGATTGGGCGGCGATCCTGCGCGACACCCAGGCGGCCATCGATGCGGTGAAGAATGTCGGCCCGGCCGGTGTCATCGGCTTTTGCCTCGGCGGCAGCGTCGCCTATGCCGCCGCGACAAAGCTGTCCGGCCTCTCGGCGGCGGTCGGCTATTACGGCGGCGCCGTCGTTCGTTTCGCCGACGACAAGCCAGAAGTGCCGACCCAATTGCATTTCGGCGAAAAGGACACAGGCATTCCGCTGACCGACGTCGAGACCATCAAAGCCAAGCGGCCGGATGTCGAGGTCCACATCTATCCCGGCGCACAGCACGGCTTCCATTGCGACGAGCGGGCGAGCTACGACAAGGCCAGCGCCGATATCGCCTGGCCGCGCAGCCTCGCGTTCTTTGCGAAGCATTTGAAGAAGTGACGACGCCTTTGTCGTCATTCCGGGACGATGCGCAGCATCGAACCTGGAATGACGGCTGGCTAATTCAAAACCAGCGCTCGCCGACCTGCACCGTGTCGCCCGGACTGATCGGCGTGCCCAGCGGCACCACGAAACGTGCCGTGCCGGACGCATCGGTATGCGTTACCGTGACGCGATCGCGCAACGCGCGCGGCGAGAAGCCGCCCGCGATCGCCACGGCACTTTCGACCGTCATGTTGGGCACGTAGGGATATTGGCCGGGCGCCGCGACTTCACCCAGGATGAAGAACGGCCGGTAGGCCTCGATCTCGACTGCAACCGAGGGGTCGCGGATGAATCCATTGCGGAGTTTGGCGGTGATTTCGGCGGCAAGGCCTGCTGGTGTTCGTCCACGCGCCGGAACCGCACCGATCAGCGGCATCGTGATCGAGCCGCCGGCACCCACCGCGTAAGTATTGGTGAGACCTTCCTGGCCGTAGACCACGACCCGCAATTTGTCACCGGCATCGAGGCGGTAGGAATTATCGTATCTGACCGGCATTGGCGCGGCGTAGCCAACGGGAGCCGGCGCGTAAACGGGGCGCGGCGCGGCAAAAGCACTTCGAAGCGCGCTGATGGCGCCGCCACCGGAGGAATCGACGGCGGCCACTTGCGGAGCCTGCGGATATGGCTCGCCATAGGCGATGGAATCGAGATCACCCGGCGACTGCGCCACCGCAACTGGGGCGGCTGTATGCATGCAGCCCGAGAGAGCGAGCGCAGTCATGACGGCAGTGATCGGCAATCGAAACGCGCGCGCAACCCGCACCGGAGCCATCCCTCAAAGCGAGACAGCTTAAGTCTTGCACCGGTTATGGTTAACAATTCGTTGTTGCGAGGCGATGTGAAAGTGGCGTGGAAGCCCGAAACGGACCGGTTTCCATCATCGGGCCAGTCGATCAGGCGTTGATGCTCGCGCCGATCGGGCACGCCACGCCGGTGCCGCCAAGCCCGCAATAGCCGGCCGGATTCTTGGCCAGATATTGCTGATGATAGTCCTCGGCGAAATAGAACTCGCCTGCTGGCACGATCTCGGTGGTGATGACACCGAGGCCCTTGGCCGACAGCGCTTTTTGATAGGCCGTTTTCGATGCATCCGCCGCTTTGCGCTGCGCGTCGCTGAACGTATAAATCGCGGAACGATACTGGGTGCCGACGTCGTTGCCCTGACGCATGCCCTGGGTTGGATTGTGATTCTCCCAGAACGTCTTCAGCAATCGATCGTATGGGATCCTTTTCGGATCGAACGCCACCAGTACCACCTCGGTATGGCCGGTGCGGCCCGAACAGACCTCTTCATAAGTCGGGTTTGCGGTATGACCACCGGCATAGCCCGCGGCGGTGACGTAGACGGCATCGCCCAACTCCCAGAATTTCCGCTCCGCGCCCCAGAAACAGCCGAGCCCGAACACCGCCTGCTCGAGACCTGCGGGATAAGGCGGCTGCAGCTTGTGGCCGTTGACGAAATGGCTGGTGGCAGTCGGGATCGGCTGCGCACGGCCCGGCAACGCCTCGGCCGCACTTGGCAACGCGGTGGTTTTGCGCATGAACAACATGGGTGACCTCCCCGGCGGAATATCGAAGGCGCACCCTGAGGCAAATGCCGGGTCCGCTTGCCAGTCAAACTCACGCGAACAATCTGGCTCTATATATAATGCAGTATATGTCATTCCGTCGGCAGCCACCGCCGCCACGTCTTCGGATCAATCGCGCGAATAGCCGATCAATGGCTTGCGGGGCCGGAACAGCAGCATCAGCAAAATGCCCAGCACGCCCAGCACGGCGAAAACCGGCTGGTCCAGTATGACCTTGACCACGCTGGTCCAGAGCCAGGGAGCTGTGTTCTCCACCCAGGTCCGGAACGCCTGCTGGCTGGACTGATGGATATCGTTCCAAAACTGGCCGAACCGGGTAAGACGCAGCGTCTGGTCGGCGACCCAGCGGGCGCCGTCATAGACCATGAAGATGAATCCGCCAGCCAGCAGCAATAGCCCCACAAGTCGGAAGAAACCGCGGATCATGCGTCACCTTATGCCCATCGCGCCCGGGAAAGCCGCCAGCCATTAGCCGGGCTGCTCAAGAAATTCAACCTCATCAGCACCTTATCGGCCTTTTTGGGCCCGTACCGCCGGTTTCGAAAGGCCCGGAAAGCGTTGACGCTACAGGGCGCGCCCTCTATAAGGACCGCCAATGGCGGCGGGCGCAATCCTGCCGCCGCTGTTCTTTGAGCGGCGCCGCGATGTGAGCATGTTCGCTCCAGAGAATGGCATTCTCAGGAACACCCGAAACAACACCAGCGTCGATCATGCGCTTGTACGGCCGGTACGCTCAAGCCCGACCGCTCAGCGACCGGTACCGCCGAAGGATATTTGAGAACATGGCCAATACCACTTCCGCCAAGAAGGCGACGCGCAAGATTGCCCGCCGCACCATCATCAACAAATCGCGCCGCACCCAGATGCGTGGCGCGGTTCGTTCAGTCGAAGAAGCAATCAAGAGCGGCGACCGCGATGCAGCGTTGAAGGCGATGACGCGAGCGGAACCCGAGTTGATGCAGGCAGCGCAGCGCAACATCATTCACAGGAACAATGCGAGCCGAAAGGTCTCGCGGCTTTCGCATCAGATTGCCAAGCTCGCGAAATGAACTGATCGAAAAAGATATTCGTCAAAAAGCCCGGCCCATGCCGGGCTTTTTCTTTTTGCTGCCGTCTTGCACCACAGGTTGTCGCATGCAACGGTCTCGCGTCCGTAGTTTTACTGCAAGTAGTTTTCCCTATCGAACGTGGCGCGCATTTTTTTGCGAAAGTCGCCGCGTTGCGCCATCGACAGAGAGAGCAGCATCTGTCCTTTGTCTGAAATGCCAGGCGGGAGTTACCCTGAAAAACAATCTGGAAAAACTTCGCTTCGCTAATCACTTACCCCCATAGTGACTCCAAGCGGTTCGAAAATCAGGTCGCGTGCGAACGATTGTAAAGATTTTATTAAAATTTTTCGCCAGCGCGCCGAGATTTGTCACAGGGCCGGACGCGCCCGATTCTGCACGGTGATTCAAAAACTTGCTTTCGAATCCCGCGACTGCAGCGTTGCAACACAAGCGAAGAGTCGCTGCAAACGTTGAATCAAATGCATTGCGAGAAACCACGCATCGTGTATTTCTAAGTCGTTCGCGACGCTCCACGGCTCTCCAGATCAGCGCGGTTTGAGAACCAGGGACGGACGTGCAAATCGGCGGCGGTGTGCGCGTTGGCGACGCTTTCCAAGCGATTGTCGGATCGAAGCTCATAGCAATATGAGGACGGTGGTTCTGTGTCGAAATTTCTCAGGCGCGGCATTCGTGTCTCGCTCGCTTCAAACAAGAGAGATACGCATGGGCCAACGACACCCCTGGCATCGAAAGCGGAGCACGTGAGCGGGTTGAGATTATACGGGCTGGAGTGCGGGGCGTAGCGGGCTTGAACGATTTTACTGTTCGTACGCAGCCGCCTGAACTTGAAACAGATGTGAGATGACAACTTGCCGTGCGCAATCGCGGCGAGAGGGGGAGGTTCTATGCTTTACGGGATCATCGCGGCAGTCGGCCAAATACCCTTTTCAAACGATACCGTATTAGAAGCCTTGGACGCCGCCTGCGTGCGGCCTCCCGCGCGAGCTCCGGATACACCGTCGAGTACGCGCTGACCTTACCGAAGCTCTCCTCCAGCCGATGATCTGACGACGGCGTTGGCGCCGAACGGCGGAACCATGTCTGGAGTTGAAAGCATCGCTTGAGGTCACGCCGCTGCAGGAAACCTGCACGGCGATTCACACTACATCGTTCAACTCATTTTCAGAGAAGTCGTCAGGCAATGACAAATACGGAACAGGACCGCTGGTCGCGCGTGAAGGGTCGGCTGCGTTCGAGCGTTGGGGAAGACGTCTATACGAGCTGGTTTGCGCGGATGGACCTGGAAGGCGTGCAGCAGGAAAGCGTGCACCTTTCGGTTCCGACGCGGTTCCTCAAGAGCTGGATCCAGGCGCATTATGCCGAGCGCGTTCTCACCTGCTGGCAGGCCGAGATGCCGGAGGTGCATCGGATCGACCTCACAGTGCGCACGGCGATGCGATGCGCGACGCCCACAAAAGAAGTGCCCGCGCCGGTCGATCAGCGCCGCGCCGAGCGCGCTGACGGCCGGCCCGCGCCCGAACTGCGTGCCACCGCAAT
>LNAP01008468.1_pt2 | contig 27741 bp, 25 predicted proteins | sample 602601 | NCBI WGS metagenome assembly LNAP01 (sample SAMN02440304, study PRJNA202911) | soil metagenome | biome: Subtropical and temperate rainforests or woodlands; isolation source: soil samples (1 kg each in a 20% v/v slurry with milli Q water) were... ... | reverse complement strand
TCAGTCGGACGAAAGCGAACTCTCGGTTCACGAGACCTTCGCCGTCCTTAAAGAAATGAGCGCCCTCAAGCTTGGCGCCGCTTCGGTGGACCTCGGCAAGCTGGTGGTCAAATTCAAAGCCGAAGGCAATGGCCGCGCCATTGAGCAGTTCGTGCGTGACGAACTGGCCTCGGTTGTTGGCAAGCAAAACGGCACCGCCCGTAAAGGCACCGACGTTGTGCTGTATGGCTTCGGTCGTATCGGCCGCTTGCTGGCGCGCATCCTGATCGAAAAAACCGGTGGCGGCGACGGCCTGCGTCTGCGCGCTATCGTTGTGCGCAAAGGCGCCAGCAACGACCTGGTCAAACGCGCCAGCCTGCTGCGTCGCGACTCGGTACATGGCCCGTTCAACGGCACCATCACCGTTGACGAGGAAAACAACACCCTCACCGCCAACGGCAACCTGATTCAAATCATCTACGCCAAAGAGCCAAAAGAAGTCGACTACACCCAGTACGGCATCAGCAACGCCCTGCTGGTCGACAACACCGGTGTATGGCGTGACGCCGAGGGCCTCGGCCAGCACCCGTTGACCGCGTGGTGCTGACCGCACCGGGCAAAGGCAAGCTGAAAAACATCGTGCACGGCATCAACCACGGTGAAATCACCCCGGACGACAAAATCATCTCCGCCGCTTCCTGCACCACCAACGCCATCGTGCCGGTGCTCAAAGCCGTAAATGACAAGTTCGGCATCGTTAACGGCCACGTTGAAACCGTTCACTCGTACACCAACGACCAGAACCTGATCGACAACTTCCACAAGGGCGACCGCCGTGGTCGCAGCGCGCCGTTGAACATGGTGATCACCGAAACCGGTGCTGCCACTGCCGCTGCCAAAGCGCTGCCGGAACTGGCCGGCAAGTTGACTGGCAACGCCATTCGCGTACCGACACCGAACGTGTCGATGGCCATCCTCAACCTGAACCTGGAAAAGGCCTCCACCCGCGAAGAAATGAACGAGTACCTGCGCTTTGTCGCGTTGCACTCGGATCTGCATCGCCAGATCGACTTCGTTAACTCGCTGGAAGTGGTGTCCACCGACTTCGTTGGCTCGCGTTTCGCCGGTGTGGTGGATGCTGAAGCCACCATCTGCAACGACAACCGCGTTGTTCTGTACGTGTGGTACGACAACGAATTCGGTTACAGCTGCCAGGTTGTGCGTGTGATGGAAGACATGGCGGGCGTAAACCCACCGGCTTTCCCGCAGTAAGCATGCTTTAACGCTGGATAAAAAAACGGGAGCCCATATGGGCTCCCGTTTTTTTTAGCTCAGCGTTCTGTGCTGTGACATATCAGGTGCGCCGATCGTGGATCGGCGCGTTGTCACGATTAAAACCCGAGCTCAACTACTAATCTTGCTAGGAGGGAATCCGGAGCTCCGGGAATACTCCCGAATATTTCGGCGAAGCTCTGCCCAGAGCCTGCTGTGTTGTTGTTACGCAAACTCACCGTCGCACGGCCATTGCTATCACTCGTTGAGGTTGCCGAGGACAATACTCCAGTCGGCGCACGGCTTTCCCAGTTCACCACCACTCCCGAAGCCGGCTTGCCATCAGGCCCTGTGACCGTTGCGATAAGCGTGGCCTGACTGCCTTTGGCAATCTTACCGGCGGGTGAAAGACTTAAACTGACGGAAGCGGTGAAGTTAACGACGACGTAATCGGAATACAAAGTGCCTATCCGCGCTTGGGTATATACAACGGAGACCTGCTTCGAGCTGGTCAGTACTGTTCTGGCCACACCATTGGCATCCGTTGTGGAGGCCCCAGTGGACAATGTGCCGTTAGCGCCCTGGCTAGCAAAGGAGCTCCAGTTCACTGTTACCCCGGCACCGACCGGGTTGCCATACGCATCCTTGACGGTCGCACTCAGGGTGCTGGTGCTGGTGCCGTTTGGAACAATGGCACCGGCAGATGCGCTCAGCTCAATGTTGCGTGCTACGCCCGCTGTAAAGCTGATGTTGGTCGTAGCCTTCACCGTACCGATGCTGGCTTGCACGGTGGCTACCCCAGCAAGGGTTGAGCTGGTTAGCACCATGGCTGCCACACCGTTGCTATCGGTGAGGGATGTAGTACCGGCCAGCGTACCGGCGGAGGTGCTCCAGTTCACGCTTGCGCCGCTGATTGCATTGCCATAAGCATCTTTGATAGTCGCTGTCAGGGTCGACGTACTGGTGCCGTTGGCTGTAATCGAGGGTGCTGACGGTGTAAGGCTAACCGCGGCAGGTGCCCCGACCTCAAAGGTCACGGTTGCCGATTCGCTTAGGGTGCCAACCGTTGCCTGCACCCTGGCGATTGCCGGTGTGGTCGAGCTGGTTAGCACGGTGGTGGCAATACCGTTGGCGTTGGTCGTGGCGGTTGCGCTGGCGAGCGCGCCGGCCGTGGTGGTCCAGCTCACGGCTTTGCCGCTGATTGGATTGCCGTAGGCATCTTTGACGGTGGCGCTGAGGGTCGACGTGCTCGTGCCGTTGGCGGTAATCGATGTGGCTGACGGTACTAGGCTAACGACGGCGGGGGCGCCGACCTCAAAGGTCACGGTTGTCGAACCGCTTACGCTATTGGTTGTTGCCTGTACCGCAGCGATTGCCGGTGTAGTCGAGCTGGTCAGCACGGCCGTGGCGACACCATTGGCATCGGTGGTGGAGGTTGAGCCAGCGAGTGAGCCAGCCGTGGTGGTCCAGCTCACGACTTTGTCGCTGATTGGATTGCCGTGGGCATCTTTGACGGTGGCGCTGAGGCTCGACGTGCTAGTGCCGTTGGCGGTAATCGATGTGGCTGACGGTACCAGGCTAACGATGGCAGGCGCCCCGACCTCAAAGGTCACGGTTGCCGATTCGCTTAGGGTATCGACCGTTGCCTTTACCGTGGCGATTGCCGGTGTGGTCGAGCTGGTCAGCACGGTGGTGGCCACACCATTGGCGTTGGTCGTGGACTTCGGTGCGTTCAGCGTACCTGCCGTGGTGGTCCAGGTTACTTCTTGGCCAGCAGGGACCGGATTGCCGTAAAAATCCTTGACCAGCGCGCTCAGAGTCGAGGTGCTGCTGCCATCAGCGGTGATAACACTGTGCGACAGGCTGAGGTTAATGACCGCAGGCGCGTCATTGGCGGTGAAGCTCACTTTGGCCGAGCCGTTTGCCGTGCCCGCGCTGGCTTGCACGGTAGCCACACCCGGGGTTGTCGAGCTGGTTAGCGCTACCTGAGCAACGCCGCTGCTGTCGGTAAGTGAGGTTTGGCTGGCCAACACACCGGCGCTGGTGCTCCAGTTCACCGTAATGCCGGCACCCACCGAATTGCCATGGGCATCTTTGAGGCTGGCGCTAAGCGTCGAGCGGCTGATGCCGTCAGCGAGCAGGGCGGCGGGCGCTGCAGCCACGCCAATGTTTGCGGGGGCACCGGCGATAAAGCTCACCACCGTCGCCTTGTTCGCAGCACCGCTGCTGACCTGCACGGTTGCATTGCCCACGGTGGTCGAGCTGACCAGCGTGGCTGTGGCCACACCCTTGTCATCGGTGGTGGAGGTGCCGCTGTTCAGCGAGCCGGCGGTAGTGGACCAGTTGATGTTTGCGCCGCCAACGGAATTGCCATTGGCATCCGCGACACGGGCGGTCAGCGTCGTGTTGCTAACGCCATCGGCAGTCAGCGAGCTCGCACCCGGGGTCAGGCTGATGGTCGCGGCTTTATCGGCAGTAAAGTAAATGGACGCCGAGTCGGCCGCTGTACCGGCGCTGGCTTCTACCGTTGCGCTACCGGCTAGCGTCGAGCTGGTCAGTACGGCCGTGGCGACACCATTGGCATCGGTGGTCGAGGTGGCGCTGGCGAGCTTACCTGCCGTGGTGGTCCAGTTAACGGTTTGCCCGCTGATGGCGTTGCCTTTGGCGTCTTTAACGGTTGCGCTTAGGGTCGAGGTGCTCGTGCCGTTGGCGGTAATCGACGTGCTTGTTGCGGCCAGTACGACGTCCGCAGGCTCACCGGCGGTAAACGTGATGGAGGTGCTACCGCTGGCGCCGTTGGCGCTGGCTTGCACGGTGGCAGCGCCAACGGTAGTTGGGCTTGTCAGGACGTTGCTGGCAACGCCGTTGGCATCGGTCAGTGAGGAGCTGCCGGCCAGCGCGCCGGCGGAGGTGGTCCAGCTCACGGCTCGGCCGCTGATTGGATTGCCCTGGGCATCTTTGACGGTGGCGCTTAGGGTCGCCGTGCTCGTGCCGTTGGCGGTGATCGAGGTGGCTGAGGGTTTCAGGCTAACGGCGGCGGGTGCGCCCACCTCAAAGGCCACGGTTGCCGAGTTGCTTACCTTATTGGCTGTGGCCTGGACCGTAGCGATTGCCGGTGTGGTCGAGCTGGTCAGTACGGCCGTGGCGACACCATTGGCATCGGTGGTCGAGGTGGCGCTGGCGAGCTTACCTGCCGTGGTGGTCCAGTTAACGATTTGCCCGCTGATGGCGTTGCCTTTGGCGTCTTTAACGGTTGCGCTTAGGGTCGAGGTGCTCGTGCCGTTGGCGGTAATCGACGTGCTTGTCGCGGCCAGTACGACGTCCGCCGGCTCACCGGCAGTAAACGTAATGCTGGTGCTACCACCGGCGCCGTTGGTGCTGGCTTGCACGGTGGCAGAGCCCACGTTAGTGGGGCTGGTCAGGACGTTGCTGGCAACGCCGTTGGCATCGGTGCTGGAGGTGGGGCTGGCGAGGTTGCCAGCGCTGGTGCTCCAGTTCACGGTTACGCCGGCACCCACTGAGTTGCCGTGTGCGTCCTGAACGGTTGTGCTTAAGGTTGCAGTGCTATTGCCGTCGGCGGTGATCGAGGCCGGTGTGGCGCTTAACTGCAGCTTGTTGGCTGCGCCAGGGGTGAAGGTCACGGTGGTCGAATGGGTGGCGCTGTTGGCGGTGGCTTCTACCGTTGCGGTGCCGGTCGTGGTGGGGCTGGTGAGCTCAATGGTGGCGACGCCATTGGCGTCGGTAGTGGACGCGGTGCCGGAGAGTTTGCCGGCGGTGGTGGTCCAGGTCACGGTCACGCCGGCATCTGCAGGCTCGCCCTTGGCATCGGCAACTGTCGCGCGCAAGGTCGTGGCGGTGCTGCCGTTGGCCTCGATGGAACCAGGGCTGGCGGCTACCGTAATACCCATGGACAACACCATAACGGTGACCAGATTGGAGCTGACGGTGCGCCCTGTACGGTCAACGCCGACAGCCTGGAGGCTGTAGGTGTTGGTGGTGTCACGGTTATAGGCCGGCAGGTGCAGCAAGGTTTGCGCGGCGCGGCTTTTGGATAGGATGAAACCCGCAGCGGTGCCCGTCCAGGTAAGGCTTTGCAGCGCTTCGGCGCCTACCAGTTGCAGCGGCACCGTGGTGTTTTCCGTACCTGAGATAACCGCTTCCAGGCGCAGTTCTACCAGGTCTTTCTTATGGTCCAGAACGATTTCGTTGTTGCGTGACACCAGGTCATAGCGCATGCGTTCGAGCATTCGGCTGGCCATCAGGTTGTCGCTGGAAAGTTGCTTGGCCAGGGGTTCGCCCAAGCGGTAGGTGAGGGTCAGGTTGGCCGAGGTGTCGCTTTGGTCGCCCTGGCCGATGCGGTGGTTGAGGTTCAGGCCGACCAATGGCACTGGGTTGTAAATCACGCCCAGGCTCAAGGCGTGAGGGTCTTTGCGGCGGTCGTCGGCAGAGAACAGGCCGACGTCTTTGCCGTAGTACTGCTCGTAGGCCACCTTGGCGCCCAGTTGTGGGTAGGCCGGCAGATAGCCTTCGGCGCGCATATCCCAGCCCTTGGCGGGGCGTTGCGCGTAACCGAGTTGGTCGGGCGAGGTTTTCCAGTCGGACAGTGGCTGGTAGGTGTTGGTACTCAGCTTGAGAAAGTCGGTCCAGGCTTCCAGACCAACCCCCAGGCGATCGTTCTTGCCGGTCAGGTCACGGTCGTAGAAGCTATTGAGGCCCAGCATCCAGTCGCCAACATCCTGCCGATAACCCAGGCCGAGGTTGGTGGTGGTGCGGTGCTCTTCGGTGTAAGTGTTGGCTCGGCGTACCCCGAGCTGGGTGAATAGCAGGCTGTTAGTGGCGTTATAGAACGGTACCAATACGTCCAGGCTGCCGCCTTTTAGCCCGCCTTGGCCGGCACCTAAGGCGAGTGCCGAGGTTATGCCATGGCTGCTGAACCAGCGTTGGGACGCGCCACTCACCGCGCCAGACAGCGCGCCGGTGGCATAGGCCATGGCTTCATCGGTTCCGCCAATGCGTTCACGCCCCTCGCCAGGCGCCAGGCCTTGGTCGGTGTTAGCGGCTAGCAGCCAGTGGGTGGAATGGTCGCGCTCCTCAGGTGTGGTCGCCGTTTGGGTTGGCGCACCGCCCAGTTCGGGCAGGTTCAATCGCTGAGTGGTGGCACCCGCTTGCGCGGAAGCGATGCCAGGGAAAAGAGGGGAAAAGGCGAGGCAGAAAACCAGGTACAGCGTTAGGAGTCTTCGGGGGGCGGACTGCATGAGCGTTTGACTTCCACGAGAATTGAGAACCCCGGAATTCTCGTGGCGCATAAAGCGTGTGGATGTAAGGCTCGTTCCGCTGTGCTGAGTGCTATTTCTCTATTTTCAGTGGATGGGCGATACCGTGCCGGTAGGGGGCGTAGGGCGTAGAAGCGTTCTGGGTGCAGCGTCGGAGCCGCCCTACGGGGCTAGCAGTCGCTCGCGTAACGTATCTGACAGCCCATCCTTAGCCAGCCAAATCCCCAGGTAAGCGCGGGCCAGCTCGGTGCTGCTGCTTTGATAAACCTGCTGCCCATTGAACTCCAGCACCAGACCACCCTCGGGGCTGTAGTTGAGGGCATAACGATCGCCGGCTTTGATGTCGTTGAACTTGGCCTGCAACGGTTCGATTTCGGCGCGTAAGGCTTGCAGTTCATTGGCCGGGTGTTGGCGTTCGAGGGTGGTCCAGGCGGCTTTGATCACGTCACTGCGGTCGATATTGCGCAGGTAGTAAAGCTCTAGGCGTTGCTCGCGCATCTGCTGCACGGCTTGCTCGGGCGTGACCTGCGCTTGGCTGTAAAACGCGGCGGCATATACATCCACCCATAAGTAGTCGAGCACGGTTTGGTTTTTGCGTTGCAGCTGGTGCTGCTCGTTGGGAAAAGCCGCTTGCTGCAGCGGCTCGCTGGCCAACAGTGGGGTGCTTAGCATGACTAACAGCAGGGCAAGGGAAAGGCGCATGGCTGGGCTCGTGGTGACAAAGGCGGTGTCAGCATAAAGCTTTGTCGATGACATTTGCTTACCTGCCACTGTTGCGAGATACGACGAGGTGCCTGTCGCAAATCAGGCTGTTGAGCCCGCGCGTGCAGCGCTATCCTTGCGCACCCGCCCGCGCCACTGATGAGACGCCCATTTGCCCGGCCGACTTCGCTTGTTTTCCTTCCTGCTGGCAGCGATTTGTCTGGCCGGCTGCGGCCCGCAGATTGAGCAGTTCGGTGGCCCGACCATGGGCAGCCACTACTCGCTGAGTTACGTCGCCGGCGAGCACACGCCGGCCGCGCGCGAGGTGCAGGCGCAGGTGCAAAGCCTATTGGCCGAGGTCGACCAGCAGATGTCCACCTGGCGCGCCGACTCGGCTATTTCCCGTTTTAACGCCTTGCCTGCCGGTAGTTGTGCGCCGATGCCGGAGCCATTGCTGGAGCTGGTGCGCTTTGCCGGCAAGCTCTGGGAGGACAGCGATGGCGCTTTCGATATCACCGTTGAACCGTTGATGAACCTGTGGGGCTTTGGTCCGCAGTCACGCGCTCAACAGGTGTCTTCGGCCGAACAAATTGCCGCAGCCAAAGCGCTGGTTGGCCAGGCTTACTTGTGGATCGACGGCCAGCAACTGTGCAAAGACATTGCCCTGCAGTTGGACCTCAATAGCATCGTCGCCGGTTACACCGTAGACCGAATCGCCGCGCTACTGGGCACCCTCGGCATCGACAGCTACCTGCTTAACGTCACCGGCGAGCTTAAGGGCGCAGGCAAAAAGCCCGATGGCTCGCCATGGAAAATCGCCATCGAAGCGCCGCGTGACGATGCGCAGGTGGCGCAACAGGTGCTCACGCTGGATGGCTGGGGCGTGTCGACGTCGGGTGATTACCACAACTATTTTGAGCGCAATGGCCAGCGTTACTCCCATACCCTGGACCCGCGAACCGGCGCGCCGATTACGCATCACCTGGCCGAAGTCACGGTGCTCGAGCGCTCGACACTGCGTGCCGACGGTCTTTCAACTTTACTCATGGTGTTGGGGCCTGAGCGCGGGTTTGCGTTTGCTCAGGAGCAGGGGATTGCGGCGTTGTTTGTGAGTCGTGTGGGGACGGGGTTTAGTCGTCAGGCGAGCGATGCGTATCGCCGGGAGTTTGGTGAATAAGTGAGCGGGGATTAGCTCCTCTCTCCCGCTTGCGGGAGAGAGGGCAGGGCCGATCAAAGGCCCCTCTCCCTAACCCTCTCCCGCAAGCGGGAGAGGGGACTGACCGAGTTGCTTGCAGTGGAGCGCTTCGAGCTGCAGGCGGGAGTTTCAGGATTCGCTTTGCACCCCTCGCCCGCAAGCGGGAGAGGGAACAGAGCGCGTGGGTCGCGAGAATGTAGTGAACACAACACTCGCCTCGCTAATGTGCGCAACACAAAGCCGTAGCTAAGCTACGCAGCAGGTTTGAGCTGTTCCAGAGGAGTGAACATGGCGGTCTACAACTACGACGTGGTGGTATTGGGTTCGGGCCCGGCGGGAGAAGGGGCGGCGATGAACGCTGCCAAGGCCGGGAAAAAAGTGGCGGTGGTCGACAACCGGCGCGAGGTCGGTGGCAATTGCCTGCACCTCGGTACCATCCCGTCCAAGGCCCTGCGTCACTCGGTCCGGCAGATCATGCAGTTCAACACCAACCCGATGTTCCGCCAGATTGGCGAGCCGCGTTGGTTCTCTTTTCCAGACGTATTGAAAAGCGCCGAACGGGTTATCTCCAAGCAAGTCACTTCGCGCACCAGCTACTACGCGCGCAACCGTGTCGACCTGTTCTACGGCACCGGCAGCTTTTCCGATGAGCAAACCATTGAAGTGGTGTGCCCCAACGGCGTGGTGGAAAAACTGGTCGCGGCGCAAATTATCATCGCCACGGGTTCGCGCCCCTATCGCCCAGCCGATATCGACTTTACCCACCAGCGCGTTTACGACAGCGACACCATCCTCACCCTCAGCCACACCCCACGCCGCTTGATTATTTACGGCGCCGGCGTGATCGGTTGCGAGTACGCCTCGATTTTCAGCGGCCTCGGCGTATTGGTCGACTTGATCGACAACCGCGACCAACTGCTGAGTTTCCTCGATGGCGAAATCTCTGATGCCTTGAGCTACCACCTGCGCAATAACAATGTGCTGGTGCGCCACAACGAGGATTACGAGCGCATTGAAGGCCTCGACAACGGCGTGGTGCTGCACCTTAAGTCTGGCAAAAAGATCAAGGCCGACGCCTTGCTCTGGTGTAACGGCCGTACCGGCAACACCGACAAACTGGGGCTGGAAAATATCGGCATCAAGGTCAACAGCCGTGGCCAGGTTGAGGTGAACGAGCACTACCGCACCAGCGTGTCGAATATCTATGCGGCCGGCGATGTCATCGGTTGGCCAAGCCTGGCCAGCGCCGCGTTCGACCAAGGGCGTTCGGCGGCGGGCAGTATTATCGAGAACGGCAGCTGGCGTTTTGTCGATGACGTGCCGACCGGCATTTACACCATTCCAGAGATCAGCTCCATCGGTAAAACCGAGCAGGAACTGACCGCCGCGAAAATCCCGTACGAAGTGGGTAAGGCGTTCTTTAAAGGCATGGCGCGGGCGCAGATCGCCATTGAGCCGGTGGGCATGCTGAAGCTGCTATTTCACCGTGAAACCTTGCAGATTCTGGGCGTGCACTGCTTTGGCTATCAGGCCTCGGAGATTGTCCATATCGGCCAGGCGATCATGAACCAGCAGGGCGAGGCCAATAGCATCAAGTATTTCGTCAACACCACGTTTAACTACCCGACCATGGCCGAAGCCTATCGGGTGGCGGCGTTCGACGGCCTTAACCGGCTTTTTTGACCGGCACCGACCGGCGGCCTGAGCCGGTCGGCGAGAAGGACATTTTCGGGTTCAGCGACTCGCCAGCGTGGCGCTGGCCAAACCGGGAAAGTCTGTAATCAGGCTGTCCACGCCGAAATCGGCGAGCCGGCGCATGAGTGCCGGTTCGTTGACCGTCCACACCGACACATGCAGCCCTTGCTTCTGCGCCTTGGCCAGACGCTCAGGGGTGCACAGTGTCCAGTTCAACGCCAGCAAGGTGCAGCCATAGGCCTGCGCGACTTTGAGTGGGTCGAGCCAGGCGTATTCCGCCACCAGGCCACGGGCCAGGTCCGGGGTCAGGCGCACCAGGGCGCGCAACACTTCCCGCGAACTTGAGGTAACGGTGACCTTGTCCAGCAGGTTGTACTGCTGCGCCAGTTCACGAATCGCCAGTACGGTGCGCGCGGCACGTACCCGCGAGGCGCTTTTTACTTCCAGCTGCCAATGCTCGAAATCGCATTTCTCGAACAGCTCGGCCAGGCGCGGAATCGGTGTGGGCTGCACAAAACCTGGGCCGCCTTTACGGGCGTCGTAGGTCACCAACTCGGCGGCATCATGCTCGACCACTTTGCCGCGATGGCCGGTGGTGCGTTTCAGGGTGGGATCGTGGATCACCATCAGCTCGCCATCGCGGGACAGATGCAGGTCCAGTTCACAGCGGCGTACCCCGTGTTTGAGGCATTGCTGGAAACTGGCCAGGGTGTTTTCCGGGGCTTCGCCCTTGGCGCCGCGATGGCCGTAGATCAGGGTCACGGTTGCTCCTTGCTGGGGTCGTTATTAATTGGCTGCGGGTTGAGTGGCTGGTGCAGGCGGTTGCGCGGCACGCGGCTCGTGGTGGCGAACGGCATCGACCACATGGGTGTTTTCGAAATACACGCTGAAGTCGCGGTAGTCCCAGCGCGTGATCGGCGGGTTGCCCACCGGTTTGTGCTCATCGTCCGGCAAACCGAACTGATCGAGCACGCTGGGCTGTAACTGGCCGCGCACCGGCAGCGGGGTATGGCTGTCGCCTTGTTCGCCGAGGGGAATTTCCAGGGTGTCGGCAAGCGCCCCGAGCGGCAAGACGCTGAGCAGCAGGCTTAACAATAAAGTAGGGCGGGGCATGGCGGGTCTCTTCTGCAGTCTGCCAGCAGCTTAGCTGTTGGGCGTTTCTCGGGCTTGGCGACGTTCCATCGCCTGCTTTTGCAGAATATGCCGGGCGAGCAATTGTCGCTGTGCGTCGGTCAACGCTTCGAACTCGGTACCAATTTCGTACAGGCCGTTTTCCTGTTGCCGGCAGTGAACCACTTGTGCACGTAACAGCAGGCCAAGCGCCTGGGGCATCAGCACCATTTTCACCGCCAGATGGCTACCGGCTGGCACGGCTTGCGGGTGTTCAAAACTTACGCCGCCTTCGGACAAGGTCACCCGTTTCGGCACACCGACTTCGCGCACCAGGTTTTGCGCCAGCGCCTGGCCGAGCAGGTCGATGCGTTTATTCACCACCTTCAGGTAGCTGGCCAGGGTGCGGTCGCGCTCGCCAATATGGCGCAGCAAGTGCTGTGATTCGAAGTCGGAGAGGTGCAAGTCACTGAGTAGATTGAACAGCGGCGAGTCGTCGTGCAGGGCTTCGCTGGCCACCGCTTCGGCGCCGGACAACGCGATCGTATCGGCGATGCGATAGTATTCGCGGCGCTCACTTTCATCGTTTGACGTCATGGCGAACCCATGGCTGCGGTGGTTGTCAGAGCCTTAGCTCCAAGCGGTGTGCCCGAAGTGTAAGGCCGCAAGGCCAGCCTTGCCACTGTTGCCTAGCCACTGTTGGACTGTGTACAGCAGGATGCCCCTCCCTCAGCGAAAACTTTTCTCTTATGTTCAGACCGCTGTCCGTTTTTATCGGTGCACGTTACACCCGTGCCAAACGCCGAAATCATTTTGTTTCGTTCATCTCCCTGACCTCGATGATTGGCCTCGCCCTGGGCGTGGTGGTGATGATCGTGGTGCTGTCGGTGATGAACGGCTTTGACTATGAAATGCGCACCCGCGTGCTGGGCATGGTGCCGCACGCCACGGTGGAGTCGCCGGGCCCGATCAACGATTGGCCTGCCATGGCCGCCAAGGTGCTTACCCACCCGCAGGTAGTGGCGGTGGCGCCCTTCACCCAAATGCAAGGTCTGCTGACCCACGACGGCAAAGTGACCAAGGTGTTGATCAACGGAATTAATCCGGTTGAAGAGGCGAAGGTCTCGATCATCAATAACTTCTTTAAAGAAGGCAGCCTCGAGGCGCTGAAAGAGGGCGAGTTCGCCATCATCATCGGCGACAAGGCCGCCACTAAGCTGGGCGTGAAAGTCGGCGACAAGCTGACCTTCGTCGCCCCGGAAGTGACCGTTACCCCAGCCGGCATGTTCCCGCGTCTCAAGCGCTTCACCGTTGCTGGCATCTTCCATGTCGGCGCTGGTGAAATTGACGGCTTCCTGGCCATGGCCAATATCCACGACATCGCCCGCTTGCACCGCTGGAAGCCGGATCAAGTGCAAGGCTTGCGCTTGAAATTTGCCGACCTGTTCCAGGCCCCACGCACCGCCTGGGAAATTGCCGGGCAACTGGGCGAGCGCGAGTACTACGCCCGCGACTGGACTCGCACCCACGGCAACCTGTACCAAGCCATCCGCATGGAAAAAGCCATGATCGGCTTGCTGTTACTGCTGATTGTCGCGGTGGCGGCGTTCAACATTATCTCCACCCTGGTGATGGTGGTGAATGACAAGAAAGGCGATATCGCCATCCTGCGCACCCTCGGCGCCACGCCCGGGCAAATCATGACCATCTTTATGGTGCAGGGCACGGTGATTGGTGTGGTGGGTACCGCCATTGGTGCGGTACTCGGCATGATTTCCGCACTCTGCGTAAGCAGTTGGATTGCCGGTCTGGAAAACCTGTTGGGGATTAAATTCCTTAACGCCGATGTGTATTTCATCGACTACTTGCCTTCGCAATTGATGGCCCAGGACGTGCTGCAGGTTTGCGGTGCGGCCTTGCTGCTGAGTTTCCTCGCCACTCTCTACCCAGCCTGGCGTGCCGCGCGCACCCAGCCCGCGGAGGCGCTTCGTTATGAGTAATGTCGCTATGCAAACCACAACCAACCAAGAAAAGCGGAGCCAAGCCGTTCTCAGCTGCCGCAACCTGGGCAAAAGCTACGACGAGGGCCCGCAATCGGTAGTGGTGCTCGCCGACCTGCAATTGGAGCTTTACCCCGGCGAGCGCGTGGCCATTGTCGGCAGCTCCGGCTCGGGCAAAAGCACCTTGCTGAATATGCTCGGTGGCCTGGATACCCCAAGCACCGGTAGCGTGTGGCTGGCCGGTGAAGAACTGTCGGCATTGAGTGAAAAAAACCGTGGCCTGCTGCGTAACCGCGCCCTTGGTTTTGTTTACCAATTCCACCACCTGCTACCGGAATTCACTGCGCTGGAAAACGTCTGCATGCCGCTGTTGATTGGCAAGGTGGCGATTCCTGAAGCGCGCCAGCGTGCGACCAAACTGTTGGAGCGTGTCGGCCTTGGCCATCGCCTGCAGCACAAACCGTCTGAGCTATCCGGTGGCGAGCGCCAGCGCGTCGCCATTGCCCGCGCCTTGGTCAACAATCCTGGCCTGGTGCTGCTCGACGAGCCCACCGGCAACCTCGATCACCACACCGCCCAAGGTATTCAAGACTTGATGCTGGAGCTCAGCCGCGACTCGAAAACCGCCTTCTTGGTGGTGACGCACTCGCAGGAACTGGCGCAGCAAATGGACCGGATCTGGCGTCTGGAAGACGGCAAGTTGGTGGCTGCCTGATGTTTCGCCCGCTCAGCATTTTTATCGGCCTGCGTTACACCGGCGCCAAGCGCCGTAACCAGTTCATCTCGTTTATTTCCCTGACCTCGATGATCGGCCTGGCCCTCGGGGTATTGGCCATGATCGTGGTGCTGTCGGTAATGAACGGGTTCCAGAGGGAAATGAGCTCGCGGATTCTCGGCATGGTGCCCCACGCCACCATCGCTGGTGTGCAGCCGATCTCAGACTGGAAGGCGGTTGCCGACGAGGCGATGAAAAACCCCAACGTCACCGGTGCGGTGCCGTTCGCTGAACTGGAAGGCATGCTTTCCTATAAAGGCCTGATGCAGCCGGTGCAAATCAACGGCATCGACCCTGCGCAAGAGCCCAAGGTTTCCATCATCGGCAAGCACATTGTGCAGGGCAGTCTGGACAACCTGAAACCTGGTGAATTTGGCGTGGTGATTGGTGAAATTACTGCCCGGCGTTTTCGCCTGAATGTTGGCGACAAACTGACCCTGATTATTCCGGAATTAAGCGACGCCGCTGGCGGTATTACCCCACGTATGCAGCGCTTGAACGTGGTCGGTGTGTTTAAGGTGGGGGCCGAACTGGATGGCTCCCTGGCCCTGATCAGCATCGCCGACGCCGGCCAGTTGCAGCGCCTGCAAAGCGGCCAGGTGCAAAGCGTACGTCTGGCGTTAAAAGACTTGTACCAAGCGCCGCAAGTGTCGGCGGTTGTCGCCAAGCAGCTCGGCGAAGGCTACCGCGCCAGCGACTGGACCCTGACCCAAGGCAGCCTGTTCAGCGCGATGAAAATGGAAAAGACCATGATCGGTCTGCTGCTGTTGCTGATCGTCGCCGTGGCCGCGTTTAACATCATTGCCACACTGATTATGGTGGTCGCCGACAAGGGCGGCGATATCGCTATTCTGCGTACCCTCGGCGCGACGCCGGCGCAGATCATGGGCGTGTTTATGGTGCAGGGCACGGTGATCGGTGTGATCGGTACGGTGGTCGGCGGCGTGCTAGGTGTGTTGGCTGCGTTAAACGTCAGCGCATTGGTCGGCTGGATTGAGCGCATCAGCGGCCAGCAAATATTTAGCTCCGACGTCTACTTCGTCAGCAACCTGCCATCCGAGTTGCAGGCGCTGGACGTGGTACTCATCTGCAGTGCGGCGTTTATCCTTAGCTTCCTTGCCACGCTATACCCGTCCTGGCGGGCGGCGCAGATACAGCCTGCCGAGGCGCTGCGTTACGAGTGATACACCCGCCAGCCAAAAGCCGCCCCTCAGGCTGTGAGAAAACGACTGCGCTTGGTTTAGCAGCGTTTTCACACCGTCTGAGGAGGCGGCTTTTTTTATCGCTATTTTTCAATCATCGGTGGGCGGTGGAAGTTTTGCCGTAGTCGGGTCGCTGCCCAGGTATTGCCACTGCGCGTTGGTGGTTTGGTTGATTGGGAAAGAGTCGTAGCGTTCAGCCGTCAGCAGGCGGAAGTACTCAACCTGGTTAGAGAAAGGATTGGCATACAGGTAGACGTCGTCGATGTTGCCCATACGGCTATTTACCTCCTGACCCCAGCTATGCAGCGGTGTGGTTACTTGGTCCATGTTCGGCAGTGTGGTGCCAAGGTATTGCCAGTATTTGTTGTTGCTCTTGTTAGTGGGGAAGTACCAATAACGCTGGTCGCTACTAAGCCCGATCAGGCGGAAGAACTCGACGTCGCGGGTGTAGGGGTTGTCATAGAGAAAAACGTCACCGATTTTGCCTTTAAGGTCGTTACTGCCCCAGATGCCAGTGCCCAGCACCTTACGGCTAAAGGCGATAGCTTCGCTGCGTAAACCCTTTTCCATGATGCTCTGGTACACCCAAGGCCAGAAGTGGCTCAGGCGCACATGGGCGGTCGTCGCGGAAACCACCCCGACCAGGCCGAGCTTGCCATCGGGCGCTTTATAGAAGATGCCGCCGCCAGTATCGGTGGGGGTATTGGGCGTGGCGTTGTCGGCGTTCAGGTTGTTTTGCCGCCCGCTAGTCAGCAGTACCCTCGAGTCGACTCGTTTATCTGAGATCCGACGCCAGGTGTAGAAATAGTCAAGTTCTTCGAGGGGCATCACCAGGTCCCAGTTATTGCCCCAAAAACGTTTGGGTTCCAGCTCGCGGTACTTGCTCACCGAGCGGTAGATCAACGGGCGGCCGTCCACCGCTTGCGGGCCGAGCTGCTTCCAGTACCAGTCGGTATAGGTGACGTTGCGGGCATAGAGGTCATTGCCCGGGGTGGAGCTGAACATGGATAGCTTGGCGCCAGTGGTCAGGGTGTCGTCGCCGTCCACTAGCGATTGTTTTTCTTGCTGGTAGCTGAGGATGGTGGCGGGCTTGAGCTCGGTCTCGAAGAAATCAAACACGTCGATGGCGAACGCCAGGCCTACATTGCCAATCGACTTGCCGTAACGATCCTCGCCTTGATACTGGGCTTGCGCCGGACTTTGCACGTAACCATTGATTTTTGGGTACATCAGCCTGTCGATGCCGTTTACACAGGTGGCCGTGCTGATCGCCACATGGGCGGTGATTTGCGTAGCGGAACAGTTGTTGTCGAGATAAACAGCCCAGTCAGGCCCTTGATTGAGTGGCAGTAGATGGTCGTTTTGAAACGCTTGTGCCTGAGGCAGGCTGCTGAGTATGGCCAGCGCAAGCAAGCTGCTGGCCGTCAGATGATGGGGGAGCGCGCGATTGATGTTCATGCCGAGTCCATCCTGTGTGGTTTAGGTCTGGAGCTGAGCGCGGGCGTTCGGTCGCTGCGGTGGCGTTCAACTCGCTCAAGGACGTTCAGCTGCTGTGGTGCGAGCCGGATTGTCCTTCGTGACCACTGTTAAACAGCGAGCAATGGACGTCAGTCGGGCGAGTCCGGGGGGTGTTTGGGCCGGTTCGCTCGGGTGCATCGGATTGCCAGAAAATGTGCGCGAGAAGCGCGTCGTGATGCCATCGCCATAGCGCGGGTAACGGCAGCTGTCGGGCCATAAAAAATGCCGCATTGCGCGGCATTTTTTATGGCGGATGGAGCTGGGCGCAGGTGGTGTGGCGCAGTCAATCCACCGAATTTTCTCGCCGCTTGGCCTGACGCTTTTTCCAGCTACTGCGCACCCACCAACGCCAATACAGCATGGTCAGCGCATAGCCCAGCACGCCGGCAATCAGCCCGGCTAACACTGAGCCCAGCAGAAAGGGCGCCAGAATCGGTTTCCACAGCAGTTGAATCAGTTCCCACGACGGGTCTTCAAAGAAGTGGCTGATGCGCGGCCAGACATGGGTGCTGATTTCCCCGAGCGGTCGCTGCAGAACCCAGGAACCGAGTTTGTACGTGCAATAAAACACTGGCGGCATCGTGATGGGGTTGGTCAGCCACACTAGGCCAACCGAGATCGGCAAGTTGGCGCGAAATGGAATGGCCAGGGACGCGGCGAGCAGCATTTGCAGCGGCAGGGGGATAAACGCTGCGAACAAACCCACGGCCATGGCGCGCGCCACCGAGTGCCGGTTGAGATGCCAGAGATTGGGGTCATGCATCAGCGTGCCGAGAAAACGCAGCGACTTATGTTCCCGTATCAGGTCGGGATTGGGCATGTAGCGCTTGAACAGGCGGCGCGGCATAAGGCATCTCGGCAGGCGAAAAGGGCGGATTATGCCCAGATTGTGCGGGCGCAATGCGGTGACTTTGTGACAATAAATAAGCGCCCTGGATTTACGGTAGACCACCTTAGGGGCTAGCGGGAGCGAACGGAAATGCGCACAGGGATGTTGGCGCTGGCAGTGGGCATGGTTGCCTTGCGTTGGATGCCGGTGTTGCCACCGGTTTGGTTATTGGCGTGTTTGGCGCTGCTTGGTGCGGGGCTGCTGCCATGGCGTGCTCGATTATGGCGGCCGTTAGGCCTTGTGCTGTTGGGGTTCAGTTGGGCCTGCTTATCGGCGCAGTGGGCGCTGGATGAGCGCCTGGCCCCTGAGCTGGATGGCCAGACCCGTTGGCTGCAAGGGCAAGTGGTGGGGTTGCCGGAGCAGGGCAAGGGCGTGGTGCGTTTTCAGTTGGAAGGCATCAGCGCGCGCAAGGCGCTATTGCCCACTCGAATGCGCCTGGCCTGGCATGGCGGCCCTGCTATGCAAGCCGGCGAGACATGGCGCCTGGCGGTCAAGCTCAAACGCCCACGCGGCTTGGTAAATCCCCAGGGTTTTGATTACGAGGCTTGGTTGCTGGCCCAGCGTATTGGTGCTCAGGGTACGGTCAAGCAGGGTGAGCGCTTGAGCGCCGCCAGCGGGCCATTGGCCTGGCGTGATCAGTTGCGTCAACGCATGCTGGCGGTGGACGCCTTCGGCCGTGAGGGCGCGTTGGCGGCACTGGTGCTGGGCGACGGCTCCGGGTTGTCGAGTGCTGACTGGCGGGTGTTACAGGACACTGGCACGGTGCACCTGCTGGTGATTTCCGGCCAGCATATCGGCCTGCTGGCGGCGCTGCTCTACGGCCTGGTGGCTGGCATGGCGCGCCTGGGCCTGTGGCCGCAAGGGTTGCCGTGGTTGCCCTCGGCGTGCGTATTGGCGGCGGCAGGTGCGCTGGGCTATGGCGTGCTGGCGGGCTTTCAGGTGCCGGTGCAGCGCGCCTGTGTGACGGTGGCGCTGGTGCTGATCTGGCGCCTGCGCTTTCGTCATTTGGGCGTGTGGTTGCCGATTTTGCTAGCGCTGGATGTGGTGCTGCTGGCCGAGCCGTTGGCCAGTTTGCAGGCTGGCTTCTGGCTGTCGTTTGGCGCGGTGGTGGTGTTGGTCTGGGTGTTTGCCGGCAGGCTCGGCGCCTGGCCATGGTGGCAAACCTGGGGCCGCGCACAGTGGACAATGAGCATGGGGCTGTTGCCTTTATTGCTGGGGCTTGGTTTGCCCATCAGCCTGAGCGGGCCATTGGCCAATCTGCTGGCAGTGCCTTGGGTCAGCCTGGCGGTGGTGCCGTTGGCGTTGCTAGGTAGCGTGACGTTGCCGGTTCCTTGGCTTGGCGAACGTCTGCTGCAACTGGCGGGTGGCGTGCTCGACCTGTTGTTTCGCTTTCTGGCGCTATTGGCAGAGTGGCAGCCGGCCTGGCTGGCGCCGCAGGTATCCAGCTGGGCCTGGCTACTGGGGACGCTCGGCGCTCTGGTGCTGCTCGCGCCCGCCGGCGTGCCAATCCGCGCGCTGGGCGTGGCGCTGCTGGCGCCGCTATTGTGGGCGCCGCGCACTGAGGTGCCGAGCGGTCAGGCTGAGGTCTGGCAACTGGATGTGGGCCAGGGCCTGGCCGTGTTGGTGCGTACCCGTCAGCACACATTGCTGTATGACGCCGGGCCGCGTTATGGCGATTTTGATAGCGGCGAGCGGCTGGTGCTGCCGTCGCTGCGCAGCCTCGGGGTCGAGCGCCTGGACCTGTTGCTGATCAGCCACGCCGATAACGATCATGCCGGCGGCGCCCTCGCGGTAACACGTGGGTTACCTGTGGCGCAGGTGTTGAGCGGCGAGGCCGGCGACGTTAAACCCGCGCTTGGCGCCATGCCCTGTAGCGACGGCGCCAGGTGGCAATGGGATGACGTGCACTTCGAGACCTGGCGCTGGCCCCACGCCAGCTCGAGCAACCAGGCTTCCTGCGTGCTGTGGATAAACGCCAACGGTGAGCGTCTGTTGCTGACCGGCGATATCGACGTCGCCGCTGAAGCCGCCTGGCTAGCCGCCCACCCTGGGCGCACCGCCGACTGGGTGCAGGCGCCACACCATGGCAGCCGCAGTTCCTCGTCCGGCGCATTTTTGCGCGCGCTGGCGCCACATTCAGTGCTGATCTCCCGCGGCGCGCACAACGCCTTTGGCCATCCGCACCCGCAGGTTCTGGCCCGTTATCAAGCACTTGGCCTGAGGGTTTACGACAGCGTGCAGCAGGGCGCGCTACGCCTTCAACTTGGCGCCAATCGCGCGGCTGACGGCCTGCGTGAACAACATCACTTCTGGCGGGAAAAATGAGAACCGCGACGGTCGGCGCGCTGGCGACCCTATGCTAGAGTGGCGCCACTTTTGTCAGGGCCACGTTTGTTAGGCCCGGTAAACAGTCAACACCGTGTGGGAGCTAGTCAAAGCAGGTGGCTGGATGATGCTACCGATCATTCTGTGTTCCATCGCTACCGTGGCCATTGTTGCCGAACGCCTTTGGACCCTGCGGGTCAGCCGCATTGCGCCGCCTCATCTGCTCGGGCAGGTGTGGCGCATGATCAAAGACAAACAGCTAAACAAAGAAAAGCTCAAAGAGCTGCGCAGCAACTCGCCGCTGGGGCAGATTTTGGCTGCCGGCCTGACCAACTCCAAACATGGTCGCGAGATCATGAAAGAGTGCATCGAAGAGTCTGCCAGCAAGGTCATTCACGAACTCGAACGTTACCTCAATGCCCTCGGCACCATCGCTGCCATGGCGCCGCTGCTCGGCTTGCTCGGCACCGTATTCGGCATGATCGAAATCTTTAGCGGCTTTATGGACAGCGGCCAAGCCAACGCCGGTCAGCTCGCCGGCGGTATCGGTAAAGCCTTGGTGACCACGGCTGCCGGTCTGATCGTCGCCATTCCGGCGGTGTTCTTCCACCGTTACCTGCTGCGCCGCGTTGACGAAATTGTGGTCACCATGGAGCAGGAAGCCATCAAGCTGGTGGAAGTGGTGCAGGGTGATCGCGAAGTCGATTTCGTTGAGGACAGCAAGCCGTGAAATTCCGCCGCAGAGCCTCCAATGTCGCCCGCGAAGAGGTGTTTCTTAACCTTACTTCGCTGATCGACGTGATTTTCGTGCTGCTGCTGTTCTTTGTGGTGACGACCACCTTTAGCCGGCCGACCCAGCTGAAAATCGACCTGCCAGAAGCCGCCAGTGGCTCGCCGCCGGAAGCGACGCAGCTTAAGCAACTGGAAGTGTCGATTGCTGCCGACGGTACCTATTCGCTGAACGATCAGGTATTGGCCAAGAGTGATCTGGCCACCTTGATGGCGGCGTTGCAGCGTGAGTCGGATGGCGACAGCAGCCTGCCGCTGACCATTAATGCGGATGGCAAAGCGACTCACCAAGCGGTGGTTACTGCCATGGACGCTGCAGGCAAGCTGGGTTTCAGCCACCTGCGCATCACCACCATCGAGGCGCCGTCGGCGCCTTGATGCTTGGCCAACGCCGCTAATGGCCGCCTCGGAAAAACTCCTTAACGCCTGGTACACCGGCCACCCCGCGCTGCGGTTGTTGTGGCCGCTGGAGCGCCTGTACCGCGCGGTGGTGCAGCGCAAACGCCAACGCTTTCTGGCCGGTGAGGGCGAGATCTACCGCGCACCGGTGCCGGTTGTCGTGGTCGGCAATATCACCGTCGGCGGCACCGGCAAAACGCCGATGATCCTCAGCCTGATCGCCCATTGCCAGGCCCGCGGTCTTAAGGTTGGTGTGGTTAGCCGCGGATATGGCGCTAAGCCGCCGCAACTGCCCTGGCGGGTGCTTGAGGTGCACGATGCCGTTTGTGTCGGCGACGAACCGGCACTCATCGTACGGCGCACCGGTGTGCCGCTGATGATCGACCCCGACCGCTCTCGCGCTGTGCGCAGCTTGCTGGCCGAAGAAAGCCTGGACCTGATCCTCTGCGACGACGGTATGCAGCACTACCGCCTGGCGCGCGATATTGAGCTGGTGCTGATCGATGCCGCCCGTGGTCTGGGCAATCGCCGTTGCCTACCCGCCGGGCCGCTGCGCGAGCCCGTCGAGCGCCTGCAAAGCGTCGATGCCATCCTCTATAACGGCGCCAGCAGCGACAGCGCCGAAGGTTTCGGCTTTACCTTGCAGCCCACGGCATTGGTCAATGTGCGCAGCGGCGAGCGGGTGACGCTTGATCATTTTCCCCCCGGCCAAGCCCTGCACGCCGTGGCTGGCATCGGCAACCCGCAGCGTTTCTTCAACACGCTGCAGGCGTTACACTGGCGCCCGATTTCCCATGCCTTCGCCGACCATGCGCAGTACAGCGCCGAGCAGCTGGATTTCAGCCCCGCGCTGCCACTGGTAATGACCGAGAAGGACGCTGTGAAGTGCACCGCTTTTGCCGCTGATAACTGGTGGTACCTGGCCGTTGAGGCGGTGCCTTCACCGGCATTTTTTGCCTGGTTTGATGCGCGTCTGGCCAGCGTTATTGCGGCCAAGTAAGCCCGCCTCTAGGCCCCTCCATTCAATCGTTTTTTAAGGATCATGAAATGGACCCGAAACTCCTCGATATCCTCGCCTGCCCCCTGTGCAAAGGCCCGCTGAAGCTGGCTGACGACAAATCCGAGTTGGTGTGCAAAGCCGACGCCCTGGCCTTTCCGGTGCGCGAAGGCATTCCGGTGATGCTGGAAACCGAAGCCCGCACCCTCAACGTCGATGAGCGCCTGGACAAGTAAATGAGCACAGCCTTTACCGTCGTTATTCCGGCCCGTTTTGCCTCCACCCGTCTGCCTGGCAAGCCGCTGCAAGATATCTGCGGCAAGCCGATGATCCAGCATGTGTGGGAACAGGCGAAAAAAAGCAGCGCTCAACGGGTGGTGGTTGCCACTGATGACGCGCGCATTGTTGAGGCCTGCAAAGGTTTTGGCGCCGAGGTGGTGCTGACTCGCGTCGACCACAACTCCGGCACCGACCGTCTCGCCGAAGTGGCCAGCGCTTTGGGTCTGGCTGGCGATGCGATTGTGGTCAACGTGCAGGGTGATGAGCCGCTGATTCCGCCGGCGGTGATCGATCAAGTGGCGGCCAATCTGGCCGAGCACACCGAAGCGGCGATGGCCACGTTGGCTGAGCCCATCGACGATGTGGCGGCGCTGTTCAATCCCAACGTGGTCAAGGTGGTCACCGATAAAAACGGCCTGGCCCTGACCTTTAGCCGCGCGCCGCTGCCATGGGCCCGTGATGCCTTTGCGCTCAGTCGTGAGCAGTTGCCGGCGGGTGTGCCGTACCGCCGGCATATCGGCATTTACGCCTACCGTGCCGCGTTCCTGCACAACTTCGTTAGCTGGGGCCCGTGCTGGTTGGAAGACACCGAATGCCTGGAGCAGCTGCGTGCGCTGTACCACGGTGAGCGCATTCACGTCGCTGACGCCCTGGAAGCGCCGCAAGCCGGCGTCGATACCCAGGAAGACCTGGAGCGCGTGCGGCGCCTGCTGGGGGCCTGATGCGCGTGTTGTTTGTGTGCTTGGGCAATATCTGCCGCTCGCCTTCGGCTGAGGGCGTGTTCCGTCAGCAACTGCAACAGGCCGGCCTGGCCGATTTGGTTGAAGTGGACTCGGCCGGCACCGGCCCCTGGCATGTCGGTAAACCCGCCGATAGCCGCGCCAGTGCCGCAGCTTTGCAACGCGGTTATGACCTGTCTGCGCTGCGTGGCCGTCAGGTCAGCAAAGCCGACTTCGAACGCTTCGACCTGATTCTGGCCATGGACCATAGTAATTTCGCCGACCTCAAAGCCTTGCAGCCAGCCAATAGCCGCGCCGAGCTGGACTTGTACTTGCGCCGCTATCAGTTGGATGAAGACGAAGTACCCGACCCATACTACGGCGGCGCCGATGGCTTCGAGCATGTACTCGATCTGTTGGAGCAGGCCGGCGCGCAGCTGATTAATGAAGTGCGGGGGCGGCTATGAAGGTGCTGGAACATGTGTCGCTGAAAGCCTTTAACAGCTTCGGCGTCGAGGTAAAGGCCGCACTGTTTGCCCAAGCCAATACCGACGCCGACGTGCGTGCGGCATTGCAACTGGCCGAAGAGCGGCAGGTGCCGCTGTTGGTGATTGGCGGCGGCAGCAATCTGTTGCTGACGGGCGATGTGCAGGCCTTGGTGCTGCGCATGGCCAGCCGTGGTATTCGCATTGTCGAAGACTGCGTGCAGGTAGTGGTTGAAGCCGAAGCCGGCGAGCCGTGGCATCCATTTGTGCAGCACACCTTGGAGCAGGGCCTGGTTGGTTTGGAAAACCTCAGCCTGATCCCTGGCACTGTCGGTGCTGCACCCATGCAAAACATCGGTGCCTATGGCGTCGAAATCAAAGACGTCTTCCACAGCCTGACCGCACTGGATCGGCAGACGGGTGAGCTGCGCGAATTCACCCTCGCTGACTGCCACTTCGCCTACCGCGACAGCGTGTTTAAACAGCAACCCGGTCGTTGGCTGATCCTGCGCGTGCGCTTTGCCTTAACGCGCGAACAAACCCTGCATCTGGAATACGGCCCAGTGCGTCAGCGCTTGGCCGAGCAAGGAGTTGAGGCGCCGACGGCTACTGATGTGAGTCGCGCGATCTGCGCCATTCGCTCGGAAAAGTTGCCCGACCCGGCGGTGCTGGGCAATGCCGGCAGCTTCTTTAAAAACCCGCTGGTCAGCGCCGAACTGGCGGCTCGGGTTCGAGCCGAACATGCTGATTTGGTCGCTTACCCGCAAGCCGATGGCCAGGTGAAGTTGGCCGCTGGTTGGTTGATTGAACGGGCAGGGTGGAAGGGCTTTCGCGAGGGCGATGCCGGCGTGCATAAGTTGCAGGCGTTGGTGTTGGTGAATTACGGCGCGGCGACGGGTGCGCAGTTGTTGGCCCTGGCCAAGCGTATTCAAGCGGATGTATTGAAGCGCTTTGGCGTGCACCTCGAGATTGAGCCAAACGTGCTGTAACGCGTTCGTCGCCCAACAAAAAACCGCGCTTGAAGCGCGGTTTTTTGTTGGGGGGCGTAGGTTGGGTTGAGCGTAGCGAAGCCCAACAATCTGCACGTGCAACCCGCTGGGTCCTGTTGGGCTTCGCCTGCGGCTCAACCCAACCTACGCACCCGTGGTGTCGACTCAGTTCACCTGCGCGCCTTTCGCAATCCAAGCGCCAATCAGCTCGCGCTCTTGCGGGGTCATCTTGGTCAAGTTCCCCAGCGGCATGGCCTGGGTCGCCACGGCCTGCGCCTGAATACGCGGTGCCATCTGCTGGATCTGCTGCGGCGTATCAAACATCACCCCAGCCGGGGCGGCGCTAAACATGCTGTTGGTAGGTGTAGCCGAATGGCACACCGAGCAGCGCACTTGAATCACTTCATGCACTTTGTCGAAGCCGACATCACCTGCCGGCGCCGTTGCTTGAGCAACTGGCGCGGGCTGCTTAGCAGCTTCTTCTGCAGCTTCTTTGGCGGTCTTACCACCAATGGCCGTGGCCGGCAGCGGTTGGTATTGCACCTTGGCTTGGGTCGCAGCCGGGGCGGTGGACAGCGCAGGGCCGGTGACAAACGCCAGGCAGATCATGCCCAAAGCGCCGGCAGGCAAGGCCCAGGCGAAGCTTTTGCTGTGGTGGCGGGTGTTGAAGTAGTGCCGCACGATCACCGCCAATACCGCGATGCCCGCCAGGATCAGCCAGTGTAGGTGCTCGGGAAGTGGTTGCTGATCATGATGAACAGCACCGGCAGGGTGAAGTAGTTGTTGTGCCGCGAACGCAGCAGGCCTTTGGCCGGCAGGGCAGGGTCGGGCGTGCGGTTTTCTTCGATGGCTTTTACCAGTGCGCGCTGGGCCGGCATGATGGTGCGGAATACGTTGCCAACCATGATGGTGCCGATAATGGCGCCGACATGGATATACGCACCGCGGCCACTAAACACCTGGCTCAGGCCAAATGAGGCGGCCACCAGCAGCACAAACAACACCAGGCCGAGCAGCGCCGGTTGCTTGCCCAATGGCGAGTCGCAGAGGAAGTCGTAGATAAACCAGCCGCTGACCAGCGAACCGATGCCGATGGCAATGGCGGTGGACGGCGCCATGTCGCTGCCCGGCAAGATCAGGTACAGCGACGGGTTGAGGTAGTAGACGATCATCAGCAGAGTGACGCCCGACATCCAGGTCCAATAGGCTTCCCATTTGAACCAGTGCAGGTTGTCCGGCATTTTCGGCGGGGCGAGTTTGTATTTTTCCAGGTGGTAGATACCGCCACCGTGGATGGCCCATAAATCACCGGCCAGGCCGTCGCGCGGGTTAACCCGGTTGAGGTTGTTTTCCAGCCAGACGAAATAGAACGACGCGCCGATCCAGGCGATGCCGACGATCATATGCACCCAGCGCACGGCCAGGTTGGCCCATTCAATCAAATGTGCTTCCACAGTCTTTACCTCTTCCCGACACCGGCTGGCCGGTGGTCGAGCTTCTCTTATTGGTGGGGGTTGAGGAGAAGGTGTTCATCCTCAGGGAAAAAATGCTCATCGCAGTTGTTGCCAGAACCGCTGCGATCAACCACCAGGAAGTCATCCCGCTTTTCGATCGTTAGCACCGGGTGGTGCCAAACGCCGCGATGGTAATTAATGCCCTGCTTGCCATTGCTGACAAAAGCACGGACCAACTCTGATTCAGGTGCATCGCCACGTGGCGCGACCACGATCAGAAAGGGGTTGCCGAGCAGCGGTATAAACGCTTGGCTGCCCAGCGGATGGCGCTCCAACATGCGGATGGTCAGGGGCATTGGCAGTTTTTCCGCGCTGAAAATACTGATGATGGCCTGATCCTCCGGCTGCGCGGTCTCAACCGTTGCCAGCTTGTGATAGCGGCGGGTGGAGCCGTTGTTGATCATAAAATGGTCGCTGCCCTCGGTTTCAATCACATCGCCAAAGGGGGCGAAGGCTTCTTTGGTGAGCGGTTCGATGATCAGTGTGCGCATGTGGGTGTCTGCTTGTTCGTAGTTAGGCTCCCCTCTCCCGTTTACGGGAGAGGGGCTGGGGGAGAGGGCCGGGCGCAACGAATATATGCGTCCAAAAAAGCCCCTCTCCCTAACCCTCTCCCGCAAGCGGGAGAGGGGACTTATCGAGTGTTACTTCGCCACCTTGCCAAACAACCGCAGCCGGCTAACACCACCGTCCGGGAACACATTTAAACGGATATGGGTGATCGGCCCCAGGGCGTTGATCTGCTCGGCAAATTCATGCTCTTGGTGCATGTGCAGTTTCTGGCTGGGCAGCAGTTCGCGCCAGAACAGGCTTTGGGTTTCGATCTGGCTGTCGGTGCCGCCTTTCACGAAAGCGCCCTGGATCGAGCAGCTGTCGGGGTAGTTGCCTTTGAAGTGCAGGGTGTCGACGACGATGCGTTCGATCTCGCCCGGGTGGCCGAGGGCGACGATTACCCAGTCATTGCCTGGGGTGCGACGGCGGGCAGTTTCCCAACCGTCGCCCATGTTTACGCCACGGCCTGGGTTGAGGATGTTGCTCATCCGGCCGAAGTGCTCATCCGAGCAGGCCAGGGCTCGGCCGCCGTTGAGGGCGCTGGCCAGGTCGACTTGTTCGTTGTCGCCGGTGTTGGACCAGTCGCGGAACGGAATGCCATACACGCGCAGACGCGCCACGCCGCCATCCGGGTAGATGTTAAAGCGCAGGTGGGTAAAGGCCTGGCTGTTGGCGATTTCGTGGTAGTGATGGCTGTTGCCTTGCAGCTCAACGGCGCCGAGTACTTCGGTCCATTCGGTGCTGTCGCTCGGGTCGCCTTCAGCCACAAAGCAGGCTTCCAGAGACGCCGACGGCGGGAAGTTACCGGTGAAGAAACTGGTGTCGATATCCACGCCTTTGATCGAGCCGGGCACACCCAGTTTGATCACGGCGCTGTCGTAGCCTTCGAAGCGCTTGCGGCGCGATTCCCAACCATCCATCCATTTGCCGTTGTCGTCGAACACGCCTTCTTTCCACACCGCAGGGGTGGGCTGGAACAGGCGGTTAACGTCGGCAAACCAATCGTCGGTGACGGAGAGGGCTTTGGTGCCCAGGCGGGCGTCGGCGAGGTTGACGTATTTCTCGAAGGGTACGGCGTAAGCTTTC
>LNAP01001217.1_pt1 | contig 27741 bp, 27 predicted proteins | sample 602601 | NCBI WGS metagenome assembly LNAP01 (sample SAMN02440304, study PRJNA202911) | soil metagenome | biome: Subtropical and temperate rainforests or woodlands; isolation source: soil samples (1 kg each in a 20% v/v slurry with milli Q water) were... ... | reverse complement strand
CCAGATCAGTATTGAACTGATATCGCTTCGCCAGGGAACTCCTGACGTCCGCCACGCATCCTAGACTATGAGGTACTTCCTTTTTTGCTTCACGCTTTCCGAGGACACCGTCATGCGTCGTCTGATTATCATCTCTTCACTAGTGCTTTGTTTGCCCGTTGGTTCGGCCATGGCCGATGTAGATGCAAAAGATGTCGCCACCTCGGCTGGGGTCTCCGCATCGCTGTACTCGACCTTTAAGGATGACAAACGGGTGATTCCAGCCCGAGATGACGCCACCAGCTTCGTCGCCAGTGGTGGCGCGATTCGGGGTGCTTATCTGGAGTCGTACTTAAAGCAGGTTCGCCTGGAAAATCCCGGCCTCAACGCCAGCGACGAAGACCTGGCCAGAGCAATCCTCGTCCAGGAAGGCGTAGCTGCAGGTCAATAAAGGCTGAAAAAGTAGCGGTGGGGCTCGCGGCACCCGGATAGCGTGTGCAGCCCTACCTCGCTTCCGCACCTGAGAAACGCGCCCAACCTGCCACCAATTGCGCGCTGATGCTCACGCCGCCACACACCACAATCACTACATCATGGGCATCGGCAATCGCCGGATGGTCCAGGTATCCAATCGCCAACGAAACGCCGCACGCCGGCTCGACCAACTGACGCAGGTCGTTGGCGTAACGCACCACGCCCATGATCGCCTCGTCATCGCTGAGCACGACACATTCATGCGGGAAATCGAGGATGTGCTGCACCGGCCAGGCAGCCACCAACGTAGCGCCGAGCGACTTGGCGACCGTATCGATCCGGGGAAATACCACCGGATGTCCGGCGCTGACAGCGGCGGCAAAAGACGCGGCACCCTGGGTTTCACACGCAATGATCCGGCAGTCCATGCGCTTGTGGCGGATCAATCCGGTGAGAATCCCTGCTAGCAAGCCTCCGCCCCCTACCGACATCACAAGTGCATCGACCTGAGGACAGTCCTCGAGGATTTCATCGACCATCGTGCTGTGCCCTTCCCACAGCACCGGGTGATCGAAGGCTGGCACGTATTCGGTGTCCGCGCCCTGGGCGAGTTCCTTGGCCCGTAGATTGGCTTCGTCCCAGACCTTGCCATGGACGATCACCTCGGCACCGGTTTTCCTGATCCGTGCACGGGTGGTTTCCGGCGTGGTGTTCGGCACCACGATGCAGGCTTTCAACCCCAGGCTGGCGGCAGCCACGGCGGTGGCAAACCCGGCATTGCCGCCGGAAGGACAGATCACTTTGCGTTTCCCTTGCTCCGCTGCCTGGCTGCACAACAGTCCTATGCCACGAAGTTTGAATGAGCCGCTCGGTTGCAGGTTTTCCAGCTTGAGCCAGATTCGTCGGGACGGGGTCGACAGATCCGGATGCAGAATCAAGGGCGTTCTGATGTGAAGCATGGTGGTGCTCCTTAAGGGTGAACGGTCCTTATCCAAGCTTAGTTCACCCTGCCCGGCGGCTACCGCTTCAGCTATAACGCGGTGCGGCCGTGGAGTTGCCGAACAACCCCGAAAGCGTCTGGCGCTGGGCTTCGTAAGTGTCCCACTGGTCGCCTTGGTGCAGGCCAGGAATGGTCACCACTTCGCCTTGCGCCAGGCCCGTCAAAGCGGCATCGACCATGTCCTGAGCAGACATCACGATCTCTTGCGGCAGGTTTTCCACTGGGTTGCCGGCCTCGCTCCAGAAGTCGGTAGCGGTGGCGCCGGGCAATACGGCCTGGATACGAATGCCTTTGTCCGCCAACTCGCGGTGCATCGACTGGCTCAGGCCGAGGACAAACGCCTTGGTCCCGCCATACACGCCGTTAAGAATTTCCGGGGCGATGGCAACGATCGAGGAGATATTGATCACCGTCCCGGTGCCGCGAGCGACGAAGCCTGGCACCACCGCGTAAGCCAGGCGCATCAACGCGGTCACGTTGAGGGTGATCATGTCTTCCATGTCATCCACCGGGCTGCCGAGCAGCGGCATGACAGCACCGACCCCGGCGTTGTTGACCAACAGGGTGATACTGGCGTCGTTGCGTAGAATCTCTTCAACCCGCCGCACGTCGGCCTTGTCTTTCAGATCAGCGGCGACCACTTCCACGGCGCGGCCGGTTTCGTTACTCAGGTGGTTGGCCAGGGCGTTCAGTTTTGCCTGGTTGCGGGCGACCAGAATCAGGTCGTAACCCTGCCGGGCGAGGCGGTCGGCATACACCGCGCCGATGCCCGAAGAAGCGCCAGTGATCAGAGCGGTACCTTTGGATGAGAGAGCCATGTCGATTACCTTCACAGTGAGGCGATAACGTCGCCGGGTGCGAACCGTTATAAAGGGTCTAACGCTCGTCTCAAATGACGTTTAAAGTACGTTTTTCGGACATGACCTTTTGAGGACACCTCAATGACTTCCGTAGCGTTTGTAGTGTTTGAAGGGTTTCAGTCCATGGCGCTGGCGGCCATGCCGGTGTTCGAGTACGCCAATTTCAGCGCGGGCGAAGCGCTTTATGACGTCAGCGTAGTGTCCGAAGACGGCCGCACATTGCGTGCCTCCGGTGGGCTGAGCGTCGGCACCGAGGCTTTTGGTGAGCGGGTGTTCGACACGGTGATCGTGGTCGGCGGCGATGCCATCCTCGAGCAGGCGCCCGAGGGCGTGCTGACGTATCTGCGCCACAGCGTTAAAACCGCACGGCGCACGGCGTCGATCTGCTCCGGGGCGTTCGTCCTCGCCCAGGCGGGTTTGCTCGACGGACGGCGGGCCACCACCCATTGGGCTTATGCCCGGGAGCTGCAAGCGCGGTTCCCGTCGATCAAGGTCGAAGAAGACCGCATCTACGTCGTCGACGGTTCGATCTGGACCTCCGCCGGGATGACCGCCGGCATCGACCTGGCGCTGGCCATGGTGGAAAAGGATCACGGCGCCGCACTGGCCCGTTCCGTGGCGCAGAAACTGGTGATGTACCACCGCCGCGCGGGCGGCCAGTCGCAGCACTCGGCGCTGTTGGAACTGGAGGCGAAATCCGACCGCATTCAAACCGTCCTCGGCTATGCGCGAGAACACCTCACCGAAACCTTGTCGGTGGAGCAACTGGCGGACGTCGCGCGCCTCAGCCCTCGGCAGTTCAGCCGGGCCTTTCGCGCGGAAACCGGTCAATCACCAGCCAAAGCCATCGAGAACCTGCGCCTGGAAACGGCACGGCAGATGCTCGAGCGCGGACGCCTGACCCTCGACCAGATCGCCGAAGAATCCGGTTTCAGCGACTGCCGTCGTATGCGCGAAGCCTTCCTGCGGGCGTTCGGACAGCCGCCGCAAGTGATTCGGCGAAATGCCAGGGCCGACGGCGCCACGTAGGAGCTGCCGCAGGCTCCTACACTGAACGGTGTCAGGTCCGTTTGTGGAGGTGCAGATGAAAATCTCGGCCAAACTGGCGTTTTTCGCCATTGTTTCCACCCTCGCCTACCTTGGGCTTGCGGTGTGGGGGCTTGGCGGGTTCTCGGCGTTTTTCGCTCATGCACCGCTGGTGGTCATCGTGCTTGCCACGTTGGTGATGGTCATCGCGTCCTGGTTCACCGAGGTCAACCTGAGTTCCGGCGAACGTGAAGACCGGGCCAATCGCTGGGTGCTGCCGGCGTTCGGGGTGATCGGTTTATTAAGCGGGTACCTGCCGGCCTACACCGACCGGATCGATTTCTGGACCTTTGGCGGCGAAGGGGTGCGCTGGCTCGGGGCGTTGCTGTTCATCATCGGCGGCACGCTGCGGATGTGGCCGGTGTTTGTGCTGGGCAAGCGTTTCAGCGGATTGGTGGCGATTCAGCCGGGGCACACGCTGGTCACCGACGGGATTTATCGCACCTTGCGCAACCCCAGTTATCTGGGGCTGATGATCACTGCCGTGGGCTGGGCACTGGCCTTTCGCTCTGGCGTTGGCCTGTTGCTGGCCGCGCTGACGCTGATCCCGCTAATCGCCCGCATTCACGCCGAAGAAGCGCTGTTAAGGGCGCAGTTCGGCAGTGAATACGAGGCTTATTGCGCCCGCAGTTGGCGGTTGATTCCCGGGGTTTATTAGCCAATTCACCTATCCCCTGTGGGAGTGAGCCTGCTCGCGATTGCGATCTTTCAGTCACATCAACGCTGAATGTGCTGACGCCATCGCGAGCAGGCTCGCTCCCACATTAGATTGTGTGTAGGCGGATTTGGTCGTCTTGATCCACATGGGCCTCGACCGAGTCGTAGCTGGCTAATGTGGCATGCGGAGTCTGGAGCGGATGGTCGTGGGTCGCGGTCACCACGATCAGGCCCGCTCCCGCTGCCTCGGCGGCGAGAATGCCCACGGTGGCGTCTTCGAAAATCAGGCAATCGGCCGGTTCAACGCCCAAACGCCTGGCTGCCAGTCGATAGCCCGCGGGATCAGGCTTTCCGGCACTCACATCTTCCGCAGTGACCATCACCAAAGGCTCTGGAATGCCCGCCGCGGCCATCCGCCGCAGCGCTAATGCCTTCGGCGCAGAGGTGACGATTGCCCATTGGTTGGCGGGCAGCGACTTCAGGAAATTCGCCGCGCCAGGCACCTCGATGATCCCCTCGACATCCTCGATTTCCGCCTCGGTGATGAACGCCGCTTCCGCCTCGCCATCCACCCCCGGCAACGCCAGGCGATTGATGGTGTCGATGGCGCGAACGCCATGGATGGTGGGCAGGAATGAGACGACATCGACGCCGTGACGCAAGGCCCAGGCCGCCCAGATCCGCTCGGCAGCGGCGATGGAGTTGAGGACGGTGCCGTCCATATCAAACAGAAAAGCGCGGTATGAGGTGTTGAGGACAGATTTTTGAGCAGACAAGGGGGAGGTACCTCTCGCAAGTGCCAGGCGGGTTCGCCGAACAATGTAGCATTTGCGAGGAGCTGCCGAACGCTACCCGAGCCTTCGGCAACTCCAGCAGAGGTTTTTCTTGCTAAGCGGTGCGCGGTGCTTCAACAGGCGGCGTGCCGTCGTGAAACATTGTTTTCAATTGAGCACGCAGTTCCGGTGAGTCGGTGTGCTTGTGAACACTGACCGCATGCTGTGCAGCAGCCTCGAGCAATTCGTTTTCAGAGTCTGCGCACAGAGCGACCGAGCATTTGGCATCACTTGGAAACTCGCGGCAGTCGATGTATTTACGCGCCATGATCTTCTCCTCCCTGCGACGAACGCAGGCCGTGGCCTGCCCGAATGGTCACTCGACGCGCCACCCCAGACATCAAACACGATTGCAGGTCGCACCGAGTGTGCCGACTCTTGAAGTATAGGCCCGGCCACAAGGCCCATCGTCACAGGTGGGAGTGGTTCAGGTTCTATAGGGTGTCTTTCGACTTCAAGGCAAATTCCACACAGTCCAGCAACTGCCCGAGCGCCCACGGTTTCTTGATGAACGACACCGAATGCCTGACCCCGGAACTTTCCGGGGTTTCAAAACCGGACATGATCATGATCGGTTTTTCGGGCCAACGGTCGCCAAACAGATTGGCCAGATCGGCGCCGTTGAGCTTGCCTGGCATGGTGATGTCCGTGAGCAACAAGCTAACCTGTCGTGCATGCAATTCCAGATATTCCGATGCAGCGTCTGCACTGATATGCGGTTCAACCACAAAGCCTTCTTCCTGAAGAATTTCGCAGAGAAATTCCAGGATCAGCGGGTCGTCCTCAACCACGAGAATCAACCCGCCAGCAAGGTGATCACCTGCTATCGATTCTGGACACATGATTTGCCACTCCCTGATCGCATCAATGATTTCGCGGGTTCAAATCCGCTACCTATCAGGTATGAGCAGCGGACTTCGCGGAAATTCATTTTTGATACAACCGGGCGATGAAATCAGGCGTCCTGCAAAATCAGATCGGCGCCCTTCTCCGCCACCATCAGCACGGCGGCATGAGTGTTGCCAGAGGTCACGTTAGGGAAAATCGATGCATCGACAATGCGCAAACCGTCTAATCCATGGACTTTAAGGCGCTTGTCGACCACCGATTTCTGTTCGTCCGCGCCCATCGCGCAGGAACCGCACAGGTGATAAATCGAACCACTGTTTTCGCGAAAATACTGCAGCATCTGTTCGTCACTGTCGACGGCCGGCCCCGGCAGCACTTCTTCGACAGTAATGCCTTTGAGTGCCGGCGCCTGCATGATTCTGCGCATCAAGCGGCTGCCCTGGATCACCTCGTCGATGTCCTTTTGCGTGCTCAGGTAGTTCGGGTCGATCAGCGCCGCGTCGCGCGGATTTTTCGAGGCGATCTCGATGTGCCCGCGACTGGTCGGGCGGCACGGGTTGAAGCACAACAGGAAGCCTGAATACGGTTCCGGCTTGAGACTGGCCTTGTTGTTTTTCGGGATCTGGTACGACAGCGGGTTGAAGTACAACTGCAGGTTCGGGTTGGCTTGCAGCTCGTTGCCACGGAAGAATCCGCCGGCCTGATTGACGCTCATCGCCAGGGCGCCCTTGCGGGTGAACAGGTATTTCAACCCCAGTTTGAACTGACCGAACAGCGAGCTCAGCTGATCGTTGAGCGTCGGGATGTTGGCTTTGTAGTAGTAACTGGCGCACAGGTGGTCTTGCAGGTTCTGCCCCACCGCCGGTAGGTGTTTGACCAACGGGATGTTGTGTTTGGCCAGCAGCGCCTGATCCGCGACACCGGACAATTGCAGGATCTTCGGCGTGTCCACGGCACCGGCGCAAAGAATGACTTCCTTGTTGGCGGTAAAGGTCCGCACCACGCCGTGCTGGGTGATGGAAATCCCGGTCGCCCGGCCGTTACCAAACAACACCCGATCCACCAGCGCGTAATGCTCGACCGTCAGGTTCGGCCGGCTCAATGCCGGATGCAGATGCGCAAAACTGCTGGAGCAACGCTGACCGTTGCGGGTGTTGACGTCGTAGATACCCGAGCCTTCGAATTTCGGGCCGTTGAAGTCGTCGCTGTGGGGATAACCCAGTTCATCGCAGCCCTTGAGGAACACATCGCAAATCGGATGGGTCTGGCCCTTCATCGGCGTGATGCTGATCGGGCCGCTGCCGCCGTGGAACTCGCTGTCGCCCAGTGGATGGTTTTCCAGTTTGCGGAAGTACGGCAGCACGTCCTTGAAGCCCCAGCCTTCATTGCCGTCAGCCGCCCAGTCGTCGAAGTCATGGGCCTGGCCACGGACGTAGATCATCGCGTTGATCGAGCCCGAACCACCCTGCACCTTGCCCCGCGGGGCATAGATTTCGCGGTTGTTGAGCTGTTTTTGCGGCTGGCTGTAGTACATCCAGTTGAAGGTCGGGTTGTAATACATTTTGGCGAAACCGACCGGGATCCTGAACCACAGGGAACTGTCCTTGCCGCCCGCTTCCAGCAGCAATACCGAGTGTTTCCCGGACGCCGAGAGCCGATTGGCAAGGATGCAGCCTGCGGCGCCTGCGCCAGCGATGATGTAGTCGTAAGTCATGCACGGTTACCGCGTAAGTCGTTATCCAAAAAAACCGTCAGCCTCTGGCTGGCGATGTGTCTTTGACGTCAGCCGGGGTCGGCGCCATTTGCAGGTGCAGGCGCTCGCCGGTGTACGGCGAATGCTTGCGCACCACGTCCATGTTCAGCTCCACGCCCAGGCCCGGCTCGGTGGATGGGATGATGTAACCGTCCTCCCATTGCAGCGGTTTGGTCAGGACTTCGGCATGGAACCCGCCCCAGGTCATGATGCTTTCCTGGATCAGGAAGTTCGGCGTGCAGGTGGCCAGCTGGAAACTCGCCGCCGCGCCAATCGGTCCGTTGTAGAGGTGCGGCGCGATCTGCGCGTAATAAGCTTCGGCCATGCTCGCGATCTTTTTTGCTTCCAGCAGACCGCCGCAGCGGGCCACGTTCATCTGCAAAATCGACGCGCCACCCGCCTGCAACAGCTTGAAGAATTCGTACTTGGTAGTCAGGCGTTCGCCGGTGGCAATCGGGATGCTGGTTTTGGCCGCAACTTGTGCCATGGCCTCTTCCTGACCCGGCGGCACCGGTTCTTCGAACCACAGCGGATCGTATTTCTCCAGGCGCTTGGCCAGGCGGATCGCCGAGGACGGCACCATTTGCCCGTGGGTGCCAAACAGCAAATCGCACTTGTCGCCCACCGCTTCGCGGATCTTGCGGCAGAAGGTTTCGCAACGCTCCAGCACTTCCAGCGAGATCTGGTGCCCGGAGTACGCGGTGTACGGCCCGGCCGGGTCGAACTTCACGGCGGTGAAGCCTTTGTTCATGTTCTCGATGGCGCATTCGGCGGCCAGGTCCGGGTCGTCGTAGTCGTACTCGCCCTTGCTGTTTACCGGATAGAGGTAGGTGTAGGAACGCAGGCGCTCGTTGACCTTGCCGCCCAACAGGTCATACACCGGCTTGTTCGCCGCTTTGCCGATGATGTCCCAGCAAGCCATCTCCAGGCCGCTGACCACGCCCATCATGGTCAGGTCCGGCCGCTGGGTGAAACCGCTCGAATAGGCCTGACGGAAGAAGCGTTCGATGTGGTGCGGGTCGTGGTTGAGCAGGTAGCGTTCGAACACGTCTTCGATGATCGGCAGCATGGCTTTCGGGCCGAAGGTCGCGGCGTATATTTCGCCCACACCTTCGATACCGCAATCGGTCTTCAGCTTGACGAACAGCCAGTACATGCCGCCGATGTGCGGTGGCGGTACGGCGACGATATGGGTTTCAAGGGCGACGATTTTCATCTCAGGCACCTGTTTTGTTCAAAGATTGACGATTGATACGTGCGCGCAAGGCCAGGGCCGCGAAGGTCCCGAGCAGGCCGACGAAAGCGATGTAGCCGAAATACAGCTTGTAACCAAAGGCACCTGGGAAATGCTCGGTGAGGTAGCCGTTGATCAAGGGAATGAAAGCGTCCGGCAGGTACCCGACGACCGAGACAATGCCGATGGCCAGGCCGGTGATGCGCAGCGGAATGTTGCAGGAGTCGAGGATCGCCCAGTACAAGCCGCGAATGGCGTAGGTCATCAAGCCGATGAAAATCACCGTGCCGATCAGCAGGCCCAGGCTGTTGAGTGCCGGGAACACGATCAGGCCGACCATCGCCAGGGTCGCGAGGAACAGCGCCACGATCAGCACCGAAATGTTCGAGAACTTGTCACCCAGCCAGCCACCGCCGATACCGCCGATCGGACGCATCCACAGTTTAATGGTGGTGATGGTGCCGGCCATGACCGCGGTCATGCCGCCGCCTTGCAGGTAATCGGAGAAACTGTAGGTGGCCCAGAAGATGTGATAACCGCAGAACACGATGGCCGTCACCAACCACAATTCAGGGATTTTCACCAAGGTCGTCAGATCGCTGAGCAGGTTGAACTTGCCCTTCTCCACCGGCGCCGTGTCGTCCATGGACTTCGGGTCCTTGATCAACACCAGCACACAGCCGATGGCGATACAGGTGAAGGCATAGAGGTAAACCACCTGTTTGAAACCCTCGGCAGCCGATGCGCCACGGGTTTCGGTGGCGAAGGCAAACAGCCCCAAAGCGACAGTCGCCAGCAAGGCTTCGACCAGTCCGCGACCGCCATCGAGAATGCCGAAGAACCGACCTTGTTCAGTGTGATGAGCAATCATCTTCACGCGTTTGAGCACCGAGGCCCAGAACGTCAGGCCGGTGGTCAGGCCCCAGCAACCGAAGATGATCATCAAACCGGTCATCGACGGTGCGGTGGAGTACCACAGGCCCAACACACCGGTGGCGACCAGCGAAAAGAAGATCAGGAACCGTGGGGCAATACGGTCGGCCAGCCAGCCGCTCGGCAAGTAACTGAGGAGGAAAATCGTCCCGAGCATCGAGTACAGATAACCCAGCTCGCTGTGGTTGATCTGGAACACTTCGAGCATGGTGGTCTGGTAGACCTGGCGCAGGTACAGGATCGGGTAGATCGCACCGGCGGCCAGCACCAATAGCATCAGTTGGAAATAGCGACTTCCCTTGTCACTGTGGCTTTTTGTACCCGCGTTCGAACCCTGAACAGCGGCAGCAGTGGATGCATGCTTGGACATCTAGGAGACCTCGGGCAGCCCGGTGGTCCGGGCGCCCCTGATAATTGTTTTTATAGGTGGTGCGTGAGGCGTGTTGCGGGTGGATCAATACTTCATGACGACCAGACGGGTCTGGGTGAATTCGAGCATGCCGTGCTTGCCGTCATCGCCACCAAGGCCCGAGCGTTTCCAGCCAGCGTGAAAGCCCTGATACGGATCTGCCGGGGTGCGATTGACGTACAACTCGCCAGCCTCGATGGCGTTGGCGACTTTCATCGTGGTGCGGTAGTTCTCGGTGTACAGCACCGAGGACAGACCGAACTGGTGATCGTTGGCCATGGCCAGTGCTTCGTCGATGTCGCGGTACTTGAGCACCGGCAGCACCGGGCCGAAGATTTCTTCCTGGATGATTTCCATGTCCTGACGGCAGCCGCTAAGCAGCGTCGGCGGGTAGAAATGGCCCTTGCCTTCCGGCAGTACACCGCCGGTTTCCAGTACAGCACCGTCGGCAATGGCGCGCTCGACCATGGTGTGGATGCTCCGTTGCGAACTGGCGTTGGCCAACGGGCCCATCAGGCTGGCATCGGTGGTACGGTCGCCGAACTTCACAACGCTGATTTTGGCTTTCAGCAGCGCGAGGAACTCGTCATAGACGCTTTCCTGCACGTAGACCCGTTCGATCGCCGTGCATAACTGGCCGCAGTGGGTGGTCTTGGAGGCTACGATCGCGGTAGCGGCGGCTTCAAGATCAGCGTCGGCTTCGATGATCGCCGGGGTTTTACCGCCGAGTTCAAGGGATGGCTTGGCGATGTTGGCTTTGCAGTAATCAAGCACGATTCGCCCGGCGTTGACACTGCCGGTCAGGGTGATCAAACCCACCGCCTTATGGGTGCAAACGGTGGCGGCCGTGGCGTGATCCATGGTCAGGATATTGACCACGCCGGCGGGCAAACCGGATTGCTGCACAGCCTTGGCGATCTCGAACGCCGAGGTCGGGGTGTTGTTGCTCGGACGCACCACCACCGTGTTGCCGGCAATCAACGCCGGAGCGATTTTGCGCAGCAACGTGTAGACCGGGTAGTTGAACGGAATCAGGCAGGCAACGACGCCAATCGGCTCGCGGTGCAGAAAGAGGTTTTCGTTGGGGGTGTCGCTGGGAATGATCTCGCCTTCGATACGGCGCGCCCACTCGGCGTGGTAACGGGTGATCTGCGCGGCATAACGGGCTTCGTTGCTGGCGTCGGCAACGCTCTTGCCGGATTCGGCTGCCAGGGCTGCGCCGATGTTTTCAGCGCAGGCATCAAGGGCGTCGGCGAAAGAGCGCAGGTGTTCGGCGCGTTCGATGCTGGTGAGTTTGCCCCAGACTTTCTGGGCACTCGCGGCGGCTTCGACGGCTGCTGTGGCTTCATCGGCGGTCGCCGCTGAAACATGGCCCACCAGCGCTTCGGTCGCCGGGTTGTAGACTGCGATCAGCGCTTCGCTGGCAGGTTCAATGAAGTGACCGTTAACAAAATTTCGCTCGGTTCGCATGTGCATCGCCCATCGTTGTTTTTATCCAGTGAATGCAGTCTTGTCATTGGACCGGTGTTGAACAAACGATTTATTGAGCGGGCAAACATTCTGAAAACGCACGTTACTTCCGAAAAATGATGGAATTCCCTGTAGGAGTGAGCCTGCTCGCGATGACGGTGTATCAGTCGACAATGTCATCGCGAGCAGGCTCACTCCTACAGGGGTTGTGTGTGAATTAGAGTGCGGCGGTGGAGGGCTCGAGCTGCCTTTGCGCCAACCAGATCTCTTCCTGCAACCATTGACTGAACACCTGTAATTGCGGCATCAGCGTCTGCTCGGGCCGGGTCACCAGCCAGTAGGATTGATGCCCTTCCACATGCACGTTCAACACCTGGGTCAGCTGCCCGCTGGCCAGTTCCGAAGCGACCATGTGCCAGTCGGCAATGGTGATGCCCAGGCCGTCGATGGCCGCGCGGATGGCCAGGTCCAGCAGGTCGAATTCATAACCGCCCTGGGTGTCGACGCCGGTGATTCGCGCGGCGTCCAGCCAGTGTTTCCAGGTCAGGTAGCGCTGGTCCTCCCGGGCCAGTACATGCAACAGCGTCAAGCGATTGAGGTCGATACCCCGCTCGCTCCACTCCCGCGCATACAAGGACGGCGCACACACTGCGATGTGCCGTTCCTGGATCAGCAGCGAGCTGTCCAGGCCGTCCCATTCACCGTCGCCAAAACGAATCGCGCAATCCAGCGTACTGGTTTCCGCCAGGCTGTCCTGCAAGCGCGTGGTGATGCTCAGCTCCAGTTCCGGATGCTTCTCGCGCAGCCGCCCCAGACGCGGCATCAACCAGCGGCTGGTGAAGGTTGGCGGCGCGTTGATGTGCAGGCGATTGGAATGGGTTTTCTGCTGAATGCTACGCACCGTCAGTTCGATTTTGTCGAAGGACTGATGCAATGCCCGCAACAGAATCCGACCGGCGCTGGTCAGTTCGAGGTGGTGGTGACGGCGCTCCAGCAGCGTCTCTTCGAGCTGCTCCTCCAGCTGACGCACCTGCCGGCTGACGGCGCTTTGTGTCACGTTCAGCAATTCGGCGGCACGGGTGAAACTGCCCGTACTACCCGCGACTTCAAAGGCTTTCAGCGCGTTGAGGCCGGGCATTTTTCGTTTCATGGAAGGCTCTCGGGATGAGTGACAAGACGCAAAGCATCCCACGCTCGCTGTGCAATGTCCTACAGGATTTTCTCAGTAACATGCATCTGGCGAAGGTTTGCTCGCATTTTTTATCGTTTGTTCAACGCATCGCTGATCGCAAGACTGGCCGGCATCTCTAATAAAAATAACCGAGAGCTGCCCCATGCCCTTCCCTGCTTCTTTGCGCCTCAGTCCTCTGTACATCGCTCTACTCTGCACCTTTTCGGCGCCTGCCATGGCGGTGCAAGTGACCGAAAACCTCGACCTCGGCGGCGCTGTTCGTGCGCGCTGGGACTACGATCCGGATCGAGACATCCAGAAGTTCGGCCTCGACACGGTGTTCCTCAGCGCCAAGTACAACTCCGACAGCTGGATCGGTGAGGCTCAGTACCGTTTCTACGGACGGTCTTACCCTTACCAGTACACCAAGAACTACGGTGACATCCAGTTCGCCAAGTTCGCGTGGGCCGGCTACAAGTTCAACACCGACCAGCAGGTGCACGTGGGCCTGAACACGGTGCCGTTTGGTTTGCAGCCGTACTTCGGCAGCACGTTCTACGAAACCCTGGGCAACGTCATCGGCCTGGAAGATGTGCAACAGGTGGGCGCCAAGTACATCCAGCAATCGGGCGACTGGAACCTCCAGGCCGGTTACTACCTGCGCCCGGCGTGGCAAGGCAAAGGCACCAGCAACGGGGTCACCTACTCCAGCGTGGTGTCCGAAGCCGACAGTTACGTCGCTGACGGCAGCAACAACCAGGAGCGCAACACCGTGGTGCTGCGCGTGGCCAAGGCGCTGGACCTGGGGCCCTGGAAGTCTGAAATCGGCCTCTCCGGCCTGACGTCGTCGCTTCAGAACAGGGACACTAATGACGATGGCCGGCGTAACGCCGTGGCCGTTCACTATTTGGGCAAGAACGGTCCGTGGGGCGTGCAGTTGCAGGCGGCGCGGCAACAGATGTCGCCGCGCAACGCAGGCACAGATGAGCTGGTGACGCTGGGCGGTTATGACGGCACGTACAACGTCGCCAGTCGCGGCAATCTGTATGTGGCGGATGTGAGTTACGACGTGTCCGGCAAATACCTGTTCGATCAGGTCAGCGGGGTCAAGGTTTACGCCAACTACAGCGCCTTCGATAAATCCGCCAGCGAGTTCAAGACCTCGGAGCGGATGATTTTGGGCAGCTCGTTTTCGGTGAGCAAGTTGTGGGTCGCTGCGGAGTGGTTGTTTGGCAAGAACGATCCGTACATTGGAGGTAGCAGCTATACCCAGAGTTTGGGGGCTGGCGGGACGGATCAGTGGGAGAATCAGGTGTATGTGAACGTCGGGTATTACTTCTGATCCGGCATCTTTGGCGTCCTTGAGGACGCCATCGCGAGCAGGCTCGCTCCCACAGTGGACTTCGGTGTGCCGGCTATTTGGGTCACACCACCCATCAACTGTGGGAGCGAGCTTGCTCGCGATGGCGCCAGCCCAAACAACACTTGCATCAGCCCCGTCCCAATAGTCAGATAGGCACCACAAAACCATCCAAAAACAAAACCGACCCGACGCAACACCCGAGGCCGGTGCGGAGTCATCCTTCCATGCGTCAACTGCCCTCGCTCAATATGCTGCGCGTCTTCGAAGAGGTTGCGCGGCATCGCAGCTTCAGCCAGGCGGCTTTGGGATTAAACGTCACCCAGGGCGCCGTCAGCCGGCAGATCAAACAGCTTGAAGACTACCTCGGCGTAGCGCTCTTCATCCGCACACCTCAAGGCTTGTCCCTGACCGAAACCGGAACCGCCCTTGCCCCGCATCTGGCAGAAGCCTTCGACCATATCGAACGCGCGCTGCAAGCGGTGCGCGTGCCCAACCTGCGCCAACGCCTGCGAATTCTGGCACCGCCGACCTGGGCGACTCGTTGGTTGTCGGCGCACCTGCGAGTGTTCTGCCAACGTTATCCGGACATCAGCCTGAGCGTGACTAACCAGGCCAACCACGACAGCCTCGCCGAAGTCGACTGCCACATCCGCTTCGGCCTCGAAGCCGCCAGTCATTGCAGCAGTCAGTTGTTGGTGATGGAGCGGCACATCGCCGTGGCCAGCCCCGAGTTGTTCAACGATGGCCAGCCGCCGGACCTGCGGCAGTTTCCGTTGCTGCACATCCTGCACGACGGCAAACGCTTGAAGGTCTGGGAGAACTGGTTGGCCGCGATGGGCCGCGATGATGTTGATGCGGGCCAAGGACTGGAATTCAGCACGCTGGATCAGGTGATCCATACCGCGTTGGCGGGGGGTGGATTGGCGGTGATTGACCGGCAGATGATTGAGAAGGAGTTGGCGAATGGCAGCCTGTTGCCGATCACTCCGGTGGAGGTGATCGGGCCGTATGGCTATTGGCTGGATGTGGCGAATGACAAAAAAGGGTTGTCGAAGGTGCGATTGTTTACGGATTGGTTGGGGCTGGTAAGCAACCCCTGACAGACCCCATTCCCCTGTGGGAGCGAGCTTGCTCGCGATGAGGGAGTGTCAGTCAACATCAATGTTGACTGACCCGCCGCCATCGCGAGCAAGCTCGCTCCCACATTGGAACTTTGACAGTCAGTTAGATTGGGGCAGCCACTTTCACCGTCACCGCTGCACCACTCTCCACCGGGCTCTGCGCCTTGCACGCCTGGCTCAACGTCAGCGATTTAGTCTCCGGTGCCCAGGCCCAGGACAACAACGCGCCCAGTGCCAAAATCGCCGCGAGAATGCCCATGGTCGGACTCAGACCAATCCCCGCCACACTCACCGGCAACAGAAACGTACTGACCGCCGATCCCAGACGACTCACCGCAGTGGCCAAACCAATCCCGCTGGCGCGTACTTCGGTCGGAAAGCTCTCGGCCGGGAACACGCCCACCAGGTTGCTTACCGCCGACAACACCAGCGTAAACAAGCCAAACACCAACACCATCAAGAACGCTGCACTACTCGGCAACACGGCCAGCACGAACAACGCCACCGCGAGAATGATGAACGAGTTGATCAAGAGCCCGCGCCGAGAGAATTTGATCGTGCACCAGATCCCGATCAGCGCACCCAGAATCAACAGCATGTTCAGCATCAACTCGGTACCAAAACCTTCGGCCAGGCCCATCTTCTGCAGGATCGACGGCAGGAAGGTGTAGATGGCGAAGTACGGCATGACGATGCAGACGAAAAACAGGCAATTGAACGCGGTGCGCTTGCGGTATTCACGGCTGAACAGCACCGCGTAACCGGAGCGGGTTTCGGTGAATTGTGTTTCGTCGAGTTCGACGTTGTCGCCCAGGTGTTTCTTTACGATGGCCCGGGCTTCGGCAATTCGGCCCTGATTCACCAGCCAGCGCGGCGACTCGGGTGTGCCGATACGAGCGATCAGAATCAATGCCGCCGGAATCGCCGACGAGGCCAGCATCCAGCGCCAGGCATCGTCCCCCAGGCTGAGCATGGCGGTGCCGACGAAGGTCGCGGCCACGTAGCCGAAGGTCCAGATCACACTGAACGAACCGAGCAACACGCCACGGTGTTTCTTCGGCGCAAACTCGGCCAGCATGGCGTGGCCGACACTGAAGTCACCACCCAACCCGATACCGATCAGCACCCGACAGAGAAACAGGCCCATGGCCGTTTCGGCGTAGAACTGCATCACCGAGGCAATGGTGATCAACACGAAGCTGACCAGGAAGATTTTCTGCCGGCCGACCTTGTCGGAAATCCAGCCAAAAAACAGACTGCCGAGAAACAAACCGATCAGCGCCGAAGCCCCGATCAGCCCTTGCCAGAACGCATCCAGCTGCATCTGCGGACTCAGCAGCGTAAACGCGATACCGATCAGACCGAGGATGTAACCGTCAGTGAAGTGCGCGCCGAAGGTCAGGCCGGCGATCTTGAGGTGAAAGCGCCCGATGGGCAGGTCGTCGATTTTTACCGGTTGTACGGACATGTAAGTCTCCAATTGTTGTTATTGACGGAGAAATGAAACCGATAGCGTTTGTAGGAGCGAGCTTGTGTGGTGAGGGGATTTAATCCCCTCACCACACAAGCTCGCTCCTACAGGGGGGTGTGGTGATCTAGAGCCCGCCCATTAGCAGGTATTTGATTTCCAGGTAGTCATCCAGACCGTACTTCGAGCCTTCGCGACCGAGGCCCGATTCCTTGATGCCACCGAATGGCGCCACTTCCGTGGAAATGATCCCTTCGTTGATCCCGACCATGCCGGCTTCCAGGCCTTCGGCCATACGCCAGACCCGGCCGATGTCACGGCTATAGAAGTAGGCCGACAAACCGAACGGCGTGTCGTTGGCCCGTTGCAGCACCTCGGCCTCGTCCTTGAAGCGGAAGCACGCGGCCACCGGGCCGAAGGTTTCGTCCTGGGCGATCAGCATGTCGCTGCTGGCTTCGGTGAGGATGGTCGGCTCATAAAAAGTGCCGCCCAGTGCATGACGGCGACCGCCGCACAGCAACTGGGCGCCCTTCTCCAACGCATCGCCCACATGCAGTTCGACCTTGGTCAGCGCGGCTGCGTTGATCAGCGGGCCTTGCTCGGTTTCACCCTCCAGCGCGCTACCCACCCGCATTGCCGCAACGGCTTCAGCGAGTTTTCCGGTGAAGGCTTCGTAGACGCCGTCCTGAATGAAGAAGCGGTTCACACAGACACAGGTCTGCCCGGTATTGCGGAATTTAGAGGCCATCGCGCCTTTGACGGCGGCATCCAGATCAGCATCGTCGAACACGATGAACGGCGCGTTGCCGCCCAGCTCCAGCGAGACTTTTTTCAGGGTGTCGGCGGCCTGACGCATCAGCAACTTGCCAACGCGGGTGGAGCCGGTGAACGACAATTTGCGCACAATGCCGGAGGCTTGCAGCGCGGCGCCAATGGCAACCGCATCGCCGGAAACCACATTGAAAACCCCGACCGGAATGCCTGCCTGTTCGGCCAGAACCGCCAGGGCGAAGGCTGATAAAGGCGTCTCTTCCGACGGCTTGAGAATCATCGTGCAACCCGCCGCCAGCGCGGGGCCGACCTTGCGGGTGACCATGGCCAGCGGGAAGTTCCACGGGGTAATAGCGGCGACTACACCAATGGCTTCCTTGACCACGATGATCCGCGCATCAGCTTTGTGGCTTGGAATCACGTCGCCGTAAGCGCGTTTGGCTTCTTCAGCGAACCACTCCAGAAAGCTCGCGGCATAGACCACTTCGCCCATGGCTTCGGCCAGTGGCTTGCCTTGTTCGCGGCTGAGCAAGGTCGCCAGATCCTTCTGGTTGCTCAACATCAGCTCGCTCCAGCGCTTGAGCTTCTGGCTGCGCTCCTTGGCGGTCAATTTGCGCCAGGCCGGCAAAGCGCGGTTGGCGGCGTCGATGGCTCGGTTGGTGTCTTCGGCGCCGGCCTTTTGCACGTCGGTAATCAACTCGCCATTGGCCGGGTTGAACACCGAGTAGGTCGTACCACCGCTGGACCATTGGCCGTCGATGAAATTGCCGTTACGGATCAGCGCGCTCATGCCACAGCCTCAGTCAGATTGAAACGTTCCAGACCCGGACGGGCCGAACGCAAGATACGTTTACCGGCGGTGTAATCGTTGATCACGTCGCACGGGGTGTAATTGCGTTCCAGCTCGTACAGTTCATCTGCGTCGAGTTTGGTCTCCAGCGCTGCCAAGGCACTGTCGAACTGTTCGGTGGTGTCGGCGCCCACCAGCATGCAATCCACACCAGGATGATTGGCGACCCAGGCCTGGGCGATCTGCGCGTTCGAAACACCGCGAGCACGGGCCACGCGCTGGACCGAATGTGCGATCTCGAACGAAGCTTCGTCGCTGTACATTTGCTGGGTGAAGAAGTCGGTCTGGTTGCGGGTCGATTGCACGTCACCAGTCAACAAACCTCGGGCTAGCGGGCTGAACACCGAAACACCCAAACCCTGATCGCGGCAGAACGGGATCATCTCGCGCTCTTCTTCGCGGTAGGCGCAGTTCAGTTGCAGCTGCATGTTGATCGGTTTGACCCAGCCATTGCGCTCGCAGGCCATGAGGATCTTCGCCAGTTGCCCGGTGAGCATGGTCGAGACACCGATGTAACGCGCCTTGCCGGAACGCACGATGTCGTTCATGGCGCTCATGGTTTCTTCGACCGGCGTGTTCACGTCGAAGTAATGCAGCATGAACACATCGACGTAATCCATGTTCAGACGCTTCAGCGACGCATCGATGCTGTCCATGATGTGCTTGCGCGAATGACCGCTGGCATTGATTCCGGTGCGGGTGCCGTAACCGACTTTGGTGGTGATCACCAAGTCTTCCCGCCGAGCCAGGCGCTTGACGATGCGCCCTACCACTTCCTCGCCGACACCGGCGGAATAGAAATCCGCGAGGTCGATGAAATTCACGCCGTTGTCCAATGCGTGCGCGACGATCGGCTCGCTTTTCTTCTCATCGAAGATCCACGGTTTCCAGTCCGGGGTGCCCATGTTCATGGTGCCCAGGCACAGGCGGGAGACTTGCAGGCCGGAGTTGCCCAAACGAATGTATTGCATGGCGCGGACCTCAGGCTTTTGGCGTGTAGAAAGGGTTGCTGATGTGATTGACCACGTCCGCCAGTTGCGCCGTTTCCGGTTTGCCTGTCAGCGCTGCACGAATCGCCGTACGGCAGGCGTTGTAGTTGTTCAGGTAGACCGCATCCAGGTCGTCGCAGGCCGGATTGACCCAGTTCGCGGTCACGATGGCCCACTCGTCTTCGGCTTCCGGCGGCAAGGTGCCGTCCAGCAGCGCTTCAAGCACAGCCTTGGCGATCCCCGCCTGCGACGCGCCCCACGTGGCGTTGCCGTGCAGGTCACTGCTGATCGCGGCTTTGTTGACGTAAAGGGTCATCGGCTTGACCGGAATGTTCGGCTGGGCGATCACCATGAACGGGCAATGCCCTTGGCTTGGCGATGCCAGGCTATTGGCAAACGCCTGCCCTGCCGGGCCGTTGCGCGGACCGATCATAATGTTGATGTGCGCGGCATTCACGCCCGGGCCTTCAAAGCCTTCACCGATGTACAGGTCGAGTTCTTTCATGAGTTATTACTCTTCAGGGATTTGGGTTGATCAGAAGTGCACGCGAACCGTGGAGGTCGCGTGGCAAATGTCGGGGTTCGAAGAGCGCGGGATGTGGCGGCGAGGATGTGTCATGGGTGCAAACGCTCTTTTTTGTTGTTGATGAGCTGTGTTTGCGATTTTTTAACATTGGGGGTTTGCGGGGCTGTAACCATTAAAAGTCATGAGGGCATGAGTTCAGGTCATACCCTATACAACCTGCAGAAAAACCTGCGGGAGAAAAACCTGTGGGAGCGAGCTCGCTCCCACAGGGATTGTGATTGTGTTGGATTATTGCGACATGGCGCCTTTGCTCATGTTGTCCTTGGACATCGCATCTTTCTTCATCGCGTCCTTGGACATGGTGTCTTTCTTCATCGTGTCCTTGGTCATGGCATCCTTTTTCATCGTGTCCTTTTGCATGGCGTCTTTGGACATTGAATCCTTGCTCATGCCGTCAGTGGTTGTTGCATCGGCGGCAAACGCGCCGGCGGCGCTAAACGCCAGGCACATGGACAGTACGGTGGTCGCTAACTTTTTCATGATGAAACTCCTTGAAGCACAGGTTGCGAAGCGCAGCGGGTGCTGCGCAGTGAAGTGGCCAGGCGCCATCAGCTACCAGCAAACCAGTTGTAGCCCTGGTCTTCCCAGTAGCCACCCGGATAAGTGTTGGTGACGAAAAGCGCCTGAATATGTTTGGGGTTTTTGTAGCCCAGCTTGGTGGGCATGCGCAGCTTCATCGGGAAGCCGTATTCGCGCGGCAGCACCGCGCCGTCATAGGTCAGCGCCAGCAAGGTTTGCGAATGCAGTGCGGTGGCCATGTCGATGCTGGTGTAGTAGTCGTCCGCGCATTTGAAGCCGACATATTTGGCATCCGTGTCGGCACCGATCCGTCTCAGGAAGTCGCTGAACCGTACGCCACCCCAGCGCCCGATCGCGCTCCAGCCTTCGACGCAGATGTGTCGGGTAATCTGTTCGGTCTGCGCCATGGCGCGCAGTTCTTCCAGGCGCCAGCTGCGCTTGTCGGCGACCATGCCGGTCACTTCCAGTCGATAACCCTCTTCCTCCACCGTCGGCGCCTCGTCGATGCCGTAGAAGGCATTGAACGGAAACGGCCGGGTGATCATTGACTCGGGATAAGTCGGTGCCAGGGTATTGGGGTTGAACAACCAGCCCTGCACCCGATCGTTGAACCGGGACATGGAGGACAACGCGGTTTCGACGCTCTCGTTGTCGGTGAGGTTGCAGCCGGACAACATGGCCACGCCGCCGAGGGTCAGGCCACGCATCAGGAACGAGCGGCGTGAGCGGTCCTCGATCTGCGGTGCGAGGATCTTTCTGGCATCCGTCAGGATGGACGACTCGTCCAGCCCTGAGCCTTGAATGCGCTTTTTCATACGACCTCCTTGCGACCGACAATCATGGCCCACAACGTTTTGGGCACCAGCGCGACCATCACCAAATGAACCGCGACAAAGGCCACCAACAGCGCCATCGCGATGAAGTGCACGTGCCGCGCGCTTTCGTAGCCACCCATCAGCTCACGCAACAGCGGAAACTGGACGGATTTCCACAACACCAGCCCGGAGATCACCAGCAGCGTGATGTCGACCATCACGAACAGGTACGCCACCCGTTGCACCTGGTTGTAATGACTCAGGTCGGCATGCCCCAATCGACCACGCAATGCCGCCCACAAGTCATGCAAAACCCCTTTGGGCGAAACCGGGAAAAAGCGCCGTTTCAGACGACCACTGACGAGGTTGATGATCAGGTAGACAAGACCGTTGACGGCCAGAAGCCACATCGCCGCGAAATGCCATTGCAACGCGCCAGCGAGCCATCCACCCAAGGTGATTTCTTTGGGAAAACTGAAGTCGTACAGCGGGGAGGCGTTATAGATTCGCCAACCGCTGGTGACCATGACCAGCACCGCCAGGGCGTTCAGCCAATGGGTCAGCCGTAGCCAGCGGGGATGGCTGCTGACCGTGGGTGTAGCAGGTAACTGCGACATGATGGGCTCCCGGCGGTTGATCGTTGGAGCCGATTATGCGAGCCGACAGATCGCCAAATCCTCACGTAAAGTTAAATTAAACGTGATAACTACCCACCTATAACCTGTGGGGTGAGCCTGCCCCCACAGTTTTTTTGTGTGGTCCGCCCTTGGCTCAATTGTGGTTAAAATGCCGCCCCCACAAATTGCTGGCCCTGCCCGATGAACGCTGACGCCCTTTCCACCCTCCACGACCACTTGCTGACAGCCCTGGCCACCGCCCCCGCCGAAACCCGCCGGCTGTTCCACGGCCGGGGCCGGTGCTGGCCGGGGCTGGAGCAATTGACGGTCGACTGGTTGCAGGGCGTGGTGCTGGTGTCGCTGTTCAAGGAGCCCGAAGCGTCGCAGCTGGAGGCGTTGAAACACAAACTGATGGACCTCACGCAATCGCCTGCGTGGACGCAATCCGGCGCGCATACCCTCTTGCTGCAACATCGCTACCTGCTGCAAAGCACCACCGAGTGGTTGTTGGGGGACGCGATCGACGAGATGACGATCACCGAGGGCGGCCTGCATTACCGGGTGGACCTGGGCCGCAAGCAGAACACCGGCCTGTTCCTCGACATGCGTTACGGCCGCGACTGGGTGCGGGCCAATGCCCAGGGCAAGCGCGTGCTGAATCTGTTCGCCTACACCTGCGGCTTTTCGGTAGCGGCCATCGAAGGGGGGGCGACGCACGTGGTCAATCTGGACATGTCCAGCCCGGCCCTGAGCCGTGGCCGCGACAATCACCGGCTCAACGGCCACGACCTGAGCAAGGTGACGTTCCTCGGTCATGACCTGTTCAAGTCCTGGGGCAAGGTGATCGGCAAGGGCCCTTACGACCTGGTGATCATCGACCCGCCGTCGTTTCAGAAAGGCAGTTTCCTGCTGACCAAGGACTACCAGCGCGTGCTGCGCCGACTGCCGGAACTGCTCAGCCCGCAGGGTACGGTTCTGGCGTGCATGAACGATCCGGCGTTTGGTGCGGACTTCCTCATCGACGGCGTCACCCGCGAAGCACCGAGCCTGCGGTTCGAGCAACGGCTGGACAACCCGCCGGAATTTCCCGATGCCGATGTTGAATGCGGGTTGAAGGCGTTGGTGTTCAAGCGGGAGGATTGAGCACCAGGGCAAACAACTCACCATGCCCGTTCACATTGAGCTTGTGATAGAGATTGCGCCGGTGCACCTTCACCGTCTCGGGGGAAATGCCCATCTGCTGGGCGATCGCCTTGCTTGAGAAGCCCTGGAGAATCAGTCGCGCCGTTTCGATTTCCCGCACCGACAGACGCGCGTCGAAACGATCCAGCAGGGTCGCCAGATCCCCGGCCACCGCCTCGGTGGCCGGTCCTTCCGGGGGCATCAGTTGCAGGTGACGGCGCATCGCCGCCAGCACCCAATCGCGCACGCAAAGCAGGCAGCCCTGCTCTTCAAGCGTGAATCGGGTCGAGCGTCCCAACGACAAACCGAGCACGGCGCCCTCGACGTTGACCATGAACTGCAACTCGTCGCCGCCCACCACACTGCGGAAGTAGCTCAGGTAGTACTCGCTCTGCTGAAACTGGTCGGGGGCCACCGAATCGAGGCTGTGCAAGCCGTCGGCGATGCCGGCACAAGCGGCCTGATAAAACGGATCGAGCAGGTACATGCCGGCGCTGTAGTCCGTCAGGTCTTCATGCTCGGCAGCACCGCCCTTCGAGTCGAAATCGATCAGCAGGCGCGGCACCCGCCCGGCCCGCATCACCGCGACCAACGCGTTGTCCATCGGCACCAGCAGCCGCAGCGTATCGACCAGCGCACGCCAGAACCCGTCCTGCCCCACGGCACCAAAGACCCGCGCCAGCCCCTGGTGCACCGGTAACTCTTTCAACAACGCGTCCACGCCCTACCCCTTTCGAGTAACCCATGATGGGAATGGGTGAGTCCACTCCCGGTCGATACGCTGCAAGCACCTGATCATCACCGGCCTGCAGCAGGCCAGGAGTGCCGCATCATGAGTCGTCACCGCTCGTATATCAATCTTGGACTGGGCACCTGTCTGTCGGTCTCGCTATCGGCGGTTGCCGCCGACGGCCCGACGGTTCACGTCTACAACTGGTATGACTACATTGGCCCCACGACCCTGCAGGATTTCAAGCGTGACACCGGGATTGTCCCGGTCTACGACACCTTCGACAGCGCCGAAGTGCTGGAGGGCAAATTGCTCACCAGCCGCAGCGGATACGACGTGGTGGTGGCCAGCAATTTCAGCTTGCCGACCCTGATCAAGGCCGGCGCCCTGGCACCTCTGCCCCACGCGCAGATGCCCGATTTCAAAAACATGGACGCTGACCTGTTGGCGAAACTGGCCAAGAACGACCCGGGCAACCAGTACGCCGTGCCGTATCTGTGGGGCACCAACGGCATCGGCTACAACATCGACAAGGTCCGCGCCGCGCTGGGCGACAAGGCGCCGGTGGATTCCTGGGACCTGGTGTTCAACGAAGCCAACCTGGCCAAGCTCGGCGAGTGTGGCGTGGCCATGCTCGACTCGCCGGCCGAGATGCTGCCGGTCGCCCTGCACTACCTCGGCCTGCCACCCAACAGCACCAACCCCGAAGACTACAAAAAGGCCGAGGCACTGCTGCTCAAGCTGCGTCCGCACATTGCTTACTTCAACTCGTCCAAGTTCATCAGCGACCTGGCCAACGGCAACATCTGCGTGGCGGTGGGTTGGTCCGGCGCGATGCTGGAAGCCAAGACCACTGCCGAACAGGCGAAGAATGGCGTGAAGATCGCCTACAGCCTGCCGAAGGAAGGTGCGCCGGTGTGGTTCGACACGCTGGTGTTGCTCAAGGACGCGCCGCACCCGGAACAGGGTTTGGCTTTCATCGACTACCTGATGCGCCCTGAAGTCATCGCGCCGGTCAGTGATCACCTCTCCTACCCCAATGGCAACCGCAGCGCGACGCCACTGGTGGCCGAAGCGACCCGCAACAATCCGGCCGTGTATCCGTCTGCCGAAGCCATGGCCACGTTATTCACCCTCCAGCCTCTGCCGCCCGCCACCGAGCGCGTGCGCACGCGGATCTGGAGCAAAGTCAAAAACGGTCAGTAACCGCGATGAAATCTGTAGCAGCTGCCGAGCTTGCGATGCTGCGTTCGGCTGCGCAGCAGTCGTAAATCCGGTTAGCGCGATCCTCCTGAAGCACCGCGTACTCAGAGTTTGCGACTGCTTCGCAGCCGAACGCAGCCTCGCAAGCTCGACAGCTGCTACGGGGATTGTGTTTGCCAATAACCTTTTTAATGAATTGAAGATGAGAGAAACGATGAAACCACGTGCCCGCGACCTGAACATCCAGTTCGGCCAACTGCAACCCGGCCCACTCAACGCCATCACCGATGTGCCTGGCGTCCGGGTCGGCCACAGCAATGTGCGAGGACGCACGGCAAACGGCCGCGACATCCTGACCGGCGTCACCGTGATCGAACCGCGTGCCGGTTCCACCAGCCTGCAACCGTGCTTTGCCGGCGTCCATGTGCTTAATGGCAACGGTGACGCGACCGGTCTTGAATGGATTCGCGAAGCAGGCCTCTTGACCAGCCCGATCGCCTTCACCAACACCCACAGCCTGGGTGTGGTGCGCGATGCGCTGGTTGTGCTAGACCGCGAACAGCAGCCAGATGACGGGCGACTCTACTGGAACATGCCCGTGGTGCTGGAGACCTTCGACGGCCTGCTCAACGACATCAACGGTTTCCACGTGAAGCCTGAACATGTGGCCGAAGCCCTGAGCGCGGCCGCGGGTGGTCCGGTGATCGAAGGTGCCGTCGGCGGTGGCAGCGGCATGATCTGCCATGAATTCAAGGGCGGGATCGGCACCGCTTCGCGGCGTCTGAACAGTGCTCAGGGCGGCTGGACCGTCGGCGCCATCGTCCAGGCCAACCATGGCATCCGCAACGAACTGCGCGTCGATGGCTACCCGGTCGGGCGTTACATGGAAAAGGCCGACTCGCCGTTCCTCAAGGCGTCCTTGCCGCATCCGGGCATGGGCTCGATTGTCGTCTGCCTGGCCACCGACGCGCCGTTGCTGCCGCACCAGTGCACGCGCCTCGCGCAGCGCGCCAGCCTCGGCCTGGCCCGCACGGGCGGTGGTAATGAAGACCACAGCGGCGACATCTTCATCGCCTTCGCCACTGGCAACCAGCACGTGCCGCCGGCCGCTTACGAGAACAAGCGTGCGCCGACCACCGACAACCTGAGCATGGTCAACAACGACCACATCAGCGAGTTGTTCCTGGCCGCCACCGAAGCCGTGGAGGAAGCGATCATCAATGCCTTGCTGGCCTCGGACACCGCCGAAGGCAACGGCCATGCGGTACCGGGTCTGGATGCCGGGACGCTGCTCAACGCCTTGCGTCGGGCGGGCTGGCCGGGTGAGCAGGCCTGACAGGATTAAGGCATCTGGAGGCTGCAAAGAGCTCGCGACCGAGGCTTTTCGCGGCGTCCAGGTGCACCGTCGGGTCCTGGATTTCCGATTCGAGCAGCAGCTCGGACGTCACCACCTGAGCACCGCAATAATCAAAAATCCCATGGTCGATCTGCGTCTTCATGGACTCGGCATACCCGTGCCGGGCGTAGGTGGCAGCGTCGGCACCGCCGACACCGATCAGGTGAACCCGCAGATGACCGAGCTTCTTCTCCAGCTTGGCATCGGCAGTGAAATCGAACGCCCAACCGTTGGCGAACACCCGATCAATCCAGCCCTTGAGCAGCGCCGGCATCGACCACCAGTAGACCGGATAAACCAGCACCACCGCATCGGCGCGGTCTATCCGCGTTTGCTCGGCAATCACATCAGCAGGGGGCGGCGCTTCCCGGTGATGCACCGCCAGATCAGCGCCGCTGAACCTTGGATCGAACTCTTCAGCCGAGAGGTCGGCGATTTCAAAGGTATGGCCCGGATCGTCCTGGGCGATGCCTTGAGCGACTTGCGCAACCAGGCTATGGGTAAGCGAACGAGGATCGTGATGAGCCACAACGATAAGCGCGTGCATGCTGGAAACTCCTGATTGAGAGCACATGGCGGACCTTATATACTCTTGGTAAGTTACGACCAGTAAGTTACTTTTGGTACATAGACATGTCAACCACCGAAACAAACGCGCAAGATTCCACGCCACAACCACGACGACGAATGTCCCGGGAGGATCGCCAACGCCAGTTGCTGGACGTCGCCTGGCAACTCGTTCGCGAAGAAGGCACAGACGCGCTGACATTGGGGCGACTTGCCGAGCAAGCCGGGATCACCAAACCGGTGGTGTACGATCACTTCACCACGCGCTCCGGGCTGTTGGCGGCGCTCTACCAAGACTTCGATGCCCGGCAGACAGCGCTGATGGATGCTGCACTTCAAAGTAGCGAACCGACTCTACCGGGCACCGCCAGGGTGATCGCTTCGTCATACGTCGACTGCGTGCTGCTTCAGGGCAACGAGATCCCCGGCGTCATCGCGGCACTGGCCAGCTCCCCGGAACTGGAAAAGATCAAGCGCGAGTACGAGGCGATTTTCCTGAATAAGTGCCGGACTGCCCTCGCCCCTTTCGCTGGCGCGGGTGAGATCAAGGCAGCGGGATTGCGGGCGATGCTCGGTGCAGCGGAAGCCTTGTCCCATGCCGCGGCAAATGGAGAGATCACTGCCGTGCAGGCGCAGGACGAACTGTACGAAACCATCACCGCCATGGTCGCAAGAAGTGCCCGTGGCGACCCCGGAAACATTGCGGAAACTGACGCCGAATAGAGGGATTCGACTAGCGGTACTTGAGCGCCAACCGCCAACTTTCTACGATAAATCTACGCAGCCGCTTGTTGACTCAAGCCGTTGCGTAAGTGGTGAGTGAAATGAACCCCTACCAAGCTCGCCACTTGTTTCA
>LNAP01004624.1_pt1 | contig 27745 bp, 31 predicted proteins | sample 602601 | NCBI WGS metagenome assembly LNAP01 (sample SAMN02440304, study PRJNA202911) | soil metagenome | biome: Subtropical and temperate rainforests or woodlands; isolation source: soil samples (1 kg each in a 20% v/v slurry with milli Q water) were... ... | reverse complement strand
GCAATTCGATCCATCGAAAGTGCTGTTGTTCGATGCCAAGACCGGTGAACGCCTGGGGGTGGCCGGCCTGCCAAAAACCGAAGCTCACAGCGCCAACGTGGCCAAATTCAAAGGCAGATAAAGATCAAATGTGGGAGCGGGCTTGCTCGCGAAAGCGGTCTGACATTCAACAGTGATGTCGACTGATACACCGCCTTCGCGAGCAAGCCCGCTCCCACAGGGGGATCTGCGGCGGATGGGGACATCCGTCGCAATCGATGTAAACCGCGTTAGATAAAAACAGTTAATAACAATAAAGACGAGGATGTAGGGATGAAGAAGAAGAACAACGCTCAGCTTATCTGCCAATTGTCAGCTCTTGCGATGATGACGATGGCCGGTAGCGCACACGCGGCTGACGCGTTCAGTGCCGACTCGCAGTGGATGACCGGGGATTGGGGCGGCGAGCGGACCAGGCTGATCGAGCAAGGTATCGACATCAAGGCCGACTACGTCGGTGAAGTGGGCGCCAACCTGCATGGCGGCTACAACGACGACAAGACAGCGCGTTACGCCGACCAGTTTGGCTTGGGTGTGGCGCTGGACCTGGAAAAACTGTGGGGCTGGGATAACACCCAGGCGAAGATCCAGCTCACCAACCGTAACGGCCAGAACATCTCCAATGACCGTGTCGGCGACCCGCGTGCCGGCACCTTGAGTTCCTCCCAGGAAGTCTACGGCCGTGGCCATATGGTCCGTCTGACCCAACTGTGGATCAAACACCAGTTTCTCGACGGTAAACTGGACGTCAAGGCCGGTTACTTCGGCGAAGGCGAAGACTTCAACACCTTCCCTTGCGAGTTCCAGAACCTGGCATTCTGCGGTTCACAAGCGGGTAACTGGGCGACCAACATCTGGTACAACTGGCCGGTCATGCAGGCAGCGGTTCGCGTGAAGTACAACATCACGCCCGAGTTCTATGCGCAGATCGGCGCGTACAACCAGAACCCGTCGCAACTTGAGCACGGTAACGGCTTCAAGCTCAGCGGCAGTGGTACCGAGGGCACCGTATTGCCGGTTGAATTGGTCTGGTCGCCGAAGGTCAACAACCTGCCGGGCGAATACCGTGTCGGTTACTACAAGAGCACTGCCAACGCCGATGACGTACGTAAAGACGACAACGGCGACGATGCCGCGACCAGCGGTAATGCCTATCGCAGTCACGATAGCAAGCACGGCTACTGGTTTGTGGCGCAGCAACAACTCACCACCCACAACGGTGACGCTTCGCGCGGTCTGAACATCGCGGCCAACGCCACCTTCCACGACAAGGACACCAACTTCGTCGACAACTACCAGTCGCTGATGTTTGTGTACAAGGGGCCGTTCGATGCGCGTCCTAAAGACGACGTCGGAATCGGTTTCGCCCGTATCCATGTCAACGATGACGTGAAGAAAAACGCCGAGTTGGTCAACGCCGCCAATGGTGTCACCGACTACGAAGACCCGCTGTTTTCGCCGTTGCGTTCCACCGAGTACAACTACGAGATCAACTACGGCTTCCACGTTACCAACTGGCTGACCGTCCGTCCTAACCTGCAATACATCACTCACCCGGGCGGTGTGGATGAAGTCGACAACGCTCTGGTGGCTGGTCTGAAAATTCAGTCGGTGTTCTAACGCTGTTGCGATAAGCTCCTCTCTATGTGCGCATTTTTGCGGACGGCCATGGCTGTCCGCTTTTTTTTGGGGGCAGCGCACCCCTTGGACAGATCGTTCCCACGCTCTGCGTGGTAACGCCGCTCTGGACGCTCTGCGTCCATCGTATGTGACGCAGAGCGTCACGGGATGCATTCCCACGCAGAGCGTGGGAATGCTCAGGTAGAAAAATGATTTTCAGGACCGCGGCACATGCTTGAGCATCCGCTACAACGCTTCTTCAAATCCTTGCGCGAACGTCCGGTGTTTGCGTGGGAGCGCTATCAGATGCGCGATGTGCTGGTGATCGACCATCCGCGGTGTCAGGCGGTGTTCAGTCGGCAGGGCGCACAGCTGCTGCACTTCCAGCCCAAGGGTCAGAAACCCTGGCTGTGGTGCGCGGCGAAGTGGCCGCATGTCGGTGCGATTCGCGGCGGTGTGCCAGTGTGCTGGCCGTGGTACGGCCGTCATCCGAGCGAAAACGCCTGGCCGTCCCATGGCTGGGCGCGTTTGCTCGACTGGAAACTGCTCGACAGCAGCAGTGATGACGATGGCGTGCACCTGCACTGGCAGTTACAGCTGTGCGACTGGCAAGTGGACTTGCACGCGCACTTGGGTGAACGCATGGATTTGCACCTGAGCACCGAGCATCAGGACGACATGCCGTGCCAGTTGAGCCAGGCGTTGCACGCCTATTGGCGTATTGGTGATGTGGGTGAGGTAGCGCTGTCTGGGCTCGATGGCGCGCAAGGTTACGACCAGTTGAGCCGCCAGGTTTGTCAGCAGGAAGGCGAGTTGCGGGTCGACGGCGGTTGTCAGCGAGTGTTCCAGCATGACGGCGAATTGCAGCTCAAGGATCACGCCTGGCAGCGGCAATTGTGCATCGACACCGGTGACCATGCAGACACGGTTGTCTGGCATCCCGGCTCGCGGCCGTTGCTGGGCGTGAGCTGGAACGAGGTTTTAGAGTTTGTTTGTGTGGAAGCCGCGAGTGGCGGGACCGATAGCTTGAGCCTGGCGCCGGGGGAGCGGGCGCATTTGAGTTTGCAGGCGCGGGTTGGGGTTTAGGGAGATCAAAAGATCGCAGCCTCGCTGCGCTCGACAGCTCCTACAAGGGATTGGCGTAAACCTGTAGGAGCTGTCGAGCGCAGCGAGGCTGCGATCTTTTAAGGTGGACTAATTGAACTCATCCCCAATCGGATACCGACTGGCATTCAGGCTTTCTTTGATCTTGCGCAAATGCGGCTGGAAATCCACGCCCCGGCGCAGGGTCATGCCGGTGGCGAGCACATCGAGCACGGTCAGCTGAATGATCCGTGACGTCATCGGCATATAGATATCAGTATCTTCCGGCAACGGGATGTTCAGGCTCAAGGTGCTGGCCTTGGCCAGCGGCGAACCCTCGGCCGTCAGGCCCAGCACCGAAGCGCCATTTTCCCGGGCGATGCGCGCCACTTCCACCAGTTCGCGGGTGCGGCCGGTGTAGGAAATGATCACGAACAACTCACCGGTGTGGGCTACCGAGGCAATCATGCGTTGCATCAGCACGTCGGCATGGGCGGTCACCGCCAGGTTGAAGCGGAAGAACTTGTGCTGGGCATCCAGCGCCACCGGGGCCGAGGCGCCGAGGCCGAAGAAGTGGATCTGGCGGGCCTGGATCAACAGGTCGACGGCGCGGCTGATCAGGTTCGGGTCAAGCGCCTGCAACGCACTGTCCAAAGAGGCGATGGCGCTGCCGAAAATCTTTTTCGTATACGCTTCCGGATTGTCATCGGCTTCAACCGCCCGGCTGACATACGCCGCGCCACTGGCCAGGCTCTGGGCCAGCTGCAGTTTCAGTTCCGGGTAGCCGCTGACGCCGAACGAGCGGCAGAAACGGTTGACCGTCGGCTCGCTGACCTTCGAGGCCTGGGCGAGGGCGGCAATGCTGAACCGGGTGGCCTGCTCCGGGTTGAGCAGAATCACTTCGGCGACTTTGCGTTCAGCCTTGTTCAGGTCTTCAAGGCGATTCTGGATCTGTTCCAGTAAATTTCGCACGCGATCCATTTAATGTTCCTTAGGTCAGCAGCGCAAATAAGCGTTCGACTAATGCAAATTGGGCCTTTGATACGACCCATAACGGTGGCCTATCCTACTGATGGCTCCGACCGACCACCACTCGGAATCTGTATTTTTATTACTACATTTTCCCTTGAGTGATGCCTTGAAAAAAGGTATTTGTAGCTTAACTTGATAAAAGAACAAACATCATGCCTTCGATTACGGTTGAACCTTGCACCTTTGCCTTGTTCGGCGCTCTCGGCGATCTGGCCCTGCGCAAGCTGTTTCCTGCCCTTTATCAACTCGACGGCGCCGGCCTGCTTCATGAGGATACGCGCATTATCGCGCTGGCCCGTGAACCCGGCAGCGAGCAGCAGCATCTGGCATTCATCGCCACTGAACTGCGCCGCTACGTGGGCGCCAAAGAGCTGGATGAAGCGGTGGTCGAGCGCTTCCTGGCCCGTTTGAGCTACCTGCACGTCGACTTCCTCAAGGCTGACGATTACGTCGCCCTGGCCGAGCAGGCCGGCAGTGCCCAGCGGGTGATTGCCTACTTCGCCACCCCGGCGGCGGTGTATGGTGCTATTTGCGAGAACCTGTCGAAGGTCGGCCTGACCGAAAACACCCGTGTGGTGCTGGAAAAACCTATCGGTTCGGACCTGGAATCCTCGCGCAAGGTCAATGACGCCGTGGCGCAGTTCTTCCCGGAGAACCGCACCTACCGCATCGACCACTACCTGGGCAAAGAGACCGTACAAAACCTGATCGCCCTGCGTTTCGCCAACAGTCTGTTCGAAACCCAGTGGAACCAGAATTACATCTCCCACGTGGAAATCACCGTGGCTGAGAAGGTCGGGATCGAAGGCCGTTGGGGCTATTTCGACAAGGCCGGGCAGCTGCGGGACATGATCCAGAATCACCTGCTGCAATTGCTCTGCCTGATCGCCATGGACCCGCCGGCCGACCTGTCCGCCGACAGCATTCGCGATGAGAAAGTCAAAGTCCTCAAGGCGCTGGCGCCGATCAGCCCGGAAGGCCTGACCACTCAAGTGGTGCGCGGCCAGTACATCGCCGGGCACAGCGAAGGCAAATCGGTACCCGGGTATCTGGAAGAGCCTAATTCCAACACCCAGAGCGACACCGAAACCTTCGTCGCCCTGCGTGCCGACATTCGTAACTGGCGCTGGGCCGGCGTGCCGTTTTACCTGCGGACCGGCAAGCGCATGCCGCAAAAGTTGTCGCAGATCGTCATCCACTTCAAGGAGCCGTCGCACTACATCTTCGCCCCCGAGCAGCGCTTGCAGAATCCGCCTGCAACCGGACGAAGGCATTTCCTTGCGCGTGATGACCAAAGAACAAGGCCTGGACAAGGGCATGCAGCTGCGCAGCGGTCCGTTGCAGCTGAATTTTTCCGACACCTATCGCAGCGCGCGGATTCCCGACGCCTACGAGCGGTTGTTACTGGAAGTGATGCGCGGCAATCAGAATTTGTTTGTCCGTAAAGATGAAATCGAAGCCGCGTGGAAGTGGTGTGACCAGTTGATCGCCGGGTGGAAAAAATCCGGCGATGCGCCCAAGCCGTACGCGGCAGGGTCGTGGGGGCCGATGAGCTCCATTGCACTGATTACGCGGGACGGGAGGTCGTGGTATGGCGATATCTGAATTGAAACTGCCTCAGGGCGTTAGCGCCCATGAGTTCAAGAGCCCGGTGCTGCTGGCCGAAGGCCTGGCATTGACGGTGGCCAGGCAACTGAGCGACGCCATTGCCGCACAAGGCGCCGCGACGCTGGTGGTGTCTGGCGGACGCAGCCCGGTGGCGTTTTTCCAGCACCTGGCCAAGCAGAAGCTGGACTGGTCGAACGTGGTGGTCAGCCTGGCTGACGAGCGCTGGGTGCCGGTGGAACATGCCGACAGCAATGCCGGTCTGCTCAAGCGTTACCTGTTGCAAGGCCCGGCGGCCAAGGCTCAGTTCCTGAGCCTCTACAGTGCCACCGCCAACCTGGAACAGGCCGCTGAGCAGGCTGATCGCTTGCTCTCCGAATTGCCAGCGATCGACGTGCTGGTGCTGGGCATGGGTGACGATGGTCATACCGCGTCGCTGTTCCCCAACAGCCCGAACCTGGTCGATGCCTTGAAAGTCGACGGCACCCGCCGTTGCTGGCCGATGCTGGCGCCGACCGTGCCCCATCAACGCCTGACCATGAGTCGCGCGCTGCTGGCTTCGGCGAAGCACACCGTTCTATCGATTTCCGGTCAGTCCAAGCTGACCACCCTGAAGGCCGCACTGGCCGGTGACGATGTCGCCGCCATGCCGATTCGGGCGTTTCTGCAACCTACGTTAGAGATTTACTGGTGCCCATGAACCAAGGATCAGCCGCTATGACAAACACATCCCCGACCGTTTCCATGGCGGACAAAGTTGCCCTGATCGACAGCCTTTGCGCCAAGGCGCGGATCCTGCCGGTGATCACCATCGCCCGTGAACAGGACGTACTGCCGTTGGCCGATGCCCTGGCGGCCGGTGGCCTGACGGCGCTGGAAGTGACCCTGCGTTCGCAGTTCGGCCTCAGAGCGATCCAGATCCTGCGCGAGCAGCGTCCGGAACTGGTGACCGGCGCCGGCACCGTGCTTGATCGCAGCATGCTGGCCGCTGCCGAAGCGGCCGGTTCGCAATTCATCGTCACACCGGGCATCACCCGTGACCTGCTTGAAGCCAGTGTCGGCAGCCCGATCCCGCTGTTGCCGGGCATCAGCAATGCCTCCGGCATCATGGAAGGCTATAGCCTGGGTTATCGCCGCTTCAAGCTGTTCCCGGCGGAAGTCAGCGGCGGCGTCGCGGCTATCAAGGCACTGGGCGGTCCGTTCGGCGAAGTAAAATTCTGCCCGACCGGCGGCGTCAGCCCGGCCAACATCAAGAGCTACAAAACGTGATGTGCGTGGGCGGTAGCTGGATGCTTGACCCCGAGTGGATCAAGAACGGCGACTGGGCCCGCATCCAGGAGTGCACCGCCGAGGCGTTGGCCCTGCTGGACTGATTTACCGGATTTTTACCAAACACTTCGTTGTGTGTTCTACGGCTTTACGGTGCGCTTGGTCGGTGCACCGTTTTTTTTTGCCTGAAATAAAACCCTTATGGCTGCAACCCCTTTTTTTGCCAAAAAAACCTGTAGGAGCGAGGCTTGCCCGCGAAGGCGATCTTCCAGCCACATCAATATTGAATGTGCCGACGCCTTCGCGGGCAAGCCTCGCTCCTACAGGAAAAAAAGCGATACATAGTTACCGCATCTCGTCGCCCGTCCAGCGTTAACCTGCGTTCATCTTATGGAAGAGAGAACGTCATGGACGACAATACTGCAATGACATCCCCACCTCCGGCTTGCCAACTGTCACCCGAACAGATCGCCGGCCCGTATTTTCGAAACCCGAAACTGATCAGACGCAACATCAGCGAAGGCGTGGACGGCATCCCCTTGGTGCTGCGGCTGACGATCGTCGATGCGATGACCGGTCAACCGGTCACCGGGGCGGTGGTCGATATCTGGCATTGCAACGCGCGCGGGGCGTATTCGGGGTGGAGCAAGATCAACCCAGACGAGAAAGTCAGCGTCGGTGATATCGGGTCGATCCCGCGTACCGATGATGATACCTACCTGCGTGGTGGGCAATTCACGGACAAAAACGGCATCGTCCGGTTTACCACGATCTATCCGGGGTTTTATGCCGGCCGAGCGCTGCACATTCATGTCGCAGTACGCATCACAGCCGGCAACAACTATCTCGAAGAACGCCATGTCGCCTGGGTTGGCCAACTCTACTTCCCGGACGTAGCGTCGAGATCGGTGCTTGATGGCAGAGAATACGGCGGGCGCACCGTATCAGCGCTGACAAACGATGAAGATTTTCACTACAAACACCGAGGTGGCGAAGCCTCGACCTTGAATGTCCATGCCATCGGTCGAGACTCGAACGACGACGGCTTTTTCGGGCACATGACCATCGGCGTCGACACGTTTGCGGTGTCATCGCAAATCAAGCCCGAGGACTTCGACAAATACACCGTGTGACCTCAGCGCAACTCAGTCAGCGCCCGTGCCAGCCGATCCATGTCGGCTGCGGTGGTGGTGAGGCCCGGCGTAATGCGGATGCACGGGCCACACGCCGCACCGCTGCGCATCACGGTAAACAGGTTGTAGTCGTTGAGCAGGCGCTCGACCATCGCCTGCTGATCGGCATGCCGGGTAAAGCGCATCGAGGTGATGGCGCCATACAGGCGCGGGTCATCCGGGGTCATGACTTCGATCCCCGGTAACCCCCGAACGGCATCGACCCATCGGTTGCGCAGGTAATTGAGCCGCATGCCCTTGGCGACGGAACCGCCCATGGCGTGATGTTCTTCGAACACCAACGGCAGGGTCAGCAGGGCCGGAATATTGGGCGTGCTGTAGGGCGTGCGGGCGCGAATGTCGGTGACCGGGAAATGCATCTCACCCATGTCCGGGTCAATATCGGCCAGGCGCTCGGGGGCGATGTAAATGAAGCCCAGCGTCAGCGGCGCACCGATCCATTTATGCAAGTTGTAGCCAGCAAAAGCGATGCCCAGTTTCTCGAGATCGAACTCGATCTGACCGAGGGCATGGGCGCCGTCGAGGATTACATCGATCCCGTGTTCCCTGGCGGCAGCGGCAATCGCCTGCACCGGCATGACCAGTCCGGTGCGATGGGTGACGTGGGTAAGCGCCATCAGCTTCAGTCGCGGATAACGCACGAAAGCTTCGCGGTAAGCGGTGAGTAAACTGTCGAAACTGGCGGGGTGGTGGTGTTCGATCTCGATCACTTCCACGCCTCGATAACGTGCCAGCCAACGCATTGCGCCCTTGACCGTGTCGTACTCCAGATCGCTTATCAGCACCTGATCGCCCGGTGCCAGGCGGTTGTAGTTGCGGATCAGCGATTGCAGGCCATCCGAGGCGTTGCAGGTGAAGGCAACGGCTTCGGCGGGAGCCCCGATCAGCTCGGCCAGTTGCTCACGAATCTTGACGCTTTCGCCCTGTTCGAAGCGTTGGCGCACATGTACCGAGTTGCCGCGGTTGATGAGTTCGATGTTGCGCTGATACTCCTCGACCACGGTGCGCGACATGCGCCCGAAATAACCGTTTTCCAGGTTCAGGGGACCGGGTTCGACGGCGTAACGGTCGGCAAAGGTCTGCCAAAAGGCTTCATCGCGGGTACGGCGGGTGTTATCGGGCATGAGCAACTCGGTGAGGTAGGGCGGGTCAGTGGCGAGGCGCGGGTTTGCCGTGTTTGGCGCGCAGGGGTTCGAGCAGTTCCGACAAGCCGTTGTGGTCGATTTCCTGCATCAAAGCCAGCAAACCGCCCAGTTCACCGTGGGGGAAACCTTCGCGAGCGAACCAGTTCAGGTACTGACCGGGCAGGTCAGCGATGATGCGGCCCTTGTATTTGCCGAAGGGCATTTCGCGGGTAATCAGCAGTTCGAGCTTTTCGGGATTCATCATCAGTCATCTTGATTCAAGGCAGTCTGGAAAATACAGGCATTCTGCATGCAGGCCAAATGACAGATCATGCAAAAAAAGCGGATACAGATTCCTCGTTAAAATCTAACCAGTTGAAATATAAGTAAAAATCATCAATTCAAAGCTGGCATGCAGACTGCAACTACTTATTGCATCTTTCATCAACCGCAAGGAATTGAAAAATGACCGACATTAATAAAGAAGCGATCTCTGTACTCAACGACCTGATTGAAACCAGTAAAGACGGTCAGGAAGGGTTCAAGACTTGCGCTGAAGACATCAAGAATCCAGAACTCAAAAACCTGTTCATTCAGCGCTCCGCCGACTGCGCTGCTGCCGCTGCCGAGCTGCAGGCTACTGTGCGTTCCCTGGGCGGTGATCCGGAAACCTCCACCAGTGTCAGCGGCGATCTGCACCGTCGCTGGGTCGACGTGAAGGCGATGTTTACCGGCAAGGATGAAGAGGCGGTGCTGAACGAAGCCGAACGCGGTGAAGACCACGCGCTGAAGGCTTACAAGGAAGCACTGGAAAAAATCAACAAAGACAACCTGGTGAGCATTCGTGACATCGTTGAACGCCAGTATCACGGCGTGCAACGCAACCACGATCAGGTGAAAGCCCTGCGTAACCAGGCTCGCGCACGCTCATAAGCGTTCGTTATCTGTCAAAAACGCCAGCCAGTCTGGCGTTTTTTTATGTTCGGGATTTAATACTGGACGGGATATAGATAGCTAGCTAATAATTTGTCATTCAAATCATCTCGCCTAACCGGTCTATCGTTAAACCGTCCTTTCAAGAGTGTCCTCCGTGCCTATCACTTTGCAGGCTTTGTTCGCGCCTGACCGCCGCGCCTTGCAGTTCGCGATCAAGACTTTGATCGGCGGCGGCCTGGCACTGTGGCTGGCGTTGCGCTGGGGGCTGGAGCAACCGTCGTGGGCGTTGATGACGGCATTTATCGTCGCCCAACCGTTGTCCGGGATGGTGGTGCACAAGGGGTTGGCACGGCTGTTGGGTACGCTGGTCGGGACGATCATGTCGGTGGTGTTCATGGGCCTGTTCGCTCAGACGCCCTGGCTGTTTTTGCTGGCGTTGGCGTTGTGGCTCGGGCTGTGTACGGCGAGTTCGACCTTGCTGCGCAGCGCCTGGTCCTATTCCTTCGTGTTGGCCGGTTACACGGTGGCGATCATCGCATTGCCGGCCATTACCCATCCGCTGACGGTGTTCGATCAAGCCGTGGCGCGCTGCACGGAAATCTGCCTGGGCATTCTCTGCGCCACCGCTGCCAGTGCGTTGCTCTGGCCATTGCGGGTCGAACGGCAACTGGCGGACCAGGCCCGGGCAGCCTGGCAAAGCGGCATGAATGCCGCGCGTGCGACGTTGGCCGGCGACGCTCAGGCGCGTAAAGGCTTGCTGGAAATACTCGGGAAAATCGTCGCGGTCGATGCCCAGCGCGAACATGCCTGGTTTGAAGGTAGCCTCGGTCGGCAACGAGCGCGGGCCATCAGCGGTTTGAGTCAGAAGCTGTTGATGCTGTTGCGCATCGCCCGTTCGGTGCGTCGTCAATGGAATCAATTGGAACTGCTCGAAGCCGAGCAACTGATGCCATGGATGACCGAGGTTCAAGAAGCGATTGGCGCTTGTGATACCGCCCAGTTGCAAGCCTTGCGCCCGAGATTGCTCGACGCCTCTCACGATGCACACATCAGTGCTGCGCAAAGTTACTGTCTGGCCCGTTTCACTTTGTTGCTCGATACCGCCATGGCGGCCTGTACCGCATTGAAAGCGGTGCAGGAGGGGCGTGAAACGGCCGACCCGCCGAGAACCCTTACGCCGCATCGCGACCTGTCATTGGCGCTGGTCTTTGGCGCGCGCAGTGCGCTGGCGTTTCTGGTGGTGTCGGGTTTCTGGCTGGCGACGGCATGGCCTGCGGCGTCGGGCGCTCTGGTGCTGACGTGTGTGGTGTGCAGTCTGTTTGCCAGCCGCGAGAATGGGGCGCAAATCGGCATGAGCTTTCTGCGCGGCATCCTGCTGGCGATTCCATCGGCGTTTATCGTCGGGCAGATTCTGCTGCCGCAATGGAGCGGGTTTGCGCTGCTGTGCATGGGCATGGGCGTGCCGCTGTTTCTCGGCGCGCTGGGCATGGCCAAACCGCAGATCGGCGCCACGGCCACGTCCTTCTGTCTGCACTTTATTGTGCTGGTTTCGCCGCTGAACACGATGAAGTTCGATGTCGCGAATTTCTTCAATAGCGCTCAGGCCATGTTGATCGGTGTCGGCGCTGCCGTATTGGCGTTTCGCTTGCTGATCATGCGTAATCCGACATGGCATGGCCGACGCTTGCTGGCGGCGACTCTCGCCGATCTGGTGCGCCTCACCCGACGCAATCTGCGCGGTGCCGAGAGCTGGTTCGGTGGGCGCATGGCCGACCGTTTGCTGCAACTGGCGCGGCATTATCCCGAGTTGCCGGAGCCGGCGCGCAGCCGCTGGGATGACGGCTTGCTCGGCTTGGACATCGGCGATGAGTTGCTGCATTTACGCTTGAGCCTGGCGGCCGCACAGGTGCCGGTCAGTGCGCCCCAGCGGCGTTATCTCGAGCAACTGGAAAAAGTCCTCGGGCAAGGCCCGGCCGGCAATCGCGCCGAAGCGCTGGCGCAACCCAGCGAAGCGTTATTGAAAACCTTGTACGCGTTGCCGCCCAGCGACGCGGTGAAACTCGCCCAGGGCGCGGTGCTGCAATTGCAAAGCAGCTGGCGTGCCTGGTGTCACCAACAGGAGCAAAGCCATGGGCTTGCGTGAGTGGTCAGTGGGCGGCGTGCTGCTCAGTCCGTTTCTGATTGATGTGTTGCTGGCGTTGCTGGTGACCGGAGCATTGCGCATGGTATTGCGCCTGACCCCGGTCGGCCGCTGGATCTGGCACGAAGCATTGTTTGATTGCGCCTTGTACGTCTGTGTATTGACCTTGATCACCGTCGTCCTGGGGCCTTTATAAAGGAGTTGAATATGCGTACATCCGTACGTGTCGCGATAACCCTGAGCCTGACGGCACTGGCGATTTTTGCCGGCTTCCATCTGTGGCAGTACTACATGTTGACGCCCTGGACTCGCGACGCGCGGATCCGCGCCGACGTCGTAGTCATCGCCCCCGACGTGTCTGGCTGGGTGCGAGAGCTCAAGGCTTTCGATAACCAACAGGTCAAGGCTGGCGATGTGTTGCTGAGTATCGACCGTGATCGTTTCGAAGCCGCGCTGGAGAAGGCGCAAGCGGTGGTGCAGACCCGTCAGCAGCAACTCGGTTTGCGTGAACACGAAGCCAGCCGCCGAGCCAGTCTCGGGCCGCAGGCGATCAGCGCCGAACTGCGCGAGAACGCGCAAATCAATGCCGGCATCGCCCGGGGTGAACTGCGCGAGGCTCAGGCTGAAGCCAAGGTCGCGCAACTCAACCTGACTCGCAGCGAGGTGCATGCGCCGCGCAGCGGTCACGTCACCAACCTGCGTCTGGCCCAGGGTAATTACGTGAATGCCGGGCAACCGGTGATGGCGTTGATCGACGATTCGACCTTTTATGTGCAGGCGTATTTCGAAGAAACCAAACTGCCGCGAATTCGCGTCGGCGATCCGGTCAAAGTCTGGCTCATGAGCGCCGGGGAGGCGTTGCAGGGGCACGTCGAAAGCATCAGTCGCGGGATTACCGACCGCAATACCACGCCTGATGGGCAGTTGCTGGCCGAGGTGGAACCGACGTTTAACTGGGTACGCCTGGCGCAGCGCATTCCGGTGCGGATCAAGCTCGACACGTTGCCTGAAGGGATCAGTTTGAGCGCGGGGATGACGGCGAGTGTGCAGGTGCAGGAGGGGCGGTAAGATCAAAAGATCGCAGCATTCGCAGCACCTGCGCCGATCTCTGCAGGAGCTGCCGAATGCTGCGATCTTTTGGGGCTTGTAAATCAGCCGATGCTGATCGCTGGCAACGTCGGCAACGTCACGGTCTGTTGCTTGCGCGGCGCCAGAATCTCTGCCTCGCCATCCACGACCAACTCATCGCGCTGGTTGAACACCCGAGTGGCGATACGTACACGAAACTTCGGCAGTTTCTCGAGAATTTCCAGGCGCACAGTCAGCGTGTCGCCAATTTTCACCGGCTTTTGAAAGCTCATCGTCTGACCGATATAAATCGTCCCCGGCCCAGGCAACTCGCAAGCCACCGCCGCGCTGATCAACGCGCCGCTGAACATGCCGTGGGCGATACGCTCCTTGAACATGCTGGCGGCGGCGAACTCGGCGTCCAGGTGCACCGGGTTGTGGTCGCCGGACATCGCTGCGAACAACTGAATGTCGCGCTCTTCGACGGTCTTGCTGTAGCTGGCGGTCTGGCCGACTTCAAGGGCTTCGTAAGGCGTATTGGTAACCTGGGTCATCTGTCTCGATTCCTGTGACGAATTAAAAAAATCCACAAAAAAACTATTCGGTTCTGGGTGGCCGGCGAGCGCTCAAGTCCTGGGCGATCCAGTTCAGCACATCGGCAGTCACTTCATCGCGATTGATTTCATTGAACAGTTCATGCCGGGCCTGCGGGTAAATAGTCAGCTGCAGGTTCTGGCAGCCAGCGTCGCGCAGGGCGTGGGCCAGATCTTTCAGACGTTTGCCTTCGCTCACCGGATCACATTCGCCGCCAATCACCAGCAGCGGCAGGCCCGGATCGATCTGGGCGAGATTGGACGCTTTGCTGATTTGCTGCAAGCCGCCGAGCAAATCGATCCACAGTTGATTGGTGCAGCGAAAGCCGCAGAGCGGGTCATTGGCGTATTTGTCGACTTCAGTCGGGTCGCGGCTCAGCCAGTCGAACGGCGTGCGCGCCGGTTTGAATTTCTTGTTGAATGAGCCGAACGACAGCCATTCGATCAGCGCACTGAGCCCCTTGGGCCCTTGGCGCAGGCGTTCGAGGCGAGCAATCTGTCGCGCTGCGCGGTAGAGCGTTACGGGCTGGAAGTTCGAGCCGCTGAGAATCGCCCCGTGCAGGCTGGCGCTGTGGTGCAGCAAATAGGCCTGGGCGATGTAGCTGCCCATGCTGTGGCCGAGCAACACGATCGGCACGCCGGGATGCTGTTGGCCGATATGTTGGTTAAGGCTGGCCAGGTCGCCGACCACTTTGCACCAGCCATCATCATCGGCGAAATGGCCCAAGGTGCCGTTTTCGGCAGTTTTGCCATGTCCACGCAGGTCCGGCGCATAAACGCCGTAATCCTGATCACAGCATGCTTGCGCCAGACGGGCGTAACGGCCGCTGTGTTCCGCCATGCCGTGGGCCAGCAGGATCACCGCCTTGAGCGGCGCGGCCGGCAACCACTGGTTGACGAAGAGGCGGCTGCGGTCACTCGCGGTCAGCCAGAAAGTGTCGTGGATCATGGCGATTCCTTTGCGTTGGGCTGCATGAGGCTGCCGGGTGGGAAACAGCCTCGATGCATTGTATAGCGCATCCCGTCGCCTACTGTCTGATCAGGCCACGGCGGGGCAGCAAGATTCACGCGATCAATGACGACGGTGCGCATATTTGCCTGATTCGTTATAGCTGCTAGTGTCCGGGAAGCACCGTTTTTCGCTTTCTGTTTTTGAGAAAGGACAGAAAGCGGCCCCGGATAGGCTCAGGTAAAGAGGACAAGAACAATGCAACCTGATTTCTGGAATGACAAGCGCCCGGCTGGCGTGCCCCTGGATATTGATCTTGGAGCCTATAAGTCGGTGATCGAGGTGTTCGAGCGTTCCTGCAAGAAATTTGCCGACCGCCCGGCGTTCAGCAACATGGGCGTGACCCTGACCTATGCCGAACTGGAACGCTACAGCGCCGCGTTCGCCGGGTACCTGCAAGCCCACACCGACCTGGTGCCGGGGGATCGCATCGCGGTGCAGATGCCCAACGTCCTGCATTACCCGATTGCCGTGTTCGGTGCCTTGCGCGCCGGGCTGATCGTGGTCAATACCAACCCGCTGTACACCGCGCGGGAGATGCGTCATCAGTTCAAGGACTCCGGTGCCCGGGCGCTGGTGTACCTGAACGTGTTCGGACAGAAGGTCCAGGAAGTGCTGCCCGACACCGACATTCAGTACCTGATCGAAGCGAAGATGGGCGACTTGATGCCCACCGCCAAGGGCTGGCTGGTCAATACCCTGGTGAGCAAAGTCAAGAAAATGGTCCCGAACTATTCCTTGCCGCAGGCCATTTCCTTCAAGAGCGCGCTGCGTCTGGGTCGGGGCCTGGGCATCAGACCGCTGAAGGTCGGCCTCGACGACATCGCCGTGCTGCAATACACCGGCGGCACCACTGGGCTGGCCAAGGGCGCCATGCTGACCCACGGCAACCTGGTGGCGAACATGCAGCAGGCGCGGGCGTGTCTGGGGCAATTCGGTGCAGACGGTCAACCACTGCTGCGCGAAGGTCAGGAAGTGATGATCGCGCCGCTGCCGCTATACCATATCTATGCGTTCACGGCGAACTGCATGTGCATGATGGTGACCGGCAACCACAATGTGCTGATCACCAATCCACGGGACATCGGCAACTTCATCAAGGAACTGAAGAACTGGCGGTTTTCGGCGCTGCTGGGGCTCAACACGCTGTTCGTCGCGCTGATGGACCATCCCGACTTCAAGACCCTGGATTTCTCCAGCCTCAAGCTCACCAACTCCGGTGGTACCGCGCTGGTCAAGGCCACGGCCGAGCGCTGGGAGCAGCTCACCGGTTGCCGCATCACCGAAGGTTATGGCCTGACCGAAACCTCGCCGGTGGCCTGCACCAACCCTTATGGCGACAAGTCGCGCATCGGCACGGTCGGCCTGCCGGTGCCAGGCACAACCCTGAAAGTGATCAACGATGAAGGCGTCGAGCAACCGCTGGGCGAGCGTGGCGAACTGTGCATCAAGGGCCCGCAGATCATGAAGGGCTATTGGCAGAAACCCGAAGCCACCGCCGAAGTGCTGGACGCCGACGGCTGGTTCAAGTCCGGCGACATTGCGGTGATCGACCCTGACGGTTTCGTGCGTATCGTCGATCGCAAGAAAGACATGATCATCGTCTCGGGCTTCAACGTGTACCCGAACGAGATCGAAGACGTGGTGATGGCTCACCCGAAAGTCGCCAACTGCGCGGTGATCGGCGTGCCGGACGAGCGTTCGGGGGAGGCGGTGAAGTTGTTTGTGGTGGCCCGTGAATCCGGGGTCAGCCTTGAAGAGCTGAAGGCCTACTGCAAGGAAAACTTCACGGCGTACAAAGTCCCCAAGCACATCGTCTTGCGAGAGTCGTTGCCGATGACGCCGGTGGGCAAGATTCTGCGGCGGGAGTTGCGAGAGATCGCCTGATCGTTGAATGGCCGCGCTTTGCGCGGATCGCGGGCAAGCCTCGCTCCTACAGGTTCAATGGTCTGAACGACACGAACCCTGTAGGAGCGAGGCTTGCCCGCGAAGCTTTTAAGGGGCTGAAGCCCCGATTTCAAAGGCTTTCAAGGCAGTATAGAATTTTTGCTCTAAAAGTGACTATTGATTAGTCAAGAGTCAAAAATGTGACTATAGAGGCCGTTTTTGGCTCTAGTCGGCCCTTGGCAAAGCTGCTACTCTCGGCGCGCTTTGTGACTTCTCGGCCTTGTTAAAAGCCAGACTCACCAATAATCAAACACCAATAATAATCGCATCAAATGCGGTATTTGAATTCGCGTTGCTGAGGAGTGGGCTTCCATGATCGAAGACTTTTGGAAGGATAAGTACCCAGCTGGAATTGCTGCCGAGATCAATCCAGACGAGTATCCGAATATTCAGGCAGTGTTGAAGCAATCCTGCCAACGCTTCGCTGACAAACCGGCATTCAGCAATCTGGGCAAGACAATCACCTACGGTGAGCTGTACGAATTGTCCGGTGCCTTTGCCGCTTACCTGCAACAGCATACCGATTTGCAACCAGGCGATCGAATCGCCGTGCAACTCCCCAACGTGCTCCAGTACCCGGTCGCCGTTTTCGGTGCCATTCGCGCCGGGCTGATCGTGGTTAATACCAACCCGTTGTACACCGCGCGGGAAATGGAACACCAATTCAACGACTCCGGTGCCAAAGCCTTGGTCTGCCTGGCCAACATGGCGCATCTGGCCCAGACGGTCGTGCCGAAAACCGGCGTCAAGCATGTGATCGTCACTGAAGTGGCCGACCTGCTGCCGCCGCTCAAGCGTCTGCTGGTCAACAGCGTCATCAAGTACGTGAAAAAGATGGTCCCGGCGTATCACTTGCCCAAGGCCATCAAATTCAATGACGTGCTGCGCAAGGGTCATGGCCAGCCAGTGGCGGAAGCCAACCCGGCCAGCAGCGACATTGCCGTGCTGCAATACACCGGTGGCACTACCGGCGTGGCCAAGGGTGCGATGCTGACCCATCGCAACCTGGTGGCGAACATGCTGCAGTGCAAAGCGCTGATGGGTTCCAACCTCAATGAAGGTTGCGAGATCCTGATCACCCCGCTGCCGCTGTACCACATCTATGCGTTCACCTTTCATTGCATGGCGATGATGCTGATCGGCAACCACAACATCCTGATCAGCAACCCGCGCGACCTGACGGCAATGGTCAAGGAACTGTCGAAGTGGAAGTTCAGCGGCTTCGTCGGCCTGAACACGCTGTTCGTCGCGCTGTGCAACAACGAAGCGTTCCGCAAGCTGGATTTCTCCAGCCTGAAAATCACCCTGTCCGGCGGCATGGCCTTGCAACTGGCCGCGGCCGAACGCTGGAAAGCCGTTACCGGTTGCCCGATCTGCGAAGGTTACGGCATGACCGAAACCAGCCCGGTGGCCACGGTGAACCCGAGCCAGAACATCCAGATTGGCACCATCGGTATTCCGGTGCCATCGACGCTGTGTAAAGTCATCGACGATGCCGGTGTTGAACAGCCGTTGGGCGCCATCGGTGAACTGTGTGTGAAAGGTCCGCAAGTCATGAAGGGCTACTGGCAGCGTCAGGACGCCACCGATGAAATACTCGACAGCGAAGGCTGGTTGAAGACCGGTGACATCGCGCTGATCCAGCCTGACGGTTACATGCGCATTGTCGATCGCAAGAAAGACATGATCCTGGTGTCTGGTTTCAACGTGTATCCCAATGAGCTTGAAGACGTGCTGGCGACTTTGCCGGGCGTGCTGCAATGCGCGGCCATTGGTGTGCCGGACGAGAAGTCGGGCGAGGCGATCAAGATCTTTATCGTCGCCAAACCGGGTGTGACCCTGACCAAGGACCAGGTGATGGAGCACATGCGCGCCAACGTCACCGGCTACAAAGTGCCGAAAGCCGTGGAATTTCGCGACGCGCTGCCGACCACCAACGTCGGCAAGATCCTGCGCCGCGAACTGCGCGACGAAGAGCTGAAGAAGCTTGGCGTCAAGAAGGTAAGCGCATAACTAACAAAAAGCCCCGCAAATGCGGGGCTTCTTGTTCTGGCCGGGACATTTTCAGCGCCTGTCAGGCCGCCTTCGCGAGCAAGCCCGCTCCCACATTTGATCGCATTCCTTCTGAAGGAACTCGGTTAATGTGGGAGCGGGCTTGCTCGCGAAGCTTTTAGCTTTTGCTGTTACTGGCGGAACTGCGCGAAATTGACGTTGGTACCGGCCGGGCGCATGTCCTGCAGGTAGGAATCCTTGTCGGCGCTCAGTTCCAGGCTCAGGGCTGCCTTGCGCTTGCCTTGGTTGCGCACCACCAGGCCTTCGAGTTTCTCGCGCAGGAACACCGTCGGCACTTTAAGGTGCAGCAGTTCGTCGGTATCCGGAGTGTGCATCAGCAAGTGAATCCATTCGTACTGACCAACGGCCAGGCGCGCGACCGGAATATCGAACCAGAAGATATTACGGTTGCGGTTCAATTCGGTCGCCAAGCACAGCACCGCCGAGTTCCTGGTTTCTGCGGGCAATGGCCTGCTTTTTATCGAGTTTCATAACGTTCCTACGGGATTGGATCTTCAGCGCCATGGCCTGAATACGTTGCGCATTCTCGGGGCAAAGGCTGCAAACATAAAGCCTAACCTGCGAAATGTCCGGTTAATAAATAAATGAAACTCCGGGCAAAGGCCCCCGGTCAACCCTTGTGTAACCACTTTCCCCGTTGAAATGTTCACAGGAGAAATACCATGGGCAGCACTGGCGATAAAGTTAAAGGCATGGCAAACGAAGCGGCCGGCAACGTCAAGCAAGGCGTCGGCAAGGCCACCGGCAACGAAAAACTGCGCTCCGAAGGCGTGGCGCAGGAGAGGAAAGGCGAGGCCCAACAAGCAGTCGGCAAAGCCAAGGATGCTCTTAAAAAAGGTATCGACAAGGTGTAATCCGGCATTTGACGAGTAACAGAAACGGCCATCCGAAGATGGCCGTTTTTGTGTTGGATAGGCGAGATATACCCTGTGATTGTTTCAAAGTCGCCAAGTAGGCTACTTTGTTGTAGAAAACGGCCTCTGAGTCGCCATGACTTCAACTCTTTTTGCGGCGAAAGGAGACGCTAATGTTTTTTCCAACCATGAAAGGTTTGCCCTTGCATCGGGTAATGATGCGTACGGTCACTGAGTTCATCGATGATGAGATGTCGACCTATGCCTCGGCGCTGGCCTATCAAATGCTGTTCTCGCTGTTCCCTTTCATCCTGTTTCTGATCGCCCTGATCGGTTTTCTGCATTTGCCGGACTTCTTTTCCTGGCTGCGCCTGCAATCAGAGCTGGTTCTGCCGCCCCAGGCGCTGGAGCAGGTGAACCCGGTGATCGACCAGCTTCAGCAGTCCAAGGGGGGATTGCTCTCGGTAGGTATCGTGATTGCCCTGTGGACCGCGTCCGCCGGTGTGCGGTTGATGATGAGCGCGATGAACGCCGCGTATGACGTGGTCGAAGGCCGTCCGGTCTGGAAACGTTTTCCGCTGTCGATTTTCTACACCGTTGGCATCGCCGGCATGTTGCTGATTGCCGCCGCGCTAATGGTGCTTGGGCCGCAGGTGATGGGTTGGATTGCCTCACAAGTGGGCCTCGAAGATTTTATCGTGACCGTGTGGACCATCGTTCGCTGGCCGGTGATCGTGGTTCTGTTGATGATGGCGGTGGCGCTGATTTACTACGTCATGCCTGACGTCAAACAAGAGTTTCGCTTTATCACCCCGGGTGCGGTGTTGTCCGTGGTGGTCTGGATCATCGCTTCGCTGGGCTTTGGTCTCTATGTCAAAACCTTCGCCAATTACAACGCCATGTATGGCAGTATCGGCGCGATCATCGTGTTGCTGCTGTACTTCTATATTTCCGCTGCCGTGCTGTTGCTCGGCGCGGAAATGAACGCGGTGATCGAGCACATGTCATCCGAAAACAAGAAACACGGCGAAAACGTGCCCGACGAACCCAAACACCACGTTTCGGGACTGGGACGGGACCACTCAATCAAGCCGACCACTGACGAAGCCCTGAAATGATCCGTGAAATTCTGAAAATGGGCGATGAACGCCTGCTGCGCATTGCCCCACCGGTACCGGCAGAGATGTTCGACAGCCCCGAGTTGTGGCAATTGATCGACGACATGTTCCAGACCATGGAAAGTGTCGGCGGAGTCGGCCTGGCCGCGCCGCAGATCGGTGTCGACCTGCAACTGGTGATCTTTGGTTTCGAACACAGCGAACGCTACCCGGACGCCGAAGCGGTGCCGCAGACGATTCTGATCAATCCGCTGATCACGCCATTGAGCCCGACCCTCGAAGAGGGGTTCGAAGGCTGCCTGTCGGTGCCGGGCCTGCGGGGTGCGGTGGATCGTTATCAGCAGATTCGCTATGAAGGCTTCGATCCCAAGGGCGAGCCGATCGTGCGCATTGCCTCGGGATTTCATGCGCGGGTGGTGCAGCATGAATGCGATCACCTGATCGGCCGGTTATACCCGTCGCGCATCAGTGATTTCAGCAAATTCGGCTTTACCGAGGTGATGTTCCCGGATCTTGATCCTGCGGCAGACGACTGATTCGAAAACACCTCAAAACCAATGTGGGAGCGGGCTTGCTCGCGAAGGGGCCGGCACATCCGACATCTCTGTCGATTGACACACTGCTTTCGCGAGCAAGCCCGCTCCCACATTTAATCTTCACAAGTCTCTAGTGCTTCGGTTCCAGCCCCATCGCAATCATCGGTTTGCTGCGCGCATAACGGCTCAACCGTTCAGCCATGGCGTAGGGCAGGGGCGGGTCGAAGGTAAAACCGCGACGTTCATAAAAACCACGCAGATCCGGATGGCAGAACAACCAGACGGGTTCTTCGAGGTGCTTGATGGCGTGGGCGATCAACGTCGCGGCGACCCCTTGCTCGCGACAGCGCGGGTCGACGAACAACCCGGTCAGCCAATGCCCGCCGGCCACTGGCCGCAAACATAACGCCGCAATGATCTCATCGCGTTTTGCGACCCACAGGCGAGCGTCGCGGACTGCTTTCATCGACGATTGGTGGGCGCGGTAAAACTTGTTCATCAACGGCCATAACGGCTCGTCGAGCAAGGTGTACTGGGTGTTGGGCATGGGCCTGGACTGTCAGTGCGCAAAGCGGGTGATTATAAAAGAACGCGGGCGCCGCGATAGGTGTATACCTGATCTCACGTCCCGTATGAGTGGAGTATGTATCATGGCCAAAGGCATGGATTCAAAGAAAGCGGCAAAGAAGAAACCGGCTAAAACCGCCGATGAAAAACGTGCGGACAAGAAGGCCAAGAAGGTGGGCGTGTTCGGCCACTGATCCCGCGTCAACGGAGCCCGAGTCCTCGGGCTCCTTGTTTTTCAGGCCTATCGAAATAACCAGATAATCTGCAAGAAATCCCGAAGACCTGCCCACTCTTTCAAGGCTAAACCTACAAGCGAGTTATTCGCGGTTGATTTAACGCCTCACGCCAATTGCGCAGCCAACGCGCCTTTCACGGCTGGCCGCATATCAACCCTCGCCTGAAATCGCGCCAATGCAGGCCACTGACTCAGATCGATGTCAAACCCCTGAGTCCAGCGCAACACCGTATACAGATACGCATCAGCGATGCCGAATCCACCGGCCATCAAGTAATCCTGCCGCTCCAGCGTTTTGCTCAACACGGCGAAGCGCTTGAACAGCTTCTCTTTGATGAGTGCTTTCACATCATCCGGAAACTGCGAATTGAACAGCCAACCCAGCCCACCATGAATCTCGGTCGAAACGAAATTCAGCCATTCCTGCAAACGCACCCGCTCGAACGTCCCGTTCGCCGGTGCCAGGTTCGCCTCGGGTCGTAGATCCGCCAGGTACTGCAGGATCGCCGGGCCTTCGGTCAGCACCTCACCGTTATCCAGCTGCAATGCCGCGACGTAGCCTTTGGGGTTTATGGCGAGGAAGTCCTCGCCGGTGGCGGTTTGCTTGGTGCTGTTGTCGACGCGGACCAACTCGAACGGCAGATCCAGTTCGCACAGCACGATGTGCGGCGCCAATGAGCAGGCTTGCGGGGCGTAATACAACTTCATGGGCAGGGCTCTGGTTGCGGATTTGCGCCAGTGTCATAGTGCGCGGCACGCTCGGTAAAATTAATCTTTCAGAAAACTGCCATTAGGAAAGCTACTGCCATGATGAACCTGATGCACTGGCGAATGGTGGTGGCGGTGGCCGATACCGGCAACATTACCCGGGCAGCCGAGCGGGTTGGAATGACCCAGTCAGGTGCCAGTCAGGCGTTGGCCTTGATCGAAGAAACCCTGGGCGTTCAGCTGTTCAGCCGGGAAAACCGTCAAACCTTGCCGACCGCTATCGGCTTGCCTGTGATCGAACAGGCGCGAACCATGCTCGGCGCCCTCGAGAACATTCGCAGTACCGTCAACGCCACTAAAGATATTCAGCGCGGGACGATTCGCCTGGCCAGTTTTCCGTTGGTGCTGGCGACCTTTCTGCCGCCGCTGCTGCGCCAGTTCAATCGGCTGTATCCCGGCATTCAAGTGGTGGCGTTGGAGGTCAGCGACGATGAAGTGGAAACATTGCTCAGTACCGGGCTGGTGGATGTCGGCGTGGTGTTGAACCCTGCGCCCGCGCGCAGTGCTGGTCGTTTAGGGCGTGATGCCTGGGTGGCGGTTCTGCCCGGTGGCCACCCCTTGGCGCGCCGCTCGAATGAAGAGGGCGTTTCATTGGCGGAACTGGCGGAGCAACCCTTCGTGCTGGCCACGGGCGGTTGTTCGACCAATGCCCGCAGCCTGGCCGCCAATGCCGGGCTGCAACTGCTGGATGTACGGGCCGAGGTGCGTGAGTGGAGCAGTGCGTTCACCCTGGTGCGAGAAAACATCGGCGTGACCCTGGTGCCGGGAATGACCCTGCCGACCCATCGCCAAGGATTGTGCGTAGTGCCTGTGACGCCGCGTATCGATCGAGAGTTTGCCTTGGTAGTCGCGCCTCACAAAGAACCTTCGGCGGCGGTGCGGGCGTTGTTGGGGATGCTTGCAGATCATCAGTTATCGGCTGGCTAGCCAGGGAACCGAAAGAGACCCATTGATGGGAATTGCCAGTCAGTTAAGAGCAATCCATGTGGGAGTGGGCTTGCTCGCGAAGACGGCGGCACAATCAACATTGATGTCGTCTGATACACCGCTGTCGTCGGAACGCCGCCGAGCGGCAGAGGTCGACCGCACACCTCGGGTTACAGCGCAAGAACCACGTTGTCCGGATTCTGAAAAAGCACAGTCAAGGAAACCCGATGGGAATGTCGAACTCCTGAAACGCATCATCCACCGGCCTATAACCCAACACCCGGGTAGTTTCACTGAGGTCCAGGCGTTTGAAACGGTTATTGGAAATACCGTGGGCGATCAGGTGTTGCACACCTTTGACCTCTACCGAGAGTTGCAGTAACTGCACCGCATCACGAGGGCTCAGCCAGGCGCTCAGGTCGCGAGCGTTGGTCAATTCGTGACGGTCCGCAAACTCGAAAGCGCCGATGCGTATGGCGATGCTCGAGAGGTTGTGTTTGGCAGCGTAGAACGCACACAAGGCTTCGCCATAACACTTGCTGACGCCATACAGATTGGCCGGCATCACCTGCATGCCCGGTGTGATCTGCCGGTCCACCGGATAACCCTCTATGGTCTGCGCGCTGCTGGCGAACACCAACCGTTTACAACCCGCCGCCACGGCGGCTTCGAACAGGTAAGTGGTGGCCAGAATATTGTTGGGCAGTAACTCATCGAAAGAGGCGGTGGCGTGAGGGATGCCAGCCAGATGCACGATGACGTCGATGCCCTTCAGCACTTCGCTTATGGCGGTGAGGTCGGACAGGTCCTGGCGTACAAAGCGATGCGGTGAATCGACATTGAAGTCGGGCTCGATGCGATCCGTCAGCACGAAGGTGTAGCGGTCTTGCGAAGCTTCGAAAAAGGTTCTGCCGATTCTGCCGCAGGCGCCGGTCAGCAGTACGTTGAGTCCGTTCATGGGGGTCTCTTTTTATGGAAGGGCAGAGGGGGCGGATTTGGTGTTATGGCACGCCATTGCAAGCGTGTTCCATGAACCCCGACCGCAACGCCAGTCGTTGGCAATAGGCGTCGACGGCGGGATAGTCCGGGCGTTCCATCGGGGTCATCCGCCAGCGGTTGACCGACAATCCGATGAGGATATCGGCCAGTGTGAACTGCGGTCCGGCAACATACGCATCGGTTGTCGCGAGTTGCTGTTCGAGGATGCCCATTTTTGCGTTCCAGCCGCGAACGCCATCGGCAATCCGCTGCGAGTCCTGGAAGTTCGGCAATTGCCTGACCAGCGCAAAAAAAGCGTAGCCCCAAGACGGGTTGAGTTCGGTGGCTTGCCAGTCCATCCACTGCTCCACGCGAGCGCGGGCCGCCGGTTCGATGGGCAGCAGGTCAGTGTTTTGGTGTTTGCCGGCCAGGTACCGGCAAATGGTATTGGACTCCCACAGCACGCCGGTTTCGTCGATGAGTACCGGCACTTGTGCGTTGGGGTTGAGCTGGAGAAATTCCGGGCTCTGGGTCGATGCGAAACCGCTGCCCCAGTCTTCGCGTTCGTAGGAAACGCCCAGTTCGTCGCAGGTCCACAGGACTTTTCTGACGTTGATTGATGAGGCCCGACCCAAAATCTTCAGCGTATGTCCCATTGAGCTTCTCCGTTTGCTGTTCCAGGTCTCGGGAATCTAGCACGCGGAGCGTGGGAATGGTCGCGCTTCAGGTGCTCTCGCGCACCTTCAATTCAAACCCCATATCCTGCACTGGTTTGGTCACTGAATTGCCGGCCAGCAAGGTCAGCATCAGCTCTGCGGAGCGACGGCCAATGGCTTCTCGTGGGGTGCTGATGCTGCTCAGACGCGGCACCATGTGCTCAGATGCCGGCAGGTCGTTGAAGCCGAGGATCGCCACGCGTTCGGGGATCTTGATTCCATTGCGCAGCGCTTCGAGCAACGCGCCCTGAGCCAAGTCGTCGTTACCGAAGAAGATCGCATCGACGTCTGGATGGGCAGCGAGCAGTTGCAGGAACAATTCGCCGCCCAGACCCACCGACGAGGCTCGTGGTGTCAGCACTTCCAGGGCGGGATCATACAAACCGGCCTTTTGCAGCGCGCGACGGAAACCTTCGCCACGCAGTAGCGTGCGTTGATCGAGTTGCGCGCCGATGTAGGCCAGGCGTTTGCGACCGCGTGACAGCAAATGCCCGGCAGCGGTTTCGCCGGCAGCGACTTGCGAAAAGCCGACGCAATTGAGCCCGGCCGCGCTGTCCAGTTCCATCATGTAGACGCAGGGAATGTTGCTGGCCTCGATCATCCGCCGCGAACTTTCGGTGCGGTCGAAACCGGTCAGCAACAAGCCGCGAGGCTGATAAGCCATGTAATTGCGCAGCAGGTTTTCTTCTTCATCACGCGAGTAATGGAAGTTGCCGATCAGCACTTCGAAGCACTTTGGTCGCAAAACCTGATGAATGGCTTCCAGCGTGTCGATGAACAGCAGGTTGGACAATGACGGCACCAAAACCACCACGGAATGGCTCTGGGCCGAGGCCAGGGCGCGGGCGGCGGGGTTGACCACGTAGTTCAGGTCGAGGGCGGCCTTCTGGACTTTTTCCACCAGTTCGGTGGCCACCGTGCTGACGCCGCGCAGGGCGCGGGAGGCGGTAATCGGGCTGACACCGGCCAGGCGCGCGACTTCGTTGAGGGTAGGGCGGCCAGTGGTGCGAGTATTTTTATCGTTTTTAGGGGTATTCATCGGACGGCTTGCCAAACAAAATTCAAGGCACTAAGGTAGCGCTGTCTCGATGCAGCTGCAAATGCGTGAACGAGGTTTGCCTGATCCTCGCTTTTTGGCCTCGAGAACGAACATGCTGCAACCCACAAAAATGACAAGAAGGCGTCGGCAACTTCTGCTTTTGCACTTAAAGGTAGCGCTGTCTGCGCGCTGAGGTGTTACATGAATCATCCCATCACCGCCCTGGTCATCATGGGCGTTGCCGGTTGCGGCAAGACCTGCGTCAGCCAGTCCCTGTGCCAGCTTAGCGGCGCGACCGCCATTGAAGGCGACACTTTCCACCCTGCCGCCAATATCGAAAAGATGAGCGCGGGTATCCCTCTTAACGATGAAGACCGTGCCGGCTGGCTCGACAGCCTGTGCGATGAACTGCGCCGCGTCGATGCCAAAGGCGAGCGCCCGGTGCTGACCTGTTCGGCCCTCAAACACAGTTACCGTGAACGCTTGCGCAGTGCCTTGCCGGGCCTGGGCTTCGTTTTTCTTGAGCTGACCCCCGAAGTCGCCGCCGATCGTGTGTCTCATCGGCCGGGCCACTTCATGCCGTCGACCTTGATCGACAGCCAGTTCGCCACACTTGAATCGCCCGTTGGTGAGCCCCTGACCCTGGCTCTGGATGCGTCCAGCCACAGCGTCGATGAATTGGCGAAGCAGGCTCATGCATGGTGGCTCGATCATGGCTTGAAACTCGCCAGTTGAGTTTTGCTCCAAGAGATAGCGCTGTCCTGACGGCATTTGAATAATTGCTTTCATAACAACAACAAACAACGGAGACACCCCCCATGTTTGGCATGTCCCACGAGTCATTCCTGCTGCTAGACGCAGTGGTCACAGTGATCGGGCTTATCGTCCTGATCACCAAATTCAAGTTGCACCCATTCCTCGCACTGATCATCGCCGCCGCCTTCCTCGGGCTGACGTCCGGCATGCCGATCGGCACCATCATCAAGGCGTTCCAGGATGGCTTCGGTGGGGTACTCGGTTTCGTCGGCATCATCCTGGCGTTGGGCACCATGCTCGGCAAAATGATGGCCGAATCAGGCGGTGCGGATCAGATTGCGCAGACGTTGATCCGCGCCTTCGGCAAGGACAAGGTGCAGTGGGCGATGATGTTCGCCGCGTTCCTGGTCGGCATTCCGCTGTTCTTCGAAATCGGCTTCGTGCTGCTGATTCCGCTGGTGTTCATCGTGGCCCGTCGCACTGGCGTGTCGATCATCAAGATCGGTATCCCGCTGCTGGC
>LNAP01001214.1_pt1 | contig 27752 bp, 23 predicted proteins | sample 602601 | NCBI WGS metagenome assembly LNAP01 (sample SAMN02440304, study PRJNA202911) | soil metagenome | biome: Subtropical and temperate rainforests or woodlands; isolation source: soil samples (1 kg each in a 20% v/v slurry with milli Q water) were... ... | reverse complement strand
CTGTGGTGGCCGACATCAAGCTCGACCAGGGGCCGACCAGCATCAACCGCTACGACCGCGAGCGTCAGGCCACAGTGGCCGCGGACCTGGTCGGCACCGCCGCGCTCGGCGACGCGATGAAGAAGATCTACGACCTGCCTGTCATGAAGAGCCTGCCGAAGAATGTCAGCGTCAAGCAGTCCGGCGACGCCGAGAGCCTCAATGAACTGTCCGACGGATTCGCCACCGCGATCTCCGCCGGGCTGATGATGGTCTATGCCGTGCTGGTGCTGTTGTTCGGCACCTTCCTGCAGCCGATCACCATCCTGTTCTCGCTGCCGCTGTCCATCGGCGGCGCCATCATGGCGCTGCTGTTGACCGGCAAGCAGCTGACCACCCCGGTGTGGATCGGCATCCTGATGCTGATGGGCATCGTCACCAAGAACGCCATCATGCTGGTGGAGTTCGCCATCGAGGCGATCCGTAACGGCAAGAGCCGCGAGGTGGCGATGATCGACGCCGGCATGAAGCGGGCGCGGCCGATCGTCATGACCACCATCGCCATGGCCGCCGGCATGATGCCTTCGGCACTGGCATTCGGCGCCGGCGGCGAATTCCGCTCGCCGATGGCGCTGGCCATCATCGGCGGTCTGATCTTCTCGACGGCGCTCTCGCTGCTGTTCGTGCCGGCGATGTTCATGATGATGGACGACGTCGGCCAGCTGTCGTGGCGCTGGGGCAAGAAGCTCCTGATCTCCACCGGCGACGGCGAGAACGGCGACATCACGCCGCCGGCGGTGGGGCATAAGTAAGAGACGATCAGCTTCTTCACCTCTCCCCGCTTGCGGGGAGAGGTCGACCGGCGAAGCGTAGCGAAGCCGGTCGGGTGAGGGGGACTCTCAAATAAAACTCTGACTCCCCCTCACCCGACTCGAACGACCTGCGGTCCTTCGAACCACCCTCTCCCCGCCTAGCGAAGCTGCGCTTCGCCGGGCGGGGAGAGGGAAGAAAACAATGCCCCTACTCGTTCCTCGCGACCTTCGTCAGTCCGTTCAGATTGAGCAACAGAATCCGGCCGCGCTGCAGGTCGAGAATCCCGTCCTTGCGCCAGGCCTGCAATTGCCGGTTCACGCTCTCGCGCGCGGCGCCGACGAACACGCCGAGCTGCTCCTGCGAGATGTGCACTTCCGAGCCGAAGTCGGAGGCCAGCGCACACAGCCGCCGCGCCAGCCGCACCGGCAGCGGCTGCAGCACCGATTCCTCCATCCGCTCGCTCATCCAGCGGATGCGCTGACACAACAACTCGATCAGCTTCAGCGCCACCCGCGGCTCGCGCTCCAGATGGTCGAGAAAATCCTCCCGTCGCAGCACGAACAGTTCGGTGGGCTCGGCGGCGGTGGCGTCGGCGGTGCGGGTGCGGCCATCGAGCACGGCGACCTCGCCGAACATGTCGCCGGGCCCCTGGAAGTTCAGCGTCAGCCGCGATCCGTCCGAGGCGCCGGTCTCGATGCGGATCCGGCCGCGACGTACGCCGTACAGCGCATCGCCGCTGTCGCCTTTCTGGAACAGCATCTCGCCGGCCTTGAGCTGCTGGGTGTGGCAGAGCCCGGAAATGCGCTGCAGTTCCTCGGCGCCGAGATCGGCGAACATCGGGTTCATCTTCAGGATGACGGCGAATTCGGCCTGACTGCTCACTGCAAGATATCCCGCATGCTCGATCCCCGGATGCAGTCGCAACCGGTGTCCACTCTTTGCCTGAACGTCAATGACGGCTGACGGCTGACGGCTGACGGCACACAAGATAAGGGGCCGGACCTGATATGGCCAGTCTGTCACAAGCCGCATCACTTTCCAGCCATTTCAGCGATGTCTGCGGACGCCGCCCGGCGTCGCCTGCGGCGCGACGTCGCTACAGCCGATTGCCAATGCGATGATGGGTCTGGATTTCATTGTCTTCAAAAGCCCAACAACCCGGCAAAAATCGGAACTAGAAAAAAGGCCGCGAGCCCGCACGCGCCTCCGACCACCATCTTCATTCGGCACCCAGGGATCTTCGTATCGAGCCAGGTGAGAGCGCTGAGCGCAAGCGCACTGAGCCAGCGCCATATCACGACGCGAACTATTGCGAGCAGAACGTCTCCGAGCAAACCGGCCATGGTCGGTGGTCGCATCACTCGCCTCTTGGGTTCATCCGCCCCTCGTGCGTCGAGGCACTCTGCAAAATGGTGATGCTTTGCGGGATTGGCCGCTTGGCTCGCCTGTCTGGCTTCACTAAAGTCAGACTGCGGCCATGCCGCGCCATTGATTGATTGTATTGACCAACGGAATTGCCATGCCGATCAGCCCGTTCCCCGCGCCTCGCTCGTCTCCGAAGCTGGCGACGCTGATCGTTACGGCTGTCCTGTGCGCCGCTGCGCAGCCAGGTCTTGCCGCCGACGAGGAGGCGCCGAAGGGCGCGGCAGTCACCGTGCTGAAGGCGGAGAAATCCTGCTTCGCAGCCATCGTGGAAGTGGCGGGCTTCCTGATTCCCAAGGAGGAGATCGCGATCCGGCCGGACCGGCCGGGGCTGAAGGTGGCCGAGGTGCTGGTCGATGCCGGCGAGACCGTGACCGCCGGCCAGACCCTGGCGCGGCTGACCGCGCCGGACGGCGGCGCCGTGGCTGTGCAAGCCTCCGTCGCCGGTCTGGTCAGCGCGTCATCTGCGGTCGCCGGCACCGTCGCATCGGGCAAGGGCGAGGCGCTGTTCAGCATCATCCCGCGCAGCGAATTCGAACTGGCCGGCCAGGTGCCGACCCGCGATCTCGCCAGGCTGAAGGCGGACCAGAGCGCGAAGATCAAGGTCATCGGCGTTGGCGAACTCGACGGCAAGGTGCGCCGGGTGGCGTCCACGGTGGAGCCCAACAGCCAGCTTGGCCAGGTGTTCGTCACCATCACCTCGACGCGGCGGCTGATGGCCAATTCCTACGCCCGCGCGCTGATCAAGACCGGCGAAAGCTGTGGCGTCTCGGTGCCGCTGACGGCGATCCTGTACGGCAGCGCCGGCACCGTGGTCCAGGTGATCCGGCGGCAGCGCGTCGAGACAAGGCGGGTCGAGGTTGGGCTGATGTCAGGCGGTCGGGTCGAGGTCCGCGAGGGTCTCGCCGAAGGCGATATCGTGGTGGCCCGCGCCGGCGCCCTGCTGCGCGAGGGCGACCCGGTGCGGCCGATCACCGCCAGCGCGGAGCCGAAATAGGCTAACCTCGCCCCGCACTTGCGGGGGAGAGGTTGAGGTAAAGCCTAGCTGCCGGCCTTGTCGGCGGTGCTGACGAGGCCGGTGCCGAACGGAATGTCTTCCACCAGCGACGACGACATCGCCGGAATCTGCTCGCCGTCGGAGGCGCGGGTGACGGCGACGCGGGTCTTGGTGAACACTGCCTCGGCTCCGGATGCCTTGGAGTTGAGGTTCTTCAGCAGTTCGCTGACCAGCAGGCTGTTGCCACCCTTGGCGTCGTCGGCCACCTTGCCGGGCGTTGCCGAGGACAGGATCAGCGCATTGTCGGGGACGTTGATCGGCGCCAGGCCGCGCGAATAGCCGCGGAAGCGGCGCTCATAGGGATTGCGGCGCGATGCATCGATGACCACCAGCTTGGCGTGGGCGCCCTTTTCCTTCATGACGTCGAGCACGGCCTCGACGCTGACGCCGTCGCGGCGGATGTCGGCCTCTTTCCAGATCGCGGCATCGACCGGGATCATGTAGCTCTCGCGGCCGACCTGGACTCCGTAGCCGCCGAAATACAGCATCACAGTGGAGTCCGGCTTGATCCTGGCCTTGAGGCGCTGCACCGCGCGCGCCATATCGTCTCGGGTCGCGTCTTCCACCACATCGACGTCGAAGCCGTCGTGGCGCAAGGCGGTGGTTAGCGCGCGGGCATCGTTGATCGGCTGGGTCAGCGGCGCGCTGGCGTCGGGATAATGGCCGTTGCCGATCACCAGCGCGAGGCGCGAGGCTTTGCTGGCGACGTCGCTGATGGTGCTCGATGCCGTGGCGGTCGCAGCACCGACGGTCCGTTTGTTGAGTGCGGCGTTGGCACCAAGCACCAGCGACACCAGACCGACCATGGCGGCGGCGATGGTGATGGAGCGGCGGGTGACGCCGAACAGCCGTACATTCATAACAAGCCATCCCTGTCAGCGTTGGGGTCGCGCCTCTTGGTCGCGCCAACGTCGATTTAGGTTTTTGGGGGTGCCGGACTTATGGGCATCGATTGCGCTCAATTTGCGGCATCGCAGCAAACAGACTGTTAACCCGCCGCGCCTTTCTCGGCAACCCGGCCGCTCTGCTCGAGCTGTCCCGGCATGCCACGGGTATCCAGACACTTCGCCCGTCTCCGAATTGCGGCGCCAGACGAATCCACGGCAGCATGAAAATACCACGCCCTCCCAGAGCGCCAGCCGCCATGACTCCGTGACGTTTGTGTTCTTGTTCAATTTATGTAATTTTTGCAATGGCTTGCATGCTTCAGCCGCACGGAACCGACCGATGAGTATCCAGCATTTCGTCCGTGCGGCTTGCCAGGCGCTCACCGGGTCGAAGGATGGCCCTTCGCTCTACGACCTCTGCGATCCCGTCTTTCTCGACCACAACGGCGGCGATCCCCACATCGTGAAATTCTACAAGACCGCCCTCGGCAATCCAGTGCTGCGGCCGCTGCTGCGGCGGGCCGGACTGCCGGAATTGCGCGATCCCGCCCGATTTCGCGCCGTGCAGAACGCGCTGATCAGCGCCCGCGATGACAGGACGCCGGACTGGGCGGCGATCGGTGGGCCAGTGGCCGAGTTGCTGGACAGCGTGAGGCTGCGTCATCCCGTGCCTCCGCAACTCTGCGCATCGGCGGCAGCGCCCGATCTTGCCGCGATCGACAATGTGATCCGCACCTGCGGCGCGCATCTGTTGCGCTCGTTCGGCAGCAACGGCTTCATTCCGACCTATGCCGCCTTCAACCTGATCGGCGATCCCGACGTACATGGCCGCGAATTCCTGATGGCGCTGACCGGGCTCAATGCCCGCGGCTACAAGAATTCGACGCTGCTGTTCAACCTGGCGCGCATCTTCATCGCCCGCTCGCCGGCGAGCCGGCTGATCAATCCGCCGTGGCAGGGAATCGCCGAGCCGATGTGGGCGCCGGTGCAGATCCGCCATCGCTCCGCCTACTACGATGCGTTCTTCACCGAGGCGCTGCTGAGTTTTGGCGAGACCGGCCTCGCCACGACCGATCAGGCGAAGGCTGCCACCCATGCGATCTCCGAAATGGTGGCGTTCTGTCTGACCACCAGCCGCGAGCAGGTGCCGTCCCATGACGGCAGCACGGTCAGCGTCATCACCGCGCTGGCGCCGCCGCCGCATCCGCGCTTCAGCAAGTTCTTCACCGGGATCAAGCACAGCCTCGGCTTCGACGTCTATGTGCCCGACTGCGACACCACCGCCTGCTCTTTTTCCGCAGCGACCCAGGCCGGTTCGACCGACCCGCTGCTCGACCAGCCGCTGCTGGATTTCTACGCCGGCTATCAGATCGGCAACGGCGCCAATGAACCGCTGGTCACCGTACCGCTCAACGATCATATCGACTACGACGGCGGCGTGGTCACCTGGATCGACAACCTCAAGGGCGAGCAGCCGTTCGGCAACGATCTGGATCCAACGCTGAACCTCGACATTCTCGAGGTCAGCTTCCGCAACTGCGCGCGCTGGAAGATCCTGGAAACGCCGCAGCGACTGCAGACCGTGCAGAGGATCATCGGCTTCCAGCATCGGCTGGTGGCGTCCGGCGCCTTCGCCGATCCACGCTCGCACATCTACTACCTGCCGGAACTGTACTGCGCCTATTTCGGCCGCTGCTATGCGGCGTTCCTGCTGCTGCCGCTGGCCGCCCGGCAGGCGATCGATCCCGACGGCAGCTTCGCCTTCATCCGCACCCGCGTGCTGGCCTACGTTCAGGACCAGATGATCGTAGCCGAGATGAACGTGTTCGACGCCGCGCTGGCGCTGATCGCGCTCGGCCACCTCGGCGCCGAGGCGAACAGCTTCACACCGGCGCTGCATTGCATTGTCGCGCATCTGGGCGAAGGCGGCCGAAAGGGTCCATTCAGGGCCTATGAATGGAATAAGATGAAGACGCCGACCCGGATTCTGGTGGGCGGGCCGGAGGTGACCTCGGCCTTCGTGCTGATGGGGCTGGCGCTGGCGCGGCGGTCGATGCTGCAGGACCGCGCCAACAGGCAGTCATCGCGCTAAGTTGATGCCATCAGCGGTTCGCCGCGCTGGCTTGCGTGCCGCAATCCCCGCACAATTGAACGTCACAGCCTTGTGCAGCCCTTCCGCAGAGTCGGTTCCCGATGTTTAAACGATTTCTGATATCGCTTTGCCTGCTTGGCCTGCCTGCCCTGGCGCAGGCGGCGGACGTCACCGGCGTTCCGAAGATCCGCGACGGCGACCAGATCGCCATCGGCAGCACCCGCATCCGCCTCGCCGGCATCGACGCGCCGTCGCACGACCAGCTCTGCCTCAATGCCACCGGCGAACGCTGGACCTGCGGCGTCGCGGCCCATGACGCGCTGGTGAAGCATGTCGGTGACAAGAGCTGGACCTGCCATGTGACGCGCACCGACCGTTTCGGCCGCTCGGTGGCCAAATGCGAGGTCGACGGTGAGGATATCCAGAAATGGATGGTGGCCAACGGCTGGGCGCTGTCCTTCGTGCAGTTCTCCCACGACTACGATGCGGACCAGAAAATCGCGCGGGACGCCAAGACCGGACTGTGGGAAGGCGCTTTCATCGCGCCGTGGGACTGGCGCGTCCGCAACAAGAAGACCACGATCCTCGGATCGATCAAGCCGCCCGAGAATGCGCTGGCCATCCTGCTGGCTTCGGCGTCCGGCTCGGTGGCGCCGTCGCCGACCTGCACCATCAAGGGCAACGTCAACCGCTCCGGCGTCTGCATCTATCACACGCCGTCGAGCCGCTGGTACGCCAAGATCAGCATGAAGATCAGCAAGGGCACCCGCTGGTTCTGCTCGGTGGAAGAGGCCCAGGCCGCCGGCTGCCGCGAGACGCGACGCTGAACCGACGCAGCGGCGACCGTGCTTTCCCGCGTCGCGGGAAGCATGTCGCCGCCGGGCGGGGCGAGGTGAGCGGCGCGCAGCGTGACGTGTTACTCTCCCATCATCGATCGATGATTTCGAGGGCATCACGCATTGGCTGACAATCGACCCGACGCGCCGACGCCGAGGCCCCGTCGCGGACGACTGCACCAGACCGCGCGCCTCACCGTGTTCCTGCTCGCGATCTATGGCCTCGTCGCCTACTTTCTGCTGCCGACATTCTGGACCCATTACGAGCACCAGCAGCGGCTGGCCGGTTTGCCGATGGTCACCATGACCGCACAGGGCATTGCCGGCGACCCGATCAATGTCGGGTTGATCGGCGACCGCACGGACGTGCTGTGCGCGATGCATGAAGCGGGCTGGTATCCTGCCGATCCCGTGACGCTGAAATCGTCCATCGAGATCGTCGGCAGCGTGCTGCTCGACCGGCCCTATCGCGACGCGCCGGTGAGCCCGCTTTTCTATCTCGGCCGCCGCGAGGATCTCGCCTTCGAGAAGCCGGTCGGCGGCAGCGCCGATCATCGCCACCACGTGCGGTTCTGGAAAGTGCTCGACCACGGCCAGGAAGACCGGCCGGTGTGGCTCGGCGACGCCACCTTCGATCGCAGCGTCGGCATCAGCTCCTACACCGGCGCCATTACGCACCATATCGCCGCCGACATCGATGCCGAGCGGACGTTGCTCACGGCCGACCTAGCGAAAGCCGGAATGGTCACCGCAAAATATCAGGTGACCGGCATCGGACCGACGCTGATCGGACGCAACGGCGGCGGCGATCCGTATTTCACTGACGGCGAGGTCTGGATCGCACGCCTGGTGGTCGCCTGCCAGAAGCGCGAGGGGCCCGCGGTGACGATCCCGAGTCCGCCGGCGACCGAAATCAAGGACGCCATCTGGCGCGCCATCGGCACTGCGCTTGGAAATGACGCCTCGCCGCCTTGAAATTCGCCTGCCGCCGTTGCATCCATCGCATGCAGCGCGCGCGCTTTGATTCCCCGCTGCGCCATGCCACCATCGCCCTCCAATCATCCGTTGCCAGCAAGGAATATGAAATGGTCGTTCGAGCGGGGCGTGAGTTTCTGGCCATCCCCGGCCCCACCACCATGCCCGACGAAGTGCTGCGCGCCATGCATCGCCCGGCCCTCGACATCTATTCCGACACCATGGTGCAGATGACTGCGAGCATCCTGCGCGATCTCGGCACGCTGTTCGCGACCAAGGGCCACACCTACATCTACATCGCCAACGGCCATGGCGCGTGGGAAGCGACCCTGACCAACGTGCTGTCGCGCGGCGACAAGATCCTGGTGCTGGAGAGCGGCCGCTTCGCGGTCGGCTGGGGCCAGGCCGCGCGGGCGATGGGCGTCGATGTCGAAGGTCTTAAGGGAGACTGGCGCCGCGCCATCCGCCCCGCCGAAGTGGAAGCGCGGCTGCGCGCAGATACCAGGCACGAGATCAAGGCGGTGCTGGCGGTGCAGGTCGATACCGCGTCGGGCGCCTACAACGACATCGAAGCCATCGGCCGCGCGATCAAGGCCGCCGGCCATCCGGCGCTGTTCATGGTGGATGCCGTCGCTTCGCTCGGCTGCATGCCGTTCGAGATGGACGCATGGGGCATCGACGTCGCCATGTCCGGCTCGCAGAAGGGCCTGATGGCGCCTCCCGGCCTCGGCTTCGTCGCCGCCAACGACCGCGCCCGCGCCGTTCACAAGACCGCCGGCCTGCGCACGCCCTATTGGGACTGGACCGAGCGCGAGGGGCCGGAGCACTACAACAAATATTCCGGCACCGCGCCGGTGCACCTGCTGTTCGCGCAACGCCAGGCCATCGACATGCTGTTCGACGAGAAGCTGGAGAACGTATTCCGGCGCCACAGCCTGCTCGCCGAAGCGGTGCGCCGCGCGGTCGCCGTGTGGTCGGAGGGACAGGTGGTGAACTTCAACATCGAGGAGCCCAACGAGCGCTCCAATACGGTGACGACGGTGACGATGCAGGATCCCGCGCCGCTGCTGGCCTATTGCAAGAACATGTGCGGCGTCATTCTCGGCGTCGGCATCGGCGACCTCTCCGGCAAGGCGTTCCGCATCGCCCATATGGGCCACGTCAATGCGCCGATGATCCTGGGCACGCTGGGGGTCATCGAGATGGGGTTGCAGGCGCTCGGCATCCCGCATGGCAAGGGCGGAACCGAGGCCGCGATCAACTATCTCGGCGAGAACGTCGCGGCGTAGTGTCAGCGCCGCGCTTCTTCCCTCGCCCCGCGCTTGCGGGGAGAGGGTGGCTCGAAGGACCGAAGGTCATTCGAGTCGGGTGAGGGGCCTCCTGCGATCCTCGAATGCAGCGTTAGCGTTGAGCCGCGTGCAATGCCCCTCACCCGACCGGCTGCGCCGGTCGACTTCTCCCCGCAAAGGGCGGGGAGAGGTTACGAAACTTCCCGCCTTGTTTCCGGCATGATGGTCCAGATCATCAGCAGTCCGAGCGCAGCGATGCCGGCGAGGCCGACAAAAGCCACAGGCGCGCCAAATCGGTCGGCGACGAATCCACCCAGCACCGTGCTGAGCGAGGCACCGATTCCGGTTGCGGTGCCGACGATGCCTTGTGCCAGGCTGAAGCGGCCGCTGCCGAAGGCGACGTCGGCGACGATCAGCGGGATCATCACGCTGAACACCGCGGCGGTGATGCCGTCGAACACCTGCACGGCGACCAGCAAATAGGGGTCCTTCACGATGGCGAACAGCAGGCCGCGAATGGCCAGCGCCGCGAAACCGAGCAACAGCAGCGGCCGGCGCCCCCATTGCTGCGCGCGGCGTCCCACCGAGGGTGAGGTCAGCGCGACGATGGCCTGCGGCACCACGATGCAGAAGGCGATCAGCACCGGCGCCCAGTCGGCGGAGCGGGTCGTCACCACGCCAGCCATCAGCGGCAGCATCGCCGCATTGGCAAGCTGCAGCAGCAGCACCGCGGCGGCAAAGATCAGCAGCGGGCGCTGGCGCAGCAGATCGACGACGCGTATCGATCTGCGCTCCGTATTTTCCAGCGGCGTCGCGCCGTGGGCTTGCGCGGCATCGATCTCGCGGGCGCGGATCCGCGACAGCGCCAGCAATGTGGGTATCGCCAGCAGGAACGTCACCACGAACACCGAACGGCTCGACAGAAAATACCCGCAGGTGCCCATCACGGCGGCGGCAACGCCATTGCCCAGCGAGGCGTAGCGCGCGTTGCGACCGAGCCGTTCGCCGATCCTGAGCGGCCCGACCAGGCCAAGGCTGATCGCGGCGATGGAAGGCCCGAGCACACAGCTGGCCATGGCATGCAGCGTTGCCGCGGTCATCACCACTGGCAGGATCGGCATCGCGGCATAACCGAGCGCGCAGCAGCCGATCGTCGCCACCGCGAGCCCGGCCACAAGCTTTTCCGATCTGGCGGCGTCGACGATGGCGCCGCCGGGCATTTGTCCGATCAGCGCGACAATTCCGCCGATCGACAACACGAGGCCGATCTCAACCTGGGTCCATTTCTGCGTGGTGAGATAGACCGCGACGAACGGGCCGAATCCAGTCTGAACGTCGGCGAGGAAGAAGATGAACCAGTCGAGGCCGCGCAGGCTCTGCCGCGAGGGTACGGCCTCCGGCGGCGGTTCGCCACCGAGATCCGGCGCGATGCCAGGCGCATGCGAGCCAATGTCCGGCAGCGCGTGGTCATCGCGCCGAGCGTCGTCATTGGCAAGGATGGGTGCATGCGCGGACAGTTTACTTCTCCTGTCCGTTCAATGGCGGAAAGCGCAGCGGCTCCAGCTTGCCGGACGCCCCGAGCGCCACGATCGGCTGGTCATCCTTGTATTCCGGCGCGGCGCGGACCTGCTCGCGGGTCAGCTCGAGGCTGATGCTCTCGCTCTTGTTGGCGACGTTCCAGAAGTGCAGCGCGCTCCAGTCGACCACGATCTTGCGGCTGCCGACACCGAGAAAGCCGCCGAAGTCGATGACTGCGGCGCGGGTCTGGCCGGCGCGATCGACAATGACATCGGCAATGCGCCCCATGTTCTCGCCGGTCGGGCTGCGTACATCGCGACCGAGAATGCCTCGCGCATCGACGGCGTCGATCACGGTTACCAAGGGTGGGGTTGCAGCCTCGGCGGGCTTCTTGTCCTGAGTCGGGCCTGAAATCACCTGCGGCGAAGTCGGGGCAGCCTGCGGCGTAGTTGTGTCATTGGCCGGCCATGCCAGACCCGTCGAAAGCCCAACGCCGGCAACCACCAATACAATTTTCCAACCTGTTTGACGCATACAGCCTCCGGCAATGTTTGGCTGCGCGACTGGCGCGCAGATATTTCAGCGCGACAGCACGATCGAGACCTGAATGCGGCCACGGGTGCGCAGCACTTCGAGCGAGACATCGTCGTTGTGACGACGCAGCCGCAGGTCGACGCTGGACTGATTCAGCGTCAGGTCGCGCAGGATCACTTCCGTCAGGAATGACGGCAGCCGCGGGTTGCGCAGCCGGATTTCGCCGCGCGCAGCGTCGAACTCGATGCCGAGCGCGGCTTCGAGCAGCGTGAACGGCGTCGCGCTGGCCCAGGCCTGCGGCGCGCAGGCCACCGGATACAGCGTCGGCCCGCGGCGCTTTTCGCGCTGGAAGCCGCAGAACAGTTCCGGCAGCCGCCGCAGGTCCATATAGGCCGCGGTGTCGAACAGACCCTTGAACACGGCCTCCACCGAATGCTTCAGCCCGTAGCGGGCGAGGCCGAGGGCGATCAGCGCATTGTCGTGCGGCCAGATCGAGCCGTCATGATAGGACATCGGATTGTAGCGCGCCTCGCCGCGCGCGACGGTGCGGATACCCCAGCCGGTGAAGAAGTGCGGACGCATCAGGTCGGCGGCAACCATGCGCGCACGGTCCTCGCTGGCGATTCCGGTGAAAAGCACCTGGCCGGCATTGGAGGTCCGCACCTCGCAGGGCATCTTCTCGCCGTCCAGCGCCAGCGCATAGGTGCCGAGTTCCTCGCACCAGAACGCGTCCTCGAATTTCTGTCGCAGCGTTTCAGCCTGGGCCATCAGTTCGCGGGCACGGTCGGCCAGGCCCATCCGCAACGCCAGCTTCGCGGCCAGCTGCTTGGCGGAAAACACATAGCCTTGCACTTCAGCGAGCGCGATATTGCCCTCGGCGAGCTTGCCGTCGGCATGGAAGATCGCGTCGTAGGAATCCTTCCAGCCCTGGTTCTGCAAGCCCTGCTCGGTGGCGCGCTGGTATTCGACAAAGCCGTCGCCGTCGGGATCGCCGGGGCCGTCGATCCAGCGTAACGCCGCCTCGATCGCCGGCCACAATTCGCGCAACGTGTCGTCGTCGCCGGTGCGTTCGACATAGAGGCCGGCCAGCATCACGAACAACGGCGTGGAGTCCACGCTGCCGTAATACTGCGCGAACGGCACCTCGCGCAGCGCGGCCATCTCGCCGCCGCGCATTTCATGCAGGATCTTGCCCGGCTCGGCATCGTTGAGCGGGTCGACGCTCTTCGCCTGGAACGCGGCGAGGCGCTTCAGCACGCCGCGGGCGACGCGCGGATCGACCCACAGCATCTGCAGCGCGGTGATCAGGCCATCGCGGCCGAACGTGGTCGAATACCAGGGAATGCCGGCGTAGGGATAGCGACCCTCAGGGGTCTCGGTCATCAGCATGTTGAGGTCGGCGGTCGCCCGGCACAGCACCTCGTTGAAGATGTTGTTGGACGTCTCAATCGACGTGGCGCCCCTGGTCAGCTGGCGCATCTCGCGGCGATGCGCCAGCAGGCCGCGGAAAAACGGTGCCGGCTGGTGGCCGGGCCTGGCGTTGCACGACGCCGCGACGAACAGCGAGGTCACCTGCTGCGGCGCAAGTTCGAAATGATAGGTCGCCAGATTGGGCGACAGCCGGGTCGGCCGGGGGTCGAAATGCACCATGGTGCTGCGTGGCGTGTCGTCGAGCCCGGTATATTCCAGCGCGACGTCGCTGGGACCGAGCAGCCGGCTGGTGGCGACGCCGCGGCGCGGACGCTGCGAGCCGCGCACCTCGAACAGATCAGCGAAATCATTGTCGAAGGCGAGCGTCAGATCGAAGCTGGCCGCATGCTCGCCGTGATTCTGCAGGCCGATGCGCTGATAGGCGGTGCCGCGCCACAGAAAGAAGGTGCGCACGATGTGCAGCATGTCTTTCTGCAGCACGAGGCGGCCGCTGCTGTAGATGTCCGGATTGGTCAGATCGACGGTCAGCGCCGAATTGTCGTCGCGCAGGTTGGAACCGAGCAGCAGCGGCTGCAGCCCGTCGAGCGTCAGTTCCAGCCGCGCCAGATAGCGCGTGTCAGCGTTGAACAGCCCGTCAGGTCCACCGGCGGAGGCGCCGATGTCGCCATGGCTGTCGAGCACGACGAAGGTATCATCGTGTTTCAAAGCACGTCGCGGCCGCGCGGCGGGGCCGGTCATCGGAATGTAGAAGGGCGATTCCGAGACCGGTTCGACTGGGATGGCGCTGATTTTGGCTGCGGCTTCGATAGGCATGGAAGACCTCGGCGGGTTCCGGGAAGGAACCGAATCGCGAGGCGATCCGGTCCGCAATTGTAAGCTGCTCAGGCGGCGTGCTGCGCCAGGCGGCTCATTTCCTGAGTCACGAGTTCGCGATACGGACCGGTGCCTTGCATCAGGCTGTCCGGCTTGCCGTCCTCGATGATCTTGCCGCCCTGCAACATCACCACGCGGTCGAAATTGCGCAACGTCGCAAGGCGATGCGCAATGGCGATCACGGTGCGGCCGCGCATCAGGCGGGACAATGCCTCGCGGATCGCCTCCTCAGACTCGCTGTCGAGCGCCGCGGTGGCCTCGTCGAGCAGCAGGATCGGTGAATCCTTCAGGAAGGCGCGGGCGATGGCGATGCGCTGGCGCTGGCCGCCGGACAGCTTGATGCCGCGGTCGCCGACCATGGTGTGCAGGCCTTCCGGCATGGTCTCGACGAAATCGCAGCGCGCCGCGATCGCCGCGCGCAGCACCTCGTCGTCAGTAGCGCTGGGTCGCCCGTAGCGGATGTTTTCCATGATCGAGCGATGGAACAGCGAGATGTCCTGCGGCACCACGGAGATGGCCTCACGCAGGCTCTGCTGGGTCACCCGCGAGATGTCCTGACCATCGATGGTGATGCTGCCCTTCTCCACGTCGTAGAATCGCTGCAACAGCACGAACAGGCTGGACTTGCCGCCGCCGGACTGGCCGACCAGGCCGACGCGCTGTCCGGCGTGCAGACGCAGGGTGAAACGATCGAACACCTGCAGGCCGCCCGGATACTTGAAGGAAATGTTGTTGAAGGCGATTGCCGCGCCGCTGCGCACCAGCGGTTCTGCCTCGGGGTGATCGCTGAGATCGTGCGGCACCAGCAACGTGGCGATCGCCTCGGTGAGCCTTGCCACGTGCTGGGTGACGTCGACAAGCGCCACGGCGAGATCCCGCGTCGCACTCAATATAGAGAGGCCAAGGGTACACACCAGAACCACGTCGCCGGTGCTGGCGCCGCCGCTCTGCCACAGCCGGATCGCCCAGCCGAGCAGTCCGATGGTCAGCACCACTGTGACCGTTGCATGGGTCAGGCGCAGCTTCTCGAGGTAGCGCAGGCTGCGGCCACGCGCGTCGAGTTCGCGGTCAACCGTGGCGTCGAAGCGGTCATGCTCATAACCCAGCCCGCAGAACGCACGGACCAGCGGCATGTTGTTGATGACATCCACCATTTCGCCATCGACCGCGGCGGCCTTGTCGGCGAAATCGTCATGCAGCGGCTTGCCGGCGGCGGCCATCCTGAACATGACCGCCACCACGATGCCGGCAACCACGGTGAGGCCCGCGGCCATCGGCAGGCTGACGGTTCCGATCAGCGTGATCGCTGCGAAGGTCGCAATGCATGGCGGCAGCACGTTCCAGACGAACATGTTCTCGACGGTGAACACCGCATTGGAGGTGGCCGTAATGCGGCTGGTCAGCATGCCCGGCAGCCGGTCGGAGAAGTAATTCGGCGAGTGACCGGTCAGATGGCGAAAGATATCGCGGCGCAGGTCGCCGGTGACGCCGACAAAGGTAAAGCTCGCGGTCCAGCTGGCGATCCGCCACAGAAAATTGTCCGCGGCGATCAGAGATACGAGAAAGGCGAATGCCAGCCATACGTCGCCGCCCTGGGATGGCCCCGCGGAAAGCCCGTCGACCAGATACTTGACGCCGTATTGCGTGCCTACCGAACAGGCGACCGCTGCGACCACTGAAAGCAGGATGATGAGATGCGATGCAGGCCGCTGCTTCAGATAGCGCAACACGAATGCGAAGGGGCGATGCGAATATCCGGAAAGACCGTCCATGTGACCTGCAAACCCGTTGGAGGATAAAGAGAATCTTCAGGAAAGGTCGCGCCGCTCGGTGCATCGATACTGAGCATTACTGATCACTATTCCCCACGATGTCGCCATCTCCGCGCAACATTCTTGCAGCACAAGAGATGCGGAAACTCTGGTTCGATGAGGTGGCATCAGCAAGACCACAGTGTGGAGGAAGTACGCTTGCAGTGAGGAACTTCGCACCTGCGAAAACGTTCCCGATCCGGCATGCCGGTGCCGCTAACCGTGAGGGAATTCTAATCCGCGACAACAACAGGAGAAGTTGAGATGCGCATTGCGCAGGTTGCTCCGCTGACGGAAGCCGTACCGCCCAAGCTTTACGGCGGCACCGAACGTGTCGTTCACTGGTTGACCGAGGAACTGGTGGCACTCGGAAACGATGTCACGCTGTTCGCCAGCGGCGATTCCCGGACCTCGGCAAAGCTCGACGCCGGATGGCCGAAGGCGCTGCGGCTCGACGGCTCGGTCCGCGACCCCAACGCGCTCCACATGGAGATGCTGGAAAGGGTCCGACAGAAATCCGATGACGACGAGTTCGACTTCCTGCACTTTCATCTCGACTACTATCCCTTCTCCCTGTTCGCCCGCCAGCCCACCCCGTTCCTGACCACGCTGCATGGCCGGCTCGACCTGCCCGAACACCAGCCGGTGTTCACCACCTTCTCCAAGGCCCCGGTCGTTTCCATCTCCAACGCGCAGCGGCGCCCAGTGCCGCAGGCGAATTTCGTGCGCACCATCCATCACGGCCTGCCGGAAAAGCTGTTGACGCCGCAGCCGGTGACGCCGAGCTATCTCGCGGTGCTCGGGCGCATCGCACCGGAAAAGGGTGTCGACCGCGCCATCAAGATCGCGATTCGCGCCAACATGCCGCTGAAGATCGCCGCCAAGATCGACCGCGCCGATCAGGACTATTACGACGAGGTGATTCGTCCGCTGATGGATCACCCGCTGGTGGAATATATCGGCGAGATCGGCGACCACGAGAAGCCGCAGTTCCTCTCGGGTGCGCTCGGCCTGCTGCTGCCGATAGACTGGCCCGAGCCGTTCGGACTGGTGATGATCGAATCCATGGCCTGCGGCACACCGGTCATTGCCTATAACCGCGGCTCGGTACCGGAGATCGTCGACGAGGCACTGACCGGCTTCATCGTTGAAGATGAGACCAGCGCGGTGGCGGCGGTGAGGCGACTGCCGGGAATGGACCGCGGTGCGATCCGCAGGCAGTTCGAGGCGCGCTTTACGGCACGGCGAATGGCGCTGGATTACCTGGCGGTGTATCGCAGCCTGACGGAACACACCGCGCCGCTGCGGCTGGTCAGCAGCGCGGAGTAGCAGGCTGGTGTCCCGGACGCGGCGCAGCGCAGGCGATGCAGAGCATCGCCGACAACGCTGCGCCGCAGATCCGGGATCCAGCTTACTAGCAAGACACCGAGACCCCGGATCAGCAGCGCACCACGCCCGGAAGGGGGCCGCGTTGCGCAGCATCCGGGGAACGCCAAGACGCCTGTACAGCCCGCCCGGCATTTGCGAGAAACATCCATTCGTTTTCTCTCGCAACACCACAGGCCATCATGACCGCCGTCTCGCGCTTCGAACTGATCCTGCTGCTGATGGCCGTCATCGTGTTGCTCGACCTGGTGGCCCGGCGCCTCAACCTGCCGCGCGCGGCGGCGCTGATTCTGGGAGGCATCGGCTTCGCGCTGATCCCGGGCACGCCGGATATCGAACTCGATCCCGACCTGGTGCTGGTGCTGTTCCTGCCGCCGCTGCTGATGTCCAGCGCCTGGTTCACCTCGTGGCGGGATTTTCGCGCCGACATCCGCATCATCCTGCAGCTCGCGGTCGGCGCGGTATTCTTCACCACGCTGGTGGTCGGCGTGGTGACCCATCTGGTGATGCCGTCGCTGCCATGGGCGGCGTGTTTCGCGCTTGGCGCGATCGTGTCGCCGCCGGATTCCGTGGCCGCCAAGGCGGTGCTGTCGAAACTGCCGCTGCCGCCGCGCGTGATCGTGCTGCTGGAGGGTGAGAGTCTGGTCAACGATGCGTCCGGCCTGGTGCTGTTTCGCTTCGCGGTCGCGGCGGCGCTGACCGGCAGCTTCAGCATCGGAGAAGCCAGCCTGAATTTCGTCTGGCTGGCCGCGGGCGGCATCGCCGCCGGCATCGCTTGCGCGGTCATCAGCATCTTCGCCGTGAAGCGGCTGCGCGACACCGACCTGATCATCATCTGGACCTTTCTCAACGCCTGGATCTCCTACATCGCGGCGGAAAAGCTCGGCGTTTCAGGCGTGCTCTCGACCGTCACCTGCGGCATTATCCTCGGCTGGAAGCAGCACGAGATCATCGACGCCGCCACGCGCACGCGGGCGCTCTCGGTGTGGGGCGTGATGGTATTCGTGCTGGAATCGCTGGTGTTCATCCTGATCGGCCTGTCGCTCAGGGGCGTGCTGACTCGGCTGAGCGACAACGGCGACACCCTGATGAGCCTGCTGCCGGCCACCGCGGCGATCGTCGCCGCAGTGATCGTGGCGCGCTTCGTCTGGATCTTTCCTACCACCTATCTGCCGCGGCTGATGTCGCCCTCGCTGCGTCACCGCGATCCCTATCCGGCGCTGGCGGTGCCGTTCATCATGAGCTGGGCCGGACTGCGCGGGGTGGTCAGCCTCGCGGTCGCGCTATCGCTGCCGGAAGGCTTTCCGGGCCGCGATTTCATCCTTGCGGTGACCTTCGCGGTGATCCTGGTGACCGTGCTGGTGCAGGGCACCACGCTGGCGCCGCTGGTGCGGCTGGTGTTGCGCGGCGACTTCACGGCGCAGCGCCCTTCGTCGCTGACCGAGGAGCAGGCCCGCGCCCGTGTCGCCACCGCACAGCTTGCCGCGGTGGAGGCGCAATCGCTCAATCCTGACGGTAGCCATCGCCATCCGCGGCTGTTCGAACAATATTCCTACCGCGTCCGCGCCGCGACGCGGTTCAGCGAAGAGAAGGATGCCCTCGCGGCGCATCGCATCGAGCACTACAACGCCGTGCTCGCCGCCAATGCCGCCGGCCGCGCCGAGTTGCTGCGACTGCACCGCAGCGGCGAGATCCACGACGATGTCCTGCATGCCATCGAGCGTGAACTCGATCTCGAAGAGGTCAATGTGCGCCGCTTCGTGTGAGGCGCCTTCGCGGGCGGATAAATTTCATAAACCATCGATTCCGGTCAGGATTGATTCACCACATCGATTAAGCAATTCAGCGCCCGTTCATGCGATGGTCTGGCCATGATCGGGGACAAACCCCGGCAGGGACGGCGTCAGGGTCAGGTTGCACGGCAGCCTGACCCTCCATTCGGGAACCAGCATGGCGAACAAGAAACGATCGGCACCGCGCAAGAAGGCCAATGCAACGGCCGCGGTCTATCCGACCTCGACGGTCATCGTGGCCGCACGCAACCTGCTGAACATGGCAGCGGTGATGGCGTCGTGCGCGACGATCCTGCTGTGCCTGATGATCGTCAAGAAATTCTAGTTGCCGGTCTGACCCGCGCCCACAGCCTCTCGAACAACGGCAGCAGCCCGCGCGGCGTGATCAGGATGACCGCGATCACCACGATGCCGTAGATGAAATAATGCAGGCCGGGCAGGGTGCTGCCGAGCTTGCCGCGCAGCACCTCGCCGAGCGGCACCAGCAGCAGCGCGCCCAGCGCAGGACCATAGGCCCGGCCGAGGCCGCCGACCGTGGCGAACAGCACGATCTCGATGGTGATCACCGGCGACACCAGCAGATAGGGATCGGCGAAGGTGAGGTAGCGCGCATAGGCGGTGCCGACCACCGAGGCCAGCACGGCGGAAATCACCATGGCCGTGATCTTGTAGCGGAGTATGTCGACGCCGATCGCCTGCGCCGCCTTCTCGTTGTCGCGGATGGTGCGGAGATAATAGCCCAGCGGCGCATTGAGGATGGCGACGCTGACCAGCACGCAGATCGCCGCCAGCGCCAGCATCATCCAGAACGCGCCGGAGCCGCCGCCGAACTGGAAGGCGAGGAAATTGCCGGTGTCCTTGGGCAACAACAAGCCGGACGCGCCGCCGAGGAACTCCGAGCCTTCGACCACGATGCTGCCCATCTCCGCGAAGGCCAAAGTGATCAGCACGAAGGACAGGTGCCCGAGCTGGAAGCGGAAATCGATCCAGGCGATCAGCGCGCCGAGCGCGCCGGAAATCGCCGCCGAAATCAGCAGGCCGAGCCACATGTTGACGCCGAGCTTGAGCAGCAGCGCGGTCGACAGCATGGCGCCGGTGCCGATGAACAGGCTGTGCGCCAGCGAGATCTGCCCGGCCATGCCGCCGACGATGTTCCAGGACGAGGCCAGCGCCACATAGACCAGCGACAGCGTCAGGATGTGGACGTAGTAGCTCGGCAGCACGAATGGCACCATTGCGGCGAGCGCCAGCACGCCCCACCAGACCGGCGACCTCAGCGTGTTGTAGAATTCCTCTCTCATCGCTGCGACCTCCAGGTCAGGCCCTGCGGCCGGAACAGCATGATCGCGACGAAGATGATGTAGGGCATCAGCAGTCCCAGCGGGCCGTCCAGGTAGATGGTGCCGAAGGCCTCGGCGATGCCGATGATCAGCCCGCCCAGCATGATGCCGACGAAATTGGTCATGCCGCCGAGCACCACGACCAGCAGCGTGATGACGGTGTAGCGCAGCCCCTGCGTCGGCTGGATCGGCGTCCCCGGCAGCAGCAATGCCGCGGCCAATGCGAGAATGCCGATGCCGAGCGCGAAGGTCAGCACCTGGACGCGGCCGACATCGATGCCCATCAGCGCCGCCGCATGGGCGTTCTGGTGCACGGCGCGAATGGAGCGGCCGAAATCGGTGGAGCGCAGCATGATGTAGAGGCCGATGGCCAGCACGAAGGAAATCGCGAAGGCGATGATGTGCGGCACCCGCAGCACCACGTCGCCAAGGATGAACAGCTTGGATTCGACCATCGACGGCGTGCGCGCCGGCTGGCCGCCGAATACCATCAGGATGCCGTTCTGCAGCACCAGGCTGAGTCCCAATGTCAGCTGCACCACCATCAGGAACTGGTGCCCGACCATCGGCCGGATCAGATACAGATAGACCAGGGCACCGATCGCGGTCATCACGGGTACGGTGATGATCACCGAGACGTAGGGATCGAGCGAGAAGGCGGAATACAGCGCCAGGCACATGAACATGCCGAGCGAGATGAAGTCGCCGTGGGAAAAGTTGACCACGCCCGACACGCCATAGACGAGGCCCATGCCGAGCGCCAGCAGACCGTAGGTGCTGCCGATCAGAAGGCCCTGCGCCAGCGCCTGGTAGAGTTCAGTCACATCACTCTCCGATCACAGTCCCAGATAGGCGCTGCGGGTGCGCGGGTCGTTGCGGACGAGGTCGGCCTCGCCCTCGACCGCCACCTGTCCGCGCTCCAGCACATAGCAGCGCCTGGCATGGCGCAATGTCAGGTTCAGGTTCTGCTCGACCAGCAGGATGGTCAGGCCTTCGGCGTGCAATCTGTCGATGATCTCGAAGATGTACTGCACGAACAGCGGCGACAGGCCGAGCGAGGGCTCGTCGAGCATCAGCACCCTGGCTTCGGCCATCAGCCCGCGCCCGATCGCCAGCATCTGCTGCTCGCCGCCGGACAGCGAGCCGGCGTTCTGCGCCAGCCGCTCCTTGAGCCGCGGAAACAGGCCGAGCACCTTGTCCATCTGCTGCGGCCGGCTTTTTCGCGCGCGGGCATTGATGCCGCCGAGCAGCAGATTTTCGCGGATGCTCATGTCGGGGAACACCAGCCGGCCTTCCGGCACCTGGACGATGCCGGCCTCGACGCGGGCCTGCGGCGTCATCTGCGAAATATCCTCGCCCTGGAAGCGGATGCGGCCGGACATCGGCTTGACCATGCCGGACAGCGCGTTGATCAGCGTGGTCTTGCCGGCATTGTTGGCGCCGAGCAGGCCGACGATCTCGCCGGCCCCGATCGTGGCGGAGATATCGTGCAGCACCGCGACGCCGCCATAGCCTGCAACCAGGTGATCGATCTCAAGCATCGATGTGATCCCCGAAATAGGCATCGATCACGCGCTGATCCTTGATGATCTCGTCCGGTGTGCCTTCGGCGATCTTCTCGCCGAAATTGATCACCACCATGCGCCGCGCCAGCCGCATGATCACCGGCATCACATGCTCGACCATCACGATGGTGACGCCCTGCCTGTTCAATTCCTCAATGATGGCGATCGGCGCTGCCGTCTCGGCCATGGTCAGCCCGGCCATCACCTCGTCGAGCAGGATGCAGCGCGGATCGGTGGCGATGCACTTCGCCAGCTCGAGCAGCTTCTTGTCCTGCAGCGACAGGGTCAGCGGCGTCATCAGTTCCTTGCCGCCGAGGCCGACGCGGAGCAGCGCCTGCGCCGCATAGTCGATGGCTTCGCGCATCGGCCGCCGCGTCAGCGCAGCGGTCGTCACCACGTCCAGCGTGGTCATGTCGGCAAAGCTCTGCACGATCTGGAAACTGCGCATCAGCCCGCGGCGCACCAGCCGGTCGGGCGACACGCCGGTGATGCTGGCGCCGTCGAACTGCACGTCGCCGCCGCTAGGCGCGGTGAAGCCGGAGATGACGCCGAACAGCGTGGTCTTGCCGGCGCCGTTGGGGCCGATGATGCCGACAATCTCGCCCTTCTCAACCGAGAAGCTGATCGCGTTGACCGCGACCAGTCCGCCGAACCTCTTGGTGACGTTGGCGACTTCAAGAAATGCCACTGCGGGATCTCAAGCCGTTTCTAGGATTTGGGCCGCGGCGGCACCTGGGCGAATTCCTTGGGAAATACGACCTCCTGCTGCTGCTCGGGCGTCCACTGGATGAACATCGCCGAACCGTCCTTGAGCAAGCGATCCTCGGCGAATTGCAATCCCCGGGGCTTGGAAACGTAGAGGTTGGGATCGCCGTAGGGGATATTGACGTTCTTCAGGGCCGACAGCAGATCGTCGGGCTGCAGCGATTTGGCATTCTCCAGCGCCTGCTGCAGAACCCGTGCGGCCTGGGCATATTGGATGGCGCCCTGGCCGATCTTCTCAAGCTTGGCGACATCGCGCAATTCCTTGACGATGGCCTGCATCGACGGGATCTTGGCACCCTCGCTGAAGCCGGTCATGCCGAACAGGTTGCGGGTCAGTACCGCCTTGCCGATTTCGGGGCCGAGATCCTTCCACAGCGACAGGTCCGAATAGCCACCGGTGCCGCCGCAGAAGATGCTGCCGTGATAGTTGAGGTTGTAGCGCGCCTGGTGCAGCAGGATGCCGTCGCGCGGCGTGACCAGGCCGACGACCACGTCGGGCTTCAGCGAGCGGATGCGGATCATCGCCGCAGTCTGGTCCTGGGCGCGGATGTCGAGCGCGGCCTCGCCGATGATCTCGATGCCGCTCTTCTTCAGCTTCTCCACCAGGAACTTGTTGGACTGCTGGCCGGCCTCGTAGTTCGAATAGCCCATCACCGCGGTTTTGATGGGAAACTTGCTGTCGTCGCGCAGCGAGATGACGAAGTCATGCATCGATTGCGCGTAGCCGCGGTCATAGGGATAGCCCAGGGTAAACATGTAGTTCGACTGGGCCCCGCCGGCCCAGACCGACAGCGTCGGCATTTTGGCCTCGTCGATGACGGGCGTGAGCGCCAGCATCTGCGCGCTGAGGATGGTACCGGTGAGCAGCTGGATCTTTTCTTCGGTGATCAGCCGGCGCGCCTCGGCCGCGGTACGCGCCGGCTGGCTGGTGTCGTCGGCCATCACCAGCTCGATCTTCGCGCCGCCCTTGCTCTTGATGCCGCCTTCGGCGTTGATCTTCTTGATGATGTATTCGAAGGCCGGCTGGCCTTCCTGGGCATAGGCGGCCAGGCCGCCGCTCATGGAATTGACCACACCGATCCTGATCGCTGACTCGGCCGCACCGGCCGTGCGGATGAACGGCGCCGCAACCGGCCCGAGCAGCGCGGCGGACGCGCCAATGCCAAATGTGCGGCGGGTGATGGTCATGCGGCTTCCTCCGTTCGGCGGGTACACGACAACGCGTGTGCCATTTTATTATCGTTGAACGACCATCTGATCGACCCTCACGGACCGATCAGAGCTGCCATTTGCGAGATTTCGCTTGGTCGGATTTAGCCGGCTTTGCGCGACGTCGTCAAATGCGCCGACGATGCGCACCGCGAATCCGCCGCGGGCATGGCCACGACATCATCGTCTTTGTGCGATGATATTCCGGCTCATGAAACAACCGGGGCAATCACGCGTTCGTAGGCAACGAACGCAAGTAGCGCCCGTCACCGGGGAGGCAAGATGCCGTCGCGCATCAGATCCGCAAGATCAGCCGGAGTGCGCTTCGGCGTCGGCGCGAAGCTCCCCAAAGGCGTCCGACTCGTAAACGCGGCCGTCGGGCGTCCCGATCTGGACGTCCCAGGATCCGTCATTGGTGAGCTCGGTCGCCTTCTTCAGCGCTGCCGCGGCGGTGTCGCGCCGCAAAGTGACCGTGCCCGACGTATCAGTTGCTTTCACGAAATAAGGCAAGAGACCTCCTCCCGGCGCTCTGGCGGCGCCTCGACCGACTGTTGTCGATATGCGTCATCAGTGCGACGCAGATCGGAGCATAGCGCGAAAAAACGATCCGACCACCCCCCGGGGATTACCATCGCCGCATAAGTTATGGCCGCCATGCTCCGGCGCCGCCCGCCGGCGGCCTCAAATGGTGCGGCCGCCGTCGACCGGCAGGATCACGCCGGTGAGAAATTCCGCCTCCTCGCTACCGAGATAGACGCAGGCACTGGCGATATCCGACGGACGCGACATCCGGCCGAGCGGAATCGTCGAGACGAATTTGGCGCGGTTCTCGGGCGTATCGGGCACGCCCATGAAGGATTCCAGCAGCGCGGTCTCGCCGATCACCGGCGCGATGCAGTTGACGCGGATGCCGTCGGGCGCCAGTTCCACCGCCATCGACTTGGACATCAGGTTCACCGCGCCCTTGCTGGCATTGTACCAGGTCAGTCCCGGACGCGGCCGCACGCCGGCGGTCGAGCCGATATTGATAATGCGGCCGCTCTTCTGCTGGCGCATGATCGGCACCACCGCATTGGTCATCAGGAAGATCGACTTGACGTTGATGGCGAAGGTGCGGTCGAATTCCTCTTCGGTCACCTCGAGCAGCGGCTTGTTGCGAAAGGTCCACCCGGCATTGTTGACGACGATGTCGAGCTTGCCGAACCGGCTGAGCGCCAGCTTCACGCAGGCCGCGATGTCGGCCTTGCGGGTGACATCGCCGCCGATCGCCACCGCCCCGGCACCGATTTCGGACGCGACCTTTCGGGCGCCCTCGTCATTGAGGTCGAGAATGACGACGCTGGCGCCCTCGCGGACATAGGCGCGGGCGATCTCGGCGCCGAAGCCCGACGCGCCGCCGGTGACAATGGCGGATTTTCCCTGCAGTCTCATGGTTCAACTCCCTGATCCGCGCCGTGTCCCCGGCGCTGGCCGTAGCAACGCAGGAGACTAGACGCCGCTGGCGCATCTGAGAAGGGCAGGAACGCCGGTCGACCTTGCCCCTGCCTTCGGCATCTCATTGCGCCCGAGGAAGATCGTATTGCGACGATGTTCAACGATGGGTTGCGCGCATCGGGGCTGTCGCCGAATTTTCACCGTCCGACAGCCGGATGGTGCGCTCCGCGCAGGGGGGCCGGCGCTTCCCTGCGGAATGTCTTATGCTATCGTGACAGCATGAATTCAGTACCCCGGATCGACATCCGTCACTCCACCTGCCCGCATGATTGTCCCTCGGCCTGTGCGCTCGACATCGAGGTCATCGACGGCTCGGGCATCGGCCGGGTTCGCGGCTCCAAACAGCAGAGCTACACCGCCGGCGTGGTCTGCGCCAAAGTCGCGCGCTACGCCGAGCGGATCCATCATCCGGACCGGCTGATGCATCCGATGCGCCGCACCGGCCCGAAGGGATCCGGGCAGTTTGCACGCATCTCCTGGGACGAAGCACTGGACGAGATCGCCCATCGCTTCGACGCGGCCGAACGGGATTTCGGCGCGCAGTCGGTGTGGCCCTATTACTATGCCGGCACCATGGGCCTGGTCATGCGTTTCGGTCTCAACCGCCTCACCAACGTCAAGCGCTACTCGCGCTTCTACAGCACCATCTGCGCGACCATCGCATGGGCAGGCTTCGCGGCCGGCGCCGGCAGGATCGCCGGCGTCGATCCGCGCGAGATGGCGAAGTCCGACCTGATCGTGATCTGGGGCACCAACCCCGTCAACACCCAGGTCAATGTGATGACCCACGTGTCCCGCGCCCGCAAGGAGCGCGGCGCCAGGCTGGCGGTGGTCGACATCTACGACAACGACACCATGAAGCAGGCCGATATCAAGATCCTGCTGCGGCCGGGCACCGACGGCGCCTTCGCTGCCGGCGTGATGCATGTGCTGTTTCGCGACGGCCACGCCGACCGCGCCTATCTGGCCGAATACACCGATGCCTCGCCTGAACTGGAGGCGCATCTCGCCGCCCGCACGCCGGAATGGGCGTCCGCGATCACAGGCGTCCCCGTCGCCGAGATCGAAGCCTTCGCAAAACTGGTCGGCGAGACCAGGCGCTCGTTCTTCCGCCTCGGCTACGGCTTCACCCGCAGCCGCAACGGCGCGACGCAGATGCATGCGGCGTTGTGCATCCCCGCGGTCACCGGCGCCTGGCAATATGAAGGCGGCGGAGCGTTCTACAACAATGCAGCGCTATGGAAATTCGACCAGAGCCTGATCGAGGCGCTGGAAACCATCGATCCCGCCACGCGCCAGCTCGACCAGTCGAAGATCGGCCGTATCCTCACCCATGATGCCGAGGCGCTGCATCACGGCCCGCCGGTCAAGGCGATGCTGATCCAGAACACCAATCCGATGACCGTGGCGCCGGAGCAGGCGCTGGTGCGCGCAGGTTTTGCGCGCGACGACCTGTTCGTGGCGGTGCATGAGCAGTTCATGACCGAGACGGCCCTGATGGCCGACATCGTATTGCCGGCCACCATGTTCATGGAGCATGACGATCTCTATTACGGTGGCGGACACCAGCATATTTCGGTGGGCGCCAGGCTGATCGATCCGCCCGGCGAGTGTCGCTCCAATCACGACCTGCTGCAGGGCCTGGCCGCGCGGCTGGGCGCCCGGCATCGCGCCTTCGACATGACGCCGCGCGAGGTGATCGACGAGACGCTGCAGTTGAGCGGGCGCGGCGGCGTCGATGCGCTCGAAGCCGACCTGTGGCGCGACATCCAGCCGGATTTCCGCACCTCGCATTATCTCGACGGTTTCGGTCACGCCGACGGCAAATTCCACTTCAAGGCCGACTGGGGCAACGTGCCGATGCCCAACGCCGGACTGATGGGCGACTGGGCCTCGATGCCGTCATTTCCCGACCACTGGGCGGCGATCGAGGCCGCCGACGACGTGCATCCGTTCCGTCTCGCCACCAGCCCGTCGCGCAGCTTCCTTAACACCAGCTTCAACGAGACCCCGTCGTCGAAAGCCCGCGAAGGCGCGCCGAGCGTGATGATCCATCCCGAAGACGCCGCGCGGCTGGCGATCGCCGATGGCGATTCCGTGACCCTCGGCAACACCCGCGGCGAGACCACGCTGACGGCGAAACTGTTCGGCGGCTTGCGCCGCGGCGTTCTGATCGCCGAATCCGTGCATCCGAACCGCGCCCATCAGGGCGGCCACGGCATCAACATGCTGACCGGCGCCGCAGCCGTGGCGCCGTATGGCGGCGCGGCCTTCCACGACAACAAGGTGTGGGTGAAGAAGGCGGCGTCCTGACCGCGCAGAGCGCCGTCGCCTCAGCCGAGATTCACATTGGCGGACTGCTCGGGGATAATGGTGATGGTCCAGCGCGACGGCGCCTTCGGCTGGTCAGGCTTCACCGCCCAGACGACGCCACTCACCTTCGCGCCGCTGAGGATCAGGGTCGTACTGCGGCCGGAGAATTGGGCAAAACGGCACCGCCTGGCTTCCTTGGCGCAGTTTGTTTCGATGGTCTGCATGTTGTCCGCCTTTTCTGCCGCGCTTTGCTCGCGTGTCGATCAGCAAGACGTCGGCCCGACCAAAGGCTAGCACCGGCGGCAATTCACGCTCGTTAACGCCGCCAACCGTAAGAATGCGGGATTGTGTCCGGTCGCCGCCGGGGCCA
>LNAP01001566.1_pt1 | contig 27764 bp, 21 predicted proteins | sample 602601 | NCBI WGS metagenome assembly LNAP01 (sample SAMN02440304, study PRJNA202911) | soil metagenome | biome: Subtropical and temperate rainforests or woodlands; isolation source: soil samples (1 kg each in a 20% v/v slurry with milli Q water) were... ... | reverse complement strand
GGTTTTCATCCGTTTCGCTGAAATTCTCGTGCGCATCCTGCAAAACAGGCAGACCGGCCTGGGCCTGGCTGATGAAGCCGCAGATGCGTTGAAGCTGACCGAACACGAGGATGACAAGTCATGACCATTGCCTTCCTCTTTGCATCATTGTTCGTGCTGATGTTGATCGGCGTTCCCATTGCTATCTCCCTGGGGTTGGCAGGCTCACTGACCATCGTTTTTTTCAGCCCGGACTCGGTGCGCTCACTGGCGATCAAGTTGTTCGAAACGTCGGAGCACTACACGCTGCTGGCCATCCCGTTCTTTCTGCTCGCGGGGGCCTTCATGACCACCGGTGGCGTCGCTCGGCGGCTGATTGATTTTGCCAATGCCTGTGTCGGTCATATTCGTGGTGGTCTGGCTATCGCTGCCGTGTTGGCGTGCATGTTGTTCGCTGCCCTTTCAGGATCGAGCCCGGCCACTGTGGCGGCGGTGGGTTCAATTGCCATTGCCGGCATGGTCCGCTCCGGTTATCCGCAGGCCTTCGGCGCGGGGATCGTCTGTAACGCTGGGACCCTGGGCATCCTGATTCCACCCTCGATCGTCATGGTGGTCTACGCCGCCGCGACCGAAACGTCTGTCGGCAAACTGTTCATGGCGGGCGTGTTACCAGGCCTGCTGCTGGGGTTGGCGCTGATGGTGGCGATCTACATCGTCGCCGTGAAGAAAAAGCTGCCCGCCATGCCGCGCGCGACGTTCCGTGAATGGCTTGGCACGGCACGCAAGGCGATCTGGGGTCTACTGCTGATGTTCATCATCCTGGGAGGTATCTACTCCGGGATGTTTACCCCCACCGAAGCTGCGGCGGTGGCGGCCGTGTACTCGGCCTTCATCGCCTTGTTCGTCTACAAAGACCTGACGTTCCGCGAAACGCCAAAGGTCCTGCTGGACTCGGCCAAGCTGAGCATCATGCTGATGTTCATTATTGCCAACGCCATGCTCTTCGCGCACGTTTTGACCACCGAGCAACTACCGCAACAGATCACCGTGTGGGTGATAGAGGCGGGTCTGACACCGATGATGTTCCTGCTGGTGGTGAACATTGTGCTGTTGATTGCGGGGGCCTTTATGGAACCTTCGGCCATCATCCTGATCCTGGCACCGATCCTCTTCCCCATCGCCATGAAGCTGGGTATCGATCCCATTCACCTGGGCATCATTATGGTGGTGAATCTGGAGATCGGCTTGATCACGCCGCCCGTGGGTCTGAACCTGTTCGTGACCTCTGCTGTGACGGGTATGACACTGCCGGCAACCATCAGAGCCGCCATGCCTTGGCTGATGATACTGTTCCTGTTCCTGATCCTGATTACCTACGTGCCTTGGATCTCCCTGGCTTTACCAAACTGGCTGGGCATGAGCTGATGCCTCCCCTGTCCGGGTACTGGACGTTCGTATCCGGACAGGGCTTTCACGTTTGTGCTACCCCGGCCACTTAGTGTTGTCCTGAGTCCGTCCAGCAACTCCATAGATCCACTGAGGCCGGGTTGCTGACGGGTGGCCCTAGCCACTCGCTCATCTCATGACATTGCTGTTGGAAGCATAACTGGTAGTCACCTGCTTGCGGGGTGCGTCCCAGACTCAGAGGCTGCAAAGGCGGCAGGTGACGTTGATAGTGCCAGCTGCCTTTTTCCAACCTGGCCTCCGGGGGAATCTCCATACCCGCGCCATTCCCTTTGACCCTGGCCTCGGTGAGCACAAGTCCCTGCTCCGAGACGCGGTAGTCTTCTTCCCAACGAATTTTTTCAATTGAGTGGTTCCAAGCCAGTGTAAAGCTTGAAACAGGGAGTTGGGCCCAGGCGACGCCGGCCAAACCCAGGCACAAGCCAATCATGCGATGGCCGGTCTGACACGACGAGATCGCCAGACATGCTGAAGTATTATCAACACACCCAGCACGAAACCGATTTCGTCAGTCAACGGCAGCGCAACGACCAACAAAGCACCTGCGGCGAAACTCAATACACGCTCCCAAATCGGCATCTTCTGTTGCAGATAACCTGTGGACGCCATTCCCCAGAGGCCAACGGCCAACACTGTCTTCACCAACATATAAGCCGTCATCCACAAATTGTCGCCTTGCATCATGAGCGCAGGGTTGTAGACCGCCATGAACGGAATGACAAAGCCAGCCAATGCAATACGAACCGCCCACAGACTGATCTTGAATCCTGTTTCCTTGGCGATGGGCGCCGCGGCAAAGCATGCCAAGGCAACCGGTGGCGTAAGGTCTGCAAGAATTCCGAAATAGAAAACGAACATGTGCGACACGATCAGCGGCACACCCAACTCAAGCAGAGCAGGTGCTGCAATCGAACTGGTAATGATGTAGTTGGGAATCGTCGGGATACCCATGCCCAACACAAGGCAGGTAATCATCGTCAGTATGAGTGACAACAACAAATTATCCCTGCCGATGGCCAGTATGTAACCAGCGAAAGTCGAGGCTATCCCCGTCAATGACACTACGCCGATGATGATTCCCACTAGCGCGCAAGCAATCCCGACCGGTACAGCATGGCGAGCACCTTCGACTAACGCATGCAGGCAAATACTCAGGGTTGCTCGGCCTCCCTGAATGAACCAGCAGATGACCACTAACGTGGCGATCACCGCAAAGATCACGCTAATACCCAACTGGAAAAAACCGACGCAGAGGACACCAAGCGCGATCCAGAACGCACACCGCAACGCGTAACTGGACACCCGGAGAATGATTGCCGAACCGAGAATAACGATGGCTGTTAGCGCCAGCCCCACCATTCCGGAGAACAGCGGAGTACGTCCGGAAAACAGCAGGTAGACCAGGACAAAAAGCGGAATCAGCAAATACCAACTTTCCTTTACCGCACCCCATGCGCTGGGGCATTGGTCTTTGGGTAACCCCTTAAGGTCGGAGCGTTTTGCCTCAAGGTGAACCATCCAGAACACCGAACCGAAATACAGGATGGCTGGAATTAACGCAGCTTTGGCGATCTCTACAAACGGGACATTAATTGTTTCCGCCATAATAAACGCGACAGCCCCCATCACAGGCGGCATCAGTTGGCTGCCCATGCTCGAAGTCGCCTCTACGCCGCCAGCAAATGCTGCCTTGTAGCCGAAGCGCTTCATCAATGGAATCGTGAACTGCCCGGTTGTGACAACGTTCGCAATGCCTGAGCCTGTGATCGTCCCCATCAAAGCCGATGACGCGACCGATACTTTTGCCGGCCCCCCGAGTTTGTGGCCAAACAGTCCCATCGCGAAATCTGTGAACAATTTGATCATGCCGGCCTGTTCGAGAAAGGACCCGAACAAAATGAACAGGAAAATATAGGTAGCGGAAACGTAGGTTGGTGTCCCGTAGAGACCTTCGGTGCCGAATGACAACTGGTTGACGACTTGATCGAATCCGTAGCCTCGATGAGCCAGGTCGCCTGGCAGGTATTCACCCAATAGACCGTAGGCCAGAAACAAACCACAGATGACAGGCAAAGCGATCCCCATCACCCGACGCGCCGCCTCAAACACCAAGGCGATCAATACCAGCCCAACCACCATGTCAGCTGTAGTCAGGTCACCTGAACGCTGGATCAAATCCGCCTCGAAGAACCATTGATACAAAGCAGTGGTAATCCCCGCGAGGCTCAATATCCAGGCCAGCGGCTGCCAAGGACGTGCTCTGCCATACGCCGGGTAACTCAGAAACACCACCCACAACAGGAAACCAACGTGCACCGCGCGCAGCACCTGGCTGGAAACAGGCGCAAACGCAGCGGTAACAATCTGGAAACAACAACGCCACGTAGAACAGCGTCTTAGGCCAGTCGCGTGGGTTGGCGGCGATGCCATGATGATCTTCGCTCATTGGGTACCTGCCTCAAAACTACATAGAAGGGTACGAACCGCTCTATCGCTCTAGCGACCATCCCCGTGGCGCATTTTTGGATTACAGCGCTCCAGCTTCCTTGTAGTAGCGCTCGGCACCGGGGTGAAGTGGAATGGGTAGGTTCCTGGCAGCATTTTGCAACTTGATGTCCTTGGCGGCTGAGTGAGAATTACCCAGGCGAGTGAGGTTTTCGAACATCAGCTTGGTCATCTGGTAGGCAACATCCTCTGAGACGTCCTCGCGTGTCACAAAAATATTAGTGATCGCCACAGTAGGCACTGGCTCAGGTTGTCCGTCATAGGTGTTGGCTGGAATTTGTGCAGGCTGATAAGCGGCATTGCCGATTTTCGTAACCACATCAGGAGGGATCGCGACGTAGTTCAATGGCATGGTTGAGGAAAGGTCGCGGATGGCCGCCATGCCTAAACCCGAGGACTGAAGCGTGGCATCTAACTGACGGTTTTTGATCAGCTCTACCGACTCCGCGAAGGGTAGGTATTGGACTTTGCTCATGTCTTCGTACGTCAATCCCGCCGCTTTGAAAATCGCACGTGCGTTCAGTTCGGTACCGGACTTCGGGGCGCCGACGGAGATGGTTTTCCCTTTCAAATCCGCCAAGGTTTTGATGCCGGACTCTTTATTCGCAACAATTTGAATGTAGTTCGGATAGGCGCCTGCAATTGCTCGCAACTTTGTCAGCGGGGCCTTGAATCCTGCATCTTCCACGCCGTTTTTTGCATCAGCCACAGAGTCACCAAGCGCCAGAGCGAGCTCCCCACGACCAGCTTGTAAAAGGTTGAGATTTTCCACCGAGGCTTTGGTCGCTTGGACAGAAGTCTTCGCACCCGGTATCCCATCGCTGTATATCTGTGACAGCCCAACCCCAATGGGGTAATAAACCCCGCTAGTACCACCTGTAAGGATGTTTATGAACACAGGTGCGGCGTTAGCTGCGCACGAGACTGTCAACGCAGCGGTGGCCGCAAAGAGGCTAAAGCGACTGGTTACTCGCATGGAAAACTCTCCGTCTTGTTATGGCTTTATGCAGAGTCTTACCACTGTAGTCGAAACCAACGACTTGAGTGGGAAACTGAGTTGGCCTGATAACCCGACGCCACGTGCAGACTTGGCAAAACACCCGACAACGATAGGGAGCAGAGCGAATCGTCACTCGGCCACTCATTTCTATTCGGCAGGTCTCCCACTCAGGACATGCTGCACTCGCCGCATGAGCTGCTCAGAATCGAAGGGTTTCTTGAAGTAGCCCACGGCCCCCAGTTCCCGCGCTTTTACTTCGGGAGTCTCACCGATGCAGGCGGTAATGAATATCACCGGAAACCGCATGTCGCGCGCCAGCAACTGTTCCAGCATTTGCAAGCCATTCATCCCCGGCATGCGAATATCCGAAATCATGCATGAGGTCGAATCCAGCGCATAATCGGCCAGACATTCCTCGGCACAGGCATAGGTTCGCGTCACATATCCCATTGACCTCACCAGACTGTCCAGCGACATGCGAAGTGTGTCGTCGTCGTCAACGATCGAAATGATTGGAATATTTGACAATTAGTTCAACCTTGAGGTTATGGGAGCTGATTGACAGAACTCCACTTGTGTTAAGACGCGCATCCGCACCTCAATATTCATGCTGCTTCAGAAAATCATCAAACACGCGAAACGTTTGCGGCACCGCGCTTCGGCTAACGACAGACAGCGACAAAGTCGATGACACGGCTCTTGATGGCCATGTCCAACGAATCGGGGAATGTCGCCCCTGAACACTTGGAACAGAGTGCCAGATAAACGTAAATATTTATGGGCAATTAGGTATGGTCACATTATATGAAAGTATAGTTTTTCAGAGCTCGTAACTTCTACCCGTGGTTGTTGAATAGCACCTTCCTGCCCAATGCGACGACCTACTATCAATTGTCAAATTTCACCCTACAATCCGAAAAAAATAAATAACACGCCAGTTCATGATACTCATTGGCAAGCCAGCACCTGAAAAGCCCCAAAAACGCATTAAATGCGCTTAAGTTAATACCAAAGAATGATCAACTCATACGAACATACCTCCGAAAAACCCCTAGGCATAAGTGACTCGCCTATTCATTCCGTTATTATTCGGTCAACGCGATACCGCTCCGTTTGGAATTGACACTCCCGGTTTGATACCTCCTTTTCAAAGCGGGCTTTAGCGCTCTTTTGACCGAAAGAGCGCTTTTTTTATCAATACGAAGTTGCGCATTTTTTTATAACCGAATTACACAAATGCAGCGCACGCGCTTGCTGTGTGAATTCAACAGGCAAACACCGAGGTGATTCATGGGTGAATACCGAAGATTATGGTGGATTTTGATCGGCATTCTTGGGGTCACGTTCTGCCTGCTAGGCTGGTTTGGGCGCGAGATCTATCGCCAGGCGCCACCGATTCCGCAATACATACAGAGTGTCGACGGCCACACGCTGTTCAAGGCCGATGACATTCTGGATGGGCAAACGGCCTGGCAGAGTGTCGGTGGCATGCAGCTGGGATCCATCTGGGGGCACGGCGCGTACCAGGCACCGGACTGGACGGCAGACTGGTTGCATCGCGAGTTACTTGCCTGGCTCGAACTGGCGGCGACTGACAGCTATGACAGACCCTTTGCCGAGCTGGGTGAAGAGCAACAGGCCTTTTTACAACATCAGCTCAAGCGTGAGTACCGCAGCAATCGCGTGATTGACGGCACGTTGGTACTCAGCGCTCGCCGCAGCCAGGCAATGGAGCAGACAGCGACGTATTACGATGCCCTGTTCGGCGGCGATCCCACCCTGCACAGCAGCCGTCAAAGCTTCGCGATGAAAGAGGTAACCCTGCCGGACCCTGCACGGCGCAAGCAAATGACCCGCTTCTTTTTCTGGACAGCGTGGGCAGCCGCGACCGAGCGAGACGGCCAGAACGCCACGTTTACCAACAACTGGCCTCATGAACCCCTGATCGGTAATACACCGACGGCCGAAAACATCATCTGGTCGATGGCCAGTATCATCATGCTGGTGGCGGGAGTGGGCTTCCTCGTTTGGGCGTGGGCGTTTTTACGCAAGCACGACGACGCTGAACCCGTTGCACCCGCCCGAGACCCCATCAGCCTGGTGACCTTGACGCCCTCGCAGAAAGCCTTGGGCAAGTACCTGTTGCTGGTCGGCGCCCTGTTCGGGTTTCAAGTGATGATGGGTGGATTGACAGCCCACTACACCGTCGAGGGGCAAGATTTCTACGGGATCCCGCTGTCCAAGTGGTTCCCCTACTCCCTCACTCGCACGTGGCATCTACAGAGTGCGATGTTCTGGATCGCCACCGGCTTTCTCGCCGCCGGGCTGTTCCTTGGCCCGATCATCAACGGCGGAAAAGATCCGCGGTGGCAAAAGCTCGGCGTCGATCTGCTGTTTTGGGCGCTAGTGGTGGTCATCATCGGCTCTTATTGCGGCAACTTTCTCGCCATCGCCCAGTTGTTGCCAGCCGAGTGGAGTTTCTGGCTTGGGCATCAGGGCTATGAATATGTCGATCTGGGCCGGCTGTGGCAGATCGGAAAATTCGCCGGTATCGTCTTCTGGCTGGTGCTGATGTTGCGTGCCATGGTCCCCGCGCTACGCAGCCCGGGCGATAAAAATCTGCTGGCGCTGCTCGCATGCTCGGTGGTTGCTATCGGCCTGTTTTACGGTGCCGGACTGTTTTATGGCGAACGGACTCACCTTTCGGTAATGGAGTACTGGCGCTGGTGGGTGGTGCATCTGTGGGTCGAAGGTTTTTTTGAAGTTTTTGCTACCAGTGCGCTGGCATTCATCTTCACCAGCATGGGCCTGGTCTCGAAGAGAATGGCGACGACCGCCACGCTCGCGTCCGCGTCGTTGTTCATGCTCGGCGGTGTACCCGGCACGTTTCACCACATCTACTTCTCCGGGACTACTACGCCGGTCATGGCCGTAGGGGCGACATTCAGCGCTCTGGAGGTCGTGCCACTGATTCTGCTGGGGCATGAAGCCTGGGAAAACTGGCGTCTGCGCGACCGCGCCCCGTGGATGGAACGCGTGCGTTGGCCATTACAGTTTTTCGTGGCCTGCGCCTTCTGGAACATGCTCGGTGCCGGAGTCTTCGGTTTCCTGATCAACCCGCCAATCGCGCTGTTCTACATACAAGGTTTGAACACCACCCCGCTACATGCCCACGCTGCCCTGTTCGGTGTCTATGGCTTCCTGGCGCTGGGGTTTGGCTTGTTGATCCTGCGCTACATTCGCCCCGACCTGCGGTTCAACAATCGCCTCATGACCGTTGGGTTCTGGTGGCTGAACGCGGGCCTGCTGCTGATGATTTTCACCAGCCTGCTGCCCATCGGCCTGATGCAGTTCTACGCCAGCGCCAGCCAGGGTCTGTGGTATGCACGCAGCGAAGCGTTCATGCAGCAAGACTTGATGCAGACGCTGCGCTGGATGAGAACCATTGGTGATGTGGTGTTCATGGTGGGTGCCTTCGCCGTCATTGCACAGATCACTCGCGGGTTAATGTGGACGTCGTCGAAAGCGCTGGTGAGTGAGGCTGCGTAACGGTCCAGCGGTAAATGGGCGTCGCCCCTCGGCGACGCTGACCGCGACGGTCAACCTGTGCCATTGTTAAAGGGAAAAAACATGCTGCTCACGCGACTTTGCAAACGTTTCCTGGAGTCAGACCGGCTGGCGTTTATCGCCTCTGTATCGGCGGCAATCACCATCTCCGTCATCAATCTTTTGATTGACTCGGATCTCGCGCATGCCGTGCTCTACATCACCCTGTTGTTCATGTCGGCGCATGTTTTTTCGATCCGAATAGTGACCATTGTCGCGCTGTTCTGCTTCCTCCTGGTCACCGGCAGTTTCATCATCGATTACTTCTACCAAGCCACAGGCAGCATTGTTGGCTACATCAGGTGCCTTGTCTCGCTGGTGACCATCACCTTGCTGACTGTACGCAGCAAATGGTCGACCAATGAATTGCGCCGCAATCAGGCTTTTCTGACCGGGGCGCAACGTTTGAGCCGGACCGGGAGCGTCGGGTTGCGCTTCGATCACGGCCAATGCAAAGAAATACGCTGGTCCGAGGAAGCCTTTCGCATCTACGGTTACCCTCGGGATATCGAGCCGTCCTGGGCGCTGATGACGGCAAGGCTGCACCCGGAAGATCACTTGCTGGCTGGCGGACTGTTTACCCGACTGGCGGCCGGGGTGCCGGACATTGAACTGGAACAGCGCTTGATCATGCCGGATGGCAATTGCCGCTACGTGCAGATGGTTTTTAACGCCATCAACCTGAGCAATAGCGCCCATAGTCGCGAGTACGTGGCGGCGGTGATGGACATCACCTCGGAGCGCCAAGCCGAGCAGGCGTTGTTCGACTCCCGAGCTCAACTGGCGCATGTCACCCGGATGACATCGCTGGGTGAACTCGCCGCCTCCATCGCCCATGAAGTGAACCAGCCGCTGGCAGCGATCGTTTCCAGCGGAGAGTCGTGCATGCGCTGGATCGACCGTGATAAACCGGAACTGGAAGAGGCAAAGTTGTCTCTGAATCGCATCATCCAGAGTTCGATGCGCGCCAGTGACGTCATCACCGGCATCCGTGCGTTGTCGAAGAAGTGCGTTCCACAACGTCAACATCATGCCTTCGACAAAATCGTGACTGACACTCTGCTGCTGGTTCAGCACGAGATGAGTCATAAACACATCAAACAGCATTTGTCGCTGGATGCCGCCGACGCTCGCATCAATGGCGATCGCGTGCAGTTGCAACAAGTCATCATCAATCTCGTCATGAACGCCTGCCAGGCCATGGGCAATCTGTGTGAAGGAGCGCGCTCGCTGAACATTTGCACGAGGGTTGAGCGCAACGAAGTGATCATTGAAGTCAATGACAGCGGCGAAGGCATTGATGTCGCCGATTTGCCGTCACTGTTCAACCCGTTCTATACCACCAAGGCTGAAGGGCTGGGCATGGGGCTGTCTATTTGCCGCTCGATCATCGAATTTCATGACGGCAGGATCTGGGCCACGAGTATCAAGGGACAAGGCGCTACGTTTATGTGCGCCTTGCCACTGCTCTTGCCAGAACCGCCCGTCTTGAACCCGGCCCAGGACACCGACACTGACGCCGAGTGGTCGACCGATTTGGGCGTCAGTTTCGGTTGAAACTGAGGCGAACAAGCGGTGCTGGCCGCCACCTTTGGGGATTTACACCTGCGGGCCAGCAGAGGCCTGATCGCGGGTTTTCCACAGCGACAGCAGCACACCGCTCAGCAGCAACCCCAGGGTCACGCTCAAGGAAATGACCGCGGGAATCTTGCCGATGATGCCGACCAGGAAGATCTTGGCACCGATAAACACCAGCACCAGTGCCAGCGCGTACTTGAGGTAGGCGAAACGGTGAATCATCGCCGCCAAAGCGAAATACAACGCACGCAGACCAAGGATGGCAAAGATGTTGGAGGTGTAGACAATGAAGGGGTCTTGGGTAATGGCGAAGATCGCCGGCACACTGTCCACGGCGAACACCAGGTCGGCACACTCGATCAGCACCAGGGCCAGGAACAACGGCGTCACCCAGACCACGGACTTGCCGCTGGCGTCCGCCTGGCGGACGAAGAAGCGCCCTTCATGCAGTCGCTCGGTCACCCGCATGTGTCTGCGCAGAAACTTCACCAGCAGGTTTTCGCTGAGGTTCGGGTGGGCATCGACCTTGCTGAACAGCATCTTCACGCCGGTCAGCAGCAGGAAAATGCCGAACACATAGAGAATCCAGCTGAACTCGGCGATCAGCGCCGCCCCCAGGCCAATCATGATCGCACGCAGCACAATGACACCGAGAATGCCCCAGAACAGCACCTCGTGTTGATACTTACGGGGGATTGCGAGAAAGCTGAAGATCATCGCCATCAGGAATACGTTGTCCATCGACAACGATTTCTCGATCAGAAAGCCGGTGTAGAAATCCATCCCGGCGTCACCGCCTTTGATCTGCCAGACCCAGAGGCCGAACAGCAAACCGGCCGTGATATAGCCGGCTGACAGCAGCAGACTTTCACGAACACCGATTTCTCGCTGCTCACGGTGCAGCACCCCGAGGTCGAACACCAACAGGCCTATTACGATGCTGATAAAGGCGAGCCACAACCAAGTGGCGGTGCCGAGAAACTCGGCCAGGAAGAACGGTTCCAGGGCAGTCATAAGCCCCTCCTCTAGGTGTCGAAGTTATACAAACTGCAACTCCGACATGGCAGCGGTTAGCTGTCAGAGGGGCCCGGCATTGCGAGTTCAAATCTAGAGAGGCGTGTGGGGTTTCTCAATCCCGCAAGGTTTGCAAGTTATTTCAAATCGGTAGGTCGTAGCGTAAGTCGGAGTGCCGATAGGCAGAGATCCTATCTGCATGCAGAGGCATCACCCTGGACGCAGGCGGACCGCTTATCGCCGATTCTGCAACTCGCAAGCGACTGCTGCAGGCCCAATAGCAGTCGCTCGAGCACGATCGCGACTCAGCGTGTCTCGTCCTGCCCTGCCCCATCCCTCGAATGGATCACCAGGTAGCTGTCGACGGCATCGTCAATGGTGGGAAAGAATGCCGTTTCGCCAAGTCGCGCGAAAAGACCGAATCGCTTCAGCTTGTCTTTGACCGGGTCCTTCATCTCGGCCATGCACAACTTGATGCCTGCGGCGCGCAGGGTTTCGTCCAACTCCAATAACATGTCGGAAGAAGTGACGTCGACACTGGTGACGGGTTCCGCTGCAACGACTAACCAGCGCACGGGCGTTGGCGATGCCGCCACTGCGTCCAGCACGCGGTCATTGAACAGCTCGGCGTTGGCGAAAAACAACGGCGCATCCCAGCGAAACAGCACCAGGCCGGGGATGAGGCTTGCGTCGGGATAGCGCTGGATATCGTGGTAGCCCTTGACCCCCTTGGCTTGTCCCAGCACTGCGGAATACGGCCGCCAACCATCCCACAGAAACTCGATGACGGCGACCACGATGGCCAGGCCGATGCCCTCGATTGCGCCGAACACCGCCACGCCGACAGTGCAGACGATCGACAACCAGAACTCCCAGCGCTGGATGCGATAAATGCGTCGCAGGTCAGCGACTTCAATCAGACCGATGGCCGACGCGATCACCACCGCTGCCAATGCACTGCTGGGCAAACTCTGCAACAGGTCCGGCCCCACCATCAGCAGCAGGGCCACGGCCAATGCGCCGACAACGCCGGTCAACTGGGTTTTGGCGCCCGCAGCTTCGGCGACAGGGGTACGAGAGGAACTGCTACTGATCGGAAAGCCTTGAAAAAATCCGGCCGCCAGATTGGCAAAACCGAGCCCTGCCATCTCCTGGTTCGGATCGACGTGGGTTCTGGTCCGTGCTGCATAGACACGAGAGAGCACACTGGTGTCGGCGAACGACACAAGTGCGACGGCGCAGCCGCCGATGAGCACGGGGATAATATCGGCTCGGGTGATCCAGGGGATGGTCAACTCCGGTAAACCTTGTGGAAGCGAACCGAGTACCGACACTCCCGCGCGTGTGCCAAGGTCCAGCATACCGACAGCGACAGTGGCGCCTGCCACTGCAATCAAGATGCTCGGCACGCGTTTGTAATCCTTGAGTAGCAGGATCACGATCAAGGTGGCTGCGCCGATCATGAACGCGGTCCAGTTGGTCTTTCCTTCCATCACCGCGGTGACGACGGCCCATATGTTTCTCAGCGGGCCGTCTGACTCAATCGAAAAACCGAAGAGCTTGGGTAATTGGCTGATGAGTACAGTCAGCGCGATGCCGTTCATGTACCCGTAACGGATCGGTTTGGACAGCAACTCCGTAATGAACCCTAAGCGCATGATGCCCGCCAGGATGCACACCGTTCCTGAAACGATCGCCATCATGCCCGCCAGTGCGATGGCGCGTTGTGGATCGCCGCCCGAAAGGGGCAGGACGACCGCGAGAATAACGGCGGCCAGTGAAGAATCCGGGCCAAGCACCAGAATTCGGCTGGGCCCAAACAACGCGTAAGCGATCAGAGGAACGATGGTCGCATAGAGGCCATAGATGCCGGGCACGCCCGATGCCACGGCGTAGGCGATGCCAACGGGCACCAACATCGTGGTGAGCACCAACCCGGCCATGATGTCGTGACGCAACCAGGCAACCCGGTACCCGCGTAGCGTGCGAAGTCCAGGAAGCCAGCGACCCCACCCGGTTTCGTTACCGACACCGCGACGTGCAATCCGGCCCGGTTCAGGGACGGGAGGCAAAGAATCCGAATTGCTCATAGCGCTGTGGCCTGCGGTAATGTGATTAGACAGTAGCTCAATCAGGCAAATTGTCCCGTCCTGATGCCCGATTCCGAGGGGGCGAATGCCGGGGTCGGTAGCTGCCAATGATGAAATGCAGCTAACGGCCAAGCGGACATCCGCCAAATGTCCACCGGCAGTGAACACGCGCTGGTCGCTGGTTTCGGCATTCGGCACATTCGCGCGAAAAAGACGGCTAGACAGTCGGCACCGTTCCGCCGTCGATGACAAACTCACTGCCCGTGATAGATGAAGCTCGAGGCGAAGCCAGAAAGCCAATCAGGTCGGCAACCTCTGACGGCGTCGATGGGCGCCCGAGCGGGATGCCCCCTAGTGCTTCCATGATGATCTGCTTGCCGCCTTGATAGTCAGTCCCTGCCTCCTGCGCGAGTCGCTCGGCCAATGCGACCGAGGCTTCGGTTTCAACCCAGCCCGGCGAAACCCGGACAACACGGACGCCTTTGGGCGAAACCTCTTTCGATAAACTCTTGCTGTAAGTCGAAAGCGCAGCCTTGGCCGCTGCGTAGGCTGTCGTAGCGTCCGGCAGAGGCAGCCGACTCTGGATGGAGGTCACGTGGAGGATGACCCCTTCCTTTCGCTCCAGCATATCCGGGAGCAAGGCACGATCCAGGCGCACGGCCGGAAACAGATTCAGATTGAGCTCACGTTGCCACTGCTCTTCGTCCAGTGCAGCGAAGCCGCCGCCAGGTGCCGACGAACCACCCAGGACATGGATGATGATGTCCACACTGCCCAGTCGCTGTCGGGTCGCGGCGATGACTGCATCGCAGCCTTCCCGGGTCGAAAGATCAGCCAGAACCAACAGGCCATCCGGCAGGGCACTGTTTGGCTCCCGAGCAGAGGTAATCACCTTCGCGCCCTCGGCCAGAAACAGGTCGACTACAGCTTTCCCGATGCCCTTGGTGCCTCCGGTGACGAGGACTCGCTTACCACTCAAGCCAAGGTTCAGCATGGCGTGATCTCCAAGGAGGCTATGCGATCGCTCTCCAGCGTGAAGACGTGACTCATCTGGACCGGGCTACCGGGAAAATGGCCGGTAAGCCGTGCAATGACGGTCAGCCTGCCCTCTCCCTGCATTGCCTGCAGAGGTTGGACTTCAAAAGAGAAAGCCCGCCGGACCTCCTTCTGCCAGACGTCGATGGCCTGAATGCCTTCATGCGTTTTGTTTTCATCGAACACCCTGGCATGCGAGCAGAAGCAGCTCGCAAGTTGTGATAGGTCGCCGCCATTGCTGACATCGAAGTACGTCTCAACGGCGACGGGAAGCTGAAGGCTCATTTGCTGATCTCCTGGATGGATTACCTGGAGTGATCTTGCGACCTGACTGATAGTTTGCTCAACTGGGATAAACTTTATGACCTATCCCATAATCCAGGACAATTCATGTCAGACCCTCGTTTAGGCCTGAGCGAGCTGGACGCTGTTATAGCGGTTGCCCGCAGGGCTTCGTTTCGACAAGCCGCCATCGATCTGAATGTCTCAACCACCGCGTTAAGCAGCACCATCGCTAAACTGGAAGCAAGCCTCGAAACGCGGTTGTTCAATCGCACGACCCGCAGCGTGGCCGTCACCGAGGCCGGCAGGATTTTTCTGGAGCAGGTGGGGCCGGCCCTGCAGGATTTGCGCGCGGCGCTCGACGCGGTGCGATCTCACAATGCCGGCCCTTCGGGTACGCTGCGCATCAATGCGTTCGCCAGCGCTGCTCGAGCAGCACTCCTGCCATTGGTGGTGGAATTCTTGCGGCATCATCCGAAGGTACACATCGACCTTGTCACCGAAGGCCGCCTGGTGGATATCGTCGCTGACGGCTTCGATTTCGGCGTACGTTCCGCGAGCCTCGTGCCGAGCGATATGATCGTGATCCCCCTCGGCCTGCCGCAACGGTACGCCGTGGTCGGTACACCGGCGTACTTCGACCAATACGGCAGGCCACGGACACCGCCTGATCTGCTCAACCATCGGTGCGTGCGTGTCCGTCTGCCCAATGGGGCGATTTTCCCGTGGCATTTCGAGCGAGATGGAGAAGTGACCAGGCTCGATGTGAGCGGGCCGCTCACGCTTGATGAACCGAGCGTCGTCAAAGCAGCGGTGCAGGAAAGCATGGGGCTCGGCTTTTTCATGGAGCAGGACGTCCGGGATGAAATCGCGGCCGGACAGTTCGAGCGGGTATTGGACGATTGGACGCCCCCCAGAGACAAGCTCTGCCTGTACTACCCTAACCGCCGCAACCCCTCCGCCGCGATCAAGGCATTCATCGCCCTGGCTCGCGCCAATCCGCCCGCCAAAGATGGACCCGCGTAAACGTCGCCCATCGATTGTACAAACGAGCCTCACACACTGATTAACCTGGCGCTACTCGGCATCAGGCGATCAAACCCAGCGTCAATCCTTTCAGGGTCGCGGCGGCTCGGGTCGAGCATTCCAATTTGCGAAATATGCTTTCCATGTGGGTGCGAACAGTGCTCGGACTGATGTCCAGCAGTCGCGCCACCTGCTTGTTACTAGCGCCGCGGCTGATTTCCAGGAGCACGTCACACTCGCGTGCGGTGAGTAACGAGCCCTTCGGCTGATGAGTCCGACGCTCGCCACGGGCAGCGGCGATAACCGCGTCACAAACATCCTTGTCGAACAAGCCACCGGCGGCATCCTGTGCGAGCAGTCTGGCCGCCTCCGATTCGCCATAGGCCGTCCTCCATGGCCGGGCTTCCCTTAGTGCGACCCAGGCCACGGAGGTGGCGAACAGTCGGTGCTCGGCACACAGTGCATCACCCATCACGCCTCGAAAATAACCACTGCCATTCAGCCGTTCGTAAGCATGGGCTGCAATCTCCGCAGACACGGCCAGCTCACTGATAGGCCTCAGCGCCTGCTGCGTCCAGTAGGGGACGAGGTGCACCCGCTCCACGGCGCTATAAGAAAGCGCCCCGGCGGTATTCCAGAGCTGGTTGGAAACGGCTGCCCGGCCGAGACCGTAAACGAGCGCTGCCTTGCCGATCGCAGTCAGGGAGGGTTCATCTAGCCCCCACGAACGTGCAGCCTCCATCGCGACATGCGCCACCCGTCGCGAGTGCCCCGCCAGCCAGGGTAGCTTCAAGTCAATCACGTCCCCCACTAATGTCAGCGAGACCGAACGTTCGGCCTGCGCGTCGGCCGGGTGTTGCGAGAGGCCTTCCAGGTCTGCCAGCCACTCCCTGGCGTTATCCATGAGCAACGACGCGAGGGAGGCGGGATAACGCCGATCCGACTGGTCGCGAATCCAGCGCAGCGCCGCGTCGAGGCCATGTGCTCGACTGAGAATATCCAGATCACCTGCAAGCACCACCTGATAGGCGACCTCCGGAATGTGTTCATGGGTCAAGCCCAGCGGTCGGCCAGTCCCATCGTAGGTTTCGAATACGCCGCACAAGCCGGCCTCGACAGCGGCACCCAGTTCGAGGGTTCTCGCGACTTCGCCAGAGACCTCGCAGTGCACCACGGCAAGCGGGACCGCCTGATGCACCGCGTTCATTTTCTCTTTGCTCAGGGTCAGATCGAGCATCGCACGGCGGCCATCGACGTCATCACCCAGCAGATTTGCAAACCCTTCGGCGTTGGCGGTGCAACCTGACCAGCGCAGCAAGGCGACCTGCTCCGCTACCCTCTGATGCTCGCCCTCGCCGTGTGCGGCCTGCGCCAACCTCCGCGCCAGTGCGGCAACGCGTCGGGAATGCCCGAGAGGCTGTCCCATGCTGAGGTCCCCGACCTGGCCGATCGCCCGCAACGCTCCGCTCAATGAGATGTCCAGGTGCAACGCGCTATCCATGAAAAAATGCCTTGGGTCGGATAAATGACCGATGCCCACGAAGCAGGCCAGTCAGCAGAATTTGAGCTCCCACACAGGAGCTGATGCAATGAAAACATTCAGATCGAAAGCCGCCACCGTCGCCTTTGCCCTTGCAAGCACATTGGTCGCGGGTGTCAGTCAGGCCAAAGATACAACGCCTTCGGTGGTCATCGTACACGGCGCATTCGCCGACGGCTCCGATTGGGCCAAGGTCGTGCCGCTTCTTCAGGCCAAAGGGGTTGCAGTTTCGGTCGTGCAAAACCCGCTCACCTCGCTTGCCGATGACGTCGCCGCGACGCAAAGAACCTTGAACAATCAGCCAGGCCCGGTCGTTCTGGTCGGTCACTCCTGGGGCGGCACCGTGATTACTCAGGCCGGCAGCGACGAAAAAGTCCGCGCCCTGGTGTACGTCGCCGCCTTTGCGCCTGATGCCGGTCAAACAAGCGGCGAGCAAGGAAAAGGCGCGCCCACGCCTCCGGGCATCAGCCAGATCAAGGCTGACGGCAACGGTTTCCTCTACTTGACGCCAGAAGGTATGGCCAAGGACTTCGCCCAGGACCTCCCTGCGACGCAGACCGCCGTGATGACCGCGACGCAAGGCCCCATCAAAGCCTCCGCGTTCGAGGATAAAACGACCGTTTCGGCCTGGAAGACCAAACCGTCGTGGTATCTGCTCGCCACCGAGGACCGGATGATCCATCCCGATGTCCAGCGCTCTGCCGCCAAGCGTATCGGCGCCACCCTGGCGGAGCTGCGCACCAGCCATGTTCCCCAGCAGTCGCAGCCAGCCGAAGTGGCCAAGGTGATTCTCGAGGCAGTGAAAAAAGTCGGCGAGCAGTGATTGCTGCGTGCGGCGCCACTAATAACCCTGAACTCAACCGCTGCATCGATACGGAACGGACGCATGAATCATCTGAGTGAGCGCAACTACGACTTCATCGTGTGTGGCGCAGGCACGGCGGGCTGCGTGGTTGCTGCCCGCCTTGCCCAACAGTCCAACGCACGCGTGTTATTGATTGAAGCAGGCAACGAATACACCGGCCCAGAGGTTGTAGAACCCGCGCAGTGGCCGCTGAACCTCGGTTCGGAGCGCGACTGGGCATTCGAAGGACAAGCCAATCCCCACCTCAACGGTCGTCGTCTTTCCTTGAACATGGGCAAGGGGCTCGGGGGTGGATCCAGCATCAACGTGATGGTCTGGGCACGCGGGCATCGATCGGACTGGGATCACTTCGCTGCCGAGTCCGGCGACGCTGCCTGGGGATACGATTCGGTACTGGATTACTACCGGAGGATCGAGAACTGGCACGGCAGCCCGGATGCCGCACGGCGGGGTTCTGGTGGTCCCGTGCATGTCGAGCAGCCGGCTACGCCTCAGCCCCTCGCCAAGGCAATACTGGAAGCGGCCAGCCGTCTCGGTATTCCCCGATATGACAGTCCCAACGGCGCGATGATGGAAGGCCCGGGCGGGGCCGCGATCACCGATCTGCGCATCAATCAGGGCAGGCGCGAGTCCGTTTACGATTCCTATATCCGGCCACTGCTGAACCAACCGAATCTGACGGTTCTCACCGGCGCATTGGTGGCCCGTGTTCTTCTTGACGGCTCACGGGCGGTCGGTGTCGAAGTGATAATCGAAGGGCAACGCCACTGCTTCTATGCCGAAGCCGAAGTCGTCTTGTCCCTGGGCGCGGTGAATACGCCCAAGGTGCTCATGCAGTCAGGAATCGGCCCGGAGCGCGAACTGCGCACCCATGGCATCGTTCCGATCAGTCACCTTCCCGGCGTGGGTCAGAATCTTCAGGACCATATTGCCTTTGCCTGTACCTGGGAATACTTGCGACCCCAAGCTGTGGGCGGCGGTGGTTGTGAAACCACTGTGTACTGGAAAAGCGACAGTCGCCTGGACGCCCCAGACCTGCTGCACTGTCAGCTTGAATTTGCGGTGCCCTCCCCGGCTGAAGTGGGTATCCCGCCGCCGCAACAGGGTTGGACGACGTTCGCAGGGCTGGCCAGGCCTGTCAGTCGAGGGCGCGTGCGCCTATCGGGCGCCGGGCCATTGGATGCACCGCTGATTGAGCCGAACTCGCTGAGCGCACCCGAGGACATTGCGTCGGCGTTTGCGTCGATCGACCTCTGCCGGGCAATCGGCAACAGCGAAGCCTTCAATGGGTTGGTAAAGCGCGAGGTGGTCCCCGGGCCAAAAGATCACCGCGCCATGGAGCAGTTCATGCGCAATTCTGCAGTGTCCTACTGGCACCAGTCCTGCACCGCGAAAATGGGCCGAGATGCGATGTCGGTGGTCGACCATCAACTCCGCGTGTATGGCATCGAGAAACTGCGGATCGCCGATGCCTCGATCATGCCGCGAATCACCGTTGGCAACACCATGGCTCCTTGCGTCGTCATTGGCGAGCGAGCAGCCGATCTCATCCTCGCGGCGCATGGAGTGATCGCTCCGGTCACAGCGCCACTCGGATAAGGCAATGAGAACACTGACAGCGGGCGGCGGTATCGTCGACCTTGCAAAAAAAGGGAGGCAATTGACTGTCGCAGTCGCAACCCACAGCAATTGACCAAACACGCTTCGCGTCGCTATCTGGCGCCCTGCTGGTATTCACGGGGCGTACACCCAAACTCGCGGCGAAAAACGGTGTGCAGGTACTGCGCCGATTTGAAGCCGCAACTGCGCGCGATGTCGGCGATGGCTGAATCGGTGTTCTCCAGCCCGTTGGTGGCGGCTGCCAATTTGAAACCCAGGATCTCGTCGTGGACGCTGCAGCCTCGCACATCGCGAAAGTGCGATTCCAGCGATGAGCGAGACACCCCCACGTAGGCCGCCACTTGCGCGGACTTGATGCCCTGGCAGGCATATTGGCGAATGAACAGCAGGGCTTGCATGACATATGGGTTGCCCAAGGGTTGGTGCAAACTCGAGACCTGCACGTTGATCGCATCCGGGGGTATCAGGATGTGCATGCCGGTGGAGGGCATGCCGTGCAGCATCTGGTGCAGCAATCGCGCAGCGGTGCGCCCCATGGTTTCGGTGCCCTGGATGACCGAACTCAGGGGGACCCGGGTCAAGCAGCGGGTCAACGGGTCGTTGTCGATGCCAATCAGTGCCACCTGCTCCGGGACGGCGATTCCGGCGGTCAGGCAGGCTTGCAGCAACTGCCGGGCGCGGGCGTCACTGACGGCGATGATACCAATGGGTTTGGGCAGGCTCTGTAGCCAGTCGATCTGCTGCTCGACGGCGCTGTCCCAGAGTGGCGCGCTGGTGCCCATGCCCCGATAGACCTCAGCGTGCAGACCATCGCGTTGCATCAATCGTCGAAAGGATTTTTCCCGTTCCTGCGCCCAACGGTTGGCCTGCGCTTCCGGCAGGCTGAAGCAGGCAAAACGTGTCAGCCCTGCCTCGATCAAGTGCTTGTAGGCAAGGGTAATCAAGGCGTCGTTATCGGTGGCCACATACGGGATACCTTTCGGATAGGCGCGCTCATCCTCGTAAGAACCGCCCACCGCCACCACGGGTAACTCGATGCCGGCCAACGCCTCACCGATCAGCGGATCGTCGAAGTCGGCAATGATCCCATCCCCCTGCCATCGTTCGATGCCTTTCAGGCGACAGAGAAAATCCTCCTCCAGAAAAAGGTCCCAAGAGGCACGGGTGCTGCTCAGGTAATTGCCGATGCCGCTGATGATGCCGCGGTCATAGATCTTGCTGCCGTTGAACAGCAGCGCGATGCGGTGCACGGGAGGTACGGTTTTCATTGTTTTTATTATGGTCTGGAGGCAAGCCGTCCTGGACGGCGATTGGCACAGACTAGGCGCCCGGTCGACGAATCTCAATACTCAAAATCGCACCCTGTGTTGATGATTTTCGTAATCAGCGGTAACGGGGCCGTTGCTAGTATCGGGACACCGCCAAGAACAACAAGGACATTTGCCTGATGCCGTACTTCCCCAACGTCGACCAGATTCGCTACGAAGGCCCTGACAGCAACTCGCCTCTCGCCTTCCGGCACTACGACGCCGACAAAGTCATCCTCGGCAAACCCATGCGTGAACACCTGCGCATGGCTGCCTGTTATTGGCACACCTTCGTCTGGCCAGGGTCCGATGTGTTCGGTGCAGCAACCTTCAAGCGCCCGTGGCAACACACCGGCGACCCGATGGAGGTGGCCATTGACAAGGCGGCCGCCGCGTTCGAGTTTTTCTCCAAACTGGGTATCGACTATTACTGCTTCCACGACACGGATGTCGCCCCGGAGGGCAATTCGCTGAAGGAGTACCGCAACCACTTCGCGCAAATGGTTGATCACCTGGAGCGACATCAGGAAGACAGCGCAATCAAGCTGCTGTGGGGAACCGCCAACTGTTTCAGCAACCCACGCTTTGCCGCCGGTGCCGCCAGCAATCCGGACCCCGAAGTGTTTGCCTGCGCCGCCGCCCAGGTGTTCAGCGCCATGAACGCCACCCAACGCCTGAAAGGCTCCAATTACGTGTTGTGGGGCGGTCGCGAAGGTTACGAAACCTTGCTCAATACCGATCTGAAACGTGAACGCGAACAACTGGGCCGCTTCATGCGCATGGTGGTCGAGCACAAGCACAAGATCGGCTTCAAAGGCGACCTGCTGATCGAGCCCAAGCCGCAGGAACCGACCAAGCACCAATACGATTACGACAGCGCGACCGTTTTCGGCTTTCTCCAGCAGTTCGGTCTGGAAAAGGAAATCAAAGTCAACATCGAGGCCAACCACGCAACCCTGGCAGGCCATAGCTTTCATCACGAGATTGCGACGGCCGTCTCGCTGGGGATTTTCGGCAGCATCGACGCCAACCGCGGTGATCCGCAAAACGGTTGGGACACCGACCAGTTCCCCAACAGCGTCGAAGAAATGACCCTGGTGACCTATGAAATTCTCAAGGCCGGCGGGTTCATGAATGGCGGATTCAACTTCGACTCCAAGGTCCGCCGCCAGAGCCTCGATGAGATTGATCTGTTCCATGGCCATATCGGTGCAATGGACGTTCTTGCCCTGTCTCTGGAACGGGCAGCCGCCATGGTTCAGAACGACCGACTGCAGCAACTCAAGGATCAACGCTACTCCGGCTGGCAGCAGCCGTTCGGGCAGGCGGTGCTGACGGGTGACTTCAACCTCCAGTCACTGGCCGAACATGCATTCGCTAACGAGCTGAACCCGCAAGCCGTCAGCGGCAGGCAGGAGATGCTCGAGAACGTCGTCAACCGGTTCATCTATCGCTGATCGCCAGCGAAGTCAGCCGGCAGCGGGGCTGTGACATTTACGCGACAAATCTGTGTCCGCAACGCCTGCCGACTCTCTACAGTCCTACCAGCCCGATACTCATCATCAGGCAGTGTCTTTCCAACAACAATAAAAGGACGCACCACCATGAAGAACGTAAAACGCACGCTATTGGCCGGCGCCTTGGCTCTGCTGTCGTTGCCGGTGATGGCCGATGCCGCCCACCCGAAAATCGGTTTCTCCATTGATGATCTGCGGCTGGAGCGCTGGTCACGGGACCGCGATTACTTTGTCGCGGCAGCAGATAAAATGGACGCCAAGGTCTTCGTGCAATCGGCCGATGGCAACGAGCAAAAGCAGATCTCGCAAATCGAAAACCTCATTTCCCGCGGCGTCGATGTGATCGTCATCGTGCCGTTCAATGCCACCGTCCTGACCAACGCCGTCGCCGAAGCGAAGAAGGCCGGAATCAAGGTTGTGTCCTATGACCGTCTGATTCTCAACGCCGATATCGACGCGTACATTTCATTCGATAACGAAAAGGTCGGCGAAATGCAGGCCAGCGGCGTGCTGCACGCAGCGCCCAAGGGCAATTACTTTCTGCTGGGTGGCGCGCCCACCGACAACAACGCAAAAGTTCTGCGCGAAGGGCAGATGAAAGTGCTGCAACCGGCCATCGACAAGGGGGACATCAAGATTGTTGGCCAACAATGGGTGAAGGAATGGAGCCCGACCGAAGCGCTGAGCATTGTTGAAAACGCCTTGACCCGCAACGACAACAAAATCGATGGCATCGTTGCCTCCAACGACGCCACGGCAGGCGGCGCCATACAGGCATTGGCGTCTCAGCAACTGGCTGGCAAGGTGCCGATTTCGGGACAAGACGCTGACCTCGCAGCGGTCAAGCGAGTGATCGATGGCACTCAAACCATGACCGTGTATAAGCCGCTGAAACTCATCGCCTCCGAAGCCGCCAAACTCTCGGTACAACTGGCGCGTAACGAGAAACCCGCCTATAGCTCGCAGTACGACAATGGCAGCAAAAAAGTGGACACCATCCTGCTCACGCCAACCCCGTTGACCAAGGACAACATTGACCTGCTGGAGCAGGACGGGTTCTACACCAAGGCACAGATTGCCGGGAAATGAACAGCAGAGCGTAACGTCTCAACGGCCCGCTGCGGGAGCCCGGCCAGCCCCTGGTTCCTGCAGTGTCAGCCACATACCTCACGCTCATGAGTCTCTGCCATGCCCGATTATCTGCTGCAAATGAACGGTATCGTCAAAACCTTCGGCGGTGTCAAAGCGCTCAATGGAATCGACATCAAAGTCAGGCCGGGTGAGTGCGTTGGACTGTGCGGCGAGAACGGCGCCGGCAAGTCCACACTGATGAAAATCCTTTCGGCGGTCTACCCCCATGGCACCTGGGACGGCGAAATTCTCTGGGATGGTCAACCGCTCAAGGCCCAATCCATCAGCGAAACCGAAGCCGCCGGTATCGTCATCATTCACCAGGAACTGACGCTGGTTCCCGACCTGTCGGTGGCCGAGAACATTTTCATGGGCCATGAACTGACGCTGCCCGGTGGACGCATGAATTACCCGGCGATGATCCACCGTGCCGAAGCCTTGATGCGTGAACTGAAAGTGCCGGACATGAACGTGTCGCTACCGGTTTCGCAGTACGGCGGCGGCTATCAGCAACTGGTGGAAATTGCCAAGGCACTGAACAAGCAAGCGCGCCTGCTGATCCTCGACGAGCCTTCATCGGCCCTGACCCGCTCAGAAATCGAAGTGTTGCTGGACATCATCCGCGACCTCAAGGCCAAGGGTGTTGCCTGCGTCTACATCTCCCACAAGCTCGACGAAGTGGCCGCCGTGTGCGACACCATTTCAGTGATCCGTGACGGCAAGCACATCGCCACGACCGCCATGGCGGACATGGACATTGCGCAGATCATCACCCAGATGGTCGGACGGGAAATGAGCAACCTCTACCCTACCGAGCCGCACGACATCGGCGACGTGATTTTCGAGGCCCGTCACATCACCTGCTACGACGTCGATAGCCCCAAACGCAAACGGGTCGACGATATTTCGTTCGTTCTCAAACGTGGGGAAATCCTCGGAATTGCCGGCCTGGTCGGCGCCGGCCGTACAGAACTGGTGACCGCGCTGTTTGGCGCCTACCCCGGCCGCCATGAAGGCGAGGTCTGGCTGGACGGCCAACCCATCGACACCCGCACACCGCTCAAGTCAATCCGTGCCGGCCTGTGCCTGGTGCCCGAGGACCGCAAGCGCCAAGGCATCATTCCAGACCTGGGCGTCGGCCAGAACATCACCCTGGCCGTGCTGGACGGTTACTCGAAACTGACCCGCATTGATGCCGAAGCCGAGCTAGGTTGCATCGATCGGGAAATATCGCGCTTGCACCTCAATACCGCGAGCCCATTCCTGCCGATTACCAGTCTCTCCGGCGGCAATCAGCAAAAAGCCGTGTTGGCGAAGATGCTGCTGACCAAACCCCGGGTCCTGATCCTCGATGAGCCCACCCGGGGTGTGGATGTCGGCGCCAAGTACGAAATCTACAAGTTGATGGGAGCGCTGGCGGCCGAAGGCGTGTCGATCATCATGGTTTCCTCGGAGCTGGCCGAGGTGCTAGGTGTGTCCGACCGAGTATTGGTCATCGGCGAGGGGCAGTTGCGTGGCGACTTCATCAACCGCGAACTCACCCAGGAACAGGTGCTCGCCGCCGCACTCAGTCAATCTGGTGGCTATAACAATAATGATCGGATACCCGCGTAATGAATCAGGTCAAACAACTTTTTACCCGCTACAAAATGCTCGCGCTGCTGGTTGCCGTGGCAATGATATGGATGTTCTTCAGCTGGCAGACCGAGGGCGGATTTCTAACACCGCGCAACCTGTCCAATCTGCTGCGGCAGATGTCCATCACCGGGATTCTTGCCTGCGGCATGGTGCTGGTCATCATCAGTGGCGAGATCGATTTGTCGGTCGGCTCATTGCTGGGCTTGCTCGGTGGGGTGGCGGCCATCCTCGACGTGATCTACCACATACCGCTGCTGGCGAATCTCAGCCTTGTCGCCCTGTGCGGACTGCTGATCGGTCTTGCCAACGGCTACATGGCCGCGTACCTGCGCATCCCGTCTTTCATCGTGGGGCTGGGGGGCATGCTGGCTTTTCGCGGCATTTTACTGGGGATTACCGGCGGCACGACCATCGCCCCGGTGTCGCCGGAGTTTGTCTACATTGGCCAGGGTTATTTGCCACACACGATGGGCATGGCCCTGGGCGTTCTGCTGTTCGCATTGACGCTGTTCCTGACCTGGAAACAACGGCGCAATCGCGCGCTCCATGGTCTGGCGCCACATTCACTGGCGCGTGACGTTTTTCGAGTGCTGTTGATCGGTGCAGTGCTGGCCGGATTCGTCCAAACGCTCAACAGCTATGACGGCATCCCCGTGCCGGTTCTGCTTCTGCTGATTCTGCTGGGTGTGTTCAGCTACGTGACCAGTCAGACCGTATTCGGTCGACGCGTCTATTCCGTGGGCAGCAACATGGAAGCAACGCGCCTGTCCGGTATCAATGTGCAAGCCGTGAAGCTCTGGATTTTCGGCATCATGGGCGTAATGTGCGCGCTCGCCGGCGTGGTGAACACGGCGCGCCTGGCCGCCGGCTCGCCCTCGGCCGGCAGCATGGGCGAACTCGACGCCATCGCTGCATGCTTTATCGGTGGCACCTCCATGCGCGGGGGCTCCGGTACGGTCTACGGTGCCCTCCTCGGCGCGCTGGTCATTACTAGCCTGGACAACGGCATGTCCATGCTTGACGTCGACAGTTACTGGCAGATGATCGTCAAAGGCAGCATTTTGGTGCTGGCCGTATGGATAGACGTGAGCACCCGGACCGGACGACGCTGATCCGCTGCGGGATGAAATCATTCACGACCGCATTGGACATAAGCCCTTTCTCTCAGGCCGAAGCCTCCCTCTTTCAATGCCGAACATAACCGCCCAAGCAATATAGGGTCGTTGATCTTGTCGAGGGAGGTTCAGCTGGCAAGCACTGAGTATTCAAGATTAGGACAGAGGCAGACGCCATTTGCGGTGGATCCGTCTGGAATTGGTCAAATTCACCATCGAGCAGGCCATCATCAAGAAGGCAGCCAGGCTCATCCACAGCTATTCGAAGCCGACGCTGAGCTACTGATCAACAATGACGAGTTACTTCAGCACGAGGTGTTTGGCCCGGTGGTCGTCGTCGTTGCGGTTAATGACCGGCACCAACTGCAGCAAGCCCTGATTTTCGGGGGGATTCACCAAGGCGATTCATGAAGCCCGGCGGATTTACGGTATCGCACATTACACGTAGCACATGAGCGCCAGGCTCCTGAGCGCGGTTTCAATGCTGTCCATCTAGCCTGGCAATTGCGCCTTGACCTGATGTGCAAATTCCGGACTCCCATTGACGAACCTGCTCAAAATGCTCGGGGAAAAGTGCAGCCTTCGAATGAACACCAGCCGCTCTTCCAGTTTGAGCGTAACAGCCAAATGAATCGTGCCCATTGTCAGTCCTTTTCTTTCAGCATATCTTGTACAAAACCTATACAAGGTCGCTAGAAATGTACAATAAAAAGGATTGGCCACTGACGCTGTACTTCGACGGTCAATGTCCACTGTGTGCGCGTGAAATCAAAATCCTGAATCGACACGCCACAGAGAGTCGACTGCTTTTTATTGACATCAGCAGCGGTGCGTTCGACGCCAAGGCACTCGGGTTCACTTTCGAGCAAATGCAGTCCTCGCTGCACGCCCGTTTCGCCGATGGCCGCTGGGTAACCGGTCTGGACGCCACCTTGTGGAGCTGGCGAGCCGCAGGCCTGGGGTTTTGGGCTGCGCCATTGACATGGCGTGCCATCCGACCGCTGCTTGCTTTAGGTTATCGCTTCTTCTGCCGCTTACGCCCCCATTTGGCATGGCTTCCTCACCCTGATGGCCGCCGTCGCTGTGTGGATGACCGTTGCGGGGTGCCGGAGTCAAAACCCGCACCAGACGAGCGGCCCACGTTGAAAACAAAGCAGCCCTAGAACGCTTCGCTTTGACATTGGCCCGACGAAGAACCTGGGTCATAGCTGATCGGGTGCACAACGTGTTTTCTGGTGCGCAGCAGGCACTCCCCTACTGCCAAGGATTGCCGCCACATGAAGCGCAGCATGGCTGCGAGGAGTCTAAATGAACCCATCAATAGCCAAGCATTACCGTGAAATTCTCGTCGCCGTAGGCGAGAACCCTGAGCGTGAAGGACTGCTGGACACGCCCAAGCGCGCAGCCAAAGCGATGCAATACCTTTGCAACGGCTACACGATGAGTCTGGAA
>LNAP01001212.1_pt2 | contig 27770 bp, 23 predicted proteins | sample 602601 | NCBI WGS metagenome assembly LNAP01 (sample SAMN02440304, study PRJNA202911) | soil metagenome | biome: Subtropical and temperate rainforests or woodlands; isolation source: soil samples (1 kg each in a 20% v/v slurry with milli Q water) were... ... | reverse complement strand
CGAACACACCTTCCTGGCGCTCAACCACCTTGCTGCGGCCATCATCGCTCTGCGCAAGATTGAGCTACCAGTCAATGTTATTTACGGATAAATACTAAGAGGCTCGCATGCCAGCATGCATTGCCCGAGTGCTCGATCAGAGAAACGAAGCGGACATTGAGCTTTTCGAGCCTTGTGTGACCGCTTTCGGTCCGAGCCGCCCTTCAATTGCCGCGATTGCACGGTCGCAACCCGCCTGAAGCCGACTTGCACACCGCCACAAGCCCACGCATCCCGTTACTGGTCAGAGGAATGCCCGCGCAAATCCTTGAGCAACGCGTGAGCCCGATCCACACGCACATCTTTTTCTTGCCCCATCAACCGTGCGACTTGATCAATTTCTGGCCCCGTCGCACCCGACAGGATGGCTATATTGCGCGCATGTAACGCCATGTGGCCCCGCTGAATGCCCTCGGTGGCCAGGGCGCGCAACGCGGCGAGGTTCTGGGCCAATCCCACGGCCACGGCCGCCTCGCCCAGCTCCTGCGCGGTCTGCACTCCCATGATCTTCAAAGCTATCCGCGACAGGGGATGGGTCTTCGTGGCTCCGCCCACCAGTCCCACGGGCATGGGCATCTCCAGGCTCCCCACGAGCCAGCCGCGCGCGTCCTTCTCCCAGCGGGTGAGCGATCCGTAATGCCCCTTTCGGCAGGCCCAGGCATGGGCGCCAGCCTCGACGGCCCGCCAGTCATTGCCTGTGGCAACGATCACGGGGTCGATGCCGTTCATGATCCCCTTATTGTGGGTGGCGGCGCGGTAGGGATCCACGGCGGCGAACTCGTAGGCATCCAGGATCCGTTCGATGACCTCCTGGCCTTCGTACTCGGCTGTAGTGAGCACTTGCGGCGACAGGGCCACGCGGGCGCGGGACAGGCGTAAATCCGCGAGGTTGGACAAGATGCGCAGCCGCACCTGGCCGCCGGTGATTTCCTCGACGAGCGGAGAGACGGACTCCGCCATCGTGTTGACGGTGTTTGCGCCCATGGCATCGCGGACATCCACGATCAGGTGCATGACCACCATGGGGCCGCGCCGCGTGTTCTCCAGCACATGCACCTCAATGTCGCGGCACCCACCGCCCAGGCCAATGAGCACTTTGTCACGCTGGTTGGCGAGATCGATGATCTCACGGCTGCGGCGCAACAGCGTCTGGCGGGCACCATGCGGATCCGTGAGGCCCAGGACCTGGACCTGCGCACGCATCAGCGGCGGGGTGCTGGATGTCTCGAAGCCTCCGCACTCGCGAACGAGCTTGGCCATGAACGATGCCGCCGCCACAACAGAGGGCTCTTCCACTGCCATGGGAATGAGCATGTCCTTGCCGTTGAGCTTGAAGTACCCCGCGACGCCCAAGGGTAGCTCGAAGGTTCCTATGACGTTTTCGATCATCCCGTCCGCAAGTTGGCGGTCCAAGGCGCCGCTGTTGTTCAACAAGGCTGCCTCGTCGGGATTCAATCCGGCAGCGGCAACGATGTGCTGAAGGCGCTGCTGCGGCGTCAGGGAGCGGAATTGGGGCAAGCGGGAGTCGATGGGGTTCATGGCAGGTAGAAAGTGCGTGGAGGAAGGGAATGCCAGCGAAGGCAGGGGAATCGCAGGTACAGTTCTTGCACATGAAGGTTCGTGCAACGGTCTCTACCTCGCCTCCGCTGTTTACCGCTTTGGCCGACTCGCTCGAGCGGCAGATCCGCGAGGGCGTATACAAAGCAGGCGAAAAGCTCCCCTCTCTGCGCGAGATCGCCGCGCTGCGCAGCTACGGCAAGAATACGGTGATCTCTGCGTTCGAGCTGCTGGTGTCGCGCGGTCTCGTTGAACCGCGGCGCGGCTCGGGGTTTTTTGTCAAGGAGGGGCTGCCGGCGGGTGGTGCGGCAGAAGACAACAGCTCGCTGCACCGCGCCATGGACATCGTCTGGCTCATGCGCATGCAGCTGCGCAACGAGCCGGGACAATTGACCGTGGGGGATGCCTTTCCCCCCTCGGAGTGGCTGGCCGGCGCACGGTTGGACCGCATCCACCACAAAGTGGCACGGGGCGGCTTGGGAACGCTGTTTCGCTACGGCGACCGCCTGGGCTATGCGCCGCTGCGCCACCGCCTGGTGCGGCATCTGGCCCACTTGGGCTTGGACGCCAGTCCGCAGCAGATCGTGCTGACCCACGGGGCCAACGAGGCGATGGACCTGATCGTGCGTTACTTCGTTCCACCGGGCGCGGTGGTGCTGATTGACGACCCCGGCTACTACCCACTGCTGGGCAAGCTCCACCTCGTCGGCGCGCGAACCGTGGGGGTTCCACGGCTGGCGGACGGCCCCGACCTGCAGGCGCTGGAACGCTTGCTCAAGGCGCTGCGGCCACGCGTCTTCTTCACGCAGTCGCTGGCCCACAACCCTACCGGCTCGGACCTGTCGCCCGCCAAGGCCAAGGCGATGCTGCGTCTCGCCGAACAGCACAACCTGCTGCTGGTGGAAAACGATGCGCTCAGCGATTTCCGCAGTGCCAAGGCGCCGCGCCTCTCGGCCCTGGATCAGCTGGAGCGCACGCTCTACGTGGGCAGCTTCTCTAAATCCCTCTCGGCCGCCTTGCGCGTGGGCTTCGTGGCCTGCAGCCCGGATCTGGCCAACGATCTGGCCAACCTCAAGATTCTCACGGGTGTCAGCAGCTCGGAGTATGCCGAGCGCACGGTGGACACGCTGCTGGCGGAGCGCCGCCACGCGCGGCATCTGGAGCAGCTGCGTGAAAAGCTGGCCGAAGCCACGCAACAGGCCTATGACCTGCTCGACACCATGGGGGCCCGGGTGTTCGTGCGCCCGCAGCACTCGCTTTTCATCTGGGCACGCTGGCCCGAATTCCCCGATGCGCACGCGCTGGCCCAGGCCATGCTGGCCAAGAACATCGTGATGGCGCCTGGCAACATCTTCAGCGTGAACAGCCAGCTGCCTTCGCCCTGGTCGCGTTGCAATCCCCATGCGGTGCTGGACCCGCGGTTTCGCGGGGCCTTCGACCAGCTGCGGCGCTGAGGCCCACGCAGTTGCCGCAGGGCTAAAGGGCCGCGGGCAGGGTGGCGCGCAAAGCATGGTGCGGGCCTGCGGGATTCAGGGGTGGCGGATGCCCGGCGCGGCTGCAGCGCCGCCGGCGCGCTTCTTCCATGCGCGCAGGTCCTGCATGCCCGGCATGCTGCGCGGGTCACCGTGGGCACCGAAGATGGCGTGCTTTTGTATCTTCTGGGTGCCCGTGGTCGGAATCTGCGGGGTGAACCACATCCAGCCCGGTGCCTTGAAGTAGGCCAAGCCCGCACTGCAGTGTTCGAACAGGGAGCGCAGCAGCGCCGCTTCCGCTCCAGGCTCGCACAGGGTGGACGCGACGTCCGGCTTGAGCACGATGCAGGCCAGCACCTCTTCCTCACGCACCTCGTCCGGCACGGCCATGACGGCGGTCATTTCCACCGCGGGATGCGTCAGCAGCCAAGCCTCCACTTCTGCGGCGGCGATGTTCTCCCCCGAGCGGCGGATGATGTTCTTGCGCCGCTCGACGAAATGCAGCATGCCCGAGGCATCGCGCACCACCACATCGCCGGTATGGAACCACCCGCCCCGCCAGGCGGCTTCGGTGGCGGCCTCATCGTCGAGGTAGCCCGAGAAGAAATCCTTGCGCGGCGTTGCCGCGGAGTGGCGGATGAGCATTTCGCCCGGCGTTCCGTCGGGCAGGTCGCGATCGGCATCATCCACGACGCGCACCTCGATCCCGGGCGTAGCCCGGCCGAAGGCCCGCGTGCCGGCCTGCCGAGGCGGCATGTTGTCCACCAGGATGCGGACGTTTTCGGTCATGCCCCACAGCTCCAGCAGCGGAAAACCGAAACGCTCCTCGAAGGCCTGGTGCAGTTGCGGCTCCACTCCCGCGCCCATGCCGAAGCGTACGCTGTGGTTGCGGTCGTCCGGGCTGGGGGGCTGCGCGCACAGCATCTGCACGATCACGCCGAGGTAGTGCACGACCGTGGCCTGCGTGGCACGCACCTCGGACCACCAGCGCGTCGGTTGGAAACGGTCGGTCTGGATCTGGCAACTGCCGGTCAGCAGCACGGCATAGAACGAGAGGATGGACGAGTTGACATGGAAGAGGGGCAGCGGGTTGTAGATGCGCTCCCCCTCGGGGCAAAAGTCCACCAACCCGCCGCGCGTCGCGTAGTAGGCGCCTGCGGCCAGCTCGTAGCGGTGGGAGAGGACGCAGCCTTTGGGCCGGCCGGTGGTGCCCGAGGTGTACAGGATGCTCGCGGGGGTGTCGCACGCGGGCTCCCATGCCGTAGCCGGGACGCGGGCGGTAGCCAAGGTTGCAGAGAATTCCTCGAACACCGTGCACGGTGGTTGCCATGCGGCCTCGCGGGAGGCTGCATCCCAATCGGCCCGGCGCGCGGCCAGCACCACAGCAAGGTCCACGCGGGCATGGTCAATGAGGTATGCCAGTTCGCGGGGCCGGTAGTCCGGGTTGACGGGGACGCAGCAGATGCCCAAGGCGTTCAGCGCCAGCTTGTGCAGCATGTGCTCCAGCCGGTTCTCCAGCAGCAGTGCAACGCGGTGCCCCATGCCGTAACCAGCCTCGCGGTAGCGGCTCATGAGCGACTGGACGGCGGCATGCACCTCGGCGTAGCTCAGCGATCGCCCATGCGGGTCATAGCTGCGGCCAGGATTGGGAGGGGCGGCCAGCAGCGGGCGCTCAGCGTACGTGGCGGCGGCCTGTGCCAGGATGAAGCCGATGGTGGCCTCTTCGGGCAGCGCGATCATGCGGGGTTCCTCATTGCTGGTGTGGCTGCGCCTGGGCCGAGCGGCCCCGGATCAGGTCCGCAGCCCGTTCGCCGATCATCATGGTGGCAGCACAGATGTTGGCCGATGGGATGGCGGGCATGACCGAAGAGTCGACCACCCGCACCCCTTGCAGGCCGTGTACGCGCAACTGGGCATCCACAACCGCGCCCGTGTCGGCCGAGGGCCCCATGCGTGCCGTTCCGCACAGGTGGTAGGACGAGACGCCAAAGCGGCGGATGAACTCCAGGATCGCGTTGTCGTCCTGGGCGTCGGGGCCCGGCATCGACTCCGTATCGTAGAACCGGGCCAGGGCCTGGGTTTGCAGCAGCCGGCGGGCGAGCCGCACCCCTTGCGTGAGCACCCGCACATCTTCCTCGTGCCCGAGATAGTTCGGTTGCACCAGCGGTGCCGCGCGCGGGTCCGGACTGCTCAGGCGCACCTCGCCTTCGCTGCGGGGTCGGTGGGCCCAGACGCCGCACGTCATGCCAGGGTAGGTGTCGAGCTGTCCCACATAGCCCTCGCGGTAGCTCGCGGGTGTGAATACCCCCTGCAGATCGGGCCGGTCGCCCGCCCCCACGCCGGAGTTCCAGAAGAAGTGCACGAGCGAGGGACTCAGCGCCAGGATATTGGGCTGGCCCGTCAGCCAGCGCGCGGCTTGCCACCACAGGCGCGGTGCGCGCGCCAGCTCATTGATGGTGGTTGCCGAACCTTGGCGCACGCGGGCCACCACGCGCACCGAGAAATGGTCCTTCAGATGGGAGCCCACGCCATCAAGAGGTTGCAGCACGGGCAGGCCCAGGGCTTGCAAAGAAGCCCCGCGGCCGATCCCTGAGAGCTGCAGCAGCTTGGGCGTATTGATGGCGCCTGCGCACACCACCACCTCGCTGCGCGCGCCGACGGTGCGACGGTCCGCCTGCTGGTTGGCAAGGTATTCCACCCCCGTGGCGCGGCGCCCTTCAAAGAGGATGCGCGTGGCCTGGGCATGGGTGCGCACCACCAGGTTCGGGCGCTGCCCCTGCCCCCGCAGGTAGGCGCGCGCGGTGCTCACGCGCCAGCCACGGTGGATGGTGCGCTGGAAGTAGCCCACCCCCGCTTGGGCTTCGGCGTTGTAGTCGGGATTGCGGGGCAGCCCCAATTCGGCGGCGCCCTCCAGGAATGCCTCGCATATGGGATGGGACCAGTCGATCGGCGTGACCGCCACGGCCCCGTTGCGGCCGCGCAGCGGGCTACCGCTCGGTCCTAACCAGCGCTCGCTACGCTGAAAGTAAGGCAGCACGTCAGCGAATGACCACCCCCGGTTGCCTAGCGCAGCCCAGCCGTCATAGTCCTGGGCCTGCCCCCGGTTGTAGATGAGTCCGTTGATCGCGCTGGAGCCGCCCAGCGTGCGCCCCTGAGGAAGCGGGATGCGGCGGCCCAGCGTGCGTTCATGCGGCTCGGAGCTGAAGGTCCAGGTGTAGCTGGGGTTGAACAGCATCTTGATGAACCCAGCCGGCAGATGCAGGAAGGGGTGACGATCCGGCGGTCCTGCTTCCAACAGGCACACCGTGACGGAAGGGTCTTCGGCGAGTCGGCTGGCCACAATGGCGCCCGCCGTGCCGCCGCCGACCACCACATAGTCGAAGCTCTCTGCGTAACTCATGTCAATATCGGGCGGCATGGCCGGCTGGGGTGTTGTTCAGCATGTCTCAGTGCCCCCCCAGGTAGGCGGCACGGATCTTGGGGTCGCTGCGCAGCGCAGCGCCCGGGCCCTGAAGGGTGATGCGCCCGGTCTCCAATACATACCCTCGATCCGCCACGGCCAGCGCCTGGTTGGCCATCTGCTCCACCAGCAAGATGGTGACGCCCTGGGTGCGCAGGCTGCGGATGGTGTCAAAGATCTCCTTGACGATCAGGGGTGCCAGGCCCAACGAGGGTTCGTCCAGCAACAACAACTGGGGACGGGCCATCAGGGCGCGCGCAATGGCCAGCATCTGCTGCTCGCCCCCCGACATCGTTCCCGCCATTTGCTGCTGGCGCTCACCCAGGCGGGGAAAGCGCTCGAACTGGGCCTGGATGTCCGCTTCGATCTCCGCGGCGCTGGCGCGGCGGTGGTAAGCGCCCAGCACGAGGTTGTCGCGCACGGTTTGATCGGCAAACACCTGCCGGCCTTCGGGAGACTGCGCAATGCCTAGTGCCACCCGCTTGTGACCAGGGGTGCCTGCGAGGTCCTTGCCCTGAAACAGCACGCGGCCGCCTGCGGCTGGCTCCAATCCAGAGATGCAGCGCATGAGCGTGGTCTTGCCCGCTCCATTGCCGCCGATGATGGTGACCACCTCGCCCGTCTGCACATGCAGGGAGACGCCCTTGAGCGCCTGCACGGCACCGTAGTAAACATGCAGATCCTCAATGCGCAGCAGCTCATTGGACATGGGCACCACCTTCTTCATTCTCTTTTTCCATGGTGTCCTCCGCCCCCAGATAGGCCGCAATCACTCGCGGATCGTTCTGCATCTGTGCGGGCGTTCCCTCGGCGATCTTCTGCCCGTAGTCCAGCACGATGACGTGGTCGGAAACGGCCATCACCAAGTCCATGTGGTGTTCGATCAGCAGCACGGTGATGCCCATGTCGCGGATGCGCAGGATCACCTGCACCAGCTCCTGCGTTTCCTGCGGATTCAGGCCGGCGGCGGGCTCGTCCAGCAAGAGCAAGCGAGGGTGTGTCGCCAGCGCGCGCGCCAGTTCCAGGCGGCGCTGTATGCCATAAGGCAGGCTGCCGGCGATCTCCTGCGCCTTGTCCCGCAGACCCAGCGCATCCAAGATCTGCAGCGCCTCGTCGCGGGCAGCTTGTTCAGCCCGGCCGCCGCTGCCCACCAGGCTGCCGAAGAAGCCCGTGGGAATGTGCGCATGCAGTCCAAGCTTGACGTTGTCGAGCACCGACATGCCAGCGAACAGCTTGAGGTTCTGGAAGGTTCGGCCCAGGCCCGCACGCGCGATGCGGTAGGGTGGCAGGCCCGTGACGTCGCGCCCCTCGAATCGGATTTTTCCGCGGTCGGGCGGCACGATACCCGACAGGATATTCAGCAGGGTGGTCTTCCCGGCTCCATTGGGCCCGATCAGGGAATGCACGTGGCCGGCGCGGATGCGAATGTCCACATTGTTGGTGGGCACCACACCGCCATAGGCCTTGTATAGCCCTTCAGCCTCCAGCAGCATCTCTTCGGCATTCCCCTGCCCTCGCGGGCGCCAGGGAGCGAGTTGTCCAGGCAGTGGCTCAGACGACAGCAGACTGGGTGCCCATTTACGGGATATCTTCCGCAAGAACCCCGCCAACCCATCGGGCATGGCGTAGAGAGCAAACAGCAGCAATGCCCCGTAGGTGAAGTGCTGCACACTCGGCCAGCGCGACAGGAACGCATCCAGCAATGTCAGTACGACTGCACCCAGCAGGGGACCATAGATCGATGGTCCGCCGAACAGCACCATCAGCAAGATGAAGACCGACAGGTTGAAGGTGATGAAGTCGGAATTGATGTACTGGTTCTGCTGGGCAATCAGCGCGCCGGCCAAACCGCAGGTCACGGCGCTGATCACAAAGGCCAGCACCTTGAAGCGGTAGACGCTGATGCCCACGCTCTCGGCCGCCACCTCTGCCGTGTTGACCGCCATGAAGGCCCGCCCGAAGCGCCCGCGCAGCAGCAGGCGCAGCATCACGTGCAGGACCACACCCAGCAGCAGCACGAACCACACCCAGTGCTTGGAGCTGAACATGGCACCGCCCAGCGACAACGGCAGCACGCCGTAAATGCCTTGCTGGCCGGCGAACACGTCCTGCCATTCCGAGACGATCTTCTCCACCACGATGCCGAAACCGATGGTGACCATGGCCAGCGCCGGCCCCTTGACCCGCAGAGCTGGCAGCGCGATAACGATGCCAAACAGCCCGGCCATCACGCCCGCTGCGGCAAAGGCAGGCCAGGGGTTCCACCCCCAGCGTGTGGTCAGCAGCGCCGTCGTGTACGCGCCCACCGCGTACAGTCCCGCGTGGCCCAGCGACTTCTGTCCGGTGTAGCCCACCAGCACGTTCATGCCGGCGGCGGCGATGTAGTTGACCCCAATGAGGAACAGCACCCGCAGATAGAAATCGTTGTCCGTGAACAGCGGCACCACCGCCGCCAGTGCGGCGACAAAGGCCAGCCCCAGGTAATGCTTGCGCTCGCCCGTCATACCTTCTCCACAATGCGCTGGCCCAACAGCCCCTGCGGGCGCACCACGAGCACGACGATGATGAGCAGGAACATGCTGATTTCACGCAGCTCCGCATGCCACAGGCCCACCAACGCCTCGATCACACCCAGCAGTATTCCGCCCAGCATGCAGCCGCGGGGACTGGTGAGCCCGCCCAGGATGGCCGACGAGAATGCCTTGAGCGCCAGCGTCATCCCCATGAAAACCGAGGCCGTGGTGATGGGTGCGATCAATAGCCCCGCAAGCCCGGCAAGGCTGGAGCTGACGACGAAAGCCAGCACGACGATAGCGCTCACATTGATGCCCATCAGCGTAGCGGCATTGCCGCTTTGCGCCACGGCGCGCACGGCCTTGCCCAGTCGCGTGCGGCGCATCACCCAGTCCAGCGTCAACAGCACGGCCAGACTTGCAACGAGCACCAGCACCTCCTGCGGCAGCACGCCCGCGCCGCCGATCCGGATCACGTCATTGCCCAGAGGTGACGGCATGACCAACGGGGACGGCCCCCAGATCGCCAGCGCAGTGTTCTGGATGATGATGCCAAAGCCAATGGTGCTCATCACCCACGCCATCCCACCTTGTCCGACGAAGGGCCGCACCGCGGCGTAGTACAGCACGACACCCAGCAGTGCCAACACCGCCATGGTCGCCACCAAGCTGAGCAGGTAGCGCGCCAATGACACCTCTGCAGGTAAGAGCGCATCGGTCATCTGCTTGCCCGCCAGAAGCAGCAGCACTGACACTGCGACGAAGGCCCCGGCCACCAGGAATTCGCCCTGCCCGAAGTTCAAGGTCTTGGTCGTGTTGAACGTGATGTTGAAGCCCACGGCCACGAGCGCGTAAATGCTGCCCAGGGCCAGGCCGCTGAAAATTGCCTGGAGTATCGAATCGGCCATGCGCTGCCTTCCACTGACACTGATGCGGTAGTCGTCAAAAAATGAGCTGCCAGCGCTTGCTAGATCAAGGTTTCAGCCTGTTGTTATGCTGAAACCCTTGCAAATCATGCGCGGGCAGCTCTCATTTTTTAGGAGCACATACGCTCACTGCTTCAGGTCGGCAGACGTGATGGACTTGTAGATGTTGTCCTGGAAACGCACCACTCCGCCGTCCTTCCAGCGGGCGAGGTAGAAGTCGCCCACGTGCAGGCCCTCATGCATGGTCTTGCTGAATGGCTTGTTGTAGGTCTTGATCACGCCTTGCACGCCGCTCAGGTTCTCCAGCGCAGCCGCCACCTTTTCGCCATCGGTGCTGTTGGCCTGCTTCATCGCGGCGGCCAGCAGCATCACCGAGTCGTAGGACTGCGCGGCGCAAGGGAAGGTGGTGAGCGTCGGGAAGTTCTTGCGCACGCGCTCGCCCAATGCCTTCGTCTTGTCCGAGCTGTCCTCGGTGGTGGAAGCGGCCATGATCAGATGCTCGGCCAGCTTGGGGCCGGTCATTTTCGGGAACAGAGAGCTCAGGTTGCCCCAGGTGCCCAGCGTGATGGGCATGTAGTTGATCTTCTCCATGCTGCGCACCACCTGCGCGGCACCATCGGCGATGCCGTAGATGATGACCGTGTCAGCCCCCGCGGCCTTGATCTTGTTGAGCTGCGAGGTCATGTCCGTGTCCTTGGGACCGTACTTCTCGACGGCCACGGGCTTGACGCCGTGCAGCGCCAGGATCTCGGTCGCATCCTTGATGCCACCCTGGCCGTAGCCGGTGGAGTCGGCCAGCACGGCGATTTTCTTGTCCTTGGACGCCTTGACCGCATAGGCGGCCAGCAGCGCCACCTGCTCGCGGTCCACCATCGAGACGCGGAACAGGTAATTCTGCGGCTCCTTGGCATAGCGCGTGGTGATCTCGGTGGCCGTGCCGATCGGCACTACCACCGGAATCTTCTTTTGCTGCGGGATGTGCAGCCAGGCGAGGGCGTTGCCCGAGTTGGCAGGACCGACCACAGCCTGTACCTTCTCGCTGTCGATCAGGTCCTGCATGGTCTGGATGGCTTTCGGCGGAGTGCCCTGGTCGTCGCGGATCACGCCCACCACCTTGCGACCCAGGATGCCGCCGGCCTTGTTGATGTCCTCGATGGCCGCCTCGAACCCCCAACGCCCGGCAATACCCAGCTCTGCCACGCCGCTGCCGGACTGGTCGGCCGTGTAGCCAATCTTGATCACATCCTGGGCGTGGGCTGCAAATGCGCACGCCACGGTGAGTGCCGCTGCTGCTGCCTTGGCGATCTGACGAATTCCTGTCATGACTTGTCTCCTGTTGTCGCCATTGCTGGCGGTGCGGATCTGGTGATCCATCTGTACCCACTGTGTGCTCCGCCTTGGGAACGGAGCCTGCATGCGAGCACCTACTGTAAGCCTGCTGCACCTATTGAGATAGGTACAGTTGGCGCTGACAGCTGAAGCGCAATGGCGCCAAAGCCGACTAGGTTTGCAGCAGCATGTCCGCTGCTTTCTCCGCAATCATCATGGTCGGTGCACCGGTATTGCCCGACGGCATGGCCGGCATCACCGAGGCATCGGCCACGCGCAGGCCTTCGAGGCCATGGACCCGCAATTGCGCGTCCACCACGCTCGACTCATCTTGGGCCGGGCCCATGCGGCAGGTCCCCATGAAATGCCAGGCCGTCCCCCCGCGCTGGCGGGCGTACTCCAGCAGATCCTCATCGCTCATCGCGTGTGCCGGCGGCGCCTCGTCACGCTCCACATAGGGCAACAGTGCGGGGGCATGCAAGATGCGGCGCGTGAGACGCAGGCCGTCGATCACCACGCGGCGGTCTTCCTCGCGCTCCATGTAGGAGGGCTGTATCTCGGGAGGTGCGAATGGATCGGTCGAAAGAGCCCGCACATGGCCGTGGCTGGCGGGACGCATCTGGTAAAAGCCCAGTGTCATGCCCGGGAAGCTGTCGAGCCTTCCGGCGATCCCCGAGGCATAGCTGCCCGGCGAAAAGTGGAATTGCAGGTCCGCCGCAGGCAGGCCAGGGCGCGACGCGGCAAAGGCATAGGCTACCGACGGGCTGATGGCCAGCACGCTGGGCCGGCCCAGCGCCCACTTGCCAATTTCCAGGCACAGCCGCCATCCACGCGCGGTGCTGTTGATCGTGGGCGTGCCCTGCACGCGCACCACGGAGCGCACCATGAAGTGGTCCTGCAGCCGCCGCCCCACTCCGTCCAATGCATGCAACGGTTTCACGCCCAAAGAATGCAACCACTCCAGTGGTCCCACGCCAGAGAGCTGTAGCAGTTTAGGGCTGTTGATCGCGCCTGCGCACAGGATCACCTCGCGCCGAGCATGCACAGTGCCCTGTGCGCCTCCCGCCTGCATGCGCACCTGCACGCCAACGGCACGACGACCCGAAAACACGATCGAGGTGGCATGCGCGCCAGTGCGCACTTCCAGGTTGGCGCGCCCTCGAGCAGGCTTCAGGAAGGCCGTAGCAGCGCTTACACGACGGCCTCGGTGGATCCAGCGCTGGTAGTAGCCGGCACCGGCTTGGACACCCAGGTTATAGTCCCCCGCCGGGCCGATACCCAGAGACTCTGCGCTGCGGATGAATCCCTCGCAGAGCGGATGCCGCCAGTCGCAATCGGTGATGGGCAGCAGCCCCTCGTGGCCTCGGTGGGGGGCGTCGTCGCCGCCAATACGCCGCTCAGTACGCTGGAAGTAGGGCAGCACCTCGTCATAGCTCCAGCCAGGATTGCGCAGTGCCGCCCAGCCGTCATAGTCGGAGGCGGTTCCCCGCGTGTAGTTGAAGCCGTTGATCGCACTCGATCCACCCAGCGTACGGCCCAGGCGCGCGGTGACACGGCGACCTGCCGTACCCCAACTGGGAGCGGTTTCAAACGGCCACGTGTACCGCGGGTCATACCCCACCTTGATAAAGCCCGCCGGGATATGGATGAATGGATTGCGGTCTGGCGGGCCGGATTCGAGCAGGCAGACGCTGTGGCGCCCGTTTTCGCTGAGACGGTTGGCGAGCAGGCAGCCAGCTGCGCCTGCGCCTACGATGACATAGTCAAAGGTGTCGGGCGTGTTCATGCGTTTACGCTCCACAACGCGGGGAGGGATGGAACACGGCTCATGCCACCACCTCGCCAAACTCCGCTCGCAGCGCCGCACCATGCTGGTTAACGGCAGGTACGGGGGCAAAGGCACCCCGATCCCATTCCATGGCATAGGGAGGTGCAGGCATGCGCACGGTAGCCCCGTGCACCGGCATAGGCCACGTGTGCAGCTGAGAATGGCGCGCCAGGTCGGACACCGAGTTCACCGAGGCAAACGCAGTGTTTGCAGCCATCAGCAGGTCGATGGCCTGCCCATGCGCCAAGCGGCTGAAGCGCTCCTGCACGCGCGCGTCAAGCTCCGCACGGTTCTTCAGCCGATCCGGCAGGGTGCAAAAGCGCGGATCGTCCGCCATGCTCGCCGCATCCATGAACACCGCGCAAAAAAGGTGCCATTCACGCTCGTTCTGGATCGAGATCACGATATCCCGACCATCCGCACAACTGAATGCGCCATACGGTGCAATGGTGGGATGGCGCAGCCCGACCCTCTGAGGAGGCTCACCGCCACACACTGTCTGCAGCAGGGGCACAGACATGAGTTCGGCTGCCGTGGAGAAGAGCGACACTTTCACCCCCGACCCATGGCCCGTGCGCGCACGCTGCAGCAGCGCCTGTTGGATGCCGATGAGCGCGTTCATGCCGGCGTTGATATCGCACAGTGAGATACCGATGCGTCCCCACTCTCCAGGCGCTCCATTGACGGAAACCAGTCCGCTTTCGGCCTGCACCAGCAGGTCGTAGGCCTTCATGTCGCGAAGCGGTCCCTCCTCTCCATAGCCTGAAAGATCGCATGTAATCAGGCGCGGATGGCGTTGGCGCAGCAACTCGCTGTCGAAGCCCAGACGAGACGCGGCGCCAGGTGCCAGGTTCTGGATGAACACATCGGCGCGCGCCACCATGGCATGCAGCAGTGCGGCATCCGCCCCCTCGCGCAAATCCAGCGTGATCGACTCCTTGCCGCGGTTAATCCAGACGAAGTAGCTCGATTCGCCGTGCACATAGTGGTCGTACCGGCGTGCGAAGTCACCCTCGGGTCGCTCGACCTTGACCACACGAGCCCCGGCATCAGCGAGGCGGCTGGTGCAGTACGGTACGGCAACGGCTTGCTCCAACGCGACCACCAACAGTCCACTCAGGGGGCCGGGCTGCGCAGACGCTGCGTGCGTGTTGAGAGGATTGCCGTATTCAGCCATGGAAATGCACCACGGTCTTGGTCACACTCATTTCTTCCAGTGCTGCCATGCCCTTTTCGCGCCCATGACCGCTGCGCTTCACCCCCCCAAAGGGCAGTTCCACACCGCCGCCCGCGCCATAGCAATTGATGAAGAACTGTCCCGATTGGATGCGACGCGCCAGGCGTGCCTGGCGGTCCCCATCGCGGGTCCACACCGCCGCCACCAAGCCAAAATCGGTGTCGTTGGCCAAGCGGATTGCATCGACCTCATCCTCGAACGGCATAGCGCACAGCACAGGCCCGAACACCTCCTCGCGGGCCAGCGGATGCCGCGCGTGAACCGGGCCGAAGACAACCGGCGCCACGAACAGTCCCTGAGGAGGCAGATCATCCGGCAGGGGCGTTTCAGCGATGACGGCGATTCCGTCTGCGCGTGCCTGTGCCACGAAGCGCTCCACGCGCTGACGCTGTGAAGCGTTGATGAGGGGCCCCAGATCAGCATTGGCCTCCGGCGTACCCAAGCGCACCGCCGCAAAGCGGCTTGCGAGCCGCTCGGCGAAGGCGGCGAAGACGGAGCGTTCTACCAGCACCCGGCTGCCTGCGGAGCAGGTTTGGCCCGCGTTCTGCACGATGCCGCGCACCACAGCGTCGGCAGCGCGCTCCAGATCGGCGTCGGCAAATACGATCTGGGGGGATTTTCCGCCCAATTCCAGCGTGACCGGGACATGGTGGCGTGCCGCGGCTGCTTGCACCAGTGCTCCGACCTCGCTGGACCCCGTGAAGGTGACGAGGCGCACGTCCGGGTGCGCCGAGAGGGCTGCACCCGCCTCTGCGCCGAGGCCAGTGACCACGTTAATGGCCCCCGGCGGGAATCCTGCCTCCTGCGCAAGCTCGGCCACTGCCAGGCAAGACATGCAGGCATCTTCCGACGGCTTGAGTACCACTGCATTGCCCATGGCCAGCGCGGGAGCGAGCGATCGCCCGAACATCTGGGCAGGATAGTTCCACGGAATGATATGGGCCGTGACTCCGAGCGGCTCCCGTGACACGGTGACGGTGTAGCCGGGCTCAAACGGAATGACCTCGCCATGCACCTTGTCGGCGGCGCCGGCATAGAACTCCAGATAACGGGCCAGCACTTGCATGTCGCCACGTGCCAACCCGATAGGCTTACCGGTGTCGTGGGCCTCCAGCCAGGCCAGGCGCTCCACCTCTTCTAGAACCCGCCGCGAAAGCGCCATCAGCAGGCGTCCACGCTGCGCAGCGCTCAGCCCTCCCCATGCCGGTGAAGCCAGCGCGGCCTGGGCGGCCGTCACCGCAGCGTCCACGTCTGCTGCGGTGCCGCGGCTGATGTGGCCTATGAGACGCCCATCGGCCGGTGCGTGCATGGGCAATACGGCACCGTCTGGGGCGGCGCGCCAGCTGCCGCCTACGAAGATCGTTTTCACACTGGCGAGAGGCTGATCGATATTCATGCCGATGGAAGACACGTTGCCGAGAGGGGAAGAAGACATGGGCACTCCTGCGCTGTGGCGCATGCGGAACCGCCCGTCAATTTCGCAGGCAGTGGGAACGGGGAGGACGAGGGGGTGCGCGGCGTTTGATATCGCCGCCGCTGCGAGCTAGTGCAGCCTGGGAATCGTGCGAAGGGTCATGCGATGTCTCCTGATGATTTCTGTCATGGCGGGTCTGTGCCCTTCATCGCAGTATCGGCAGCCGGTCTCCACAAGAGAATGACCGATTGGCGAAAGCCGTGTTTCATAAATTCGAATGCTCGACCTTTGCCAGGTGGTCTATCAGTGCCTGCAACGCCGGAGATGGCTGTGAATCGGCGGCGCAAATCGACATCTGGCGGACGGCCCAGCTGTCGGACAGCGGTACGACCTCCAGCCCCATCGCTACCTCAAAGGCCTGGGCAGCACGCAGCGGCAACAGACCCACGCCACTGCCTACTTGCACCAACCTGCACACCGCCTCGAAACTCTTGACTTTTGCACCTAGGGTGAAAGTCTGGCCAGCCTGGGCGGCTTTTTCGGCCAGTAGACGCATCATGCTGGATCGGTCTTCCAAGGCCACGAGGTTCTGCCCCATCAGGTCGACCAATGCAAGGCAATCTCCCTTGGGGGCCTTGCCTCGACGAAACACCGCAGCAATCCGATCACGGCGGTAGGGCCAAGTGGGCAAGCCCTTGGTCCACGGGCCTTCAAGGACGATGGCGAGGTCAGCCCGCGCAGCGCGCACGGTCTGGGCGCACGCTTCGCTCCATTGCTCGTCCAGAACCAGTCGGATATCCGGGTGCAGCTCCTGGAAGTCAGCCAAATCCTGCGGTAGAAACTGGGCCATCGCTGATGTATTGGCGCATACGCGCAGTACCGCCGCCTGTCCAGTAGCGTAGTTGGACAGTTCGATTTGAGAGCGGTACACGGCATCCAAGATGCCACGCACGTGCTCCAGAAGGCATGCCCCCGCTGGGGTCAATGTCAACCCGCGCGGGTGGCGATCGAAGAGCTGCACTCGAAATTGGTGCTCTAGCAGCGCCAGTCTGCGACTGGCAGCAGGCGCCGCGATATGCAGGGTCTCCGCAGCCTTGGTGAGGCTACCGGTTTCTGCGGCGCGACTGAAGAGCAGCAAAGAGTCGAGATCAGGAAGCATGGTGGCGATAAATGGACCCAGAGCTTACCGCGGCGTCCTCATCTCACCCGTTGGGTCATGCGAATGCATACCTCCAGATGCTATGAGGGTCGCAGATCCGGCGAAGGAGTTGGATCCACGCCCTGCTCCACCGCACAACGACGTTGCCGCTGCAAGGCACGCAGGAAGGCGGGACGCGCCTGCAGCCTCTGCCAGTACGCGGCGACCGCTGGCGAGAATTGTTCGTCCAGCCCCAGGTGCTGAGCCAGCTGTAGCGCATAAGCCACCGCGACGTCGGCGGCGGTAAACCGGCCAGCGCAAAGGAACTCGTCGCATTGCACAGCAGCATCAACGGCGCGCAGTCTCGCGAGGAACCAGCGTGCATAGTCAGCGGCAACCTGAGGCTGACGGCGCTCGAGAGGTTCGAAATAGGTATAGCGCAGCACCAATGTCTGCGGAAAGGTGAGCGTGGCGTCGCTCATATGCAGCCAGTTGCCTTCTCTCCCTGTCATCAGCAGCTACCCGATTGACACCTCGTCATTCATAAGTTTATAAATTACAAAATACAAATTAGGAATCATATGGATCGATTCGTGGACAGTGTGGTCGTTGTTACCGGGGCTGGGCGCGGTATAGGGTTCGCCATAGCGGCCCGCTTCTTGGCGGAGGGCGGGAAAGTGGTCTTAGCCGACACACACGGCGATGTGCTGAGGGACGCCGCTGTGACGCTTGGTGTGCCTGACCGTGTGTTGACGCTTGTCTGCGATGTGTCTGCTCCAGCAGATGCAGCCCGACTAGCGGAAGAAACCGACCGGCACTTCGGACCGATTGGCATTCTGGTCAACAACGCTGGAATTTCGCCCAAGCACAACGGAGTGAAGGCACTTATTTCTGACATGGACGAGGTGGAGTGGCGCCGTGTACTCGACATCAACCTCACCGGAGCTTTCCTATGCTCGAAAGCATGTCTGCCTCATATGAAGTCGCTGCGGTTCGGCCGCATTGTCAACATTGCGTCGCAAGCCGGTCGAACCAGGACTGACATCGCTGGAGCACATTACGCCGCCTCAAAGGCTGGGATGATGGGCTTAACGCGCGTACTCGCCACCGAGGGTGGAAAGTACGGTCTAACAGCCAATGCCATCGCACCGGGGCGCATCGAAACCCCGATGGCGGCTGAAGCGGGTACTGCCGTGAACGCGGCATATCTGGAGCGCATCCCGGTCGGCCGCCTTGGCACGCCCGACGATATCGGCGCCGCTGCAGCCTTCCTGGCAAGCCGTGAAGCAGGGTTCATCAACGGCATCACTCTAGATGTCAACGGAGGCGCTTTCATGATTTGACGGCCTTGCCTTGCCCCTGCCTCGTATCGGAGGCACCCACGCCTCAACAAAAAAAGGAGACAACTATGAAGACGATTTTGCACATGCTAGCCACCACCGCGCTCAGCGCCGCAGTGCTTTTGCCACTCAGTTCGACGGCGGCAGACTATCCGGAAAAGGAAATTAAACTGAGTGTCGGCTATGGAGCGGGCGGGGTGGGGGACATTTCAGCCCGACTGTTGGCGAGGGCGATGGAAAAAGAACTGAAGCAGCCCATCGTGGTGATCAACAAGGCCGGAGCCCAAGCCACGATGAACCCGACGCAATTGGCTCGCTTGGAGCCCGATGGATACAACGTCGGCGTGCTCACATTCGCACCGATGGCGATCGTCCCGCACATGCTTCCCGTGAACTACACCGCAAAGGACTTCATCTTCACCGGAGCTTTTGGTCGCTTCCAATATGGCTTGGCGGTGCGGGCCGACTCTCCATACAAGACAGTCAAGGATTTGGTCGAAGCCGCAAAGCTCAAACCACTTTTCTTCGGCGCCCCGGGGGCTCCCAACAACATCGCCATGTTCGAGCTCGGCCGCAAGACGGGCGCGCGTTTCGATCAGGTTCTCTACAAGTCCGGCAGCGAAACCGTGCTCTCGCTTGTCATGGGGCAGGTCGACGCAATCATTCAGACGCCGTCAGAGATCGTGCCACATGTCCAGTCGGGAAAACTGCGCCTGCTTGCATCGGTGAGTCCGGCGCGATGGACCGACAGACCCGACATGCCCACCGTCAAAGAGAGTGGCTACGACGTCGAGATCGAATCGTGGATGGGACTGGCCGTGCCCAAGGGAACGCCTCAGCCGATCGTCGATCGCCTGCAGGCCGCCATGCTTGCGGCGATGAAGGACAAGGAAGTGCTGGTTGGTTTCGGTCGCATGGGCATCGATGCCACGACGATGACCGGTCCTGACTACGCTCGAATGATCGACGAGGGCTACATCAGCATGGGCAGGGCGCTCAAAGAGGCCGGCTTGGCCACCGGCAAAGGCCAATGAGCGCGCAGCAGCAGGTCACTCCCTGCGCGCTGGCCGGGGTGCGGGTACTGGATCTAAGCCGCGTACTGGCCGGTCCCTCGGTCACGCAGATGCTGGCCGACTTAGGCGCCGATGTGATCAAGGTCGAGCGTCCGGGCGTTGGTGACGAGGCCCGCACGCAGGGTGTTAGACCGAAGCCACGCGCCGGCAGCAACATGGAAGACACTTCCGGCTTCAGCGCGGTCAACCGTGGAAAGCGCTCCATCGAATTGGATCTCGCCTCGCCCGGCGGGCAGGCTATCGCGCGCCGCCTCGCGGCCGAATCGGACATCCTGGTGGAAAACTTCAAGACAGGGGACCTGCAGCGCTACGGACTAGACTATGCATCCCTGTCCGCGCTCTACCCTCGCCTCGTGTACTGCTCGATCACCGGCTTCGGCCAGACCGGACCGTATCGCATGCTGCCCGGCTACGACCTGATCTTTCAGGCGATGAGCGGACTGATGAGCGCGACCGGCGGCCCGCAAGACCAACCTGGGGGCGGGCCCCAGCGCGTGGGCTATCCCATCTCCGACGCGACAGCCGGCCTCTATGCGACGATCGGTATCCTTGCAGCGCTTAGGCACCGTGACACGCCTGGAGGGCGCGGTCAACACATCGACCTGGCACTGCTCGATGCGCAGATCGCCGCAATGACGCTGGTCCCCACGAACTACCTCATCGCAGACCAATTGCCGCGCCGACTGGGGATCGCTTCGCAGATGAGCTGCCCCTACCAGGCCTTCGATTGCGCTGACGGCCAGATCGTCATTGCCGTCAACAACAGCAAGCAGTTTGTGCAGCTTTGCTCGGTGCTGGGCCTCGACGCGCTTGCGTGCGACGAGCTCTACTCCAGCAACGCGTTGCGCGTCGCGCACCGAGAGACGCTGGTACCGGTGCTTACCAATGCCCTGGCCGTATGGTCGGTCGCCAACTGCCGCGCCCGCCTGACCGAGGCGGGGGTGCCGTGCGGCCCGCTCAACGACCTGCAGCAGGTCTTCGATGACGAACAGGTGCGCCACCGCGAACTGCGCCAGGAGGTGCACCACCCGGTAAAGGGCATGACGCCAATCGTCGCCAACCCGCTGAAATTTTCCGAGACACCGGTCACCTACCGACGCGCGCCGCCGCAGCTCGGCGAACACACGGCAGATGTCCTGCGCGAAGTGCTGGGCATCGACGAGGCCGAGCTTGCCGCGCTGCGCGCATCCCGTGCCATCGGCGTGGCCGATCTGGCACGCCACGCATCGGTGGCCTCCGCATGAAGGCTATTCTTTGCCGTCAATACGGCTCGCCCGAGAGCCTGACGCTGGAGGACGTGCCAGGCCTTGTGCCCGGGCCGAAGCAGGTCGTGATCGCCGTGCATGCTGCGGCCGTGAATTTTCCAGACACCCTCATCATCGAGGGCAAGTACCAATTCAAGCCGGAGATGCCCTTCTCGCCCGGCGGGGAAGTCTCCGGCGTGATCGTCCGGATCGGCCACGAAGTGAGCGGGCTGCAACTTGGCCAGCGTGTGCTCGCGCCGCTGGGCTGGGGCGGCTACGCCGAGGAGGCGGTGGCGGAGGCCTGGCGCGTGCTGCCGATCCCACCCACCATGGACTTCGCAACGGCTTCGGCCTTCGCCCTGACCTACGGCACCTCCCACCACGCGCTGCAGGACCGTGCGCAAATCCAGGCAGGTGAGACCTTGCTGGTGCTGGGTGCGGCCGGCGGCGTCGGGCTGGCGGCGATCGAGATCGGCAAGGCGATGGGCGCGCGGGTGATCGCCGCGGCGTCGTCCGACGACAAGCTGGCTGTCTGTGCGGCGCATGGCGCCGATGCACTCATCCACTACGAGCGCGAGGACCTGCGGGAACGGATCAGGCAGATCACGAACGGATGCGGTGTCGACGTCGTGTACGACCCGGTCGGCGGTGCCTACAGCGAACCGGCCCTGCGCAGCATCGCCTGGAACGGACGCTTTCTCGTGGTGGGCTTCGCGGCGGGCAACATCCCCTCGATTCCGTTGAACCTGCCGCTTCTCAAGGGATGCGCCATCGTCGGCGTGTTCTGGGGCGCCTTTGCGCGTAACGAACCCGCGCGCAACGCACAGAACATGCAGCAGCTTTTTAGCTGGTTTGAGCAAGGCAAGGTGAAGCCCCACATATGCGCGCGCTATCCGCTGGAACAGGCCGCCGATGCCATGACTGCCGTGGCGAACCGCAGTGCCAAGGGCAAGGTGGTCATCACGGTTGCGCAAACGTCGACATGACCGCGAAGCACACGCTGCTCGTGGCCGGCGCCAGCGGCGTGGTCGGCGCTGCGGCGCTCGCGCATTTTGCGGCGCTGCCCAACTGGGAGGTGATCGCCCTGGCGCGTCGTGCGATGCCACTGCCGCCCGGCGTCACCCAACTGCAGGTCGATTTGACCGATCTTCAGAGCTGTCGCAACGCCAGCGCCGCCCTGGACCGCGTCACGCATTTGTTTTACACCGCATTGTTCGAGTTGCCTGAACTGGTGAGCGGCTGGCGCGATCCGCAGCAGATGTCGACCAATCTTGCGATGCTGCGCAACCTGCTCGACACGCTGCACTCTTCAGCACCCAGAATGCGGCACCTCACGCTGATGCAGGGTGCCAAGGCCTATGGCGGTCACGTTGAGCCAGCGCCGGTTCCTTGCCGCGAGAGCCAGCCGCGGCATCCGCATGAGAACTTCTACTGGCTGCAGGAAGACCTAGTGCGCGAACGCCAGGCCGAGGCAGCCTGGACATTCAGCGTGCTGCGACCACAGGTCGTGTTCGGACATGCGGTGGTCAGCCTAATGAACGTCATCGCCGCGATCCAGCGTGAATGCGCGCAGCCTCTGGGCTATCCCGGCGGCGGCCGCTTCATCGTCGCAGGCAGCGACAGTCGGCTAATCGCACGTGCGGCCGAATTCTGCGCAACGCATGAAATTGCCGCCAACGAAACCTACAACATCGTAAATAGAGACATGCTGGTCTGGCAGGATCTGTGGCCAACGCTGGCCGAACATTTTGGCATGTCGGCCGGGCCGCCGACGCCCATGTCGCTGGCGGCGGAAATGCCCTCGCACGCGGCGCTGTAGCAACACATCATCCAGCGCGAGCGATTGCTGCCAATCACCCTGGACGCGCTCGTCGGTAGCTCCTGACAGTTTGCCCACCGCACCCTGGCCAGCGGCGTCACGCAACCGCCCGACTCTGTCCTCAGCGGTCTCAAGCTGCGCAAGCACGGCTTACGCGACTGCATCGACACAGCGGTGTCGCTGCGTCACTGGCTTGCCTCCATGCAAGCCCAACGCCTGCTGCCGACCTAAGCGCCCGGACTTCACGCTGCACGGCCTCCGGCCTGCGCCAGCAGGGCCTTCACGACCGGTGCCCCCCCCTTAACGATGTCGCGTGCGATCGAGGCGGCGGCGGCGTCGGGATCGCGGGCGCGCAACGCGGCAAAAAGTTTCTCGTGCTCGTGCGACTCGGGCTCCTTCTTGTCCGTTTCCTTGTAGATCAGGTTCAGGTACGGGCCCGTGCGTACCCACAGCGATTCGATGATCGCCAGCAGTTCGTTCCGCCGGCTCAGTGCGTAGATCCCCAGGTGGACCTCGCGATTCAGGCGTAGCGTGTTACGGTAGTCGCCTGCGCGCTTCGCCACCATCATCTCGCGGTGCAGTTTCTCGATCGCCTTAACGTCCGACTCGGCGACGTGCTCCACCGCGCCGCGGCAGGCCAGGCCTTCGAGTGCCACCCGTATGTCGCGCAGTTCGATATACATCTCGGCCGTGAGGATTGGCACCGTCACCGACTTGTTGCGGTTCATCGCCAAGGCGCGTTCCGCGACCAGCTGGAGCATGGCCTCGCGGACCGGCGTCTGGCTGACGCCCAGCCGGTCGATAAGCGTGCGAGCGCTTAGCTTTTGGCCGGGCAGAAGTTCGCCGTTCGCCAGCGCGCTACGCATGAACTCGTAGACCTTGGTGGACAGGCTCGAGTGGGCGATGGGCACAGTGGCCTTGAGGAGTGTGTCGCTACCGGACTTGATCATCTTCGTGTATCGGATTGGGATGCCACAGATTGAAGCACAGGGAGAAGCCGGGACAAACGGTAATCTATATTTAGGTTGACATATTCTATAGTTTATAGAATTATTGCATCCGTAGCGAAACCTATGGCGCAGGAAGGCGTCGCAGGTCGTAACGATCCCCCGCAGACAGTGCCTACCAATCAGGCCCTGCGATCTTCAAAGAGACACAGGAGACATGCCATGCCCCCCCTCGCACTTGACCCGACCACCCGCCGGGCAACCCAGTCACGCGGCTTGGACCCGACCGAGACCGTCGCACACCGTATCGCGGCAGGTCTTCAACGCCACGGCGTGAACTTTTTGTTCGGACAGAGCCTGCCGTCGATGGTGCATCTGGCCGGTAAGCAGTACGGCATCCGCCAGATCGCATATCGCCAGGAGAACACCGGCGGCTACATGGCCGACGCCTATGCACGTTTGAGCGGCCAGGTGGGCATCGTTACAGCGCAGAACGGGCCGGCCGCCGCACTGCTGGTGGCACCGCTGCTCGAAGCGTTGAAGGTATCGATCCCGTTGATTGCACTGGTGCAGGACGTCAACCGGGACCAGACCGATCGCAATGCGTTCCAGGAGATCGATCATGAGTCGATGTTCCGGCCGTGCACGAAGTGGGTTCGTCGGATCACGGAGGCCAGCCGGATTGACGACTACCTCGACATGGCTTTCACCGCCGCGACGAGCGGCCGTCCAGGCCCGGTGGTGCTGCTGCTGCCCGCTGACCTGCTGCTGGAGCCGGCGCCACCGATGACATCGCGCCAGGCGTCGCTGGGTCGCTATCCACTGGATCGCATGCTGCCGGATCAGGTCAGCCTCGACGCAGCCGCCGCCTTGCTCGCCGAAGCGGAACGCCCAATCGTTATCGCGGGTGGCGGTGTGCATCTGTCCGGCGCAGCTGCCGAACTGGAGCGACTGCAGGAGGTCGGCTGCGTGCCGGTGGCCACCACTGTCATGGGCAAGGGCGGGGTCGACGAGGGGCACGCGCTGTCGATCGGTGTGGCCAGCTATTTCACCGGGCCGAACGGCGGCGCTCGCTACCTCAAGCCGCTGATCACCGACGCCGACGTTGTGCTGCTGGTGGGCAACCGCACCAACCAGAACGGGACCAACTCCTGGAAGCTGTATCCAAAAAACGCGCGCTTCATCCACATCGATGTCGAACCCCTGGAAGTCGGACGCAACTACGAGGCAATGCGCTTAATCGGCGACGCACGCCTCACGCTCGCTGCACTAACCGACCGGCTCGAGCGCGGCGACCTCCTCTCCAAGCGCCGCGCCCGTCGCGCCGAAGTGGAAGCCGCAATCCGCAAGGGCCACGATCGGCACCGCGACGAAGCCGCCGCGCTGATCGAGAGCAATGCCTCGCCACTGCGCCCCGAACGGATCATGAACGAGATCGACCAGCGACTGACGCCCGAAAGTATCGTGGTGGCCGACGCGAGCTACTCGTCGATCTGGGTCGCGAACTATCTACATTCGCGTCGCGCCGGCATGCGTTTCATCACGCCGCGCGGCTTGGCCGGCCTTGGCTGGGGCTTTCCGATGGCGCTGGGTGCGCGGGTCGCTAAGCCCGACGCGCCGATCTTTTGCGTGGTTGGTGACGGAGGCTTCGCGCATGCGTGGGCCGAGTTGGAGACGGCCGTGCGGATGAAGCTACGGGTAGTGCTGGTGGTGCTGAACAACGGCATCCTCGGCTACCAGAAGCACGCCGAGAACGTCAAGTTCGGAGCCCACACCGATGCCTGCGATTTCGTGCCCGTCGATCACGCGGCGATCGCCCGGGCGGTCGGAGCACGGGGCGTGCGCGTAGAGAACGCCGCCGACTTAGGAGCCGCCCTGGATGACGCGCTGAAGGCCGAAACCATGACCCTGATCGATGTCGTGACTGATGAGAACGCATTCCCGCCGGTAAGCTGGTACGAGGTCACCTGATGCTAGCCCTTCGCAAAACTGCGCCCGCCCCTGGCCTGTCACTCGACGAGGTGGCCGAACCCGGTCGCCCCGGTGTTGGCGACGTGTTGATTGAGGTGGCAGCCACTGGCATCTGCGGCTCGGACGTGCATGTCTACGACTGGAGCAGCAGCTACGAGTTCATGCGCAACCGCTTGCCGGTGACTTTGGGACATGAGTTTTCCGGTCGCATCGCGGCAGTTGGGCCCGAGGTTTCCAGCTTGGCGGAGGGCGACTTGGTATCCGCGATCCCCACCATCGGCTGCATGAAGTGCACCACCTGCGTGGCGGGATTCCCTCAGCGCTGCAACTTCCGCCGCACCATCGGGTTGACCAGTGACGGTGCGTTCGCGCGTTTCGTGCGCGTCTCGGCGCTGGCTTGCGTGGCCCTGCGCGAAGGCACTGATCCGGTGCTCGCAGCGCTAATGGAGCCACTCTGTGTAGGCGACAACGCGGCCGAGGTGGGCGCAGTGACCTCCGGCGACACCGTGCTGGTTCTGGGGCCAGGCACAATCGGCCAAGCGATCGCGCGCGCCGCCGCCTGGCGCGGTGCGACGACGGTAGTGGTGGTGGGACTCAACGATCGAGCGCGTCTGAAGACATCGATGCAGATCGGCGCGACACACATCATCGATCTCGCGGACACGACAGACCTGAGCGCCAGCTTCCTTGCCGCTACCGATGGCAGATTGGCCGATGTCGTTTTCGAGGCCACAGGCCATCCCGGGAGCATCAACCAGGGCCTGGCGGTGCTACGCAAGGACGGGATACTAGTCACCGCTGGCATCCATGCCCAGCATGCCGCCATCGACCTGACCGCGCTGGTGCGCAACCGCCAGCAGATTCGTGGCGCGCACGCGTCCAAGCGCGCCGGGTGGGAGGTCATGGCTCGTCGCCTCTATGACACGCCCGAGGCGGTGCGCCCCTTCGTCTCGATGGTGCTCGGGCTCGACCAGGCCCTCGATGGTTTCGCGCATTCTCGGGCGCGCGACGTGTCGAAAGTGGTGCTGCAACCGGGTCGGAGCATAGACGCATGAGCACTGCGCTGCCAGGATTCGACGCGCCGGATGCCGTGGTCCGCTTCGAAGTGCGCGACGACCACACCGCCCTCGTCACGCTGAACCGGCCCGATGCCCGCAACGCAGTCAATGGGGCGGTCGCGACGGCGCTCGAAACCATTGTCGATGCCACCGAGGCCGATTCGCACATTCGTGCCATTGTGCTGGCCAGCTCGCATCCTGACGTCTTTTCTGCAGGCGCCGACCTCAAAGAGATAGCCGCCGGCCAACGAGCAAGTCTGCGCACCGAGCGTGGCGGATTTGCCGGCTTGGTATTCGCAAAGCGGGACAAGCCCTGGATTGTCGCGGTCGATGGCAAGGCGCTCGCTGGTGGCTGCGAGCTAGTCCTGGCATGCGACATGGTGGTTGCGTCACCGCGCGCGTCCTTCGGACTGCCCGAAGTCTTGCGCGGCCTGATCGCCGCCGCAGGGGGCTTGTACCGACTGCCACGGGCGTTGCCGCCCAACATTGCTCTGGAAATGATCGCTACGGCGCTGCCGATTGACGCTGAACGTGCGCACCACTTCGGTTTCGTCAACCGGCTTGTCCCACCCGAGAGAGTGCTGGAGGAAGCACTGCTACTGGCCTCGCAAATCGCAGGCAATGCGCCGATAGCCGTGCGCGAGAGCCTTCGCGTGGCACGCACAGCGCTAGACCTGGACGAGCGCGAGCTTCGCCAGTGCAGCGTCGTCGGCATGCAACTGGCGGCAGCCAGCGATGACTACTTCGAAGGGCCGCGCGCCTTCATCGAGAAGCGCCCGCCGCGCTGGACAGGGCGTTGAACGCCAGGGCTCCCGATGCCGCGTTCAGGTTCTGCTGGGGCGGCGCTGAAAAAATCCCTGCTGCTCGTACATCCCGGGGTAAATCGCCGGGTCATGAAGTAGCAGACACTGGCCATGGCGGCCGACGCACAGTCGGGCTTTGAACTGCACCGCAAGCCTACGCGGCGAGACGAATTCTTGAAGACCATGGATGCGCTGGTGCCGTGCGCGGCACTGTGCGATGAAATCGCACCGTACTACCCCAAGCTTGGCAATCGAAGCCCGCCCATCGGGCTCGAGCGCATGCTGCGCACCCACTTCATCCAGCACTGGTTCAACCTCGCCAACCTGGCATATGAAGAAGCTTTGTACGACAGTGCCAGCCTGCGCCGTTTCGTCGGCATAGACCTGGGTTTCGAGCCTGTGCCCGACGCCACTAATACGCTCAGATTCCGCCGCTTGCTCAACGACTACAAGTTGGTCGAAGCCATGTTTGAACGCGTATGTTGATTCATCAGCACTGGGTGCTCTGATTGATCAGTTCGAGCGCACCAAGGCCAGCATCCGGGCCAAGGTGGAGCATCCATTCCGAGTGCTCAAGCAACAATTCGGGTACGTGAAGGTTC
>LNAP01004614.1_pt1 | contig 27774 bp, 31 predicted proteins | sample 602601 | NCBI WGS metagenome assembly LNAP01 (sample SAMN02440304, study PRJNA202911) | soil metagenome | biome: Subtropical and temperate rainforests or woodlands; isolation source: soil samples (1 kg each in a 20% v/v slurry with milli Q water) were... ... | reverse complement strand
CTCTGGACGGGCGTCCGACGTACGGTTGAGGGCGGGCGAGCCTCCTGCGCGACGACGACACGGTTCCCGCATCGCCGGCCCACCCCGGAACCGCCCGCTGAAAAGGGCACCCGGATGCGCGTGCATATAGCGCTAAAGGGCGCGCGGAGCAAGGGAGGGGGTGGTCAAGAAGGACTAGTAGCGCCTTGCGAATGAGCTTAGATGGCGCCGCCTCGGCAGCGTCGCTTGGGGCAGCGACTGAGCCAAGTCTACCCGAAAAGCTCGCTGTGCGAACCTAGTCGAACGAGACTCAAAACCCCTTCTTGCTTCTGGTATATCAGAACCAGATCGGGCTTGATGTGACAGTCTCGGAAACCCTTCCAGTCGGCGCCGAGGCTATGATCCGCAAGGTTAGGCGGTAGGATTTCGTCGTTGGCTAGTTTGTTGATGATGGGTTCCAGTAGGTCATCGAGTTTGGCGTCCGTCCGCTTCTCACGCTTATAATCACGCCTAAAGCGGGTTGTGGGTTCGATTTCGCGCATCACTCAGCTCCCGCTTTGGGAGAAGCGTTTTCCTCAGCCGCGTCCACTGGATGCGGAGCAGTGGGTGGGGCGCCATCAGGGGGGAAGGGCACCCACTCGCTCAGCATATCGTTTGCACCCACATCGAGAGCTGTCTCGATCAAAGCAGCGTAGCTGGCCTGGGTCAGTCCCGGTGTGTTGATCGAGTGGTGCCAGCGTAGAATATAATGCGGGTTCCAAATGATGGCGTTTCCCATCGACCCAGATTTACCCGACTTGATATCGATAAACTTCAGCTCCTGAAGTTTTTTCATACGTGTTGCCCACGTGTGCTCGCCACGCTGGCCACCAAAGCCGGAGGCATTAGCCATATCTCCGTGTTTGTTCAGAACAACAAAAGAATTGTCCCATGTATGGCACCACAAGGTCAGATAGGTGGAGGATACCGGCGCACCCTTTGTCATTTCGTCCATAATCTTCAGGATCATGGGCATCGTTTTCGGGATTGTCGTGAACCCCTTGTGAGCCTTGCGTTGCCAAAGCCAGCTTTCTTGATGTGGCCAGTGCAGCTCGCGCAGAGCGAGCTGCTTTTTGGTAATCGCACTTGCTTCTCTTATCGTCGCCATTGCCGTCAGCTCCAGAATCGTGGCCAACCAGAACCCTATCTGTCGGCAAAATCGTTATCGAACAATTATTCTTTTATATCAATGACTTAGTTACATATTAGAAGAGACTAAGTTTCCTTCTCTCTGCAACTCCGCTGCCTTAGAGTTAGACTAATATTTCATCTCAGATTCATTCTTGCAATAGATATTTCCAACGAGTGGAAAATTGTACTGTTATATCAATCATTTATGAAAATCAGGCCAGTACTCATGGATGCTACATATCCTGCTGCGTGCTGCATGTGCTGCACGTGCTGCCGGGAGATCCAAGAGGGGATGGAGCCCATTGACCTAATGAGCGCAAAGGCTCATTTAAGGACTGTAGCTACAATGTGGCTCAGAGATTTAAGAAGGGGATCGACGTGGCCGCTACTGAAGTTGTGCGTGCGCGGATTGACAGCAAACTGAAAAAGGAAGCTGGAGCAGTCCTTGCCGACATGGGCTTGTCAGTGTCCGACGCAATTCGTTTGATGCTGGTCCGTGTGGCGTCAGAAAAGGCGTTGCCGTTTGATGTCCGGGTGCCGAATGCTGAAACTCAGGCTGCTATGCGTGAGGCACGCGAGGGCAAGGCGCAGCGGTTCAGTAGTATCACTGCGTTGATGGACGCGCTTAACGAGGACGGCGATTGATACCACCTGCGTTCCTACATTGGGTACGAAGCAAGTGACGATGGTATCGGTCACTACCCACCCATCCCCCGCACCAGATAAATATCCATCACCCACCCCTTCCGCGCCCGCGCCTCGGCTCGTGCGGAAAGGATCCCCGGCCCCACTTCATCGAGCCGCCCCGCCACCAGCATCTCGTCCGGCGTGCCGAGATAGGCGCCCCAATGGATGTGCAGCGGTCGCTCCAACTCTCCCGCCGCCAGCAGCGCCGCCAGCCCGGTGCCGTCGTCCAGCATCACCACGACGGTCTCATTTCCCTTAGGGTAATCCTGCGCCAGCCGGCGGCCGGTGGTGATGATGACCGGGTCGCCAATCGTGTTGAGCACGATCTTATGGGCCGCGCAGAGCGCCTGCACGGCGCTGATGCCGGGAATGACCTCGGTGGCGAACGTCACGCCCCCTGCCGCCTGCGCGGCTCCCAGCACCCGTAGCGTCGAATCGTATAGCGCCGGGTCGCCCCAGACCAGGATCGCCCCGACGCCGTCCTCGGGGAGCGCCGAGGCGATCAGAGCGGCGAACAGCTCGGCGCGGGCGCGGTGCCAGGCCTCGACCCCGGCGCGGTAGCCGCCCAATGCGGCATCCGGCAGCTCGCGCTTCGGGCTTTGCGCCCGCACCAGCCGGTAATCGTCCGTTCGCATGAAGCGTTTGAGGATGGTCTCGCGCAGGGCCACCAGCTCATTGGCATCGGCGCCCTTGTCGAGCAGGAAGAACACCTGCGCCCGGTTCATCGCCTCAATGGCCTGAACGGTGAGGTGCTCGGGATTGCCGGCGCCGATGCCGATGACGAGAATTTTTCGCATCAGGCGGCGTCGCGAGAGGCAAAAACCTTCTTGGCGATCAGCAGCGCGTCGAGCGCGGCGGGAAAGCCGGCATAGAGCGCCATCTGCATGATGGTCTCGACGACTTCCTCCCTGGATGCCCCGACATTCAGCGCCGAGCCGATATGGACCTCCAGCTCGCGCTGGGCATGGCCGAGGCAGACGAGGCCGGCGACGGTGGCCAGCAGACGGGTGCGCAGATCGAGCCCGGGGCGGGAATAAATATCGCCATAGCCGAACTCGAAAATATATCTGGCGAAATCCGGCGCGACGTCTTCGAGCGCCGCCATCACCGCTTCGCCATTCTGCCCGGTGATCTCGCTTAAGCGCGCCCGGCCGCGAGCGAGGCGGGTGTCTTCTGGCTCATCGGTCATCGGATAAGCTCCGCAGCCGGCTCTCGACGATATCCAGCGCGCGCTGCCAGCTCTGCTCCTTGTCGAGATGGGTGTTGTCGAGCACCACCGCATCATCCGCCACCACCAGCGGGGCGGTGGCCCGGCCCGAATCACGCGCGTCGCGGCGGCGAACATCCGTGAGCACGTCTTCCAGCGTCACCGTGTCGCCGCGCTCGGAAAATTCCTTGAAGCGGCGCTGCGCCCGCGCCTCCGGGGTGGCGGTGACGAAAATTTTCACCTCCGCATCGGGGGCGATCACCGTGCCGATGTCGCGCCCGTCGAGAACGGCGCCGCCCGGCTGGTGGGCAAACTCGGTTTGCGCACGGAGCAGCACTTCGCGCACCGCCGTGCAGGCCGCCACGCGCGAGGCCGCCTCGCCCACCGGGCCGGATTTCAGCGCCTCGGGATCGAGCGTTGCCATGTCGAGCTCATACGCCAGCGCGATGAGGGTCGGCACGTCGTCGAACCGCACGCCGCGATCCAGCACCTTGAGTCCCACAGCCCGATAGAGCAGGCCGGTGTCGAGATGCGGCAGGTGGTAATGTTCCGCCAGCCGCTTCGCCAGCGTGCCTTTGCCGGAGGCGGCGGGGCCGTCTATGGCGATGATCATGCGCTCTCGCCCATATCGGCGCCCAGCGAGCGCATCAGCGCCGTGAAGCCGGGGAATGAGGTGGCGACGAACGAAATGTCGTCGACCCGCATGGGTTGCTGTGTCGCCAGCCCCATGACGAGGAAGCTCATGGCGATGCGGTGGTCCATATGGGTAGCAACCAGCCCGCCGCCTGCTACGCTTTTTGCACCTTCGACAATCAGGTCGTCGCCCTCGATGTGGTGGGAGACGCCGGCCTGCTCCAACCCCGCCGCGACGGCCGCCAAGCGGTCGGATTCCTTGACCCGAAGCTCCGACAGGCCCCGCATCCGCGTGGTGCCCTCGGCGAACGAGGCGGCGACCGCGAGAATGGGATATTCGTCGATCATCGACGGCGCCCGCTCGGCCGGCACGTCGATGCCGCGCAGCTTCGAGCCGCGCACGCGCAAATCGGCGATGCTCTCGCCACCCTCGGTGCGCTCGTTAAGTATTTGAATCGACGCGCCCATTTCCAGAAGCGTGGTCATCAACCCGGTGCGCAGAGGGTTGGTCATCACGCCCTCGATGATCACGTCCGACCCCGGCACGATCAGCGCGGCGACCAGCGGGAAGGCGGCGGAGGACGGGTCGGCCGCCACCACGATCGGCGCCGGGCGCAATTCCGGCCGGCCCTTTAGCACCACCTTGCGACCATGTTCGCCATAGGGCTCCACCCGAACGTTGGCGCCGAAATGGGTGAGCATGCGCTCGGTATGGTCGCGGCTGGCCTCGCGCTCGATCAGCGTGGTCTCGCCGGGCGCCCCGAGGCCGGCCAGCAGCACGGCGGATTTGATCTGCGCCGAGGCGACCGGGCTTTCATAGGTGATCGGCACCAGGTCGCGCGGGCCCTTCAGCGTGATCGGCAGGCGCCCGCCCTCGGCGGCCTCGATCACCTGCACGCCCATCAGTTCGAGGGGGGTGAGGATGCGGCGCATCGGGCGGCGGCGCAGGCTGGCATCGCCGTCGAAGGTCGCGGTGATCGGGTTGCCCGCCACCATGCCCATCATCAGCCGCGAGCCGGTGCCGGCATTGCCGAAGTCGAGTGGGTCAGACGGCGCGGAAAGCCCCCCGACGCCCACGCCGCGAACCCTCCACTTACCCGTGCCGAGCCGCTCCACCTGCGCACCGAGCGCGGCACAGGCCTTGGCGGTGTTCAGCACGTCCTCGCCCTCCAGCAGCCCGGAGATCAGCGTCTCGCCGGTGGCGAGCGTGCCGAAGATCAACGCGCGGTGTGACACCGACTTGTCGCCCGGCACCCGGACGGCGCCTTTGAGGGCTCCCGAGCGCTGCCCGAAGGCCGGCACCGGCGAGGCGCCATGGGAGGCGTCACCGCCATGATGGGCGTCAGCGGGGGCGGAAACCGGGCTATTCATCGCAGGGCCTCTCGACGGCGAGGAGAAGGTAAATTGCCACCTTATGGGTGGCATAGAGCGGGCGTTGTCCTAACACGAGGCCGTCATTGTCGTCACCGTCCTGCAATTGCGGTCTTGACACCGCCATGGGGTCAGTTCAATGGGAGCACCCCTTAATCACCACCTTCCGAGGTTACGAACTGTGGTGAAGACCGATCTTGGCACTAAGCGCATCTGTCCTGTCACGGGGCGGAAGTTTTATGACCTGAACAAGGATCCGGTGATCTCGCCTTATACGGGCCAGATCGTGCCGATCACTGTTCCCGTTGCTCGTGGCGGTCGCGCGGAAGCAGCGCGTGCCGTGCCGGTCGAGGCTGACGCCGAGGTCGAAGAAGTTGCGGACGTCGAACTCGTGTCGCTGGAAGATGCCGACGAGGAAGCCACCGGGACCACCAAGGTCGCGGCGACTGACGACGACATCGACATCGAAGACGAGGTCGAAACCGACGATGATGACGACGATACCTTCCTTGAAGAGGAAGAGGACGGCGACGACGACGTCACCGACCTGATCGGCGACAGCATCGAGGATGACGAGGAAACTTGATAAGCACGGGGATGACAGCGCCGGTTTGAAGTCGGCGCTTGCAGTCTTCCCCACCATGTGCTTTACGACCGTTCCGCTCCGGCCAAGGCCGAAGCGGCTAGCCGGGTGAGACACCCAAACGCGACGAACGCCCGCAAGCGAACGTTGCGCACCCGGCGACCCTCGGTGGGGCCATAGCTCAGTTGGGAGAGCGCTTGAATGGCATTCAAGAGGTCGTCGGTTCGATCCCGTCTGGCTCCACCAAATCTCTCCACCAGTGTCGGTATCATTGGGCTTTGCCGCTTCGCCTGAAGCCGCCTTTCCCCAGTATTTACCCCAACAATTGGCGTGGGTCAGAGCGCGTTCCGGCGGACGACCATCTGCTGATGATCGCCGATGGCGCCTGGCCGTGGCGTGCTTCGGAAGCCTGATGCCTGAGGCTCGTGACGCTCACAAAGATTGACACGAAGCCTGCGCTGCCCTTGCTAGCCCGGCGGAAACGGGAGAGCGAGTTGAAGGACATCACGGTTAGGGCGACGAGCAATTCGTGGACCAGCGAAACGTTCCTGGTGAGCGGCAAGGATGGGGCGGGGCGGCGCGTTACGGTCGAAATACCGATCGAGGCCATTCCCGCCATTAATTCCATGGCCCGGCGCCGGATGGCGGCATCGGACCTGAAAAGCCAGTAGGCGACGGCCGAAGGCCCGTGGCTCTACGTCCAGACCCTGCCCGTCGAGAGCATCAATGCGGGCCAGATGCCGACGCCGGATGGCGAAATCGTTGCGCTGACGTTTGATCGCGGGCTGGAGACGGAGATTTCGTTCCGACTGCCTTTCCAGGAGGCGGAGGAACTCGCCAGACTGCTGCTGTCTCTTCGCCCTTCCGATCCCTCGGGGGCGCGGTCCTCCGTGCCGAACTGAGGCGAAGGGCTGGCGCAGGGCCAATTACCGCTGCCCGAGCGCGGACCACAGGCTAAAGAAAGCCCGCCAGACCTCTCGGCGTGGCGGGCTTTCCGAAATTCAGCGCCTGAGGCGGGTGTTGAGCCTACCGCACCAGAATATTGCGGAACTGCCAGGGATCGCTGGTATCAATGTCCTCAGGAAACAGGCCGGGACGACCGTCAAGCGGCGTCCAGTCGGTGTAATAGCCCTGCAACGTTCCAAGATAGGGCTTCTGGATTTCCAGGCAGCGGCTGAAATCCATCTCGTCGGTCTCGACGATACCGGCCTGCGGGTTCTCGATCGCCCAGACCATGCCGGCAAGGATGGCTGACGAGACCTGAAGCCCGGTGGCCGTCTGGTAGGGCGCGAGGTTGCGGGTTTCTTCGATGGTGAGCTGGGAACCATACCAGTACGCGTTCCGGGCATGGCCGAATAGCAGTACGCCGAGTTCGTCGCGTCCGTCGACGATTTCGCCCTCGGTGAGGATGGTCCAGTTTTCCTGGAATTTGCCTTCATTGCCGAACATCTCGTGCCACGACAACACCGCGTCGTTGCAGGGATGGTAAGCATAGTGGCAGGTCGGGCGGTAGGCTACCTGGGCGCCGTTGCGCACGGTGAAGTAGTCGGCGATCGAGATCGACTCGTTATGCGTCACCAGGAAGCCGTGCTGCGGCCCGAGGCTCGGGCACCAGGTCCGCACCTTGGTGGCGGCGCCGGCCTGCATCAGGTAGATCGCCGCGCCGGAACCGAAATTGTGGGTGTGGCCGTTCTCCGGCATCCACGTCTCGTGCGTTCCCCAGCCGAGTTCGGCCGGCTGCAGCCCCTCGGAAACGAAGCCCTCGACCGACCAGGTGTTGACGAACTGGCCGAAGGGCCGGGGATCGCGGGCGCGCTGCGTGTCGCGCTCGGCGATATGGATGCCCTTGACGCCGACGCGGCTCATGAGCTGCGCCCACTCCTCGCGCCTGGTCGGCACCTTGAAGTCGAGGCCGGTATCTGTGGCAATGTCGACCACGGCCTGCTTCACGAACCAGGACACCATGCCCGGATTGGCACCACAGCAGGAAACTGCGGTCGGCCCGCCGGGATTGGCGCGCTTGGCGGCGAGCAGCGTCTCGCGCAGCGCGTAGTTGGAGCGGCTTGCCGGGCTGGCATCCGTGTCGAAATAGAAGCCGAGCCAAGGCTCCACCACCGTATCGATATAGAGCGCGCCGCATTCTCGCACGAATGTCATGATGTCGACCGAGCCGGTGTCGACCGAGAGGTTGATCACGAAACCGCGCCCGCCGGTACCGAGCAGGAGACCGAGCACCTCGCGGTAGTTTTCCCGGGTGATCGCGAGCTGGAGGAAGCGGATGTTACGCTCGTCCAGCAGCGCGCGATTGTCGTCCTTAGGATCGATGACGGTCAGCCGTTCCTTGTCGAAATCGAAGTGCCGCTCAAGCAGGGGCAGCGTGGCGCGACCGATCGAGCCGAAGCCGATCATCACAATGGGTCCATCGATCTTTGCGTAAACAGGCCAAACCGACATTCTTGATGAAACTCCTATGGAATTACTGGGAAAAAGCGTGGGCACCATGGGCAGCGCAGCGTGGCGCGTCAACCATGACGGGCGCGTGACTGCGAAAGGATGCGCGCCGGAAGGGCGTTGGCGCGAGCGGGGGTCAGTCGCTGGAGAGAATATGGTTGCGCACCAGCGGATAGACCTGCGCCTGCCAGCGCCGACCGCTGAACACGCCGTAATGGCCGACGCCGGCCTGCATGTGGTGGCGCTTCTGGTGCGGGCGCAGACTGGAGCAGATGTCCTGCGCCGCGACCGTCTGGCCGACCGCGCAGATATCGTCGCGCTCGCCCTCGACGGTGAGCAGCGAGGTGCGGCGGATGGCGCGGAAATCGACCGGATCGCCGCGATAGGTCAGCACGCCGCGCGGCAGATCATGTTCCTGGAACACGCTGCGGATGGTCTCGAGATAGAACTCGGCCGCCAGATCGAGCACCGCGAAATACTCGTCATAGAACGCCTTGGTGGTGTCGGCCTTCTCGGCCTCGCCCTTGGAGAGGCAGCCGAACAGCTCGACATGGGCCTTGATGTGCCGGTCCACGTTCATGCCGAGAAAGGCCGAGACCTGGATGAAGCCCGGATAGACTTTCCGCCCGGCGCCGGCAAATCCCGCCGGTACGGTGGCGATGAGGTTCTGCTCGAACCACTCCATCGGCTTGGAGGTAGCGAGTTCGTTCACCTTGGTCGGGTTGACGCGAGTGTCCACCGGGCCGGCCATCAGCGTGATGCTAGCAGGGGTGGCGGGGTTGTTGGTCTGCGCCATCACGGCGGTGGCGGCGAGCACCTGCACGCAGGGCTGGCACACCGCGAGCGCGTGCGCGCCGGGCCCGATGATCTCGAGAAAGCGGATGACGTGCTCGACATAGTCGTCGAAGCCGAACGGACCGGCCGACAGAGGCACGTCGCGGGCGTTGTGCCAATCGGTGATGTAGACGTCGTGGTCCGGCAGCAGCGTCTTCACCGTGCCGTGCAGCAGGGTGGCGAAGTGGCCGGATAGTGGTGCGACAACGAGCACGCGCGGTTGGCGCTGGTCGATGTCCTTCCTGAAGTGCAGCAGCGATCCGAACGGCAGCGAGAACGCCACCTCCTGGCTCACCTCGACCTCGCGATTGCCGACCAGCACGGTGTCGATCTCGAATGCCGGGCGTGCATGGCTGAGGCCGGCGCGCTCCACCATCTCGAACGCCGCCGAGAAGCCGCGCAGAAAGGGGTTCTCGCCGAAGCCGGACATGGCGGTGTCCAGCATGCGGCGCGACATCCGTGCGGCAGTACGGAACGGATCGAGCAGATCGGCCTGAGCCTGATAGGCGGCATAGATCATACGCGGCGGCTCTTCCGGCGGGAGCGAACAAGGGAAAGAGAGACGTGCTCCGCGGCGGTCTCTGGCAGGCTAGACCATTTGTGCAGCGCACACGATACGATGATTGTCGAATTAACGTCAGAGAAATCGTGTAGCGCGGCCATGACTATCCGGGATGGCACGAATAGTGATTGCGCTGTGCGCGTCGATCATCGCTCGCCTACTTAACGACAGGACGCTTGCACATGCCCGCCCCGACCTCAACCACCAAGCCTGCGGCCGGTTCGGGGACGAAAGCCGCCGTCAAATCCAAGGTCGCCTCGGCGCCGGCAAAGCCTGCCCCCGCCAAGAATCCGGCGGCCAAGAAAGCCGAACCTAAAAAGGCTCCCGCGGCGACCCTGACCTTGAGTAGCAAGAACTATTCCTCGTGGTCGCTGCGCGGCTTCCTGCTGTGCCGGATGGCCGGCCTCGCCTTCGCGGAGGCCCGCGTCTCGGCCGACGATCCCAGCATTCGCGCCGAGCTGCTGCTGCAATCCTCATCCTTCCTGGTGCCGCGCCTCGACCATGAGGGCCTGCGCATCTGGGACACGCTGGCCATCGCCGAATACCTGCACGAACTCGCGCCAAAGGCCGGGTTGCTGCCTAGGGATAAGGCAGCGCGGGCGCATTGCCGCTCGATTTCCGGCGAGATGCACTCGGGCTTCGCCAATCTGCGCTCGGCGCTGCCGATGAACATCAAGGCGAGCCATCCCGGCTTCAAGGTGTGGACCGGGGCGCAGGCCGACATCGAGCGCATCCTCGCCATCTGGCGCGAATGCCTCAAGACCTATGGTGGCCCCTACCTGTTCGGCGCGGAGCCGACCATGGCGGACGCCATGTACGCCCCCGTCTGCTCGCGCTTCACCACCTATGACGTGAAGCTCGACGCCGCTTCGAAGGCCTATTGCAAGACCATGCTGGCGCATCCGGCGATGATAGAATGGGCCGCGGCGGCGGTGGAGGAACCGGACGAGATGGAGGAACTCGACGTCGAGTTCTGACCCATAGGGGGCCGACCTCAGAGGGAGTTCTACCCCACCCCGTCCGGTATCTCTGCGGCGTCAGGCCGAGCGCTTCATCTCGCTCGCCTGCTGCTGCACGATCAGTTCGCCCAGGCTCGGCGTGCCGACCATCTCGCCGGTCGGGCTGACGAGGCCCCGCGCCCCGGCAAGTGCGCCGGATTGCAGCTCCAGCCCGAGGAAGCGCGAGCGCTCGAACGCACCCGGCAGCCACAGGCCTTCCGTCACCGCATTCGAGAAGCCGAAGCGCCCATAATAGGGCGCGTCGCCGACCAGCAGGATGGCGCCATGGCCGAGGCGGGCGGCCTCGATGATTGCGGTCGACATCAGCGCGCCGCCCAGGCCCCGGTCGCGGAACCACGGATGGATGGCGAGCGGACCGAGCAGCAGCGCCGGGCGCGCCGGACCGGCTGCGACGTGCCACAGCCGCAACGTGCCGATTACACGGCCGTCCGGGCCGTGCGAGGCGAAGGCCAGACCCTGCGCCGGCTTGCGGCCTTCGCGCAGCCGCTCGGAAGTCTTGGCCATGCGCGCGGCGCGGCCGAACGACAGGTCGAGCAGGGCTTCGCGCTGCGCGATGTCGGCGTCGGTCTCAAGGGAGATGGCGGGTGCGGAAACGAGTTGCATTGCAGCCTCCAACGCCCGGGTCGCGGGCAAAAGAGCTGAAAGGAAGACGGTTCAGGCTTGGGAGGCGGTGAGCCCGCTCAGATCACATACGATCGGAGCGGGTCGAAGCCGTTGAACGCCACCGCCGAATAGGTGGTGGTGTAGGCGCCGGTTGCCTCGATGAGCACCTTGTCGCCGATGGCGAGCGAGACCGGGAGATAGACCGGCTCCTTCTCGTACATCACGTCGGCCGAATCGCAGGTCGGGCCGGCCAGCACGCAGGGCTCCATCGCATCGCCGTCGCGCGGGGTGCGGATCGGGTAGCGGATGGCCTCGTCCATCGTCTCGGCGAGACCGCCGAACTTGCCGATGTCGAGATAGACCCAGCGCACGGTGTCCTGCTCGGACTTCTTCGAGATCAGCACGACTTCCGCTTCGATCATGCCGGCCGAGCCGACCATGCCGCGGCCAGGCTCGATGATGGTCTGCGGTAGCGCATTGCCGAAGTGACGGCTCAGCGCCCGGAAGATGGCCTCGCCATAGGCTTCGGCGCCCGGGACGTTCTGAAGGTAGCGCGTCGGGAAGCCGCCGCCGAGATTGACCAGGCTCAGCGTGAAGCCACGCTCGGCGCACTCACGGAAGATCGCCGAGGCGGAGGCGAGGGCCGAATCCCAGGCTTCGACGTTCTTCTGCTGCGAGCCGACATGGAACGACACGCCATAGGCGCGCAGGCCTAGGCGATGGGCGTGCTCGAGCACGTCGGTCGCCATTTCCGGCACGCAGCCGAACTTGCGGGACAGCGGCCATTCAGCGCCGGCACCGTCGCAGAGGATGCGGCAGAATACCTTCGAGCCGGCCGCAACGCGCGCAACCTTCTCGACTTCTTCCTTGCAGTCGACCGCGAACAGACGCACGCCAAGCTGATAGGCGCGCTCGACGTCGCGCTCCTTCTTGATGGTGTTGCCGAACGAGATGCGGTCGGCGGTGGCGCCGGCGGCGAGCGCCATCTGGATTTCAGCGACAGACGCGCAATCGAAGCAGGAGCCGAGCTGGGCCAGCGCGCTCAGCACTTCGGGGGCCGGGTTGGCCTTGACGGCATAGAACACACGGGTGTCCGGCAGCGCGCGGGCAAACGCGGCATAGTTGGCACGGACAACATCGAGATCGACGACGACGCAGGGACCGTCTTCACGGCGGGTGCGCAGAAATTCACGGATACGGTCAGTCATGGCAAATCCCCACAGACCCGAAGCTTCGACCCATGGATGCGATCATCCGCCCGCGGCGCTAATGTGCCGCGTTGGTGGCGAAATCCTGCACCCGTTCGCCGGCCAAGACAGGAGTGCCTGGGCCGGAAGACATGGAGCCGGGCATCGACGCGTCCGCGAACGCCTGTGGAGAGCGTTCGACGTTCGATCGATGCCTTCGCTTGGTTCGGGAGATCCCTAACCGCACGCCCGGCAAGAAGTAGTGCCTCTTCAGTTTCCCGACCTTTGGAGGGCCGACAGAGACCAAAAAAGCCCGCTACGTCGTTGCTTCAAGTCACGTTCCCCGCTGAGAGCGAGGTGCGCCGGTTTCGCCTCCGGCTACCGATCTGACTGGCGACTTTCCGGCCTCTTGTCCGGACTTCCGCCGATCGGCACGCGACCACAGGCACGTGCGAATATTGGGCAAGACGCGATGTAAGGATTCGCGCTGTCACATGCAAGCGGGTATTTGGAATTTTTTACGCTAGGCGGCTAACAAGATAGAGGCGAATACCTCCGCAAGCCTTGATATGCGTCAAGATCAGCCTTCGACGAACGGCTCGACCTTCTTGGCCTGCATCACGAAGCGATAGACGCCATAGAGCGCGAGGACGCCGAACAGGACCTCGAAAATCAATTCCCACATCAGGCTGGCCTCAAGCAAGGCGGCAATGGCCCAGCCGGCCGCAAGGCCAGCGCCGATCAGTTCGGCGCCGAGCAAAATGGCGGCGCTGAGCACCGTGCTCACATGGTCCCAGCGAATGCGTCGGCCCGTGCTCATCAATCTATTCCGCCTTATTCGTCGGCGCGCAAACTGCTATGTCGCGCCGCGCGGGTCAAGTTTCCCGCAAACGGGCGGAGGATGAGCTTGGATTACGGCATGTCTCACGAGAGCGTTCGGGCCGGTCGCGGCATGGTTGCCGCGCCGCACTGGCTGGCTGCCGAGGCCGGCCGGGCCGTGCTGGAAGAGGGCGGCAATGCGGTGGAAGCCGCCATCGCCACGGCTGCCGCCATCGCCGTCGTCTACCCGCACATGACCCAGTATGGCGGCGATGGCTTCTGGCTGATCCGCGATCCCGCCGGCAAGGTCCGCTACATCGAGGCGACCGGCTATGCCGGGGCGCTCGCCACCCCCGCCTTCTATCGCGAGCGCGGTCACGATGTCGTGCCCGCCCGTGGCCCGCTGGCCGCGCTGACCGTTCCCGGCCAGATCGGCGGCTGGCAACTGGCGATGGAGGCGGCGCAGGCCTATGGCGGGCGCATGCCGCTGCATCGCCTGCTCGAATCGGCCATCGCCCATGCGCGAGCGGGTGTGCCGGTCTCCGGCTCGCAGATGCGCCTCACCACCGAGAAGCAGGCCGAGCTTACCGACGTGCCGGGATTTGCCGCCAATTTCCTGCGCGACGGCAAGGTGCCGGAGGTCGGCGACGTGCTGCGCTATGAGCGTCTTGCCGACACGCTGGAACAGCTTGCCGGCGCCGGGCTGGATGATTTCTATCGCGGCGATGTCGGCCGCGAGATCGCCGCCGACCTGGAACGCGCCGGCAGCCCTATCACCCGCGAGGACCTCGCCAATTACAAGGCATGCACCCGCGCGCCGCTGCATGTGAAGCTCTCGAAGATGGAGCTGTGGTCGTCGCCGCCGCCGACGCAAGGGCTGGCGACGCTGATGATCCTCGCCATTTTTGAGCGGCTCGGCGTGCGCGAGCCCGAAGGCTTCGCCCATCTGCACGGGCTGATCGAGGCGACCAAGCGGGCCTTTATGGTGCGCGACCGCGTCATCACCGACTTCGATCACCTGACCGCCGACCCCGCCGACTTCCTCACGCCCGACCGGCTGGCGCGCGAGGCCGCCGCCATAGACCCGCGCCGTGCTCTGGCCTGGCCGCACAAGGCCGCGCCCGGCGACACGGTCTGGCTCGGGGCGGCGGATGCCAGCGGGCTGGCGGTGTCCTACATCCAGTCGATCTATTGGGAGTTCGGCTCGGGGCTCGTGCTGCCCTCGACCGGGATCCTCATGCAGAATCGCGGTTCCAGCTTCTCGCTCGATCCCAAGGCGCTGAACCCGCTCGAGCCCGGCCGCCGGCCGTTCCACACCCTCAATCCCGGCATGGCCTCGCTGGCGGACGGGCGGTTCATCGCATTCGGCTGCATGGGCGGCGAGGGCCAGCCGCAGACCAATGCGGCCGTCATCAGCCGCTACGCCATGTTCGGCGAACCGCTGGGCGAGGCGGTCGCCCGCCCGCGCTGGGTGCTGGGCCGCACCTGGGGCCACACCGGGGGCTCCGACACGGTCAGCCTGCGGGTCGAGGGCGCTCTCGACCCGGATGTGGCGGAAAATCTCGCCCGCGCCGGCCATGACGTCGAGATCATCGACACCCCCTATTCCGACATGATGGGCCATGCCGGCGCCATCGTGCTGCATCCCGGCCGTGCTGGGTTGGAGGGCACTCATGACCCACGGGCAGATGGCGGTGCGCTCGGTGTGTGAGCGGATGGTTTCACGGAAAGGTCACATCAAAATGCGAGACGCGCGCTGATGGAAACGATTCTGACCAATGCCCGCCTCGTGCTGGACGACCGCGTCGTCGCCGGCACCCTCGTTCATGAAGGCGGCGTGATCCGCGCGGTCGAGGAAGGCCGCTCGCATCTGCCGCAGGCGGTGGATTGCGAGGACGCCTATCTGTCGCCGGGCCTCATCGACCTGCACACCGACGCGCTGGAAGGCCACTTCGTCCCTCGCCCCAAGGTGATCTGGCCGGATGCCCGCGCCGCCGCCCTCGCGCACGACGCGCAGATGGCCGGTGCCGGCGTCACCACCGTGTTCGACGCGATCTGCGCCGGCGGCTTCGACCAGAGCAAGGCCGACCGCCGCACGCTCTATACGGTGATGCTGGACGCGGTCGACCAGGGGGTCGAGCGCGGCATGTTCCGGGTCGATCATCGTATCCATCTGCGCTGCGAGCTCACCGACCCGGCGTTGTCCGAGCTGGTCGAGGTCGCCTATCGCCGCCCGGCGCTTGGCCTCGCCTCGCTGATGGACCACACCCCCGGCGCGCGGCAGTGGCGCAATGTCGAGCATTTGAAGGTTTTCCTGTCCGGCATCGGCAAGAGTTCGGACGAGATCGACCGTGAGGTCGGGGAGCGCGCCGAGCGCGGCCGCGCGGCGGTGGCCGCCAATTTCGACCGCATGGTCGCGGTGTTTTCCGGCAGTGGCATCGTGCTGGCGAGCCATGACGACACCACGCCGCAGCATGTGGCGGACGCGCTGGCGGCCGGCTGCACTATTTCCGAATTTCCCACCACCATCGAGGCGGCCCGCGCCGCGAAGCAGACCGGCCTTGCCACCATTGGCGGCGCGCCGAATGTGGTGCGCGGCGGCTCGCACTCCGGCGGCGTCTCGATGCGCGACCTCGCGGCCGAGGGCCTGCTTGACGCGCTGGCCTCGGACTATGTGCCCGCGAGCCTGCTGCAGGCGGCGATCTCGCTGACCCGCACGCCCGACCTGTCGATCCCCGCCGCCTTGGCGCTGGTGACGTCCGCTCCCGCGGCGCTTGCGGGGCTGAACGATCGCGGACGCCTGGCGCAGGGCCTGCGCGCCGATCTCGTCACCTTCTCGCTCATTGAAGGCACGCCCGTCGTGCACGAGGTCGCGCTCAATGGGCGGCGCGTATTTTGACCGGACCGTCCATGGCCGAGCCTCGCTACGCCGTTTATTACGCCCCGCCGGTGCAGAGCCCGCTGTGGCGCTTCGGCTCGTCCGTCGTCGGTTATGATGCCGAGACCGGCGCGGCGGTGGCCCCGCCGGCTCTGCGGCGCTTCGACGCCGACCATTGGCGCGACATCACCGCGGAGCCGCGCCGCTACGGCTTCCACGGCACGCTGAAAGCCCCGTTCCGCCTAGCACCCGGCAGGACCGAGGCGGAACTGCGCGCGGTTAGCGCCCGCTTTGCCAAGGATCGTGCGCCCTTCGCCTGCGCCGGCATGAAGCTGGCGCAGATCGGCCGCTTCCTCGCGCTGAAGACGGTCATGCCCTGCGCCGCTCTGGACCGGCTGGCCGCCGGCGCGGTTGCCGCCTTCGACGATTTCCGCGCGCCGATGACACCGGGCGAGCTGGAGCGCCGCCAGCGCGGGTCCCTCACCCCACGCCAGCAGGAATATCTCGGCCGCTGGGGCTATCCCTTCGTGTTGGAGGATTTTCGCTTCCACATGACGCTCACCGGCCCGCTGGATGAGGAAGTGCGCGCGCAGGCTGAGATGGAACTGGCGGAACTGTTCGGTGCCAGCGGTGCCGACGGCCCGCTGATCGTCGGCGAGATCGCGCTGTACCGGCAGGATGACGGCCCGTTCCGGCTCATCTCCCGCTTTCCGTTCGGGAGCTGATCCATGAAGCTCGGGCTTGAACCCTTCGTTGATGCGAGCGCGAAAATCGTGCGCTCGACGCTTGGCCGCTACACCGAGGTCGGCCCGCGCACCGAACTGCTCGAGGTCGAGCTCGGCGACTATTCCTATGTCGTCAACGACAGTGACATCGCCTATTCCCGCATCGGCAAGTTCGTCTCCATCGCGGCGATGACCCGGATCAATCCCGGCAACCACCCGATGCACCGCGCATCCCAGGCGCACTTCACCTATCGCGCCTCGGCCTATTTCGAGGATGCGCAGGACGAGCCGGAATTCTTCGACTGGCGCCGTGCCCAAGGTGTCGCCATCGGTCACGATGTCTGGATCGGCCATGGTGCCATCATCCTGCCCGGCCGGACGGTGGGCAACGGCGCGGTGATCGCGTCCGGCGCGGTGGTGACCAAGGATGTGGCGCCCTACGCGATCGTCGCCGGCGTGCCCGCCCGCATGGTGCGCTGGCGTTTTCCCCCGGAGATCGGCGAACGTCTCTCCGTGCTGGGCTGGTGGCATTGGGATCACGCCCGGCTTCGCGCCGCGCTGGACGATTTCCGCGCGCTGCCCATCGAGGCGTTTCTGGAAAAGCACGGCGGTTAGGCCAAGCGACCAACTTGCGCGTCCGGCCCCTGGCATTTACTCCCTAATGGCTCGGGAGCGATCCCCAGTGCGGAGATGTTCATGGCGATGGCAAGCAGCGCGATCGAGGTCGACGGAGTTCTGGCTCGCCGCAGGCTTCGGCGTAAACTCGCCTTCTGGCGCATTTTCGCCGTCCTTATCGTCGTTCTTGCCGGCGCCGGCGCGGCCGCGTGGTGGAGTGACGGTGCGCTGCTGCCGCGCTCCTCGCCCCATGTTGCCCGCGTCACCATTGGCGGCGTCATCCGCAACGAGCGTGAGCGAATCGAGCTGCTGGAATCCATTGACCGCTCGGGCGCGCAGGCGGTCATCCTGTCCATCGACAGCCCCGGCGGCACGGTGGTCGGCTCGGCCGCGCTCTATGACGGGCTGCGGCGCCTCGCCAAGGACAAGCCGATCGTCGCGGTGGTCAACGGCATCGCCGCGTCCGGCGCCTATATCGCCGCTCTCGGCTCCGACCACATCATCGCGCCGCGCAATTCACTGGTTGGCTCGATCGGCGTGATCTTTCAGTACCCGAACTTCTCCGAACTGATGAAGACGGTCGGCGTCGCCTATGAGGAAATCAAGTCGAGCCCGCTCAAGGCCTCGCCCAACCCGTTCGAGCCGACCAGCGAGGGGGCCCGCGCGGCGGTCGAGTCGCTGGTGGCCGACAGCTATGGCTGGTTCCGCGATCTGGTGTCCGAGCGCCGGCTGATCACCGGCGACAAGCTCGCCAGCGCCACCGATGGCCGGGTGTTCACCGGCAACCAGGCGATGCCGCTGCGGCTGATCGACGAGATCGGCGACGAGCGCACCGCCCGCGACTGGCTGGCGCGCGAGCGCGGCGTGTCGAAGGATCTGCCGATACGGGACTGGCGTACCGAACGCGTGGGTGACGAATTTGGCTGGCTGCACGCCAGTACCGCGCGTATCATGTCGTTGATCGGGCTTGAGGATCTGGCTTTTCTCGTGCTCCAGCCGGCAAGTGACGCTGTAATGCAGGCGCGCCTTGACGGTCTGTTGGCCCTCTGGCACCCTCGGAGCGGTGGCTAGACGGAGCCAAGAGTTTCCAAAATATGATGTTTTCGGATTTACGACGAGCCGAACACAAAGGGGGGCGGGGCGTCGATGATCAAGTCTGAGCTTGTTCAGCGCATTGCGGAAGCCAATCCGCATCTTTATCAGCGTGACGTCGAGAACATCGTGAATGCGATTCTCGACGAAATCGTCGCGGCGCTTGGGCGCGGAGACCGTGTGGAATTGCGCGGTTTCGGGGCCTTCTCCGTGAAAGCGCGTCCGGCCCGCACGGGTCGAAATCCGCGCACCGGCGCGCATGTGGCTGTCAACGGCAAGGCCGTGCCCTATTTCAAGACGGGTAAGGAAATGCGCGAACGCCTGAATGATGGCGTCGATCTGGAGTGAGATCGCTGGAATTAGATCGTTGGAGCAACCCGCATTCCTGCGGACGATTTGTTCTAGCTTTCTGAAATCGGTCGACTTTTCCGTCTTCGGGTGATTCCCCCCGAAGACCGGCCGATCGGGACATTGCCTGGGAGCCTGCCGTGCTGCGCCGGATACTTGTGATTGTGATCGTGCTGCCGATTTCGGTGGCGCTCATCATGCTGGCGGTCGCGAACCGGCATTCCATCGGCCTCGTCGTTGATCCGATCGGTGGTGACGGCGCGCTGACGCTGCAGGCTCCGTTGTTTCTCGTCGTGTTCGGCGCGCTCATCGTGGGCGTGCTGATCGGTGGCGTCGTCGTGTGGCTGAGCCAGGGCCGTTATCGCCGTGCCGCCCGCCGTGCCGGCCGCGAGGCCCGGCGCGCCAATGCGCAGGTCGACGCGCTGCGCGCCACGGTCCCCGCGTCCGTGACCCAGACTGCGCTTTCGCACCGGCCGGCCACCGCTCTGCCCGACCATCGCGACGCGGCGTGAGTTCCATGCGCTTCGTCTCGGCCGACGAGATCACCGAACTCCTCACCTTTCCCGCATTGATCGATGCGCTGGAGGCCGCGTTCCGCCGGAATATCGTGGTGCCGGTCCGCCATCATCACGCCATCGACCGGCCGGATGGCGAAGCGACGCTGCTGCTGATGCCGGCCTGGAGTACGGGCGGCGGCGAGGACGACGTGCTCGGCACCAAGCTGGTCACCGTGTTTCCGGGAAACAGCGCGCGCGGGCTGGAGAGCATCACCGGGCTCTATGTGCTGAATTCCGCCGCTACCGGCGTGCCGCTCGCGGTGATGGATGGCCGCGCGATCACGGTGTGGCGCACCGCATGCGCCTCCGCGCTCGCCGCCCGCTACCTCGCCCGCAAGAATGCCTCGAAGCTCGCCGTCATCGGCGCCGGCGCGCTGGCGCCCTATCTCGCCCGCGCCCATGCGGCGGTGCGGCCGATCACCGAGATCGCCATCTGGAACCGCACGCTCTCCAGGGCGCAGTCCATGGCCGAGGACCTGCGCGCGCACGGCCTCAACGCCCGCGCCGAGCCGGACCGCGAGGCGGCGATAAGCGGGGCCGACATCGTCGCCTCCGCCACGCTCTCGCAGCAGCCGCTGATCGAAGGCCGTCTGCTCCGGCCGGGCCAGCATGTCGATCTGGTCGGCGGTTTCACACCCACCATGCGCGAGGCCGATGACGAGGCGATCCGTCGCGCACGCGTCTATGTCGACACCCGCGCCGGGGCGCTGAAGGAAGCCGGTGACATCGTGGTGCCGCTCTCGACCGGCGTGCTGAATCGCGACGCCATTCATGGCGATTTGTTCGAGCTCGCGCGGGGTATATCGCTCGGTCGTCAGACCGATGACGAGATCACGCTGTTCAAGTCGGTCGGCACCGCCATCGAGGATTTGGCGGCCGCCGAGCTGGTCTGGAAAGCTCTAGTGACCCGCCCGGCCTGAGGTCTTGATCCGGGCGGCGTCGAGGCGTTCGATGATCGCTTTGGCGATCAGCGTCACCAGCGCGACGGCGGTGAGCAGGGTGGCCACCGCGAAAGCCGCGACCGCGTTATTGTCCTGGTAGAGCAACTCGATCTGCAGCGGCAGCGTGTTGGTCTGGCCGCGAATATTGCCCGAGACGATCGATACCGCGCCGAATTCGCCCATCACCCGCGCATTGCACAGGGCGGCGCCGTAGAGCAGCGCGAAGCGCACATTCGGCAGCGTCACCAGCCGGAGGATGCGCCAGCCGCCGGCGCCCAGCGTCACGGCGGCCTCCTCCTCCTCGGACCCTTGCGCGATCATCAGCGGGATCAGCTCGCGCGCCACGAAGGGTGCGGTGACGAACAGGCTCGCCAGCATGATGCCGGGCACCGCGAACATGATCTTGATGTCGTGGGCTTCCAGCCATGGCCCGAGCAGCCCCTGCGCGCCATAGACGAACAGATAGGCAACGCCGGCGATGATCGGGGAGATCGAGAACGGTAGTTCCACCAGCGCCACCAAGAGATTGCGGCCGGGGAAGTGGAACTTGGCGATGCACCACGCCGCCGCGATGCCGAACGCCACATTGATCGGCACCACCACAACGGCAGTCAGCAGCGTCAGGCCGATGGCATATTGGGTGTCGGGCGCGGCGAAGGAGGCGAAATAGGGCGCTAAGCCGTGCTTGAATGCCTCGTGGAAGATCGCCACCAGCGGCGCCACCAGCACCAAAGCGGTGAAGACCAGCACGCCGCCGATCAGCACGGTGCGGGCGAACATGCCGTCGCCGACGCGGATGCGCTTCGGCGGCACGGCCTTGGGGGTGGGGTCTGGTTCGCGGGCCATCAGTCTGCCGTCCCGATGCGGCGCTGCTGCCAGAGCTGGATCATGTTGACGAGGAACAACATGAGAAAGGCCAGCCCCAGCAGCGTCGCGGCGATGGCGGCGGCGGCGGGGTAGTCATATTCCTCGATGCGGATGAAGGTCAGCAGCGCCACCACTTCGGTCTTCATCGGCAGATTGCCGGCGATGAAGATGATGGCGCCGAACTCGCCGAGCGAGCGGGCGAAGCCGAGCGAGGCGCCGGTGAGGAAGGCCGGGAAGATCGCCGGCAATATGATGCGGGTGAAGATGCGGGTGTCGGAGGCGCCAAGCGTGGCGGCGGCTTCCTCGACATCGGCCGCCAGATCCTCCAGCACCGGCTGCACCGTGCGCACGATGAAGGGCAGGCTGGTGAACGCCATGGCGCAGGCGATGCCGAGCGGGGTGTAGGCGACCTCGATACCGAAGATGGAGAGGGGCGCGCCGAACCAGCCATTGCGTACGAACAACGCGCTCAAGGCGAGGCCGGCGACGGCGGTGGGGAGTGCAAACGGCACGTCGACCAGCGCGTCGAGCAGGCGCTTGCCGGGGAATTCATAGCGCACCAGCACCCATGCCAGAGCGAGGCCGTAGACCGCGTTGAAGGCGGTGGCGAGCGCGGCGGTGGCGAAGGTGATCTGGAAGGCGGCAAGCGTGCGCGGGCCGCTGAGGATGCTGAGGTAGCGCTCCCAGCCCACATCCAGCGCCTGCCACACCAGCGCGCCGAGCGGCAGCAGCACGATGAGGCTGAGATAGAACAGGGTGATGCCGAAGGAGAGCGCAAAGCCCGGTATGACGCGATTCACGGGTGCGGGCTCCTTCCTCGGCCGTCGAGCCGCCAGAAATGCTATGGCCGGGGCGAGCCCGGCCATGCCGCAATAAGACGCCGATGTCCAGTGCCGAGGCCGTTTACACAGCCACGTTTCGTGGAACCAGCCGCTCCGTCACTGGCCGACGAACAGCTGGTCGAGGAAGTGCACCTTCTGCACGTTGGCCCAGCCGCCGAACACATCCTCGACCTTGAGCAGTTTCACCGGCGCGAACTTGGCCTTGAACTCCTCGGCGACCTTGGGGTCGACGACGCGGTTGTTGAACTCGGCGGCGATCTTCTGGCCGGCGGGCGAGTAGAGGTTGGTCAGATAGTCGGTCGCGATCTGGCGCGAGCCGCGCTTGTCGACCACCTTGTCGACGACCGCCACCGGGAATTCGGCCAGCAGGCTGGTCGGAGGAACCACGACCTCGAGGCCCTTGTCCTTATAGGCTTCGCGCACGCCTATCACTTCGGCTTCGAAGGTGATCAGCACGTCGCCCTGCTCGCGCTCGACGAAGGAGGTGGTGGCGCCGCGCCCGCCGGTGTCGAACACCACGACGTTGGACAGCAGCTTCTTGGCGAAGGCGTCGGCCTTGGCGACGTCGCCATTGGACTGCTGCAGCGCGTAGGCATAGGCGGCGAGATAGGTGTAGCGCGCATTGCCCGAGGTCTTGGGGTTCGGGAACACCAGCTTGACGTCGTCGCGAACCAGATCGCTCCAGTCCTTCACGCCCTTGGGGTTGCCCTTGCGGACCAGGAAGGCGGGGAACGAGTACCAGGGCGAGGCGCCGTTCGGCAGGCGGGTCTGCCAATCCTTGGCGACAAAGCCCTTATCGGCGAGGAAGGCGATGTCGGTGATCTGGTTGAAGGTCACGACGTCGGCTTCCAGACCCTCGACGATGGAGCGGGCCTGCTTGGAGGTGCCAGCATGGCTCTGGTTGACCTTGATCTCCTTGCCGGTCTTGGCCTTGTAGGCCGGCTCGAATTCCTTGTTGATCGCCTCGAAGACTTCGCGGGCGATGTCGTAGGAGGCGTTGAGGATCGAGTTCGGCGCTTCCTGAGCGCGCGCCGCGCCGGGAATGGCGGCCGACAGCACGAAGGGCGCCAGGGCGGCGGCGAGGACGAGGCGGCGCGAGAAGCGCATGACGAGTTCTCCAGAAGTGGCCGTTCAATAAAATACCAAAATTGAACGTGAAATGAATAATTTCACAGAAAAATACGATTAGCACGGAGATTGTCGTCGCGGAAGGGGGTAATGGCGGTGCCTGTCCCCCGTACTCGCCTCCCCTGCCCAATCCGTGCTAGGTGGCGGGCCCTGAGGAGACGGCCGTGTCGATCGACATCAAAATCTGCGGGCTCACCACACTCGACGCGCTCGATGCTGCGCTCGACGCCGGCGCCGACATGATCGGTGTGGTGTTCTTCCCCAAGAGTCCCCGCAATATCGACCATGTGACCGCCGCCACGCTGGCCGCCCGCGCTCGCGGCCGGGCGAGGATCGTCGCGCTCACCGTCGATGCCGATGATGATGATCGTCGCGGCCATCCAGCCCGACATGCTCCAGCTCCATGGCAGCGAGACCCCCGAGCGGGTCGCCGCCATCCGCGCGCGTTTCGGTTTGCCGGTCATGAAGGCGATCGGCATCGCATCAAGCGCCGACCTCGCGCAGATACCGGCCTATGCCGAGGTGGCGGACCGGCTGCTGCTCGACGCCAAGGCGCCGAAAGACGCGCTGCTGCCGGGCGGAAACGGCGTGCCGTTCGACTGGAATCTGCTGGCCGGCCTTGACCTTGCAAAGCCCTTCATGTTGTCAGGAGGGCTCAACCCGGACAATGTGGGCGAGGCTCTCCGCCTCGCCAACGTTCCGGGCGTCGATGTCTCCTCGGGGGTCGAGAGCGCGCCCGGCGTGAAGGACACGGCACGCATCGTCGCGTTCATTCAAGCCGCGCGCGCCGCAACCGCGGATTCTGCCAATCAACCCGCCGGTCCGCCGGCGTCGCCTTCATCTGCCAACCAGACGAGCATCGCTTCGTGAACGTACCCAATTCCTTCCGCACCGGCCCTGACGAGAATGGGCATTTCGGCATCTTCGGCGGTCGTTTCGTCGCCGAAACGCTGATGCCGCTGATCCTCGATTTGCAAAAGGCTTATGAGGACGCCAAGGCGGACCCTGCCTACAAGGCGGAGATGGATTCCGGGCTGAAGCACTATGTCGGCCGGCCGAGCCCGCTCTATTACGCCGAGCGCTTCACCGAGCATCTGCGCACGAGCGCTGGCGAAGGCCTGGGCGCAAAAATCTATTTCAAGCGTGAGGAGCTGAACCACACCGGCTCGCACAAGGTGAACAATGTGCTCGGCCAGATTCTTCTGGCCCGCCGCATGGGCAAGACCCGCATCATCGCCGAGACCGGCGCCGGCCAGCATGGCGTCGCCACCGCCACGCTGTGCGCGCGCTACGGCCTGCCCTGCGTGGTCTATATGGGCGCAGTCGATGTCGCCCGGCAGGCGCCGAACGTTTTTCGCATGAAGATGCTGGGGGCCGAAGTCGTGCCGGTGCAGTCCGGCGCCAAGACGCTGAAGGACGCCATGAACGAGGCGCTGCGCGACTGGGTGACCAATGTGCACGACACCTTCTATTGCATCGGCACCGCCGCCGGCCCGCACCCCTACCCGATGATGGTCCGCGATTTCCAATCGGTGATCGGCAACGAGACCCGCGCGCAGATGCTGGAAGCCGAAGGCCGGCTCCCTGACAGCCTGATCGCCTGCATCGGCGGCGGCTCCAACGCCATCGGGCTGTTCCACCCCTTCCTCGACGACCCCTCGGTGAAGATCTTCGGCGTGGAAGCCGCCGGCCACGGCATCCCGACCGGCGAGCACGCCGCCTCGCTCACCGGCGGCCGCCCCGGTGTGCTGCACGGCAACCGCACCTACCTGCTGATGGACGATGACGGCCAGATCGCCGAGGCGCACTCCATCTCGGCCGGCCTCGACTATCCCGGCATCGGGCCGGAGCACTCCTGGCTGCACGACACCGGGCGCGCCACCTATATCTCCTGCACCGATGAGGAGGCATTGGCTGCGTTCCAGCTCATCTCGAAACTCGAGGGCATCATACCGGCGCTGGAGCCGGCCCATGCGCTGGCCAAGGTGATCGAGCTCGCACCCACGCTGCCGAAGGACCATCTCATGGTGGTCAACATCTCCGGCCGTGGCGACAAGGACATTCCGCAGGTGGCGGAAATTCTGGGGACCCGCCTATGAGTACGCGTCTCGACACGCGCTTTGCCGCCTGTGCAGCCGAGGGCCGCGCCGCGCTGGTGACCTTCATCACCGCCGGCGATCCCGACCACGACACCTCGCTGGCGCTTCTGAAGGCACTCCCTAGCGCGGGCTCCGACATCATCGAGCTCGGCGTGCCGTTCACCGACCCGATGGCGGACGGCCCGGCGATTCAGGCTGCCGGCCTGCGCGCGCTGAAGAACGGCCAGACGCTGGCCAAGACCATCGCCATGGTGCGCGCGTTCCGCCAGACCGACGACACCACGCCGATCGTGCTGATGGGCTATTACAACCCGGTCTATATTTACGGCGTCGACCGTTTCCTGCTCGACGCCAAGGCGGCCGGCGTCGACGGCCTCGTGGTGGTCGACTTGCCGCCGGAGGAAGACAACGAGCTGTGCCTGCCGGCGCTGCGGGCGGGCCTCGCCTTCATCCGCCTCGCCACCCCGACCACCGACGACAAGCGGCTGCCGGCGGTTCTCGCGAACACGGCGGGCTTCGTCTATTACGTCTCGATCAACGGCATCACCGGCTCGGCGACGCCGGACGCCAACACGGTCGGGCAGGCGGTGGCCCGCATCAAGCGCCACACCGTGCTGCCGGTGGCGGTCGGCTTCGGCGTGCGCACGCCCGAGCAGGCGGCGGCGATTGCGGCTGGCGCCGATGGCGTTGTGGTCGGCTCGGCGCTGATCGATGCGCTGCGCGGTTCACTGGATGCGGACGAGAACGCCACGCCGGCGACCATTCCCGCCGTCACCAAGCTGGTCGGCGCGCTGGCCGATGCGGTGCGCGGCGTGCAACGCGTGGCCGCAGAATAACAACGCGGCCTTTTCAATGCCCATGTCCGGCATTAGATGAAGCCCCGGCGGCCGGCCCTTTGCGGGCCGCTGTCCGATACCGTCGCCCGGAGCCAAGCTGTTGAACTGGATCTCGAACGTCGTCCGCCCGAAGATCTCAAGCTTCCTGAACCGTCGGGAAGTGCCGGAAAACCTTTGGGTCAAGTGCCCCGAGACCGGGCAGATGGTGTTCCACAAGGATCTGGAAGCCAATCTGCATGTCATTCCCGGCTCCGGCTTCCATATGCGCATGGACCCGATGGCGCGGCTGCGCTCGGTGTTCGACAATGCGACCTGGTATGACGTGGCGCTGCCGCAGGTCGTCACCGACCCGCTGAAGTTCCGCGACGAGCGCCGCTATGCTGACCGCCTCAAGGATGCCCGCACCAAGACCGGCGCGCAGGATGCGGTGAAGGTCGGCTATGGCAAGCTGGAGGGCCTTGCCGTCACCGTCGCGGTGCAGGATTTCGGCTTCATGGGTGGCTCGCTCGGCATGGCGGCCGGTGAGGCCATCGTGACCGGGCTGGAGACCGCCGCCTCGCGTGGCACGCCCTTCATCATGTTCGCCGCTTCCGGCGGTGCGCGCATGCAGGAAGGCATCCTCTCGCTGATGCAGATGCCGCGCACCACCTGCGCGGTGCAGGAGTTGCGCGAGGCCAAGCTCCCCTACATCGTCGTTCTCACCAATCCGACCACCGGCGGCGTCACCGCCTCCTACGCCATGCTGGGCGACATCCAGATCGCCGAGCCGGGCGCGCTGATCGGCTTCGCCGGCCCGCGCGTGATCGAGCAGACCATCCGCGAAAAGCTGCCCGAGGGTTTTCAGCGCGCCGAGTATCTGCGCGACCACGGCATGATCGACCTCGTGGTGCACCGCCATGAGATGCGCGCCACGCTGGCGCGGCTGTGCCGCCTGCTGATGCGCGCGCCGGCCCCCGTGGAAAAGTCCGTTCCCGTGGTGCCCGTCGAGAACATGGCCGAGATTGCGTCGCCGGCTGCCCCGCCCGTCGCGCCGGCCAGCGCCTGAACGGGAGCGACCGGGAATGGCTGCCGTGCCCGCCGCCGGCTTACCCGCTGGAGGGTCGCCCGTTGGGGCGCCGGTCGACGCCATCTTTGAGCGCCTGCTGGCGCTGCATCCCAAGCTGATCGATTTGTCGCTGGATCGGGTGTGGCGGCTGCTGGGCCGCCTCGGTCACCCCGAGCGCCGCTTGCCGCCGGTGATCCATGTCGCCGGCACCAACGGCAAGGGCTCCACCGTCGCCTTCATGCGCGCGGTGCTGGAAGCCTCCGGCAAGCGCGTGCACGTCTATACCTCGCCGCATCTGGTGCGCTTCAACGAGCGCATCCGCCTTGCCGGCAGACTGGTCGACGACGCCGCGCTGACCGACGCGCTGGCGCGGGCCGAGGTCGCCAACCAGGGCGAGCCGATCACCTTCTTCGAGATCACCACGGCGGCTGCCTTCCTGCTGTTCTCGGAAGTTCCGGCGGACATATTGCTGCTGGAAGTTGGGCTCGGCGGGCGGCTGGACGCCACCAATGTCATCGAGACGCCGCTCGCCACAATCATCACGCCGGTGTCGATCGACCACGTCGATTTCCTCGGTGACACCATCGCCCTGATCGCGGCAGAGAAGGCCGGCATCCTCAAGCGCGGTGTGCCGGCGGTGCTCGGCCGCCAGCCGCCTGACGCGCTGCGCGTCATCGAGCGGCAGGCGGCCCGGCT
>LNAP01001906.1_pt1 | contig 27784 bp, 23 predicted proteins | sample 602601 | NCBI WGS metagenome assembly LNAP01 (sample SAMN02440304, study PRJNA202911) | soil metagenome | biome: Subtropical and temperate rainforests or woodlands; isolation source: soil samples (1 kg each in a 20% v/v slurry with milli Q water) were... ... | reverse complement strand
GCCTGCGGGCGCTGGCGCGCTGGCAAAGCCTGCCCGAAGGCGCGGCGCCTCTGGTCTGCGGCACCGTGCAACTGGAGCGCGACGAAGGCCGGTCCGCGGCGCTGGCCGGCACCCTGGAGACCTTGGCTTTTCCCGAGCACTGGGTGCGCCAGGTCAACCGCGACGAAGCCAGCGCCCTGGCCGGCCTGCCGCTGGCGCGGGGGGGCGTGTATTTCGGGCAGGGCATGCTGCTGCAGCCCGACCGACTGATAGAAGGCCTGCTGGCGACGGACGGCGTGACGGTCCTGCCGGGCAAGGTGGCCACGGTCGACCGGGTCGGCACGGGCTGGAGCGTGCGCGATGCGGCCGGCGCCGAACTGGCACGCGCCGATACCGTCATCCTGGCCAATGCGTTTGGTGCGCGGGCCGTGCTGGCCGGTAGCGGCCTGCTGGATCCCTTGCCGCGCGTGGCGCAGATGCATGCGCTGGCTGGCGAGGTCACGCTGATCCCCGCGCAGGCGCTGCGCGGCGGTCCTCGTTGCATAGTCGGCGGCGAGGGCTATCTGTTACCCGACGTCGGCGCAGGCTGCGTGGCCGGCAGCACCTACGTGCATGACGCGGTCGAAGCGCGGGTGGGCGCCGAAGGTCAGCGCGTCACCCTGGGCAAGGCGGCGGGTCTGCTGGGCGGGGGTTTTCCGGACTTTGATTCCCTGGAGCCGGGCAGCCTGCCGGGCTGGGCCGGCTGGCGGGCCGTGCTGCCGGGGCGGCTGCCGGCGGTAGGCGAGCTACCCCAGGCCCCGGGCCTGTGGCTGGCCGTCGGTTACGCATCGCGCGGCCTGTCGTGGTCGGCGCTCATGGGCGACCTGATTGCCGCGCGCCTGGCCGGCGAGCCGTCCCCCTTGGAAACGGACCTGACGCAACTTATTTCGCCACGATGAAAAAAAGCCGGCAGGGGCGCTGGGGGGCATGTCCCAGGTGGCGTAGAATGGCAGGAATTGCCAGGATTTGGCGCCAAATTGGCCTGAGTTGCCCCCGAACCTGGCATTTTGGCGGTTCGAAGGCCGCTCCTTTCGGGGGGCGCTGGTCGAAGGCTTTAGACCCCTTTTTTGGATGAGTTTGCAATCCAAAAGAGGGACCGAGTTTATTTCAAAGCCCAAATCCGTCAAAATAGCGTCTTTTGATGGTTTTTGGCTTAAGCCGGGGGATGCTCTGTGCCGCCCAAGTTCGACTTTGCCCATACTACCCAGCTCGAAAATGTCGAGCTGCTGACGTCCCGCCCCAGTCGCATCGATTTCGACGCGGGCGATGGGTTGCACCTGGTAGTCGAGGCGCATGCGCCTGGTGTTTTTCGCCTGCGCTGCGGCGAGGCGAATCACCTTACTGATGACAAGCCCGGCGCGCGTGCTCGCGCCGTGGCGGAAATGCTGCTCGCGCGCCAAGAGGCCGTGGGCGAAGCCGTTATCGCTCCGCGCGACGATGGGGAGGGCTGGCGGATCACCCAGGGCGACGTATCCCTGGAAATCCTCTCCAACCCCGTGCGTGTTGCGATCTACCGCAACGACGAGCGGGTGTTCGAGTCCGAGGTATCCGCGCATACGGCCGCATTCGGGCACAACGCGCTGGACCAGGCCGACGACGCCGTCTGGACGGCGGGCTTCACGCTGCAGTCCGATGAACGCGTGTACGGCTTGGGCGAAACCCCGGGCGACCTGAACCGCCGCGAAGAGTCCGTGGTTTCCGACGATCCCGAGCACCGCGCCTTGCCTTTGGCATGGAGCCCGCGCGGCTGGGGCGTCTACGTCAATACGATGCGTCGCGTAGAGCATTCGGTGGGCGTTGCGCCCGCGGATTCCGCCTACGTGCTGACCGTGGACGACGTCGTGCTGGACGTGTTCCTGTTCGCCGGCGAACCTGGTGAAATCCTCAACCAGTACACCGCCCTGACCGGCCGCGCGGGCCAGCCCTTGCTGTGGGCGATGGGTGCATGGCTGCAGCAGGCCCCGGGCGAGATGCCCACGGACACCGTTGCCCTGGTGGCCCGCATGCGCGAAAACCAGATCCCGGTGGATGCCGTGACGCTGGCGCAGCCGGCGGCCTGGGGCTTCCAGTCGGACAAGACGGTTTTCGAATGGGATGCCCAGCGCTTCCCTGACGCCAAGCAGATGCTGGCGCTGTTCCACAAGCACCATGTGCATGTCGCCGCTACCGGTTTCCCTGGCGTGCTGAAGACCAGTCCGCTGTTCGAGGAACTCGAAGACCGCGGCTGGCTGCTGGCCAAGGACGACGGTTCGGCACAGGTGTTCGACGGCAACGCCGCCACCTCGGGACAGCCCTATGGTCTGCTGGACCTGACCTACCGCGACATCTACAACCTGTGGGTGGAGCGCCACCGCCAACTGGTCGAAGACGGCCTGGACGCGCCCGCGTGCGACGCCCAGATCGCCATCCCTGACGGCGTCACCGCCCGCAACGGCGAAACCGGCCCTGCGCTACGCAGCATGTATCCGCTGCTGGTGCGCCGCGCGCTGTTCGACGCGGTCGCCGGCCTGAAGGTCCCGCCGGAAGGCGTGGTGCCCAGCTCCGACCTGTTTCCCGCCGCCCAGCGCCTGCCCTGGCAGGTGGGGCCGCAGGCTGAAAACACCTGGGAAGGGCTGCGCCACACCCTGCGCACCGCCTTGTCGATCGGCGCCAGCGGCTTGCCCGTCCAGGTGCACGGCATCGGCTCGGCCGCGCGCGACCGTGCGGGCATGACGCCGGAACTGTATCTGCGCTGGCTGACGGCCGGCGTGTTCTCGTCGAACTTCGCCTTCCAAGGCGTGGACGGCTTGATGCCCTGGGACTTCGGCGAAGAAACCCTGGCGCACGCCAAGACCTGGATGCAATGGCGCTACCGCCTGGTGCCCTACGTGCTGGGCGCCATCGAGGACTCCGCGCGCACCGGCTTGCCGGTGCAGCGGTCGATGGCCATGTCGTTCCCGAACGATCCCGTCTCGCATGATTGGGACTTGCAGTACCTGCTTGGCCCGGCCCTGCTGGTGGCGCCTGTCACGGAACCCGGCAAGCAGGTGCGCGTGTACCTGCCCAAGGGCGAAGCCTGGTGGGACCTGAACACGGGGCACCGCTACGAAGGCGGTACCACCTGGACCATCGATTGCGAACTGGGCCAGTTCCCGGTGTTCGGCCGCGAGGGGCACATGCTCTGTCTGGGGCCGGCGGCGCAGCATACGGGCGAGTTCAACTCGGCCCGCATTCTGGACGAGGTCTGGATGTTCGGCATGCCCGTGCACAATCCGGTCGTCATGCGCAACAAGATCCGCGTGATGCAAATGCAGGGCTCCAGCTACATCAAGGGACTGGAAGGCCTGCGCATTTCTCCGTCCGAGGGTCTGGAGGTCAAGCGCCGCGGCGCGGAAGTCCGGATCTCGCGCGCACGCTGAAAAAACCGGCTGCGGCCGGTCCTGCAAAAACTGGGCAGTCAGGAAGGCTTTCCTTCCTGACTGCCCTTTCCGCGTTATGGCATGTGCTTCTTAGGGACGCAACCGGATGCGGGTTCGGGCTTTTATATTACTTATAGTTATTAAAAATGAAAGAAACAGTCGTTCTCTGTAGAAGAGAAAAGATACAAAATCGCTTGCCATGATTCAGATCGAGAACCTATCCAAGACCTACGCCACGCCGCATGGAGAATTCCAGGCGCTGCGCGGCATCAACCTGCACATCCAGCAGGGCGAGGTCTTCGGCATCATCGGCCCCAGCGGGGCCGGAAAAAGCACGCTGGTCCAGTGCATCAACCTGCTGGAGCGGCCCAATGAAGGCTCGATCGCCATCGGCGGCCAGTCCCTGACCGGCCTGAACGAAGCGCAACTGCGCGAGCAGCGCCGCCGCATCGGCATGGTGTTCCAGGGCTTCAACCTGCTGTCGCGCCGCACGGTGTACGGCAATGTTGCGCTGCCGCTGGAAATCGCCGGCGTGGCCAAGGCCGAGATTCCTGCCCGCGTCGAGCGCCTGCTGGCGCTGGTGGGCCTGGAGCATCTGCGCGATCGCTATCCCAGCCAGATCAGCGGCGGCCAGAAGCAGCGCGTCGGCATCGCGCGCGCCCTGGCCAACAATCCTGACGTGCTGCTCAGCGACGAAGCCACGTCCGCGCTGGATCCGGAAACCACGCACAACATCCTGGCCTTGCTGCGCGACATCAACCGCAAGACCGGCGTGACCGTGGTCATGATCACGCACCAGATGGAAGTCGTGCGCGAGGTCTGCGACCGCGTCGCCGTGCTGTCGCAGGGCGAAGTGGTCGAAATGGGCAGCACGCGCGAAGTGTTCGCGCAGCCGCGCCACGAAGTGACCCGCGCCATGGTGTCGGCCGCTACCGCGTCCGACCTGACTGACGCCACGCTGGCGGCAGTCAAGGAACGCATCCAGGCGCTCGTGGCCGCCAAGCCGGGCCAGGCGGTGCGCCTGCTGCGCCTGTCCTTGACCGGTACCGACGCGTCGGGTTCCTTCCTGTCCGACCTGTACAAACAGTTTTCCCTGGACGTGGGCCTGATCCAGGCGCGCGTGGAAGACATTCAGGGCGTGGCCGTCGGCACGATGTTCGTGCTGGCCCAAGGCGCGCCAGCTTCGGTCAAGGACGCGATTGCCGCGCTGGCCGCCCGTGACATTACCGTTGAAGAAATAGCTCATGAGTCCGCAACTGATCGACCTGCTTATTACGTCGCTGCTTGACACCCTGCTGATGGTGGGCGTGGCCAGCGCCATCGCGGTGGTGGTCGGCATTCCGCTGGGCGTGATCCTGACGGTGACCGCCCGCGGCAACATGCTCGAGAACCAGTCCGTCAACCACGCGTTGGGCGCGGTGATCAATGCCACGCGTTCGGTTCCGTTCGTCATCCTGATGGTCGCGATTATTCCGTTCACGCGCCTGGTGGCCCAGACCTCCATTGGCACCACCGCCGCCATCGTGCCCTTGTCGGTCGCCGCGATTCCGTTCATGGCCCGCATCGCCGAAAACGCCATGCGTGAAGTCGACCCAGGCCTGATCACCGCCGCCCGCGCCATGGGCGCATCGCCGATGCAGATCATCATGAAGGTGCTGCTGCCCGAGTCCTTGCCCGGCCTCATCGCCGCCACCGTCGTTACGGTCGTCAGCCTGATCGGCTACTCGGCCATGGCCGGGGCCATCGGCGGCGGCGGTCTGGGCGACCTGGCTATCCGCTACGGCTACCAGCGCTTTCAATCTGACGTGATGGCTGCCGTGGTCATCGTGCTGATCGTTCTGGTCCAGGTGATCCAGAGCCTGGGCGACCGTTACGTACGCCGCATCTCGCATCGCTGATCCTGCCGGCGCCGCATCAATTTCTCCTCACTTCCGACATTCGGGATATCGCAACATGAGCATCAAGGTTTTGAAGTCGCTGGCCGCGTTCGCACTCGGCGCCGCCGTTTTCGCCCAGCCCGCGCTGGCCCAGGACAAGCCGCTGAAGATCGGCGTGACCGCCGGCCCGCACGCCCAGATCTTTGATGTGGTGAAGCAGGAAGCCGCCAAGCAGGGCCTGAACATCCAGGTCATCGAGTTCACCGATTACGTGCAGCCCAACGTGGCGCTGTCCGCGGGCGACCTCGACGCCAACAGCTACCAGCATCAGCCCTACCTGGACAACGCCAACGCCGACCGCGGCTACAAGCTGGTCAGCATCGCCAAGACGGTGATCTTCCCCATCGGCATCTATAGCAAGAAGATCAAGTCGCTGTCCGAGTTGAAGGAGGGCGCCCGCATCGCGCTGCCGAACGACCCGACCAACGGCGGCCGCGCCCTGTTGCTGCTGCAGGCCAATGGTCTGATCAAGCTGCGTCCCGACGTCGGCCTGAAGGCGACCCCGATCGACGTGGTCGAGAACCCCAAGAAGCTGCGTTTCATCGAACTGGACGCCGCCCAGTTGCCGCGCTCGCTGGACGACACCGACGCCTCGGCCGTGAACACCAACTTTGCGTTGGAAGCGGGCCTGAATCCGGCCAAGGACGCCATCGCCCAGGAAGCGCCCGACTCGCCTTACGCCAACGTGCTGGTCGTGCGTGAAAAGGACAAGGACCGCCCCGAGTTTGCCAAGCTGATCGCCATCTACCACAGCCCGGCCGTCAAGCAGTTCATCGAGACCAAGTACAAGGGTGCCGTCGTGGCCGCCTGGTAAGTCCAAGCGCCAGCAGTCTCCTGAACGGCCGCCGAGAGCGGCCGTTTTCATTGAGGGTGGGAGCCAGCTCAGGGTTGTTGCATCGAATTACCAAATCGGCCATAATTTCTGGCTTCGGTCGGGTTGTTAGCTCAGTCGGTAGAGCAGCGGACTTTTAATCCGTTGGTCGCGAGTTCGAGTCTCGCACAACCCACCATCCCAATTCCCGCAGTACACAGCAGCGCTGCCCAAGCAATGCTGCACCAAGAAGAAACGCCGCTATCTCTAGCGGCGTTTTTCATTGGTGTCCGGTTTACTGAACAGTTGGGGCAGGAGCGGTCGAAAGCGGCGGGGATCGCGGCCCCCCCTGCGATTCTCTTACGTCGATGCAGCGAACGCGATGAGCGCCGGCTCGGTCATGGGTACAGGCCGTGCAGTGACGGACGATGCCGTCTTGAACACTTCGACCGCCTGCAGCAGATCCCGCGCCTGCTCTGCCATCGAGAGCGCCGCCGCCGCGGATTCCTCGACCAAGGCCGCATTCTGCTGCGTCACGGAATCCAGTTGGGCGACAGCCACGTTGACTTGTTCGAGGCCGATGGCCTGTTCGCGCGAGGCAGTCGCGATCTCTCCCGTTATTGTCTTCATGCGCATGACGGATGTGACGACGTCTTCCATGTCCTGGCCCGCGCGTACGGCGAGATCCCTGCCTGCCTGGACTACGGAAGCCGAGGTCTCGATCAGATCCTTGATTTCCCTGGCGGATGTGGCGCTGCGCTGAGCCAGCGCGCGGACCTCTCCGGCCACCACGGCAAAGCCCCGGCCCTGATCTCCGGCTCTTGCGGCTTCCACTGCCGCGTTCAGCGCCAGTATGTTGGTCTGGAAGGCAATGCTCTCGATCAGCGACACGATCTGCCCGACTTTATCGGAATTGGCGGAGATCTCTGTCATGGCCGCCAGCATCTCGGATACAACGCCGCCCGCTTTCTCCGCAGCCCTGGCGCCATCGGAGGCCAGTTCATCGCCGCTGGCCGCATTGTCTTGATTCAGGCGCACGGTGGATGTCAGCTGTTCGATGCTGGCCGCAGTCTCTTCCAATGAGGCTGCCTGCTCTTCAGTGCGGTGCGACAGGTCGGCATTGCCTTGGGCAATCTGACCTGCCGCCGTCGAGATGGATGCGGCGGAAGACTTGATCGCATCGACAATCCTGGACAGGCGCGACCGCATGGTTTCCAGCCCATGCATCAGGCTGTGGTCATAGCGCGGATCGAGCTGCAGTCGGCTGCTCAGATCACCATCGGCGATGTTCACCGCCAGAAGTTGTGCATCGCCGGGATCGCCTCCCAATTGGCGCAGAATGCTGCGTGCCGTGAGACAGGCTGCAGCTACGCCCAGCAAGAGCGCGATGATGACGGTTGTTCCCACGGCCCACTGCAACTGGTTTGCGAGGGCTCGGGTATCCGCCGCGCGCGCGTCATTGAGCTGCGTCTCGAGTGCGGCGAGTGTGGACAGGGTCTCCTGGAGTACGCGCTGCTTGGGCCGCAATTCATCTTCCAACAGATGCTGAGCTTTCAGCCGGTCGCCGATCAAGCCTTCCTCCAGAACGCGGACGAATAGCGAGCGCATATCTTGTTGCGCGACTCCCGCGGCGGCGTACAGATGGCCTTCCTCGCTGGTGGTGTTGGAACGGCTTGAGAACATGCGGCCCAGCCGATCCCGCGATTCGTTGTAGAGCTTTTCCGCTTCATTTGCCCGCAGCTCTTCCGCCTTCAACACTTTCGGATCCGTGAGGAGCAGGATGTTGCGGATCGCGATGGCCTGTTCCTGCACCTGATAGCGCATATCGATGGCCAGGCGCCGCTGTTCATTGTTGATGGCGGTGATCTGGTAGACATCCTGCTCCAACTCCCGGATGCCGAACGTGCCGAGCACGCCAGACAAGAGCAGCGCCACCATGATCATTGCAAAGCCCATGGCGAGGCGAGTACGCATCTTCAGGTTTGACGGTTTCATTGCTATTTCGCTTTCAAAATGGAATTTCTGTATCGGCTTGCTCTGTCCGGACTATACGGACGCGCCGCGCGCAGAAAAAGACAGAAATTTTTTTCCACCGAGTACTTTTTTCTATCTTGTGGCGATCCGCAGATCGGGAGCGGCGCTGTGCACGCGCAGCTTTGCGTAGGGCTCAGGCGTCGTCGGATTGCGTGATGACGCAATTGCGGCCGGAGGCCTTGGCGCGATAGAGCAGTTCGTCCGCCTGCTTCAGTAGCGCGTCGATATCGTGGATTTCATCCGCGTGCGCGCAGACGACTCCAAAACTGCTGGTGATCGAATCTATGGTCCTGCCGTCCAACGGCACAGCCAGGCGTTCGATGCGGCGCCGCATGCTTTGCGCCATTGCGCTGGCCTGCGCCGAGCTGCGGACGGTGCACAGCACCGCGAATTCCTCTCCGCCGATTCGCGCCACGATGTCGGAGCGGCGCCACGTCTGGTGGCATGCCTGCGCCACGGCCACCAGAACATTGTCGCCGCCTGCGTGGCCGTAGGAATCGTTGATGCGCTTGAAATGATCGATGTCAAAGACGATCAGGGTCAGCATCTGTCCAGGTTCATCCAGGCTGGCGCATAAGGCTTCGGCACGCGCGTGAAACGCGCGCCGATTGAGCAAGCCCGTGAGGAAGTCCGTCTCCGCCAGCGCCGCCAGATCGGCGATGAGCCGTTCACGCTCATGCTCCGCGCGAGACTTGGCGATGGCGTTGTCCTTCAATGTCTGGATGGCATCGAACAGGCTGCGGACTTCCTTGCGATAGCCGGCGGCAGAGATCGGCGCGGGGGCGTTGTCGTTGAGGGAGTTTATGATTTCGGTGGCCACGACGAATGGGCGTATCAGACGCCAGCGGAACTTGGTGAATCCCCAGGTGGCGGCCAGCAGCAGCACGATCGCGACCGTGGTGGTTGTGACCAGTTCCGTCAGCGCATTGACGCGTTGGCGCTCCAGCAGCTTGCGCAACACGTTCAGCACTTCATCGCGGAAGTCGACAATGGATTGCATCAGTGGAACATAACGTTCCTGCGTGCCGGCTTCCGGGGGCGGCGAGTCGGCGGTTGCTGGCGGAGCGTGGCGTAGCGCCGAAATGTACTCCAGGCCTGTGCCAAAGTATTCATACTGGACCCGCGGATACGCTCGGGTTTCAAGGTCCGCATGAGTCGAAAGCTGTACTTCGAGCAGCGCGCGCAGTTGGGCGACGCGGCCCAGTTGTTGCTCGATGCGTTGCGCTTCCTCGTCGCTAAGAGGACGGCGCTGAACTTGGGCAGGCATGAAGGCGGACCCCAGCAGGCCGGCCTGTTCGCGCAGGCCCGCCGCAAGCAGGGCAATGGTCATGAGGCCGGGGCTTTCGACTTCATTGCGGATCACAACGGCAGAGTTATCGAGTGCGGTCTCCTCCAGCGCGGGGATGAGTCCGGCCATGATCACCACCACGTCGTTCAGTTCCTGGGCACTGATCAGTGCACGTCGCCTGGCAATCAATTGATCTGCCAAGGCGCGGTTTTGGGCCAAGGTTCGCGCGATATGCTGGATCGTGCCCCGGGCGTCCCGGCAGCCGTCGCAGTTACGGGTCTGGTGCAGCTCCAGCAGTTCGGCGATTCTGCCGTCGCTGGCGCTGCGAGCGAGTTGCAACTCCTGCTGCCTGGCCTCGGATACGGGCTGGCCCTCTATCAGCGCGGCATTCATCGACCCGCGCTCCATCAGGACGGCAGCCATCGCGTCCAGCGTGCCCTGGACGACGCACAGGCTTGACGTGGCATCGCGCGCCGCCGCATGGGCGTGCCAGCTATGGATCAGTTGGATGCCGATCAGTGCACTGACCGGGATCAGCACGCCGATGACATATGCAACCGTGTAGCGATTCAGGGATTTCAAAAGAACAGTGCAGACGAAGAGATTTCAACGCGCCGGAGGCGTAGCGGAGGATGCGCTGCGTCGCATGCGCCCTAGTCCCTTGCCCCGAGCGTGTCTTGCAGTATTACCTTGTTCAGCGCCAGGATGGCGATCAAGCGCTCAAGACGATTGCACTCGCTTTCGAGCCTGTTCAACAGTTTCAGCTCGTAGGTTGCCAGCCCGTCGTAATGCGCTTTCCAGGCATGGAAAGTCGCTTCGCTCACACCCATGCGCGCGCAGATGTCGGATATCGGCGCGCCCAGCGTTGCCTGCTTCAGCGCGTGTCTGATCTGTTCTTCCGTAAAGCCCGACCGGTCCATGTGATGCACCTCCGTGTCTTGAGATGAAGCCAACATCTTCCGGGCCGCGAGGACGGGAAGCACTGGCGCAATCCTTTCGGTTTTCTGTATCAAGCTACCTGCAGGCCGCACAGCGCCTGCAGCACCGCCACCCGGGTCTGCCCCAGCACCATCCCATGCCAGTTCGCCTCGTTGCAATAGAACGCGTCCAGCGTGGTTTGCAGAATGGTCCGTTGTAATTCTTTGGGGGCCTCGGGATGCGCGTGCAGCCAGTTTCGGCCGCATAGTGCATGCACCATGGCGTCGAAACGCACGGCCCCGAACACGATGGCCATCGAGGTCGGGAGGGACAATGGGCAGGCTTGATAAATCAGATCGGCGAGCTGGCCTGAGATATCGACCGACACCGAGCTTCCCTGGTAGGGGACAGTGATGTCGCTACCCCACCATTGGCGCGCGCGAGTGACTTCGGCATCGTCGCGCCGGCCGGCATAGAGCTTTTCGCCATGGCCGCGGGGCCCCCACCCGGTATGTACGTCGATCCAGCCGATATGGGTACGCGTGCGCGCATGCTCGTGCAGGATGCGGCGCAGGTTCAACAGCGATGCCGCCGGGCGGTCGCCGCCGTAGAACAGGCCATCGGCGTGCGTGTACTGGCCGCGTGACACGGCCTGTGCGAAAGCGGACTGGCCGTGTTCGGCGATGTACTGAGCGATCAATTGCTGGTTGGATGGCGTGGGAGGCCATTCCTCGGGCAGCAGCAGATCGTGTATCCGGGCGTACTCCGGGTTCATGGGCAGCGGCCGTCCATCGAAGGGCAGTCCGTTGCGGTTCAGGTCGATATTGTATTCATCGGTGCGCGCGAGCCACGAATAGCCGTAAGGATTGACCGCGTGCACCAGCAGCAAGGCCACGCCGGCCTGGCGTGCCCGGCTCAGCATGACGCTGTCGTCCAGCAGCGCCAGTTGACAGCCCGAGCCGCAGAATCCTTCCACTCCCAACACCGCGGAAGTCATGATGAGGAGTCGGTCGGCGTCGGGATCGCCAATGTAGGCGACGTCGGTGGCTAGCGCTTCGCCTTCGCTGCCTGCGTGGTCGATGCCATACGAGTGGAATGAGTCGGCGAGTGGCCTGGCGGCGAGCGCAAAGCGCTCGCGCGCCTGGGCATAGCTGCGGGAGAAGTAGCTGGCGCTGGTTCGCATCAAGCCTCCTGCAGACCGGAAAGCGCCTGCAGGATGGCGACGCGGCTCTGGCCCAGAATCATGCCGTGCCAGTCGGCGGCGTTGCTGTAGAACGCATCCAGCGTGGCGTTCAGAATGGCGTCGCGCTTGGCGTCGTCGGCCTCAGGATGCGCGAGCAGCCAGTTGCGACCGCGGAGCGCTTCGATCATGGCGTCGAAGGGTAGGGTGCCGAATTCCAGCGCCATCAGTGTGTGCAGGGCGTCCGGGCATGTCTGGTAGATCAGGCCCGCCAACTGGCCGGTGATGTCCGCGGATGCAGAGCTGCCTTCGTAGGGAACAGCGATATCGCTGCCCCACCATTGGCGCGCGCGCGCGACCGCGGCTGCGTCGCGGCGCCCCGCGTATATTTTTTCGCCATGTCCGCGGGGGCCCAAGCCTGTGTGCACGTCGATCCAGCCAATATGCTTGCTGCGGCTGCCGTGCTGTTGCAGGATATGGCGCAGATTCAGCAGTGATGCGGTGAGGTGCGTGCCGCCGTAGAACAGCCCGTCGGCGTGCGTGTACTGTCCACGCGTCACGACTTGCGCAAACGCCGCCGGGCCATGTTCGGCGATATAGGCATCGATCCGGGCGATGTTTGAAACGGTGGGGGGCCATTGCGCAGGCAGCAGCAGCTCATGTACTTCTGCATACCCGGCGTTCTGGGGCAGGGGCCGCCCGTCGAAGGACTGGTCATTGCGGTTCAGGTCGACATTGTCTTCGTTGGTGCGCGCCAACCAGGAGAATCCATAAGGGTTGACGGCGTGCACGAGCAGCAAGGCCACGCCGGCCCTGCGGGCACGCTCCAGCATGGCGCCATCGTCCAGCAGGGCCAGTTGACAGCCCGAACCGCAGAAGCCCTCCACACCGTGCGTGGCGGAGGTCATGATCAACAGCCGCTCCGCGTCCGCGGGACCGATCAGCGCGACGTCGGTCGCCAGGGCTTCGCCTGCGCGGCCGGCAGGTGCGATGACATAGGATTGAAACTGCGTGGCCAGAGGTTTGGCCGCCAGCACGAAACGGTGGCGCGCTTCTTCGTAGCTGCGGGAAAAGTAGCTGGAACCGTACTGCATTAGGCCTCCTGGCCGTCGATGTCGTCATGGGTGCGGTCTTCAATCCAGAACAGCACTACCGTGGAAAGGGCTATGGCCACCATCAGGAACCAAGCCGGCGCCATGGCGTTTCCGGTCACGTGAAGTAGCCAGGTCACGAAGAATTGCGCGAAGCCGCCGAACACTGAGATGCCCAGTCCATACACCACCGACATGCCGGTCGTGCGCACGGCCTTGGGGAAGAGCTCAGGAAGCATCGTGAATGCGGGCGCCGATTGCAGCGCCACCAGCAGCGCGAACAGGGCGACGAGCAGCATCAGCCGCTCGGTACTGGGCGCGGCCATCAGCCATTGGAAGCAGGGGAGCAGGACGATCAGGGTTGCGAGGCGGGACCAGAAGATCACGCGCTTGCGGCCGTATCGATCAGCAAGCTTGCCGACGAACGGAGCAATCAGGAAGCCGACCGCGCCGAACACGACACTGGCCGACAGCGTGGACGTGGCCGGCAAGCCCAGTTCCCGGTTGGCGTACGCTGGCATGTAGAAGCTGAGGATCTGCGTACTGACCATGCCGCCGATCAACAGCAGAATGCCCTTCAGTATGGTGAGCTTGTACTCGGCAAAGATGCGGCGCAACGGCTGGTGAGGGACGGCACGGTGCGGTGCCGCAGGCTGGGATCTGCCAGAGTCCGGGGGCGAACTCGTTAGCGTTTCCTCGAGGTTGCGGCGGATGTAGGCGCCCACGGGCACGGTCAGGATGCCGATCACGAACGGTACCCGCCAGCCCCAGGCCTGCATCTGCTCCGTGGTCAGCCCCATGGTCAGCAGCGTTACGACCAGCGCTCCAAGCATTACGCCCAGCGACTGGCTGCCAAACTGCCAGCTGGAATAGAAGGCACGCTTGCCGCGCGGCGCGTGTTCGACCAGCAGGGTGGTCGAGGCTCCGACCTCGCCGCCGGCGGCGAAGCCTTGGATCAGACGGGCCAGCACCATCATGACCGGACCGGCCATGCCCATTTGCGCATAGGTGGGGGCCACGGCGATCAGTGCGCAGCCCAGGCCCATCATCCACAGCGTGAGCGTCATGGCTGCGCGGCGGCCGTGGCGATCGGCATAGGAGCCGATCAACATGCCGCCCACCGGGCGCATCAGGAAACCCACGCCGAAGGTGGCGGTGGTCAACAGCAATTGGCCGTAGCCCGATGCGGCCGGAAAGAACAGCGGGCCGAGCACCAGCATCAGGAAAGTGAAAACGGTGAAGTCGAAGAACTCGAGTGCGTTGCCGATAGTGGTACCGGCGATGACGCGCCGGCGCATGGACGGCGTATGTAATGCGTTGGGCGCAGCTGCTGCGATTGCGATAGACATGGTTTCCCCTGGTGTCTGTTTGAGGAGGGGCCGATCCGTGGTTCCGGGCCTTGGGCCTCTCCCCGAAGGGCACTATACGGATGCCCTTAGATAAGAAAAAGACAGAAAATTTGTTTTGGTGAACACATTTTCATGTAGTGCTGACCCCCTTTTTTTGCACTGATTCGACCTGATGTCGTTGGCAGTCATGGATGGACTGGGCGTCGGCTTGCATTGCATATGTCTCGGGCTGCTTGGGCCGGGTGGCTGTCAGGTGGCCGTGGCCTGCGGCTGGCCTTGCAGCGTCCATTCCCGCTGCAACTTGTCGTCGCGCAGATGGTCGCGCGGGCGAGTCTGGGGCATGGCCATGAAGGTGTCGGAGGTGACGGCGCCGATGCCCTGGAGTTCCTTGTACGCGGTTGACTCTTGCCAGGCGACAGCAGCCTGGGGATCAGGCCTATGGGTAATCAAAAAATGGAAAGCGCCACAGGCTTCAGGCGTGAAATTGTTGGGGCCGATAAATTGGTACGGGCGGGCTTCGTACTCACCGGTCAGGGTTCCCAACGGGGATGCGCCAACATCGGCCCTACAGGTCAGGATTTCTTTCAAGGCGCGGAGCTGCGCGTCGGAAAGAGGGTTGGGAACGGTCAGCCGTCGTACGCACGGATTTTGGGAAGCGTTCAGGCGGCATCGTGAATGCAGGTGCCGACTCGAGTGCGTTGCCGATGGTGGTGCCGGCGATGACCCGCCGGCGCATGGCGGCGGGTGGAGCGCGCCGGATGCGGCGGCAGCGATTGCGATAGACATGGTGTCCCCTCGTGTCTGTTAAGAGGGGCCGGTCCGTGGTTCCGGGCCTTCGACTCCTCTTCGAGGGCACTATAAGGACGCCTGGGAATAAGAAAAAGACAGAATTTAGGTTCTGATGAATACTTTTTTTTATAGGGTAAATTACCCAGGAAACTCAGCGCAGATACCTGAGCGGCATGTATTTAGGCGCCATACGGTTGCCATTTCATGAAAATGACAGAAATCGGGAGCCGCGATCTGTTTTTTTATATCTCTACAAATCCGCCGGAGCCGAACGCATGAACCTACGCCAATTGCGCGCCTTCACGCTGATTGCCGAGCATGGCAGCATTCGCGCCGCGGCACGCGCCCTCGCCGTAACCCAGCCCGCGGCGACACGCAGCTTGCGCGAGCTGGAACAGAGCGTGGGAGTCGAGCTGGTGCGCCGCAGCGTCAAGGGCGTGGAGCTGACTACCTACGGGGAAGCGCTGTACAAGCGGGCCATCGTCATCATGCAGGAGACCCGCCGGGCTCGCGAGGAAATCGGACAGATGCGCGATGGCGAAGGCGGCACGTTGAACTTGGCCGTAAGTTCAGCGGCGCTGGTGGTCGTGCCGGACGCGCTGGTCGCTTTTCGCGCACGCATGCCGCGCGTGGCGGTTTCGTTCAATGAAGTCGCGCCGCCCTATAGCCACGAGCAGCTCGAGTTGGGCCGCTACGATTTTCTCGTGCAAACGGAGTACGACGGAGAGATCAGCGACGGTTTCGCGCACCGTCCGTTGTTCACGCTGCCGCTCGCGGTCGGCGCGCGTCTTGGTCACCCCTTGCGCAAGGCCCGCAGCCTGGCTGAACTGCACGACGCGCCTTGGCTGGTGCCAGGCAACTCGGAAGCGCCTGCAAACCTGTTGAGGATGGCCTTCGCCGCGCACGGCTTGTCCCTGCCGCGCGACACCATATCTTGTCATTCGGTGGCGGTTGCGTTGGCCATCATGGCCAAAAGCGATGCGCTGGGAATCTTCGTGCGCCCGTTGTTCGAGCACGATCTCCTGCCGTCGAACATGCGCATGATGGCATTGGCGCACGAGCTGCCCTCTGCCCGCATCTCGATCCTGGCGCGGAAGGAATCGCCGCCGACGCCAGCCGCCGAGTGCTTCATCGATTGCCTGATCGCCACCCGGGACGCCATGATCGCCTCTGGCAAGGAAGGGGGGGCGGTGCGGAAGAATCCGGTCTTCACGGATCCTGCAGGACTGGCTCGTCCATGATGGCGGCCGACATGCAGGGCGCGAGTCAGCGTGGCGCTCAGCGCGTGGAAATCATCGGGGGAGGGCGCTGACGACGGGATCAGGCGGGAAGTTTCAGGACAGGGTGCGCGCCGGCATGGCTGACAGATCGTGCAGGCTCAGGCCGCAGCTGCGCGCGCGCTCCGACATCAATTCGCTGTGGGCCAGGGCACGCCTGCTTTCCTCCAGCAGCACGTCGAGCTGTTCCTGCAGGCTGGCCGCCATGGTCCAGGCGCGCTCGGCGAACAGGGCCGAGAAGCTGTCGGCGCAAGCCCTGCAGATGGCCGCGCCATTCTTTTCGAGCAGCGGGGCGCCTTGCGCAAGCGTCGATTGGCAAAAAATGCAGGCGAGAGCGCGATTCATGCAGGGCAGCCGGTCCTGAGGTTGGAGGGGCGCGCTACCCGGCGGGTACCAGCGCCATCACATCAATGGACTACGGCGCTGGCGGCCAACTCTTAAATCGGCAGGTCCGTTAATCCACGATGAAGCCCCCCGGACCCGATTGGCCCAGCAATTCACGGGCGCATTGCGCCGCCTGGCCGACGGTGGCTACGGCCAGGAATGGCATGCCGAAGGCATGGGTCATTTTTTCGCTGCGCTTGCGGATCTTGTCCAGCGCCTCGGCGTTGCTCTCCACGGCGATGAACGCGCGGCAGCGCGCCTTCAGGCGCGGCATGTTGGCGGTCTGCCATTCGATCATGGCCTTACGGTCCGCCTGGCCGGCTTCCTGCCGCATGTCGGGCACGACCATGACGAAGCTCTGGGGGTTGTCCACCAGCATCTCCATTTCGCGTATCCAGCTGGCGGAATAGCCGTCGGGCGCGCCGCCATGCCTGGAAGTGACAATGGGAAACTGGGACAGGTCATGGAAGAAAAACTGTTCTTGGTTCATTCGAATTCTCCGTGAGGATGGGCGGCAGCGTCTTTGCTGCAGCCGCAATGGCCGTAAAGCACCAGGCTGTAGGAGTCCAGCAGGAAGCCGCTGCGCTTGGCGATCTTCCTGACCAATTGGCCCATGGCCGGGTCGCTGGACTCCAGGATCCGTCCGCAATCGGTGCAGACCAGGTGGTCGTGGTGTCCCTTGTCATTCAGCTCGTACACCGTGGTGTGGGCGTCGAGCTGAGTACGTTTGAGCAGGCCGGCGCCTTCAAGTTGCGTGATGACGCGATAAACCGTGGCCAGGCCGATGTTGCTGCTGTCCGAGAGCAGGCTGCGGTATATGTCGGCCGGGCTCATGTGCAGGCCGGCGTGTTGATAGAAGAGATCCAGGATCTTCATGCGCGGGAAGGTGGCCTTGATGCCGGCATGGCGCAGTCTTGAGTGGTCCATGGGGGTTCTCCTTGCGGGGCTGATATCCAGGTGAGAATGATGTACATTTCCAATTGGATCCGCTCGCCGGAAACCGTCAACCTGTAGCTCAAACTTGCCAACCATGCTTCACGTGGCCGTTGCGCCCCCCCTGCCGGATGTATTGCTGACGCCGTTCAGCGTCCACGGGCGACGCGAATCCAAAGGTATCGACGTGCCCTCTCATGTCCATGACGAGGGCATGCTGGTGCTGGTGCACGAGGGGCTGGTGGTGGTGCAGGCGGGCGCCCAGGTCTGGACGGTGATGCCGGGCAGCCTGGGCTGGATTCCCCCGGGCGTGCAGCATGGCGCGCGCTGGTTCGGCGAGGCGCGCGGCTCGTTCCTGTATGTGCGTCGCGATGCCTGCGGGCGCCTGCCGGACCGCTGCCGCTCCTGGCCGGCGTCCAGGTTGATCGAAGCCCTGATGGACCGCTTTACCTCGGTCCAGCCGAACACCGTGTTGTCTCCCGCCTACCAGGAGCAGTTGTTCGACGTGCTGCTGGAAGAGCTCAAGCAGCGCGAGCATGAGCCCGTGCTGCTGCCGATGCCCGTCGACGCGCGCTTGCAGGATCTTGCCAATACGCTGTTGGACCGGCCCGACGACACCGCTGGCATCGACGAATGGGCGCAGCGGCTGAACATGTCCTCGCGCACGCTGATGCGCCGTTTCCGCCAGGAAACCGGCGTCACGCTGGGACAGTGGCGCCAGCAGGCCCGCCTGTTGCGCGCCCTGGAGCTGCTGTGCCGCGGCGGCTCGGTCACCGAAGCCGGCCTGTCGGTGGGCTACGAGAGCACCAGCGCTTTCATCGGCAGCTTCCGCGCCGCATTCGGCATGACGCCCACGCGCTACCTGGCCGAACGCGAGTAGCGCGGCCCTCGCGGCGGGCTTTACGGATCTTCACGGTTCTCCGACAGTTTTGCCGATCTTCCCAGGCACCCCTTGCCTAGTATGACGCCAGGGTCGGACAGGCCTTTTTGTCCTGCCCGCCATGCATCAGGGGTGTTTCATGAATGACTTGTTTTTCCTTCCGTTGCCGCCGGCCAGGAGCGAGCCGTGAGCCAGCAACGCGTCGGCGCGCTGCTCATCCACGGCTTGGGCGGCACCGAATTCGACATGGGCGCCATGCACAAGGTGCTGGCGCGCGCCGGGATCGAGCCCCATGGCGTGACCTTGCCCGGCCATGCCGGCTGTCCGGAAGACCTGCTGGATGTGAGGGTCGAGGACTGGATGGAAGTGGTCACGCAGCGCTATCGCGAACTTTGCGCGCAATACGAGGTGCTGCACGTCATCGGCATGTGCCTGGGCGCCCTGCTGGCGGTGGAACTGTGCAAGCGTGAATCGCACAGGCGGGGCGCGCTGGTGTCGCTGTCCGCGCCGGTATTCCTGGACGGATGGAGCACGCCCTGGTATCGGGCCTTGCGTTACCTGGTGTACCGCCTGCCGGGCGTGCCGCGCCGGATGCGGGTGCGCGAAGAGGACCCGTACGGTGTGAAGAGCGAGTTGGTGCGCGCTTTCATCAAGGCGGGCTTTGCTCGCGGCGACGGCTTCCATTATCAGTGGGTGCCGCTGGCTTGCGTGCGCCAGGTGGACCGGCTGCGCGGCATGGTTCAGCGGGGGCTGGAGCGCATGCGCTGTCCCACCTTGATCATGCACGCGGAAGAGGATGAGCTGACCAGTCCGCGTTCAGCCCATTTCCTGGGACGGCGCATTCCGGAGGCGACGGTGGTGATGCTGCAGGACAGCTATCACATGATCTGTGTGGACCAGGAACGCGAGCGCGTGATGCGCAACGTCCTGGGGTTTTTGGGCAAGGACCCGGACATCGTCCGGATGCGCAGACGCTCGCGCTTGCCTGACGCCGATACCCATCCGGCGCCGGCCATGCTGGCGCAAACCAGCCATTCCTGCGCGGGCTGAAAGCTGCCGCCTCAGGCCGCGGCGGGCTGGTTGGGGTGCATGGGGCCTTGCGGATCGTTCTCGGCGTCTGGCCTCGGGGGTACCGGGGACAGCCCCAGCGCCAGCCGCAGACGTTGGCAATCGGGGTTGGGCGAGCCGTCCGGCATCCAGATGTCGAATTCCCGACAGGGCGTGGGGCGGTTTTCGTAGATGGCGCAATGGATGCCGGGCTGGCCGAGTTCGCCGCGTAGCGAGATGCAGCGGCCGCCGCCGGTTTCCGTGCCCTTCATGCAGGCGCGCAACGGGCTCATCTGGGTGACCAGTTCCACCGGCACCTGGCCGCCGTTTTCGCCGGCCAGTTCGCCGCAATAGAACGACACCCTGAAATGCGCGCAGCATGCCCCGCAGTCCAGACAGGGGTTGGCGGCCGGGTCGTCGCCTGCCAGCACGGCGGGGGAGACGAAGGAGACGAGCGAGGACTCTAGCAGGGTCATGGAGCGCGGAAGGCTGAAAACCTGTCCAGGCCCCGGCAAGCTCGCAAAACGGGCCGCGTGAGGCAGGCCCCCGTACAGCGCCGGGACGCGCGTGGACAGGGCCGGCGCGGGATCAGGGCTGCAAATATTAGCGGGATATGATCGGCGGCCGCCATGATTTTTTTGCTCTTTTATCGGGGACGTTGCTGCGGTAGCATCGGTAGCCCCGATAGCGGCCAGGAGCCTGCCCTTGAACGCCAAAACCGAATCCCCCGACGGCCTGGTCCGTTGCGGCTGGGTGGACACGTCCGCCGAATACATGGCCTACCACGACACCGAGTGGGGCTACCCCGAGGGCGGTGACCGTGCGCTGTTCGAGCAGCTCTGCCTGGAGGGATTCCAGTCGGGCTTGAGCTGGCGCACCATCCTGTCCAAGCGCGACGCGTTCCGCCGCGGCTTCGCCAATTTCGAGCCCGCCAAGGTGGCGCGCTTCGGCGAAAAAGAAGTGTTGAGGCTGCTGGCCGACGCCGGCATCGTGCGCCATCGCGGCAAAATCGAAGCCGTCATCAACAATGCCGCCCGCGCGCTGGAGATGATCGAGCGTGAGGGCTCGTTGGGCGCCTACCTTTGGCGCTTCGAGGCGCCAAAGGGGGCGCCGTCCACGCGTGGCGCCTCGACCTCGGCGCAATCCGAGGCCCTGTCCAAGGCGCTGAAGAAGCTGGGCTGGAAGTTCGTCGGGCCCACCACGGTCTACGCCTTCATGCAATCAGTCGGCATGGTGAATGACCACAGCCCCGATTGCCATTGCCACGCCGCCAGCGAAAAGGCCCGCAAGGCGTTCAAGCGGCCAGCGTAGCGGCCGCCGGGCGGGGGGTCAGGCGACGGGTTTTTCGCCGGAGCCGGACGATTCGGCAGCCTGCCCCGGCAGGCTGTAGCGGCCTTCGCGATAGGCCCAGCTGGGCCACAGCGCATGCGCCAGCGCCTCGGCGGCCAGGTCCGGATCCAGCGGCATGGGCGCGTATTCCTCGGGCGCGGTATAGCGGTATTGCAGCGGCGTCTTGTTGGGCGCCATCACCAGCAGCTCGTTTTCCTTCAGGTAGCCATAGGTGCTGTCGTATTGCATGATGGCCCGGCCCGGCGTGCTGCGGGTCAGGTCGTGGCCGATCATCGGGTGCTCGGTGTCCACGCCTATCAGCGACAGCAGGGTCGGCGCCAGGTCGATCTGGCTGATCAGGCGGTCGTCGCGCCGCGGCTCGATGCCGGCGCCCAGGATCACGGCCGGAATGTGGAAGTGGCGCACGGGCACCAGGCTGGCGCCGAAGACGCGGGAATCATGGTCGGCGGCGATCAGGAACACGGTGTTTTCCCAGTACGGCGAAGCCTTGGCGCGTTCGAAGAACCGGCCCAAAGCCCAGTCAGCGTAGCGCACGGTATTTTCCACGGTGGCCGGGTTGCCGTCGGTCTGGATGCGGCCCGCCGGATATTCCCAGGGCGAATGATTGGACACGCTGAAAGCCAGCGTGAAGGTAGGCTGGTCGCCGTCTTCGCGCAGCAGCCGGTCCAGCTGGTTGAACATGTCCTCGTCCGAGGCGCCCCAGGTGCCGACGAAGGCCGGATCCACGAAGTCGGAGCGGTCCACGATCTGCTTGAAGCCGTTGCCCAGGAAGAAGCCCTTCATATTGTCGAAGTGCGATTCGCCGCCATAGATGAAGCGCGAGTGGTAGCCGTGGCGTCCGAGCAGGTCGGCCAGCGAGAAGAAGCCGCGCTGTGAACGCGGCAGCTTCAGCACCGCCTGGGCAGGGGTGGGCAGAAAGCCCGTGACCACCGCTTCCAGTCCGCGCACCGAGCGGGTGCCCGTGGCGTAGGCGCGGGTGAAGGTCCAGGCCTCGCGCGCCAGGGCGTCGAGTTCGGGCGTCAGATCCGTGCCACCCAGGCCGGCGCAATACTGCGCGCCCAGGCTTTCTTCCAGGATGATTACCAGGTTGAGCGGCCGCGCCGTCTTGCGGGTGGCCGGCTGGCGGTGCAGGCTGGGGTAGTCCGCATTGGCAGGCGGGTTGGGCAGGCCGGCCCGTGCCAGCACCAGCCCGTGCATCTTGTCGTCGTCCATGCCGCCGTACACGGCCGAGGCGGATTTTTCGTTCTTCATGCTGTAGACGGCGTAGAACACGTTGTAGAGCGAGTTCAGCGCCAGCGTGTTGAGCATGCCGTCCGAGCTATAGGCGACCGAGGACGGGTTGATCGGACGGTGGCCCAGCGTGCCGCGGATGGCCAGGATGACGATGGCCAGGATGGCCAGGCTGGCCAGCGGCATCTGCCACCAGCTCAGCGGCGCGTCTGGCTGCGCGTGGCCGAACAGGCCGTAGGCGCCCCAGCCGATCAGCGCCACGACGGCCAGGCCGCCCACCAGCGCACCCTTGTAGCCGCGCCAGAGCATGCCGGAGACTTCGCGGGGGTGCTTCAGGTATTCGACGAACAGGCGGTTGGGGCGCGAGTCGTATTCGATGATGAAGGGCGGCGTGGCCACTTCCAGGAAGGCCAGCAGGATGAACGCGACCAGGTACCAGTAGCCGGCCAGGGTGGCGGCCAGCGGAAAGTGGCCGAACAACGGCGACAGCACTGCCGGCAGCGCTGCCAGCACGGCGATCTGGTGCGCGTCGATGCGCAGCCCGCCCAGCAGCAGGGGGATCAGCCCGCCGGCATCGCGCACGCGCTTGGACTGCCAGGCGGCCAGCGCCAGGCGGCTCAGCGTCAGCAGCGCAAATGCCGCCACCACGAAAATCAAGGTCGAATGCCGCATCGGGCCTCCAGGTTGTTCTGCTGCCCGGCCCGATGGGCCGGGGGCTGTCGTTTGAGCATTTGAGCGCTGCCGGCGTCGAAAATTCGCCAGACGCCGGTGCCCGGGTCACATTTCGCAGCGCGGAGCCATTTCGTTATGTAACTGGCCGCTGCGGGGCCAGGCACGCGGCATGCTGCGCAAACCCCGGCCGATGCGTGCCGCGCGGCGTCGCCCGGAGCGCCGGGCCAGGAAAAATCCGCACACATTATGGGGCCGGAAAGCCTGGCTGGCGGCGCGGGCCGCGATACCCTTGGAGCTAACGAGGGCTGTCAGCGGTACGACGGCCACAATGCCAAGGATAATAACCATGACGCGCTCAGGAAAAATAGCGATCGGGATTGTAGGGGGAGCGGCGCTCCTCGTGGCGATACTGGTGGTAGTGATCGCCACCTTCGACTGGAATCGCGCCAAGCCCTATATCAACGAGCGGGCCAGCGCCGCAATCGGACGTCCCTTTGCCATCAATGGCGATCTCAGCGTTGAATGGGCGCGCGAGCCCGACGAGGGCGGCTGGCGCGCCTGGGTGCCATGGCCGCACATCGTCGCCAACGATATTTCCGTAGGCAATACGCCTTGGGCCAAGGCGCCCCAGTTCGCGACGCTCAAGCGTGGGGAATTCAGCCTGGCGCCTCTGCCGCTGCTGCGCCAGCGCGTCGTCATCCGCCGCATCCAGCTGACCGAACCCGCCGCCGACCTGGAGCGGCTGGCCGATGGTCGCGCCAACTGGGAGTTCACTCTGCCCGAAACCGGCGAGCCTTCCCCCTGGGTGCTGGACATCAACGAGATCGGCTTCGACAAGGGCCGTGTGGGGCTGGTGGACGAGGTCCTCAAGGCAGACCTGACCGTGCTGGTGGATCCGCTGGGCAAGCCGGTGCCGTTCGCGGATGTGGCCGGTGCGTCCTTCGCGGCGGAAGAGGGCGGCGGCGCGCCGTCGCCGCGCGACTATGTGTTCGGCTGGAAGGTGGATGGCAAGTACAAGGGCCTGGCGACCAAGGGCGAAGGCAAGGTCGGCGGCATGCTGGCCCTGCAGGACGCCAAGCAACCCTTTCCGGTGCAGGCGGACGTGGCCATCGGCGGCACCAGGGCGTCGGTGGCCGGCACCCTGACCGATCCGGTCAACCTCGGCGCGCTGGACCTGCGGCTGAAGCTGGCGGGCGCGTCCATGGCGCAGTTGTATCCGCTGACCGGGGTCACCCTGCCGGACACGCCGCCGTATTCCACCGACGGCCATCTGGTGGCCAAGCTGCGCAATCCCGGCGGCGCGCTGTTCGACTACAAGGGCTTCAACGGCAAGGTGGGCAACAGCGATCTGCACGGCGACATCACTTTCGCGCTGGGCATGCCCCGGCCCAAGCTGACCGGCAAGCTTTCGTCCAAGCAGTTGCGCATGGAGGACCTGGGGCCGCTGATCGGCGTGCCGTCGGGCAAGGTCGCGGGCGCGGAAGCGGACAAGGCCAAGGACGCGCCGGCCAAGCCCAAGGGCGGCAAGGTGCTGCCTACCCAGGCCTTCCGTACCGACCGCTGGCGCGACATGGACGCCGACGTCTCGCTGGATGCCGGCCGCATCGTGCACGACAGCAAGCTGCCGCTGTCGGACCTGTCCGTGCATCTGGTGTTGCAGGACGGCAAGCTGGCCCTGGAACCGCTGCGTTTCGGGATGGCCGGGGGCAACATCAACTCCACCATACGCCTGGACGGCTCCGGCTCGACCCTGACCGGGCGCGTCGACATCAGCGCGCGCCGCTTGCGGCTCAAGCAGCTGTTCCCCACGACCGCGGCCATGCAGAAGACGCTGGGCGAGCTGAATGGCGACATGGCGGTGAGCGGCGCGGGGAACTCCGTGGCCGGCTTGCTGGGCACGGCGACCGGCGACGTGAAGATGCTGGTCAACGACGGCGTGATCAGCCGCAGCCTGATGGAGATTGCGGGGCTCAATGTGGGCAACTACGTCGTCTCCAAGCTGTTCGGCGACGACGAGGTGAAGATCAATTGCGGCGCGGCCGATCTGCAGATGAAGAACGGCGTGATGACGCCGCGGGTGTTCGTGTTCGATACCGAGAACGCCCTGATCAGCATCACTGGCACTGCCGACTTCAAGAACGAGAAGCTGGACATGGACATTACGCCGGACAGCAAGGGCTTCCGCATCTTCTCGCTGCGCTCCCCCTTGTACGTCCGCGGCACCTTCGGCTCGCCGGATGTGGGCGTGCACGTGCTGCCCCTGGCAGCGCGCGGCGCGGGCATGGTCGCCTTGGGGGTGTTGCTGACGCCGGCCGCCGGTCTGTTGGCGCTGGTGGCGCCCAGCACCACGGACGAGAACGCCTGCGGCCCCTTGCTTGAACAGATGCGCAAGCCGCCCAAGGCGCCCGCGCCGGCATCGGCGAAGGGCAAGTAGGAGATTCAGCCCGGCGACGCCATGCGCGAGCCGGCCTGGATGTTGTCGTCCGCGACGCAGACGGCGTTGCGGCCATGGTTCTTGGCGTAATAGAGGGCCTGGTCGGCGCGTTGCAGGACGGCGTCCAGCGTCGCGCCGTGTTCCGGGTAGGCAGCGACGCCGGCCGAAATGGTGAGTGGAATGGCGATGACGCCAGGCTCGGCTGCTATGCGCAGGCGCAGCCGTTCCACCAGACCGATCGCGGCCTCCAGCGGCGCGCCGGGCAGCAGCATGACGAACTCTTCGCCGCCGGCGCGCGCAAGTGTGTCGCCGCTGCGCGACCCCTCGCTCATCAGTTGCGCCAACGCCTGCAGCGCGCGGTCGCCTGCCGCGTGACCGTAGCGGTCGTTGATGTTCTTGAAGTGGTCGATATCGATGGCCACGATCGCCACCGGCTGGCCCTCGGCCTGCAGCAGCGCCAGCGCCTCATCCAGGCCGCGCCGGTTCAAAAGGCCGGTCAAGGTGTCGGTGGTGGTCTCGCGGCGCAGGTCGCGGATCTTGTGGTGGATCGAGGCCAGTCCCATCAACAGCGCGCGCTTGAGTTGCGCGGCTTCGAAGTACCACGAGCGCACATGGCGGATGCGTTCCGCCGAGTCCGGGTCTTGCATGTGCTTGGCGATCCTGGCCAACTCGCCCAGCGGCCGGGCAATCCAGCGCGACAGCAGCCAGATGGACGCGACCGAAAGCAACAGCAGCGGCAAAGTGTGGCGGGCCGTCGCCAGGAGCAGATCGCTCAAGGGCTGCAAGGTGGCGTCCACGGGGCGCTGCGCGATGATGCTCCAACCCATGCTGGGCACGGGCGCATAGCCCGCCAGCATCTCGCGGCCGTGTTCGTCGGCGTAGTGCATCTCGCCGGTTTCGCCGCGCAGGGCCGAGGCGAAGGCGCCGAGGTCGGGCACGGTCCGCCCCAGTCGGCTGCGGTCGGGGTGATAGATCAACGCCCCATTGCGATCGACGACGTACAGCGATGATTCGCCAAGATAGAAGTGCTGGCCCAGCAGATGGTCCAGCACGTTGTGCTCATGCAGGTAGAGCGTACCGCCGAGAAAACCGAGATAGCGGTCGTCATCCGAGAAAATCGGATGCGTGTACAGGATCATCCAGCGGTTGTTGCGACCCACGAAGGGGGCGCTGACGGTAGGGCGCTGGGTGGTCAGCGCATTCCTGGCGGCGTCGCTGCGCGCCTGTTGGCCCAGCAATTCATGGTCCGAGGTCGAGGCTGCCAGCACCTTGCCTTGCGGCGACACGACAAAGGTGGAATTGAAGTGGCCGAGCTGCAGTTCCTGCCGTTGCGTCTCGGCCGCCATGTGTTCCGGATGGGTTTCCATGTCGGCCAGCATTTCGGCGCTGTACCGGAGGTAGCGCCGCAGGTCGGTCAGGAACACGTCGGTGGCGGAAGCCAGCTTGGAGGCATAGGCCCGGTTGAGTTCCAGCGCGTTGTGCAGCAGGAGGTCGCGCTGCACCAGATAGCTGGCGTGCAGGCTGCCCGCCAGCGCCAGGACGACCGAAAAGAGGCAGATCCACAGGATGAGACGCCGCAGATCGATCCGGAACATGAGGCTATCCGTCAGGCGCGGACCCGGCCCGGCGGCAAGCCGGAGGGAGGCGTGCTCCCGGTCAGCGCATCCCAGGCGCACATTGCCTGTCTGGCCACGGCTTGCAAGGTCTTGCGGGTGGCGCCGTCGCGCGCCTGGATCGACATGCCATGCAGCACGGTGGTGTAGAAGGCGGCCAGGCTCTTGAGGTCGGCGCTGGCCGGCAGCTCTCCATCGGATGCGCCGGCATTGAGGCGGGCCAGGATGCGGTTCTGCATTTCCCGGCGGTTGTCGCCGAGGAAGTCGCCCACGCCGGTCTGATTCATGCAGCCTGCCGGCGCGCCCAGCACGATCATGCAGCCAGACGGCGTGCCGGGAGCGGTGAAGCGTTCCGCCGATGCCAGCAGCATGGATTGGATGGCTTCGCGGGCAGTGGGCGCATCTTGCAGCGCGCGCCTCGCCGCGCCACCCTCCGTCTCGCGGTAGAGCTCCACCGCTTCGCGGAACAGTCCTTCCTTTGAGCCGAATGCGCCATAGAGGCTGGGCGAATTGATGCCCATCGCCGCCGTGAGGTCGGTCAGCGATGCTCCGTCATATCCCTTCGACCAGAAGACGTCCATGGCCTTGTGCAAGGCCTGGGCCCGGTCGAAGTTCCTGGGGCGACCACGTTCTGCCATGCGCATGATTTTACCCGTCAGGGATTTTTGTGGTGATTGATAAAAAAATAGTTGACGAGTATCGGTTGGCTCGGCGAATATATTTGTACTGATCACTACAAATATAGGTAAAGCAATGTCGAATCTGACTGGAAAAGTTGCCTTGGTCACCGGCGGGAGCCGGGGTATCGGCGCCGCCATCGTGCGCCGCCTCGCGGCCGATGGGGCCGACGTGGCCTTCTCTTACGTGAGCGCTTCCTCGGCCGCCGCCGCGCAGGCACTGGTGCGCGAACTGTCCGTGGACGGGCGCCGCGCGCTGGCCATCCAGGCGGACGCCGCGGATGCAGCCGCAGTCCGCGGCGCAGTCGAACGGACCATTGCCGAACTGGGGCCCATCGACGTGCTGGTCAACAATGCTGGCATCGCCGGCCCCACTGGCGGTATCGACGCGATCAGCGACGCCGAATGGCAAGCCACCATCAACATCAACCTGACCGCGCAATACCGTTTTGCCCACCATGCGGTGCCGATGCT
>LNAP01001210.1_pt1 | contig 27791 bp, 24 predicted proteins | sample 602601 | NCBI WGS metagenome assembly LNAP01 (sample SAMN02440304, study PRJNA202911) | soil metagenome | biome: Subtropical and temperate rainforests or woodlands; isolation source: soil samples (1 kg each in a 20% v/v slurry with milli Q water) were... ... | reverse complement strand
GCGGCCCTCGACGCCCTGGGCGACGAGGCCGAGCAGCGCCGCCAATTCATCGAGACCGTGCTGGCCGAAGTCTCCGCCGGCGTCATCGGCCTGGACCCCGACGGGCGCATTTCGGCGGTCAACCGCCAGGCGCGGCTCCTGCTCGACCTGCCCGAGGGGCCGACGAGCGGCGCACGCCTCACAGACCTGGCGCCCGAGCTGGTCGCTATCGCCGAGCACGCGGACATCGCCGGCGAGGCCGAGGAGGAGGTCGATGTCGCCCGCTCACGCGAGACGCTGCGGCTGCGCGTCCGCGCCAGCCGCTCCGAAAGCGGCCTGGTGCTCACCTTCGACGACATCACGCGCCTGGTCTCTGCCCAGCGGAACGCCGCCTGGCGCGACGTGGCGCGCCGGATCGCCCACGAGATCAAGAACCCGCTGACCCCGATTCAGCTTTCGGCCGAGCGCTTGCGCCGCAAGTTCCGCAAGATCATCGCGGAGGAGGATCTCGAAACCTTCGACCGTTGCACTGACACCATCGTGCGCCAGGTCGACGGCATCGGCCGGATGGTCGACGAATTCTCGTCTTTCGCACGAATGCCTGCGCCCAAGTTCGCCCAGCAGGACGGCGCCGAGTTGCTGCGCGCGGCGGTCTTCGCCCAGCGCGTGGCTACGCCCGACATCGACGTCGAACTGCTCGACACGCCCGAGGTCACCCTGCTGGCGGACGGCCGCATGCTGGCTCAGGCGCTGACCAACATCCTGAAGAACGCCTCCGAGGCGGTGGCCGCGCGCACGGCGGTTACGCCGGAGCCCAAGGGCAGGATCAGCGCGCGCATCGTCTCAGACGAACAGGGCGTGCAATTCGTGATCGAGGACAACGGCGTCGGCCTGCCCGACAAGGATCGCGACCGGCTGACCGAGCCCTATGTGACGACGCGGGAGAAGGGCACGGGCCTGGGCCTGGCGATCGTGAAACGTATTCTGGAAGACCACGGCGGCGAACTGATTCTGGCCGATGCGGCCGAGGGGCAGGGGGCGCGGGCGGTCCTGAAGTTACCTGTGACCGCGCGGGTCCAGGGCGCGCAAACCGATGGGCTCGAACGAGCCCGAGATGCGGGAGTGATGTGATGGCGGCTGACGTTCTGGTTGTCGACGACGAGGCGGACATCCGCGAATTGGTCGCGGGAATCCTCTCCGACGAAGGCTATGCGGTCCGTACCGCCAACGACTCCGAGAGCGCGCTTGCGGCGATCAAGTCCCGCAAGCCGGCCCTACTGATCCTGGACATCTGGATGCAGGGCGGCGGCATGGACGGGCTGGAGCTGCTGGATCTGGTGAAGACGCTGGATCCCGATCTGCCGGTGATCATGATCTCCGGCCACGGCAACATCGAGACCGCGGTCAGCGCCATCAAGCGCGGCGCCTACGAGTTCCTGGAAAAGCCATTCAAGTCCGATCGCCTGCTGCTGTGCGTCGAACGGGCGCTGGAGAACAGCAACCTCAAGCGCGAAAACCGCCGGCTGCGCGCCCAGACGATCCAGCCGGACGGCCTGATCGGCAAGTCGGTCGTCACCCAGCAACTGCGCAGCCTGATCGGCAAGCTCGCCTCGGCGAACAGCCGGGTGCTGATCGCCGGGCCGCCGGGCTCGGGCAAGGAAACGGTCGCACGCCTGATTCACAGCGCCAGCCCGCGCGCGCGCAACGAGTTCGTGGTCATCAGCGCCGCCGGCATGACGCCTGAGCGCGTCGACGCCGAACTGTTCGGCGAGGAAGTGGAAGGCGGTCGTCCCGCCAAGATCGGGGTGTTCGAGCGGGCCCACGGCGGAACACTCTACCTCGACGAAGTCGCGGACATGCCGCGCGAGACCCAGAGCCGTATTCTTCGGGTGCTGGTGGAGCAGCGGTTCCGCCGCGTGGGCGGGGAGCAGGACGTGCAGGTGGATGTTCGGGTGGTGTCGTCGACCTGCCGCGACCTGCGCGAGGAGATCACCGCCGGGCGTTTCCGCGAGGACCTGTTTCACCGCCTCAATGTTGTGCCGGTGAGCGTGCCGGGGCTCTCGGAGCGTCGCGAGGACATCCCCGAGCTGATCGACTATTTCGTCAACCGGATCTGCGAAGCCACCGGCATGCCGCGGCGGCGTCTGGCCGACGACGCCCTGGCGACCCTGCAGGTGCGCGCCTGGCCGGGCAATCTCAGCCAGCTTCGCAACAATGTGGAGCGGATGCTGATCCTGGCGGCCGGCGATCCGGGCGATCCCATCACCGCGGACATGCTGCCCAACGACGCCCTGGTGGCCGACCAGAGCTCCAGCCTGGGCGCGGAGAAGATCATCGCTCTGCCGCTGCGGGAGGCTCGCGAAGCCTTCGAGCGGGAATACCTCCACGCCCAGATGCTGCGGTTCTCGGGGAATATCTCGCGGACCGCCGCCTTCATCGGCATGGAGCGCTCGGCCCTGCACCGCAAGCTGAAGTCGCTGGGCCTGTCGGGCGCCCGGCCCATGGAAGAAGAGGACGCGTAAGTTGGGGCGGATCGCCTATGTGAACGGGCAGTTCGTGCGGCACGGCGAGGCCGTGGTCCATATCGAGGACCGCGGCTACCAGCTTGCCGATGCGGTGTATGAGGTCTGGGCGCTGTTCGGCGGCAAGCTCGCCGACGCCGAAGGGCACTTCGCGCGCCTGGAACGCAGCCTGTCCGAACTGCGCATCCCCATGCCGATGAGCCGCCAGGCCTTGACCATCGTCCTGCGCGAAGCCGTGCGACGGAACCGGGTCAGCGAAGGCCTGCTCTATCTGCAGGTCGGCCGTGGCGTCGCTCCGCGTGGGCACGCCTTTCCGGACCAGCCGACCGCGCCCAGCGTCGTCATCACCGTCTCGGCGGTGGACCGCGCTGCGGCGGAGGCCAAGGCCGCCAAGGGCGTGAAGGTGATCACCACGCCTGAGAACCGCTGGGGCCGCTGCGACATCAAGACCGTCGGGCTGCTGCCCAACGCCCTGGCCAAACAGGCGGCCAAGGAGCAGGGCGCGGCCGAGGCCTGGTTCGTGGACGAACTGGGCCTGGTCACCGAAGGCGCCTCCTCGAACGCCTGGATCATCGATGGCGACGGCGTCGTGCGGACGCGCGACACCAACGCCAACATTCTGCGCGGGGTGACTCGCCATACCCTGCTGGACGTCCTGCACGACGAAGGCTTGAAGTTCGAGGAAAGGCCTTTCACCCCTGACGAGGCCGTCGCGGCGAAGGAGGCGTTCATTACCGGCGCGGGCAGCCTGGTTCTGCCGGTGATCGCCGTTAATAATCGGCCAGTGGGCGACGGGAAGGTCGGACCAGTGGCGATGAAGCTCCGTCGGCTCTATATCGAGCGGGCGAAGGCGACCGCCGTCTGATGCGGGCCGGTGCGATTGCGCCGGTCACATACGACGGTCTAGCTTGATGCATGTGTGTGGGAGGCGCCTTGTCTCCCGAAACAGAAAAAAGGGCGGCAAGCCATGTCCGGCAACGACAAGAAACAGAACCTTCAGGACACGTTCCTGAACAGCGTCCGCAAGTCTAAGACCCCGCTGACGATCTTCCTGGTGAACGGCGTAAAGCTGCAAGGTGTCGTAAGCTGGTTCGACAACTTTTGCGTGCTCCTGCGCCGGGACGGCCAGTCGCAACTGGTCTATAAGCACGCCATCTCCACCATCATGCCCGCCCAGCCCGTTCAGCTTTACGAGCCGGCGGAAGACGAGGCTGATTGACCTCCAAGTCCATTGTTCGCGAAGCGCCCCCGCAAGGGGCGCTCGTCATCCATCCCGAGCGCGAGGGCCGCAGCAGCGCCCGTAGCAGCGAGGCCAGGCTGGAAGAGGCTGTCGGCCTCGCCCAGGCCCTGGACCTCGTGGTCAAGGACGCGATCATCGCGCCCTTGCGCAAGCTCACGCCCGCAACCCTGTTCGGCAGCGGCAAGGTCGAGGAAATCGGCGCGCTCTGCGAAGAGCTCGATGTCGACGCCGCGGTCGTCGATGACGCCCTGACGCCGGTCCAGCAGCGCAACCTGGAGAAGGCGTGGGGGGTGAAGGTCATCGACCGCACCGGCCTGATCCTCGAGATCTTCGCCCGCCGGGCCCGCACTCGCGAAGGCCGGCTGCAGGTCGAACTGGCGCGGCTTTCCTACGAGCGCTCACGCCTGGTTCGCACATGGACCCACCTCGAGCGCCAACGCGGCGGCTTCGGGGTCATGGGCGGTCCCGGGGAAACCCAGATCGAAACCGACCGCCGGCTGCTGGCCGACAAGATCGGCAAGCTGAAGCGCGAACTGGCCGAGGTGCGGCGCACCCGCGACCTGCAGCGGGGCGCGCGCCAACGCCATCCTTTCCCGGCGGTGGCCCTGGTTGGCTACACCAACGCCGGCAAGTCCACCCTGTTCAATCGCCTGACCAATTCCGAGGTCATGGCCGAGGACATGCTGTTCGCGACGCTCGATCCGACCCTGCGGATGCTCAAGCTGCCGGATGGCCGGCCGGCGATCCTGTCGGACACCGTGGGCTTCATCTCCGACCTGCCGCACGAGCTTGTGGAATCCTTCCGCGCGACCCTCGAAGAGGTGAAGGAGGCGGACGTGATCCTGCACGTCCGCGACATCGCCAGCGAGGAGAGCGACGCCGAGGCCGAGGACGTCCGCGCCGTGCTCGATCGCCTGGGTGTCGACGTCGAGGAGCGCAACGTCATCGAGGTCTGGAACAAGGCCGATCTCGTGAAGCCGGACCTCGCCGAGGAATTGGTCGGGGACGCGCGCCGCCATAACCCTCCGGCGGTGCTGATCTCGGCAGCGACCGGAGAGGGCTGCGACGCCCTCCTGGCGGCGATCGCGCGCATGGTCGACGACGCGCCGCCGGTGTCCATTCACGTCGCGGCCGACCAGGGCGCGGCCATCGCCTGGCTCTATCGCAATGGCCGGGTCATGGACCGGGTGGAGGACGACGACGGCGGGGTTCGCCTGGCCGTGCGCCTCACGCCCCAGGCCCTCGGTCAGTTCGAGCAGCGCTTCCCCGGAACGGACCTGACGCCGCTCTGAGGCCCCTCAGCCGGCGGGCGCTCGCTCGGCGGCCTTGGCCGCATCCCACAGCGCGTCCATTTCGGCGAGATTGGAGTCCGCTGCGGTCTTGCCGCGCTTGGCCAGTTCCGCCTCGATGAACTGGAAGCGCCGCATGAACTTGGCGTTGGTGGAGCGCAGGGCGTCTTCCGGTTCCAGGTCGAGCTTGCGCGCCAGGTTCGCGCAGACGAACAGGATGTCGCCTAACTCGTCGCGAAGCCGGGCGGCGTCACCCGCCTCGATCTCCCGTTCCAGCTCGGCGGTCTCTTCGCGCAGCTTGTCGAAGACGAACGAGACGTCAGGCCAGTCGAAACCGACGCGCGCGGCCCTGGCCGTGAGCTTCACGGCGCGCGTGAGGGCGGGCAGACCCACCGGCACATCGTCCAGCAGGCTGGCGTTCTTGCCCTTCTCCGCCCGTTCCTTGGCCTTGATGACTTCCCAGGCGCGGGTCTGCTCGGCGCTGGTGCGCTGCTCTTCCGGGCCGAAGACGTGGGGATGGCGCCGGATCATCTTCTCGCAGATGGCGTTGGCGACGTCGTCGAAGGCGAAGGCGCCTTCCTCCTGCGCCATGCGGCTGTGGAACACGACCTGCAGCAATAGATCGCCGAGCTCTTCCTTCAGGTCCGGCAGGCTGCTGCGTTCGATCGCATCGGCCACCTCGTAGGCTTCCTCGACCGTGTAGGGCGCGATGGTCGCGAAGGTCTGTTCCAGGTCCCAGGCGCAGCCGTCTTGCGGGTCGCGCAGCCGCGCCATGATGGCCAGCAGGCGGTCGATCGGCCGTTCGTCACTCGGCGGGGCGGATGGCGGCATTGATTTCCTTGGTGATCTTCGGCTCTGCGCCCATTTCCGGCGCGGCCTCGGCTAGGCCCGGCTCGGCCAGGTCGCGCGCGGCCAGGGCCTTGCGGATATTGGCGTGGCGTTCGGCGGTGAGCGGGAAGCCCCAGACGATGAGGCCGGCCAGAACGGACATGCCCGCGGGCACGGCGCAGAATAGGACGGCCAGGCCTTGCAGGCCAGTGTCCAGGCCCTGGCCCTTGGGATCGAAGCCCATGAGCTGCAGCAACGGGAACGAGACGCCGACCGCCACGGCCGAGCCGATCTTCACCGTGCCCGCGAGGATGGCGTAGAGCAGGCCGGTGCGGTCGACGCCGCTCTCCAGCCGCTCTTCGTCGCCGATATCGGCCATCATGGCGCGCAGCAGGAAGGCGCCGGCGGAGAAGGGAACCCCGATCAGGAACATCAGCGCGCCGGCGACCGGCATGGAGCCTTGCGGGATCAGCAGTGAGCACATGGTCATCGCCGCGTAGACCACGCACGAGATCGCCAGGGCCCTGTGCTTGGAGATCCGGTAGGAGAGCCAGGTCCAAACCGGCGCCCCGACCAGGCCGCCGATGAAATAGATCAGGAGCAGCAGGCTGGCTTCGCCGTGGGTGAAGCCCTTCACCCGGCCGAAGAAGAAGAAGAACAGGGCGCCGGTGATAGCCGGGCCGGTTCCGATCAGCAGGTCGGCGACCAGGATGCGCACCACGCTCGGGCGCTTGAAGAGCGCCAGATATTCGCGGAAGCCGGATTTCTTGACCTCCGAAGCCACCTGCGGCTCGGGCACGCGCCACAGCGCAAGGCCGACGGTGATCGGCATCAGGAGGACGACGAACCATCCCATCGCCCGGACCCCGGCCCCGTGGCCGGTGATCCCCACCAGCGGGAGCAGGGCGGGGAGGGTCAGGACGAAGATCATCCCGACGACGTTGCCGGCTTGCCACCATCCGTAGATGCGCGATCGCTGATCATACTGAGGTGAAAGCACCGCCGCCCAGGCGAGCTGCGAGAGGCTCGCGATGGAGACGCCGGCATAGACGACCAGCAGCCAGAGCCAGAGATAGACGCTGCTGATCCCCGGCTTGGCCATGAACAGCATGTAGGCCGCCAGCATCAGCAGGGGCGCGCTGATGGCGAACCACAGCTTGAAGCGGCCGAACCGCGAGCGGGTCCGGTCCATGACGCCGCCGATATAGGGGTCGAACGCCATGTCCAGGAAACGCACGGCCATGAAGGCTGCGCCGACGGCCGAGAGGCTCAAGCCTAGCTCGCTCGCGTAATATTCGGGGAGGTAGACCACCAGGGGCAGGCCAAGGCCGGCCAGTGGGAGACATGGGGCGGCCAGGGCCGCCAAGGTCCAGTTGGAACGCCGGTCCGCCCGCGCGGTCATTGCACTCATCCCTCAAGCGTCCGGATCTACAACGCGTCCGGCTCGCCGCGCGATGTGACAGGCCCCCACCCGGAGGCGCAAGGCCTATCGACGTTATCTGCGGGCGTAGGCCTTGCCGAGGCTCAGCTGCACTGCGAACCGGTTGATGGCGTACTGCGCGTCCGACCAGGTCGTGGTTCGCGACGCGTTGCGGATGTCGGTTTCGTACCAGCGATAGCGGATCGGGGTGACGTCGCCGTCGATCGAGACGGCCTTGCCCTCGATCTCCGCGCCGCCGACGCCGAAGCTCGACATCGAGAGTCCGGGCGTGTCGCCGAGCTGCTTGAAGGTCGGGCGGTTGGGCGTGGCGTCGACCAGGGTCAGCTCGATCCTACCGCCGGCCAGCACGCCGGAGCGCTGCATCTCGCGCTCGGTCTTCTGCTGCAGGTCGGCGACCAGCCGCTCGACGTCGCGCACGCCGTACTCCTGCTCGGCCTTCTGGCGCAGTTCAGGGCTGATGGTGACCTCGACCGTCGGCGCGGCGTGGGGGCTCTCGGCCTGGGCCGAGCCGGCGATCGCGAGCGCCGCGAGGGCGGGAGCAAGAAGGGGACGCATGCGGAAACTCCAGAGGATGCGAATGGTCACGACCGCATTCGTCAGATGGTGGCGAGAGCGCCATTTTGCAAAGTCTAGGCCCAAGCGTGACCTTAGTGTGGCGCGCGCTCTATCGGCTTGACCTGCACGGCGGGGCGCCCAAGTCTGCGCCGCGGGGGACGGTGTAGCTTAGACGTTCAGATGGAGGCGACCTGTGGCGCACAAGTTCGAAATCTACAAAGACAAGGCGGGCGAGTTCCGCGTCCGTTTCAAGTACAACAGCGAGACGATCTTCTCGACCGAGGGCTATTCCTCCAAGGCCAGCGCCAAGAACGCGATCGAGTCCATCAAGAAGAACGGTCCGGACGCGCCGACCGAAGACAACACCGACTAAATTTAAGCGGTCGCCAGGCGCGCGAGTTCATCGCGCGCCTGCGCGGCGATTTCGAACGAGCGAACCCGCGCGGCGTGGTCATGGATCTGTGCGGTGACCATCAGTTCGTCGGCGCCCGTCCGGCGCGCGAAGGCGTCCAGCCCCTCCCGAACACGATCGGGTGAACCCACGATCGAGCAACTCAGGCTCTGCCGCAGCATGGGCCCTCCGAGCTCATCGAGGCGGCCGTCCGGATCGTCGACCGGCGCGGGCAGGGGGCCGGGCCGTCCCTGGCCGAGATTGATGAAGGCCTGCTTCAGCGACGTGAAGAGGCGCTGCGCCTCCTCCTCAGTCTCGGCGGCGGTGACGTTGACCCCCAGCATCACATAGGGCTTGGCCAGGTGCTCCGAAGGGCGGAACTGGCTGCGATAAACCGCGAGCGCCGTCTCCATCTGGGCTGGGGCGAAGTGCGAGGCGAAGGCGTAGGGCAAGCCCAGAGCGGCGGCCAGTTGCGCGCCATAGGTGCTTGAGCCCAGCATCCAGAACTCGACCTTGAGCCCGGCGCCGGGGACCGCGCGGATGATCTGGCCAGGCTTCTCCGGCTCGAAATAATTCATCAGCTCGATGACGTCGCGCGGGAAGTCGTCGATGTCGCCGGCCAGGGTGCGGCGCAGCGCACGGGCGGTGGCCTGGTCTGCGCCCGGCGCACGGCCCAGCCCCAGGTCGATGCGGCCCGGATAAAGCGAGGCCAGGGTGCCGAACTGCTCGGCGATGATCAGCGGGGCGTGATTGGGCAGCATGATCCCGCCGGCGCCCACCCGGATGGTGGAGGTCGCCTCCGCCACGTGGCCGATGACCACGGCGGTGGCCGCGCTCGCCACCCCGCGCATATTGTGATGCTCGGCCAGCCAGTAGCGCTTGTAGCCCAGCCGCTCGGCGTTCTGCGCGAGGTCGCGGGTGTTGCGCAGGGACTGGGCGGCGTCGCCGCCTTCCACGATGGGCGAGAGATCGAGGACCGAGAGATCAACCATGGCCGCCATATAGGAGGCCGCTTCGTCTAGCGGAACAACGCCAGCAGATAGGACGGCGCCTGGTTGGCGATCCGCAGCGCCTCAAGCGCGAGTTGCTGCTTGACCTCGATCGCCGCCAGCCGCGCGGCCTCCTTGGCCATGTCGGCGTCGACCAGGTTGCCGATCCCGGCCTCGTAGTTGTCCTGCAGCTTCGAGCTCATCTCGAACTGGCGGTCGAGCGCCCTGGCGCCCACGCCGATCTTCGACAGCGCCGACGACACCTTCTGGCTGGCGGCCTCGATGGCGGCGATGTCGGCGGTGGCCACGCCGCCGAGCAGGTCGGTGAGCGTGCCGGAGATCGCCGATCCCGTGGTCGAGAGGTCGACATGGTCGATGTTGATCGTCGCGGTCGCGTCGGTGTTGGCGAGCGCCCGAACCGCGCCCGTGGAGCCGGCGGAGATCAGGTTGATCCCGTCGAACACCGCGTTGTTGGCGATGGTGTCGATCTGCTTGCGAAGGGCGACGTATTCGTCGTTGAGCGCCTGGCGCGTCGCCGTGCTCAGCCCCGCCTCGGTGGCGGCCAGCGCCTTTTCCTTCATCTGGCCGAGGATGTCGGAGATCGATTCCGCCGCCGTCATCGCCGTGTCGGCGATCGCCTGGCCGCGTTGGAGCGAGTTCTTGACAGCGTCGAGCGACTTGAACTCGGCGCGCATGTTCTGCGCGATCGCCCAGATGGCCGGATTGTCCTTGGGGCCGGCGACCTTCAGCCCGGTCGCCAGGCGGTTCTGGACTTCGGCGTACTCGCGGTTGATCGCATTGAGGTTCTGCAGCGCAATCATCGCGCCGGTATTCGTATTGACGCTGTTCAGCGGCATGACGAAGCCTCGGTCCAAGGGAGCGGAATGCCCGCGGGGCCTTTTGCCCTGCCTCGAAGCTAGGCTGCCTTGGTTGGTGGTTTGTTTACGCCGGCGCGGATTTTCCGGCGGCTTGACCTTCCAACGATTGGAAACTGCATCTGATCGCCATGACCAGACTCGGCCCCATTCATCGACGCCGCTTGCTCGGCGGCATGTCAGCCCTCGGCGGCGCGGGCGCCCTGAACGCCCTACTGCCCGGTTGGGCGCAGAGCGGGACACCGGGCAGGCCCGCCGACCTTCCCACCGTCTCGGGCCCGGACATCGTGCTTAGCGTCGGGCACACGGCCTTCGAGGTCGATGGCCGGGCGGGGCATGCCGTGAGCGTCAACGGCACCGTCCCTGGCCCCCTGGTCCGCCTGACCGAGGGGCAGACGGCGCGGATATCCGTCACCAACGCCCTGCAGGAAGACACTTCGATCCACTGGCATGGCCTGCTGGTCCCGTTCCAGATGGACGGCGTGCCCGGGGTCAGCTTCCCCGGGATCAAGCCCGGCGAGACCTTCACCTATGAGTTCAAGGTGCGGCAGGCCGGGACCTATTGGTACCACAGCCATTCGGGGCTTCAGGAGCAGTTGGGCCACTACGGTCCGATCGTCATCGAGCCCGCGGGCGCCGATCCGGTGGCGTTCGATCGCGAGCACGTCGTGATGCTGTCGGACTACAGCTTCATGCACCCGCATGAGATCTTCCGGAAGATGAAGGCCCAGTCGGGCTACTTCAATCGCCAGAAGCAGACGGTCGCCGGCCTGCTCGCGGGCAAGGACCAGTCCTTCGCCGAGCGCAAGGAATGGTCGGCCATGCGCATGGATCCGACCGATATCCTCGACGTCACCGGCGCGACCTACGCGTATCTGGTCAACGGCCACGGCCCGCAGGACAACTGGACCGGCCTCTTCGAGCCCGGCGAGCGCGTACGCCTGCGGATCATCAACGCCGGGGCCATGACGATCTTCAACGTCCGCATCCCGGGCCTGAAGCTCAGCGTCGTCCAGGCCGACGGTCAGAATGTCCGGCCCGTCGAGGTCGAGGAGTTCCAGATCTCGCCCGCCGAGACCTATGACGTGATCGTCCAGCCGCAGGACCGCGCCTACACCCTGGTGGCCGAGGCCGCCGATCGTTCAGGCACGGGCCGCGCCACCCTGGCGCCGCGGGCGGGCATGACCGCCGAGGTTCCGCCCCTGCGCGAGCGGCCGCTGCTCAACATGCGCGACATGGGCATGGACCACTCGGCGATGACGGGGATGGAGGGCATGGACATGGACCACAGCGCCATGTCCATGCGCGACCCGCGAAACGCGCCCCAGGTCACCCTGGGGCCGGGCGTCCAGATGATCTCGCCCATGCCGGCCGACCGGACGGGCGACCCAGGGCAGGGGCTGGAGAATGTCGGTCACAAGGTGCTGGTCTACACCGACCTCGTCGCCCTGGAGCCCAATCCGGACCCGCGGCCGCCGTCGCGGGAGATGGAGATCCACCTGACCGGCAACATGGAGCGGTTCATGTGGGCTTTCGACGGCGTCGGCTTCAGCCACCTGAAGGACCCGATCCCGTTCCGGCTCGACGAGCGTGTCCGGGTGACCCTGGTCAACGACTCGATGATGGCCCATCCGATCCATCTGCACGGTCATTTCTTCGAGGTCGTGACCGGCAATCCCGGCCGCCATCCGCGCAAGCACACGGTCAATGTGCTGCCTGGCGGTCGCGTCGCCTTCGACCTGACGGCGAGCGATCCTGGCGACTGGGCATTCCACTGCCACCTGCTCTACCACATGCACGCGGGCATGTTTAACGTGGTCACCATCCGCCCGCTGGAAGGGGCCGGGGCATGAGACTCCTGCTCGCGCTTCTGCCTCTCGCGATCGCGTCCGCCGCCGCGGCGCAGGACCCTCACGCCGGTCACCAGCCGTCGGCGAACGTCCCGGCGGAGACCCATGCCGGACACGTCCAGCCGGCCTGGCCGTCCGACACCCCTGCGGCGCCGCCGCCGGAGCTGGCGCGAGACCACGCCGCCGAGCGCTTCTATTCGCCCGAGGAAATGGCCGCCGCCCGCGCCCAGCTTGCCCGAGAGCACGGCGGCGGGACCGCCTGGAAGGTGATGCTGGATCAGGCGGAGATCCGTCCGTCCGGCGGCGACGACGATTTCGCCTGGAAGGGCGAGGCCTGGTACGGCGGCGACATCAACCGGCTTGTGGTGAAGTCGGAGGGGGACGTCGCCATCGGCGGCGACGTGCATGCGGCCGAGTTCCAATTGCTCTATTCCCGCGCCGTCAGCCCCTATTTCCAGCTTCAGGCCGGCCTACGTCACGACTTCGAGCCGGGCCCCACGCGAACCTATGGGGTCGTGGGTTTCGAAGGCCTTGCGCCCTACTGGTTCGATGTCGAGGGCGCGGCCTTCCTCTCGGAGAAGGGCGACGTCAGCGCCCGCCTGGAGGGCTCCTACGACCTGCGCCTCACCCAACTCCTGATCCTGCAGCCCCAGGCCGAGCTGAACCTCGCGGCCCAGGATGTTCCGGAGCTGGGCCTGGGCGCCGGCTTCACCGACGCCGAACTGGCGCTGCGGCTGCGTTACGAGTTCCGCCGGGAGTTCGCCCCCTATGTCGGCGTTTCCTACGAGCGCCGCCTCGGCGAGACCGCAAAATTCAGCCGGGCCGCCGGCGAAGACGTTGAAGATACGCGCCTTGTCGTCGGCGTGCGGACTTGGTTTTGAGGAGCTTATCCATGAAGACCCCTACGCTTTGCCTGATCGCGGTCGCCCTCATGGCCACGCCCGCTGCGGCTCAGCACGCCGGGCATGGCGACCATGCCGCGGCCCCTGCGCCGGCCGCCGTCGTGTCCGCCGAAGGAACCGGTGTCGTGAAGAAGGTCGATACGGCGGCCGGAACCGTGACCATCGATCACGATCCGATCCGCGCCCTGAACTGGCCGGCGATGACCATGGCCTTCAAGGTTCCGGACAAGGCCGTGCTCGATCAGATGAAGGAGGGCGCCAAGGTGCGCTTCCTGCTCAACGGCGGACAGACGATTGTCGCCGTGCGGCCCCAATAGTCAGAGGTCGACCTTCGCCATCAGAGGGGCGGGCAGCAGCCGGATGATCAGCATCACGTAGCGCCAGCCGAGCTTGGCGGCGGTCACGCAGGAACCTGGTCGGGCTCCAGGGTCCTGACGATCTTCACGCGGGTGAAGTCGTCCGAGGGGGTCTTTACGAAGCCGAGGTTCTTCGCCGTCGCGAGCATTGGGGCGTTCTCGCGCGCGACATCGCCCCAGACTTCCCGAAGCCCTTTGGCCGCCGCGTATTCGAGAATGGCGTTGAGCAGCAACCGACCGAGTCCCTTGTGTTGTTGGTCGGTGCGCACCATCAACGCAAACTCCGCAGTTTCCCCTTGAGGGTCGCCGGCGAGGCGGGAGACGCCGAGGATCTTGCGGTCGCGATCCAGGGCGACCAAGGCCATTTCCCGGTCGTAATCGATCTGGGAAAGCCGCTCTGGCCAACCGGGCGGCAGGGTCCGGAAACCTGAACGGAAGCGCAGTCGGACGTCTTCGGCGCTGCTGGCCTCGACCATGGCGGCGATGGCGGGGCCATCCTGGGGACGGATCGCCCGAACCACGACGCTCTCCCCGCCGATCTCGACCTCACGACGAAGATTCCGCGGATAGGGCAGGATGGCCATGCGCGCCCGCTCCGCGCCCTCCGGGCGCAGTCTCACCCTGGCGTCCAGGACGATTACGCCGTCGGCGTCGGCCAGCAGCGGATTGATGTCGAGCTCGGCGATCTCCGGTTCGCCGACCGCAAGCTGCGACAGCCGGGTCATGACCCCGGTGATCGCTTCCATGTCGGCTGGGCCGTGGTCGCGATAGCCCTGCAGCAGGTGCGAGATGCGGGTGCGGCTGACCATGTCGCGCGCCAGCACGTCATCCAGGGGCGGGAGGCCGACGACGCGGTCGGCAATGACCTCGACGCTGATCCCGCCGGCCCCAAACATGACGATGGGGCCGAAAAGGGGATCCTGGGCGACGCCGACGAGCAGTTCTTGGGCCTGGGGCCGGTGGACCATCGGCTCGACGACGAAGCCTTCGATGCGCGCCTCGGGCCGGGCCTTGGTGATCCGTTGCAGCATGGTGTGGGCTTCGGACAAGATCTCGTCGGCGCCGTTGAGACCCAGCGCCACCCCGCCCAGTTCCGACTTGTGGCTGATGTCGGGCGACAGGATCTTCAGGGCGACCGGCCCCTTCATCTCGACGGCCGCCGCGGCAGCCTCCTCGGGCGTCCTGGCCTCCTGGCTTTCGAGCACCGGGACGCCGTAGGCGCGGAGCAAGGCGCGGGCCTCGGGATCGGTTAGCGTGAGGCGACCATCCGCCCGCGCCGCTGCGATCACACTTCTGGCGGCTTCGAGGTCGGGTTCGCCCGGCAAGCCGGCTGGCGTGCGGACGAGCGCTTCCTGGTTCTTGCGGTGATTGACCAGGTGCATGAAGGCCCGCACCGCTTCGTCCGGTGTTTCGTGAGCCGGCACGCCTGCGGCCGCAAGCCGGCGACGGCCCTCGGCGACCGCGGTCTGCCCAAGCCAGGCGCTGAGGACCGGTCGATGATAACGCTTGGCCTTGAGCGTCTCGACCACGGCGTCCGCGGCGAAGGTGCTGTCTTCCACCGCCGTGGGGCAGTTCATGACCAGCACCGCATCGGCGCCCCGGTCCTCCAGCAGGATTTCCAGCGCTTTTCCGTAAAGGGGCGCGTGGGCGTCGCCGAGGATATCGACAGGATTGGTTCCTGACCAATGGGCCGGCGCCGCGGCCGCCAGGCGCTGGAGCGTATCTTCCGAGAGTTCGGCCACGCGGCCGTTGCGCGCTTCCAGGGCGTCGACCGCCATGACGCCTGCGCCGCCGCCATTGGTCAGGATCGCCAGCCGGTCACCGTAGACCCGCAGGCCGACCCCAAGCGTCGTGACCGCGTCGAAGAGTTCGCGCAGCCCCCCGACTCGCAGCATGCCCGCACGACGAAAGGCGGCTTCGTAGACGAGATCGGAGCCGGCCAGGGCGCCTGAGTGGGTGAATGCAGCCTTGGCGCCGCCCGCGCTGCGCCCGGCCTTCACCACCACGACCGGCTTGGTCCGCGAGGCGATGCGGCCTGCGGTCATGAACTTCCGCGCATCCGAGATGCTCTCGACATAGAGCAGGATGCCGTGGGTCTCATGGTCGAGCGCCAGATAGTCCAGCAGGTCGCCGAAATCGATGTCGGCGGCGTCGCCTATAGTCAGGAGGTGAGAAAAGCCGACGCCCCTCGCATGGGCCCAGTCTATGGCCGCGGCGGCGATGGCGCCCGACTGGGAGACGAGGGCAAGGCCCCCCGGGGAAGGCGACAGGTGCGCGAAGCTGGCGTTGATGCCGCGGCGCGGAGACATGAAGCCCAGGCAGTTTGGGCCAAGGATGCGCATCAGCGAGGGCTTGGAGGCGTCGAGCATAGCCTGGCGCCCTTCGCCTTCCACCCCGGCGCTGATGACGATCGCGGCGCGGCAGCCGCGTTCCGCGAGATCGGCGACGACCCTCGGCACTGCGTGCGCAGGCGTCGCAACCACGGCCAGGTCCGGCGCCATGGGCAGGTCGGCTACCGACTGGTAGGCGATCGAGGACCGGATGGCGCGCGCGCTCAGCGAGACCGGGAGCACTGGACCGGCGAAGCCGCTCTCAAGCAGGTTCCGTGAAAGCACCTGGCCGACGGAACCAGGGGCGTTGCTGGCGCCGACCAGCGCGATCGACTTGGGCTGGAACAGTGCGTCCAGGTTGCGGGTGGTCATTAGCCGGTCCTCGGATGGTCGTTCCTAGAGACGAACCTGCTCCGCGCTCCCGATCAAGTCCGGCATGTCCGAAAACGCGCTCGGAACATCGAGCGCCGGGAGGTGGTTTTCGAAGGGTCCGCTGTACGAGGAGATGTCCCATGCCAGCCAAGTCCGCCGCCCAGCAGAAAGCCGCCGGCGCGGCCCTTTCAGCTAAGAGGGGCGAGATTCCAAAAAGCGACCTCAAGGGCGCTTCCAGGTCGATGGTGGAGTCGATGACCGAAAGCGAACTGGAGGAACTGGCTTCGACCAAGCGCAAGGGCAAGCCTGAGCACAAGTCGAAGCCCCACTGAGCTCGCCTCAAGGCAAAGACCTGACCATATCCGCCACGATCGCGTTCACCGTCGCCTGCGCGGCGTCACCCTGATCGACGCGTCGCTGGGAGGTGGATCGCCAGGCCAGCTTGCCGGTCTGGCGGTCGGTCAGGTCGAGCATCATCGTGCCTTCGACGTAGTTTATCGTGCGCACGTCGATGTCCATCGGGGGGCCGTACATCCCCCAGCCGAAGCCGTGAAAGCAGCCGCGGACACCGCAGACGACTGGAGGCCGGCCTCCAGTCGTGGCCACTTGAGTGTCGGTCCGGTCCCGCAGGCCGATATGATAGGAGACGAGCAGGTCGGCCGTGCTCGGATCGGCTTGGCGGTAGCCCCGGGCCGTCAAGGCGCTGACGATCGCGTTTTCGACACGGCCGCGGATGATGTCGTTGTCGACCCTCGGGTCGCCTTGCCCAGGTGTCGCATCGGGCTTCCAGGCGAAGGTCGACCCGGGGCGGATGCCTACGGTGTCGCTCTGAAGCACCGAGACTCTGCCCGCAGGGCCGGCGCAGGCGGCCAGGACCACCAGCGCTCCGAAGACGAGCGCCAACGAAAGATGCTTCCTGATGATCGTGGGGAGCATGGGGGTTCTCCGACTGGCCGACCTTTCGAGAGCGTGTGCGAAAGGATTCGTCGGGCTCCTGGCCTCGGCAATCAGGTCAAACCCTGTGCCGGCATGGGCCGTTAGGTTCAAGGGCGCGAAAGCGTGGTCACCTGCGGCGGGCGCCAATCTCCGTTCAGGACCGAGGCGGTCGGTCTATGGATCCTGAGCAGCAGATTGAATTCGGCTGGCGGCGACGGCAACCAGTTGGCGACGTCTTCGGTCGGGGCGAGGTGCTGGATCACGAAGTCCGCGACGCCGTCGGGCCCTGGGTCGGCGATGACCTCGTAACCAGGGTGCGATGAACGAAGGGCCAGACTCCATTCAGCGTTCTCGGGGGACGCAAAGGTCAACCGATACTGCTCCGATCCGCGCAAGGGTTGGCCGGCCGCGTCGCGGTCGCAGCGAAAGCAGGCCAGGTCCTCGACCGCCGGTGAGCCCAGGCTGGTGGCTGCGGTCACTGCTCGGGAAAGCGGATCGTCATCGTCGTGTGGCGCATGGAGCAGATCCCAAGGCCCGGCGGGGCTCAGGCGGCGATGCGCTGCGCCTGTGATCTGATCCGCGCCATCCTTGAACCCCCAGGCCACCGCCTCGTCCTGCCCTGCAGTGGCAGGGTCCGGGAAAGCGCTGCCGAGGGCGCAACCCAAGCGTCCGAGAGCCTCGCCAGTGTCCGGATCGGACGGAGGATGGCGCGCCAGAAGCGCCATCAGCCGATGCAGGAACTTGGCCGGGGCCAGGGCCAAGGCGGCCTCCACCAGATCGCGCGGCGGTCCCTCGATCGTCGCCACGCCCTGATCGGGCCAGGGCTTGGGGGCGGCGATCGAAGGCCCCATGAGAAGCCGAAGACTCGCCGCATGATCATCTGCTGAGCGCGGGGCGATGCGGGTCAGCATCCAGGCCGAAGCGCTGGGCAGCCGCCAGACTGCATCCGCGTCCGGCGACTCGCGGACCTGATCTGCCCCGACAATCGCGATGCGCGCCGACGGAAGTGGCGCCGCCAGAGGCGCGATCCTGCGTCCCCATGCGTCATAGAGGACCACGCACAACCGTCGCGCCTGGTCATCCGGCCACCTGAGCGTGGCCGGTCCTTGCGAAATGTCCAGCCAGGCGCTGGTGATCAATGTTCGAGGGGCGTCATCCGCGAGCCCCGGGGCGAGAAGTCCTGCGTGATCCGGCAAGCGACAGAACCGATTGCCTCCCAACGGATGGGCGCGGCGGACCATGTCGGTCAGCACCAGGGGAAAGCCCAACACCATCAACTCGGCCGCGACCTGGCGGATTTCGGCCGCGGTCATAACCGGAGACTGGGTCTGGGGCATTTGCGCCTTCCTATGGAAGACCCAGCCTTTCAGGCGCTCGCCAGCGCGGCCATCGGGTCAAACCCCCATCGACAAGGACCCAGCCATCGGATGCAGCCGGGCGTTCTTGCCCTAGGCTCGGATGAGATTGTGCTTGATGGCGAAGCGGACGAATTCAGCCGCCGTCCTCACGTCGGCCTTGCGCATCGCCGCCGCCCGATGGCTTTCGACGGTCTTGACGCTGATCTTCAGCAGGCGGGCGATCTGCTTGTTGGAATTGCCCTCGGCGATCAACTGCGCAACCTCGATCTCACGCATGGTGAAGCTCTCCAGCCGGGAGCGCTTTCGTTCGCTGATCGCCGCCTCAAGCAGCAGCTCGGAGACAAAGGAGGAAAAGTAGGGGCGGTTCGCGCCGAGGGCCGAGATCGCCGCCTCGAGGTGATCCTCACTGTCGCTCTTGAGCAGGTAACCCCTGGCGCCGGCCGCCAGTCCGCCACTTACTGTCTCGTCGTCGTCGTGCATGGTGAACAGCAGGACGTTGGTGCGCGGCGATTCCTGACGCAAGCGACGGGTGACGATGATGCCGTTCAGCACCGGCAGCGAGATGTCCAGGACCGCCACGTCGGGCTGCTGCTCGATTGCAAGGTCAAGCGCCGCCTGGCCGTCGGCGGCCTCGCCGCAGACCTGCCAGCCGGGGTGGCTCTCTATGATGTCCCTAATTCCGCGGCGGACGATTTCGTGGTCGTCCGCGATCAAAACCCGGAGCATTTCGACCCCTAGTCAGCGAGTTCCGGTCAGGAATACCCCCGAGCTGGGATCAAACGTATCGGTAATATCACTAATATGCACTTTTTGCGCGAAGTATGAAATTATCCTCGCCAAAGTGCAGGGGAGGGCGTTGAGTCCAATAGCTCGTCGCGCCGCATCGCGATTTGCGGCCGGTGGCGGCGGGCGCGGAGGCTGAACGCGATGAGGTCGGGTTACGAGGGTGTTTTTCCCGATAGGGAAGAACCCCATGATCTGCGCGTATTGGGCGTGATCGACGGCTTGCCGTTGCCGTTCGCCTTGGTTGATCCGGCTCAGAGCGGGCTCAAGTTTCTTTCGGCTACGGAACCGTTTCTAGCGACGCTGGGATTGCCGCGCACGGCGGTCGAAGGGCGCGATCTGGCGCAGGTCTTTCTCGCCGAGGCCTTTCCCCGAGTCTCCGACGCCGTCATGCGCTGTGCGGCGACCTGCCAGACCGTCAGGGTGCGCGCTGAACGCCAGACTCCGAAGCGGGACGTCTATGATGTCGTGGCCCATCCGTTGGCCGACCTGGGCGCGGGAGATCTGGTCGCGCTCATTATCGAGGCGCCGCTACGTCAACCGTCGCTGATGGCGCAACGGCAGGCTCTGCTGGACTACATCAGTCCACTCAGCCCCAGCATGTACTACATCTACGACCTCCCGAGCAGCCGCACGCAGTACATGCACCGCGATCTTGCCGCGATGCTTGGCTTCGCCGCCGAAAGCATGGAGCTCGCGCAGATCCTGGCCAGGGTGCATCCGGAAGATCAGCCGATCCTCAACGATCACGTCGCGGCCATGAGCTCCCTGTCCGATGGCCAGACGACTGATGCAGTCGTGCGGGTTCATGCGCCGGGCAGCGAGTATCGCTGGGTCCGTTCGCGGTGTCGGATATTGCGGCGGGCTCGCGACGGCGCCGTGCGATTGGTCGTCGGGGCTGCGTCCGACGTCACCGAGCAATACAGGCAGGCCGAGGAACTCGACAGAGCGTCGCGCGCCCTGGCGCTGGCCGAAATAGAGGAGCGGCGCAGGGTCGGTCGCGAATTGCACGACTCCACAGCTCAACACCTCCTCGCGGTCGACCTTTCGCTTGCGGCTATGGAGCGGCGCAACGCGTTTGATTCTGCCGATATGGCGACCCTGCGGGAGCTCCGCAGCGCCCTGTCGGCCGCCCGCAAGGAGATCCGCACGCTGTCCTACGTGCTTCACCCGCCGAACCTGGAGGGAAGGGGGCTGCCCGCGGCGATCAAGGCCTTCGCTGACGGTTTCGCGCGCCGCACGTCGCTCGATATCACGGTGGAGGCGGACCCGACCCTCCGCCTGCCCGAAGAGATCGAGCACGCGCTGTTCCGCATCTTCCAGGAAGCGCTGATGAATGTGCATCGCCACACCGCTGCGACGTGCGTTTGCTGCGCCATGTCCTGGCGCGACGGCGTGGTCCGCTTGGATGTCGAGGACAATGGGCGGCAGCCTGGCGAACTGCCGTTCAATCCGGCCCAGGAAACTGGGGTCGGGATCGCCGGCATGAGGGCCAGACTGAAGCAGTTCGGCGGCCGCCTGATCCTGGAGCGCGGCGCATCCGGGCTGCTCCTTCGGGCCGAAGCGCCGTTCCTGGGCGAACCATAGTCACGGACGCCCGATCTTTACGCGGCCCTTATGTCCAGGCCCCAAGGCCCGTCTCGCCCCCTGATGGCCGTTGGCGCGACCTTCCGCCCCTGATTTTCACCGAGGGGCTTCGATGCTCGACATCATCTTCCTGGCGCTGGGCCTTGGCGCCTTCGCGCTCTTCGCCGGCTTTGCGGCCGCGCTGAGGCGTCTCTGACATGCTGGAACTCGTGCTGTGGGGCTTAGGCGCCCTCCTGATCGGCGGCTACATGCTCGCCGCCCTGCTGCGGCCGGATCGCTTCTGAGCGACCCCGCGCGACCTCCTTTGCGGACATCCTACAATGAACTGGCAAGGCTGGGCGGAGATCGCCCTGGTGATCGGTCTCGCCATCGGTCTCGGTTGGCCGATCGGCATCTATATGTCGCGCGTCTGGAATGGCGAACGCACCTGGCTTGATCCGGTGCTGAGACCCGTCGAGACGCTGTTCTATCGCGCCTGCGGGGTAGACCCTTCCAAGAGCCAGGGCTGGTTCGGCTATGCCGGCGCGCTCCTGGCCTTCAACGCTGTCGGCTTCGTGCTCGTCTACGGCATCCTGCGTCTGCAAGGCATCCTGCCGCTCAACCCGCAGGGCTTCGGCGCCGTCTCAGAGCACCTTGCGTTCAACACCGCGGTAAGCTTCGTCACAAACACCAACTGGCAGTCCTATGGCGGCGAGACCACCATGTCTCAGTTCAGCCAGATGTCTGCGCTGACTGTTCAGAACTTCGTCTCGGCCGCGACCGGCGCGACGATCGCCGCAGCCCTGGCCCGGGCGTTCATCGCCAACCGCGGCGAAGGACTTGGCAACTTCTGGGCCGACCTCGTCCGCACGACCCTGTGGGTCCTGCTGCCGCTATCGATCCTCGTCGCCCTGACGCTTGTGGCGCTCGGCGTGCCGCAGACGCTCGATGCGTCCGCCACGGCGACCACGCTGGAAGGCGCGCATCAGAAGATTTCGCTGTTCGCGGTGGCTGACCAGCTCGCAATCAAGCAACTCGGCATCAACGGCGGCGGCGTGTTCAACGTCAACTCATCACACCCGCTCGAGAACCCGACGCCGCTGACCAACCTGATCACGGCAGTCTCCATCAACGTGCTGGGCTGGGCCGCTTTCTTCGCTTTCGGTCGCTCGGCGATGGCGAAGAGGGACGTCCGCGCCCTTGCTGCCGCGGCGGCTATCCTGCTGTCCGCCGGCACGGCCGCGATCTACTGGTCTGAAACTCAGCCTGCGCCCGCGCTGGTCGCCGCCCATGCCGACGCTTCGGCGAACATGGAGGGCAAGGAGGTTCGATTCGGCGCTTCGGGCTCGGCCGCCTGGGCCGGCCAGACCACGGGCGCCTCGAACGGTTCGGTCAACTCGATGCATGCGAGCTACATGCCCCTGGGCGGGGCCGTGACCATGTTCCTGATGATGCTGGGCGAGATCCTGCCTGGCGGGATCGGCTCCGGCGTCTCGGTTATGGTGCTGATGGCTGTCCTTGCGGTGTTCGTCGCCGGCCTGATGGTCGGCCGGACGCCCGAGTACCTCGGCAAGAAGATCGAGGCCCGCGAGGTGAAGGGCGCCATGCTGGCTATCCTCGTGATCCCGCTGTCGATGCTGGGCTTCACGGCGGTCGCCGCGGTCCTGCCCGAAGCCCTGAAGGGGCTGCTGAACTCCGGCCCGCACGGCCTTTCCGAAATGCTCTACGCCTACACTTCGGCGACGGCGAACAACGGGTCGGCCTTCGCGGGCCTCACCGCCAACGCGCCCTGGTGGAACACGACGCTGGGAATCGCGATGCTGATGGGTCGCTTCGTTCCCATCGTGGTCGTCCTGGCCGTCGCCGGCGCCATCGCCGCCAAACCCAAGCTCGCCCCGACGGCCGGCACCTTGCCGACCGACTCCGGCCAGTTCGTCTGCCTGCTGATCGGGGTGATCCTGATCCTTGGCGGCCTGCAATTCTTCCCGGCTCTCGCCCTCGGCCCGATTGTGGAGCACTTCCAGATGCTCCTGACGCTGAGCGGCGGCCGCTGATCCCGAAGGATACCTTCCAATGACCGCTGATTATGCTCCCCAAGGGGGGCCGCTGGGCGAGAACCGCCGCAAGGCCTCGTCCCTCGCCGTCGGCTTCAATCCTGCCCTGGCGGGGCGCGCGATCCGTGACGCCGTCGTCAAGCTGGATCCGCGCCGGCTGACCGGCAATCCGGTGATCTTCGCCACATGGCTCGTGGCGTTGCTCGCCAGCATCTCGGCCGGAATAGCCATCGCTGGCGGCGCGCAGTGGAGCTTCGCGCTGCAGATCGCCCTCTGGCTCTGGGCCACCGTGCTGTTCGCCAACTTTGCCGAGAGCATCGCCGAGGGCCGTGGCAAGGCCGCCGCCGACAGCCTGCGCGCCACGCGGGTCACCACCAAGGCCAAGCTGCTCGTCGACGACAAGACCGGCACGATCGTTCCCACTCCGGCGCACAAGCTCGGCGTTGGCGAGGTGGTGCTGGTTGAGGCCGGGGATGTCATCCCGGCTGACGGCGAGATTATCGAGGGCGTGGCTTCGGTGAACGAAGCGGCCATCACCGGCGAATCCGCGCCCGTCATCCGCGAGAGCGGCGGCGACCGGAGCGCCGTGACCGGCGGCACCACGGTCGTTTCCGACTGGATCAAGGTTCGCATCACCTCCGAGGCCGGTAACACCTTCCTCGATCGCATGATTGCGATGGTCGAGGGCGCCGACCGGCGCAAGACGCCGAACGAGATCGCCCTGGCCGTGCTGCTGGCGGGCCTGACCCTGGTGTTCCTCATCGCGGTCGTGACGTTGCTGGGCCTGGGCAAGTATTCCGGCGTGGAGCTCCAGCCGATGGTGCTGGGCGCTCTGTTCATCACGCTCATTCCGACGACCATCGGCGGCCTGCTTTCGGCGGTCGGCATCGCCGGCATGGACCGGCTGCTGAAGGTCAACGTGCTGGCCACCTCTGGCCGTGCGGTCGAGGCCGCGGGCGACGTCGACACCCTTCTATTGGACAAGACGGGCACCATCACCTTCGGCAATCGCATGGCCACCGAACTGATCCCGGTTCCCGGCGTGCGGCCCGACATGATCGCTCGCGTGGCCTATCTGGCCTCCCTGGGCGACGAGACGCCGGAAGGCCGCTCGATCCTCGAGCTGGTCCGTGCGCAGGGCCTCGACATCGCCCCGCCGGCCGACGCCAAGGTCGTCCCGTTCAGCGCCGTCACCCGCCAGTCGGGACTCGAAGCCGGCGGCCAGGTCTGGCGCAAGGGGGCGGTGGACGCCGTGCTCAAGAGCTCCGGGCTGCGGCCCGAGCAGGTCCCCGTCGAGTTCACCAATGCGGTGGACCGCATCGCCCGATCGGGAGGCACGCCGCTGGCGGTCACTGAGAACGACGCCCTTATCGGCGTCATCCACCTCAAGGATGTGGTGAAGCCTGGTGTGAAGGAGCGGTTCGCGGACCTGCGTCGCATGGGCCTGCGGACGGTGATGATCACTGGCGACAATCCGGTGACCGCCGCGGCCATCGCCTCGGAAGCCGGCGTCGATGACTTCCTTGCCGAAGCCACGCCCGAGGACAAGCTGCGGCTGATCCGCGAGGAGCAAGGCCGTGGCCGGCTGGTGGCCATGTGCGGCGACGGCGCCAATGACGCCCCCGCGCTCGCCCAGGCCGACGTCGGGGTGGCCATGCAGACCGGCGCCCAGGCGGCCCGGGAGGCCGGCAACATGGTGGATCTCGACTCCGACCCGACGAAGGTCATCGAGATCGTCGAGGTGGGGAAGCAGCTCCTCATCACCCGCGGGGCGCTGACGACGTTCTCGATCGCCAATGACGTGGCTAAGTACTTCGCGATCATTCCGGCGATGTTCGTGGCTTCGCTGCCGGCCCTGGGCGCGCTCAACATCATGGGGCTCCACAGCCCACAGAGCGCGATCCTATCGGCGGTGATCTTCAACGCCCTGATCATCGTACTGCTGATCCCGCTGGCGCTGCGCGGCGTCCGTTATCGGGCCATCGGTGCGGCCAAGCTCCTGTCGCGAAACCTGCTGCTCTACGGGGTCGGCGGCCTGGTGGCGCCGTTCGCGGGGATCAAGCTGATCGACATGATCGTCGCCGGCCTGGGCCTCGCCTGATGGACCCCCAACTCGTCCGGGCCGCTCTCGTGAGCACCGGCCTTGTTCTTCTCCTTGTCCTGGTCGCGGTCGCCAGTCCGCGACCGGACACCGCGGCGGACGCGGACCTCCCTCGGGCCGGGTCCGCCGCCCCAATTCACAAAGAAGACTCTCTGCAATGATTTCGCTTGCCCTCAACAACCGTTACGATGCGCTCCGCCTGATGGCTGGCGTTTCCGGAGGCCTGATCGCCGCCGTCGCTCTCGGCGCCGCTCAAGCCAAGGCGCAGGAAGCGACCGATCCGGTGTCGCTCTCCTTCAACCTCGGCGCGGCCACGGATTACGCATTCCGCGGGGTTAGCCAGACCGACACCGATCCTCAGGTGTTTGGCGGTGTGGACGCGACATTGGGGCCCATCGGCTATGCCGGCGCCTGGGCCTCCAACGTCGACTTCGGCGACTCCACCGATTTCGAATACGACCTCTATGCCGGGGTGAGGCCAAGCCTCGGCCCGGTGAGCCTCGACCTCGGCGTCATCTATTACGGCTATGCGGGCCAGCCCTCGGGCGCGAACTGGGATTACTGGGAGGGCAAGATCGCCGCCTCGATCCCGGCGGGCCCGGCGACCCTGGGCGCCGCGGTCTACTACTCGCCGGAGTTCACCGGCGAGACCGGCCACGCCTGGTACTATGAGGCCAACGGCAGCGTGCCGATCCCGAACTCCAAGTTCACCGTTTCAGGCGCAGTCGGCCGCCAGACGATCGAGGAGGCCGGTGACTACACCACCTGGAATCTCGGCGTCGGCTACGCCTTGACCGACCACGTCGGCCTGGACGTCCGGTACGTCGATACCGACGCCCATGACTTCGGCCAACTCTACGACAGCCGCGTCGTCGGCGGCCTGAAGCTCGTCTTCTGAGGAGCGCCTCCATGATTGCTCTAATACGACCGGCCCTCGTCTCCATGGGCCTCTTCACCCTGATCCTGGGCGTGGCCTATCCGTTCGCCATCACCGGCATCGCGCAGGGGCTGATGCCCAGCCAAGCCGGCGGCAGCCTCATCCGTCGCGACGGCCACGTCGTGGGTTCGGCCTTCGTCGGGCAGAACTTCACCAGCCCGGCCTACCTGCATGGCCGCCCCTCGGCGGCTGGCAGCGACGGCTATGACGCCTCGTCGTCCTCGGGCTCCAATCTCGGCCCGATGAATGAGGACCTGATCGCGGCGGTGAAGGAGCGAGCCGACGCGCTGCGGCCGGAAGCGGCTGGCGCGGCGATTCCCGCCGATGCCGTAACCGCCTCGGGTTCGGGGCTCGACCCGGAAATCTCCCCGGCCTTCGCCAGGCTTCAGGCGGCTCGGATCGCGCAGGCGCGAGGCGCGCCTGTTGACCGCGTCCAGCAGGTCATCGACCGGCAGGTCGTCGGGCGCACCGCCGGCGTTCTCGGCCAGCCCCGCGTGAACGTGCTGGAGACCAATCTGGCGCTCGACGCGGCCTTCGGCAGGATGCAACCTCCGCCGCGATGACTGGTGAAGAGCCCCGCAGGCCCGACCCCGATGCGCTCCTGGCCGCAGCCTCTCACGGCCAGGGACGTCTGAAAGTCTTCCTCGGCATGTCGCCGGGGGTCGGCAAGACTTACGAGATGTTGCGCGCCGCCCGACGCCGAAAGGCCGAAGGCGGCGATGTCGTTGTCGGCCTTGTCGAGACGCATGGCCGCAAGGAAACTCAGTCGCTGCTGCGCGGCCTCGACGTGATGCCTCGCAAGCCGGTCGAGCATCGTGGTCGCACGCTGCTGGAGTTCGATCTGGACGCCGCATTGGCGCGCAAGCCCGAGCTGCTGCTCGTCGACGAGTATGCGCACTCCAACGCGCCCGGCTCGCGGCACCCCAAGCGCTGGCAGGACATCGAGGAACTGCTGCGGGCGGGCATCGACGTCTGGACGACCCTGAACGTCCAGCACCTCGAAAGCCTGGTGGACGTAGTCTGGAAGATCACCGGCGTGCGTCAGCGAGAGACGGTGCCGGATCTGGCGCTCTCCCGCGCGGACGAGATCGAGCTGATCGACATCACTCCGGCCGAACTCCGCGAGCGGATGGCGGAAGGCAAGGTCTACGTGCCGGAAACCGCCCGGCTGGCGGCTGACCGGTTCTTCAAGATCGAGAACCTGACGGCCCTTCGCGAACTGGTCCTGCGCCGCGCCGCCCAGGCCGTCGATGATCAGCTTATCGGCGCCATGAAGCGCGCTGGCGTGGAGGGGCCGTGGGCCGCAGGCGAGCGGATCCTGGTGTTGGTCGGTCCGGACACCATGGCCGGCAGCCTGGTTCGCGCGGGCCGGCGATTGTCCGACATGATGATGGACGCGCCCTGGACCGTCGCCCACGTAGAACGGCCGAACGCGCCGGTGATCTCCGCGGTCCAGGCTCAGAAGCTGCGCGATGCGCTGAAGCTTGCCGAACAGCTCGGCGGCTCGGTCATTACCTTGACGGGGGATGATCTGGTCGCGACCGTGCTCGATTACGGCCGGCGCAACAACACGACGCAGATCGTCGTCGGCAAAACGGCGCGCACACGCCGCAATCCCTTCCGTCGCAACTTGATCAACGCCTTGCTTGAGGAGGCGGACGGCGCCGCGCTGCATGTCATCACTGAAACCGCCGAAGGCCATGAACCCGAGCCGAAGCCGCGACGCGACCTGCACGACATGCCCTGGAGCGGCCACGCCGGCGCGATGGCTCTGGTTGCGCTCGCGGTTGGAATTTCGTGGCTGATCGACGCCCATGTCGAGAGCGGCAAGCTCGCAATGGTCTTCATGCTGAGCGTGCTGATCTCCGGCCTGGCGTTCGGCCTGTGGCCGGCGGTGCTGGCGGCAGCGGCGTCGGCCTTCGCCTACAACTTCTTCTTCCTGGAGCCGCGACTGACCATGCGCATCGGCCAGGCCGCCGACGTGCTGACCTTCGTGGTGTTCTTCGCCGTCGCGATGACGACCGGCTGGCTGACCGGGCGGGTGCGCGACCAGACGCGTGCGGTGGCTCGCCGGGCCTCGGCCATCGCCGCCGTCCTGGCCTCGACGCGCAGGCTGTCCTCGGCGGCCAAGGCTGAC
>LNAP01001209.1_pt1 | contig 27797 bp, 20 predicted proteins | sample 602601 | NCBI WGS metagenome assembly LNAP01 (sample SAMN02440304, study PRJNA202911) | soil metagenome | biome: Subtropical and temperate rainforests or woodlands; isolation source: soil samples (1 kg each in a 20% v/v slurry with milli Q water) were... ... | reverse complement strand
TCTTCAGGGCGAGTCGTCCATGGCCTCTTATATGCAGTCAACCGGACCTCTGTCTGTCTGCGTGGATGCTTCCAGTTGGAACTCCTACAAGGGAGGTATCATGACAACTTGTGGCAAGAGAGTGGACCACTGCGTGCAGGCCGTCGGCGTCAACACCGCCACGGGTGGCTGGTGGAAGGTCCGCAACTCCTGGGGTGTCAACTGGGGAGAGCAGGGCTACATCCGCCTGGCCTACGGCGCCAACACCTGCGACATCACCAACGACCCCACCTGGACCGTGGTCGCCCTCAAATAAACGTGCTCTCACACATCATTTGTGGGTAAATTCGTACGTTGCTTTGTTGTCACGGGAATTAGTAATATGAAGCGCACATTTTGCAAAGTGTGCGAGGAATCATAGCACAGGTGTTGTGCAGTATTGAGCGACAGTTCGTGTCCATTTTAACCATTTACACTTATTTTGTCGTGTGCAGTCTGTAGAGTATTTTTTCTTAAACTGCTTTCGTATTATTCTCCATTTATCTACTAAATATAGATCATTTGGAAACAACTTTGCTTCTTTCTTTTCTTCACTAAACCTGGCGCATTCAATTAAGTGTTCTCTTGAATTAGCTGTAGACGGTAGTGAGAATACATATACAGTAAAATCTTACGCCAGCACAACCGTTTTGTCGCTTGTTCAGAAATTGTCGCTATTTTGCACTAAAATGAATATAGTTGGCGTCACTGTTCGTGCGGGGACACCCCGTCAACAAACGTGCACTTTTGAAGCGGATCCTGTTTCAATCTATCTCCAAAAGCGCCTCCAGGTCACAATCTTCGTCTGTTAGTCGGTAATCCAGCTTTGGATTGAGTTTCTATTGGCACGCCATGATGCAACAAAGTAATAGCAACGCTGACATTTTCAATTCCACCGACCCAGAGACGATCTACTCTTTGGTCCAAAATGTCTTTAGCACAACAAAATGTTATGACATAATGCAGAACAGTAGCAAGGTATTTGATTTTGTTGACCTTCTAATTACTTGGGATGTTCTTTTCCCCGGGTACACCTCTTGAACGCAATTTGCCCTGACAAAATTTCTCTCGTCCTTCAGGCTACAGTTTTCGAGACAACGATTCCTTTCCAGTTAGCTTTCTTCGCACTTGTAGAGCATGGTAAGTACAAATTGATTTAGAGAGATGTTCGACATAGCGTTACTTGCCCACCTCGTTGCCGCTTTGCTCTTCACACTGACGCCTTCCCATGATATGTTCCCATTAGACACCGATACTGCTCCATTATGGGATCCTGAGTTGCGCCAATTCGTCGGACTTATGACACTCTCGGACTATATTCACGCATTGCGAGTGTGGCGTGCCCAGGGCCTGTCAACCTCGGACCTCACATCAAAGAACATTGCTGAAATGATGCATTCTGCCGGGGTGTTGTTTCGACATGCAGAGTTCCTTGCCGTCGACGCCGAAGACAGCGTCCACCAAATGTGTCTGCTGTTGCTCCGGACAGAGAACGACTATGTGCCCGTCGTGGACGCAGACAATGGCAATTTAGTGTCTATATTAGGCTTCCTCGATGTGGTCGCGTTGTTGCACCAGGCGGGCCAGCAATACCCGAATCTATTCGCACGCAGTATCAAAGACGCCAATATTGGCACATTCAACAACGTCATCACTGCGCCGAAGAGCGCCCGACTGTGGGAGGTGCTGGATGTTCTAGAACAAAAGAACCTCTCCGGCCTGCCGGTGATCGACGAACAAAACAAAGTCATCGGTTTCTACCACCGCTCCGAAGTGAGTTTCATAATAAAAGCCACCGACACGGACATGGTTTTACAGAACCTGAACAATTACCGCGTCGAAGAAGCCATGGCATTGCGGGAGCAGTTGATCCAGTCAGGGGAGATCATGTCTTCCTTCCAGGGCCTCGCCGTGTGCCGCTCGAACGACAGTCTCGGACAAGTGTTGAGTGCTATGGTGCGCGCCCGGTCCTGCCGCGTGGTCGTGGTGAACGAAGCGCAGCAGTGCGTAGGCATCATTAGCATTCGCGACATAGCTCGGTATTATATTAGCGGTCAGTTGGGATACTAAACATACTCGTATAGTATTCGGGGACAAATTGTTATATATTTTGTACATATCTTTCCGCTGCCAGGGCGGCTCTTTCTTTCGCATGACACGTTTGGTGTATGTTTTGTGCCTCATTAGTTGAATATGGTCCAAGTACTGTATTTTGTTGTAAAAATAATCTATGTACAAAAGAAGGACGAAACTGTTGGAAAGGGTTTTGTAAAAATAAGGCTGCGCAACTTGTTTTTAGTCTTTCCCAAAACTGTCCTTTACTTGCAATCAAAACAACGTTTTTTTGTATTTTTCATGAGAGCTGCACAATCGCCACCGAGCTCGTTCAGCTTCACCTCATCCTCTGCGGACCACAGAGTGTTTCACTATGAATAGCGTGTTAATCCATTAAGGGCAATAGCGTCGTTTGACGGCGAACGTTGAAGCAGCGTTAGAAATACATATGTATTAATTAGATTTTTGCAGGATATTACAGTGGCGTGGGATCACGTAGGTGATAGCACAGCACAGCAAATCTGTTAGAACAGCAGTCACTCCAAACCTGCTTTACACAGCACACCACAACATATTACACCAGAATACCACTATGAACGCAACACAAACAAAAAGAAAAGAAAACAAAATACAAATACACCGTGCTGCCAACCTGCTATAAACAATTCTTACTTCATATCAATCACAATACTCAAGCATTCGTTGCCGCTCTGCTCGAAGCGTTCCACACAAGTTAGCACCGGGGCCGGCCCTACCGTTACACCTTCCGCGAACCTGTCACTCAGTATAGACAACCCACCCAGCACGCCACTCTTGAGTGCACTTCCAGCTCTGGCCGCAGTATTGCCACTGAGGGTGGCGTACGAAGTCTTGGGGATTTTGGGAACACCTGCTGACCCAGCCCCAGCGGCACCAGCGGCAGTGGTACTTGCAGTGGGCGGGACGGGAAGTGCCGCCGAGGAAGAGGAGTCTTTGCACACCCAGGCATATTGGTCCCTTTCACTGAAGCGCACGGGCCGCAACTCAGAGTACTTCAAAGGCACCGTCTCCTGCAGCATGGTCATCATGGACAGGATCGAGATGATGTAGTCGTAGGTGACCGGGAATGTATGTGTAGGGGTAGGTATGCCCGTAGCAGTGCCAGGGGTGGCACCAGCAGCACCTGCACCAACAGCGCTTGCACTGGCCGCCGCACTTGCGGGGATGGTGCTACCTGTGAGAGTCGGTTGGTCAGCCAATGGCGCAGATGCGACCTCTGTGAAAGATCCGAATCGTTCGTTGACGGCGCTCTGCGTGGCGTCCAGCAGGTTACCAAGACCACGCTCGAACAGACTCAAGTCCTTGGGCAGGTACGCAGCCAGGTCCGAGAGATGCTTGAGTGGCCAGGGCGAGGCGAGCGATATGATTTCCACGGCCTTGAGTAGCACAGTAACAATGTTTGACAGCTTGACCACCCAGTCCTTGGTGACAACTAGCTTGTAGCCAGTCTTGTTAGGCCCGGAAGGTGCTCGTTTGCCGCAGACGGGACAGACGCAGTACACACGGTACACCGTGGCGTACCCGCGCTGCAGCTTGCCAGTCAATCCCGTCGCATCGGGGTCAGTGACGGAGAACAGCACAGGGAGGTCGCGCAGACGGTACAGCGAGTCAACATTCATATCACGCACCACGCTGACATCCTTTTGCAGCTTCGCAACTTTGTTGATGATCTCATCGATTTTGGCGTCGCGCAGCACATTGTTCTTTATCTCACTTTGTTGGTAGGAATCGAGCTGGGTGGAAAGACGCTTCTCAAGTGCTGCCAGCTCAGTCTGAAGGACCGCGCGGACATCTTCGGCAGTGAGGTTAGCAGGGATGGCGGCGACGCTCGTGGGACCCGCAGCAGCAGCCTGGGCCAGCAGCTGCGCGACCACTGACTGTTCAAGCTCGCGCGTCAGCAATTTGTTGTGCGTGGCGACATGCATTGCTTTGGCCAGTGACTCCGCCGCGGCTATGGCGTCAGCTTTGAGCTTCAATAATTCCCCCTGCGTGATACTCTCGCGCGCTGATCTGGAGAGTACATCCAAGAGCTGGCGAAAGGGCGCACGGGCCTCGGCTAATTGGTATATCTGGCGGACGTCCGTTTCAACAGTATTGTTGTCGGTGCCGGTTAAATCACCAGTAATAGCGTCAGAGGCAAACAACTGAGTGCGCATGGTGGTGATGAGATCCTCCAGCTCAGCTGCGGTGCTCACCGGTGCCGCGCGTGTTCTTTCCACGGTCGCATCCATCCTTTCGGACAAATCATAAAGACGCTCGGCGCGTAGACCTGCGAGCTGACGGCCCACCTGTACCACGGCAAGGTCAAATTCTCTGCGGAAGTCCTTCAGCACTGCGTCGATGTTCAGCACGGTAGACAGTACTCGATCAAGCTTCTCCTCGTGTCTCTTCTGAGTGGCGAGGATTTCCTGCATCGCGTACATCATATTGAGCTCATCAGTCTTCTCAAGGTATGCTTCCACGCCGTCGGCGATGGTGGTCTTCTCGAAGTACTTCGCCTGGGCTTTGACGATCTGGTCGTGATTTGCGCGCATAGAGCCTAGATAGAATACTTTGGCGTTGATAGGCAGTCCCAGCGCGATGAGCGAATTCAGAACAATGGTACATGCTGGTGTGAAGGTCATATCGTACTTTTTGGCGGGCACAGCTGCAGATTGCACGAACTTCCACGCATCACGTGCAGATTTTCCTGGACAGACGGGAACGATCAATTTTTCAGAAAGTTCATAAAGCCAGATCACATCGACACGCTCGTGATCTAAATCACACAGGCGCACGACGTCAGGAATGCTGCGAATGAGCGCAATCGACAAGTCGGCTTTGTCAGCAGTTGTCGAGCCTTCTTGTTGAGCGCGCTGCAGTGCCGCAGCCAGCGCGCCGTGAGCAAGTATGTCGTGCACGCTTGCTACGGGCGCAGCGACGACAGGCTGATCGAGCTCCTTCAGCAGCACGCGCAGCGGTCCCAATGGTGCCCAACAATTCTCACCGCCGTTACCTTTGTACTGGTAGGTGGCGTTGCGGTTGGATTTGAGAAGCTGAACGAGATTAATCATGCGCAATATCGTGTTTCCAAACACGTAATTAAGACCGGTAATCACCAGCGCCTTGAAGTGCTCGTCCAGGAGGTAGCGCATCGCGCGAAGGGCCGCAGAACACGCCAAGGACTGCGCGAGCGGGAACAACACCACCATCTCGCGGTTTGGGAGGTCGTTGTGCAGCAGCGCGGTGCACAGGTCGCCGCTCTGCTGGTCCTCCAAACAGATGAAGTAATACTGCTTCCAGGCGCCATCACGAGTGGCCATGGCTCTTAGGCGAGCCTGCAGCATGGGGAAGAAGTTCGTGGAGTGGGCCTTAAACTTGATGGCAATCTTCCCGTACGCGCCGACCTGCTCATGCGAATCGAAGTCAACGAAGCACCGCTGCGCCATCTCGTCGAGAGAGCTGTGCTCGTCTGCCAGCATCGCCGGCACCAGCGACTGGTAGAGCGGGTCGCCGGCAGCATTGTATAGAGGGAAGGCGAGCTCGCAACTGTGCAGCAAGTCCAGGAATTGCTGTCGCAGAGTGTCCGGGTACATTCTCCAGATGGCGTCTATGTCGACATGACGCAGCACACCATCTCTGGTTGCCGGGACTGCACCCGCAGCGAGCGTCTTGCACGTCACCACACGTCGCATCACGTCCGCGAGCTGCTGGGGCTGCAGCACAATGGCGCCCTTGGAGAGCACGTGCACAGTGCCCCACTGGTGCAGCAGCGACAGCAGGAGGGCGGACTGCTTGTCGTTCAAAGAATATTTACCGGAGATCGCTATAAATGCTTTCGGTGGGAGGTAAAATCGATCAGGACTGCGCTTTGACTTCACTCTTTTCTCTACGTCCACGAACTTGCTGGGCTGGTCCGAGCGTACGTACGGCAACCCGTGCGTTGAATCTAGGAGAGTGTTCTTGAGCTCCTCGATCCCCACGCTGTGCTTCGAGTCCACATGCACGTAGCCCAGGATGGTGGGGTACTTAGCGCGCAGGTGCTGTAGACTCTCTGTAGACAGCGGCGACACGTTCTTGGCATGGGTGCTCACGAGCAGGATCGGCGCGTCGGGGGCTCTGTTCTGCACATCCTGGAAGTATTGCTCCAGCATCTTTACGATGTCGTTTGCGTACGGGGCGCGGGAGTTCCAAGTAATGATATAAATACAGCGCGTCTCGAAGAACATAGCGTGCGTGTTCATGTAAATCTCCTGGCCGCCGAAGTCCCACAACTGAAACTCGACCTTCTCGTGCTCCCAGGTGTGCATGTCCACCCCATCGGTCATCTCGTACTGATTGTGTTTGAACTTGTTCTTGATGAGCTTTTGTACGAGCGTGGTCTTGCCACCCATACCGGGGCCCAGAAGCATCACCTTAACGCGGCTGGTTTCCACCAGGCTGTCACCCTGCATAGTGCGCACGTAGGTGATGATATCTTCGTTGCTGCGATCCTTGAAGTCAATTGGAATATTCAACTGGTTGCCTACGAACTGCGACAGCATGACACCATGTAGATCACTGAATAAATCAATGAGCATTGTTTAAAACAGAAAAAATGCAACTAAAAATAACCACTTACGTGATGTAGAGGCACTTTGGCAAGCCACTGAATAGAAAGTTATTCCACCCTTCTCCAGAAATCTTATTGCCTGAGAAGCTGCGCAGTGGAAAGAAAAAGAATATACAGCAGTTTACGAATAAATGCAAATATAGAATAGAAAGTACCGTAAACGCGAGAAACTCACGCAAAATGTGTGAGTAATGGGCAGTGCTGAAGGCCCCTCATAATCAGGTTATTCATGCCCGCATCACTAATGCCGTTTGCTCCAAGCCTGTAGATCCAAACAAAGTAGTACATGTGGCGACTTAGTAATGACAAACTAAATGAATTGTGCAATAAATAGACTTTACACGAGCGAAGTTAAGGATGTATTTGGTAGTATCTTCGTGCACACTTCTTCCACTCCTTCATCACCGATACGACATCCGTCCATACTGCAGCAAGCGAGAGAGTGAGTAAAGAAGTGAGCGTACGTCGTACCAAAGGTAGGAAGGATTCAAAAAGTGACGATCTTACTCCAGCTCGGTGAGCGTGGTGCAATGTCTGAGGCCCTCGACCAGGTGTCTCACCCCCGCCGGACCCATGGGGTTCACTCCAATGCTATTAGATTATATCACGGTAAGTGATTGAGATTAGTATTTAACTGAAATATTTACATATGTCACCTAATCAAAGAATGTACATCGTACCAGAATATTTTCAAGCAAACCAGGTGCTGCAGTGCTGCTCCAAGGTGTATCATATGACTTTCGCGGAGCTTGCATCGAATAAAGCTGCGTCACAAGTAGAAGCTACCATCAAATCGTTATTAAAATATAGAAACACGCAAAATATCAACTTACGTAATGACTTCCAGTTGTTTGCAGCTGACGAGTCCATGTTCGCAGAGTAGCTGAAATGCATCCCGTTCAAAGTCAACTCCATGCAGTCTGCGATATAATTATGAATGCGCAAAGTCTGTTAGTAAAAATGAGACGACGGACTTAGTGAGAGTTCACTCTTACGATAATTTTAAAAGATTTCGTGAAGCCGGCAGTCCCGTCAAAGCAAGCCACTTGATTTTGTCATAACTCAGTCTGATCTCGTACGCAAAAGCACTGAAAGTTGTCGATATATTGTTGAACTTGGAAAGAAAAATGGAATGTCAGAGCATACACTTATGCTCACCTTATTTCAGTTGTACTCTTCCACTTTTCTGACGGATCTCCGCGACCAGCTTCAGCGCTAAAGTGATAAAAAAACATCAAAACCAAATTGAATACTGGAGCTAATGAGCGTAAAATTTACATTATGTTGATGAGATTCGAATTATTAAGCTTGTCTTCTACAGACATTTTTTTCTACTGAGGTAAGATTCTAGATCAATTGTGTGGGCTCGTTGCTGAAGCTGCTTTCGCCGGCGGTAAAGTATGACTTTCCGACTATTCCGATACCGGTCATTGCCTTTTGTTGACATTCCATCATGGAAACATTATGTGTGAACATGTTCACAATACATATTTACTTTTCTTTTATGTACATAAATTATTACAACAATACAATGATCAAAAAAGAGCAGACAAAAGCGCGAAAATTAGGTGCTTGAGGGCTTGGTGGCCCATGAACTCCAGCTTGATCTCAGGGTGAGCGGACAGATCAACGCCGACATAGCACTCCAGCTCAGAATGATTTTGAAGTACGAATCGGCGATAGAGAACTTGTCGCCCACGAGGTACTGGTGACCGTTCAGCAGGTTCTTGGAGATTTTAGACGAACTCGACGCCGATATTCTTCTTCCTCATGAGCCGCCTTGGCCTCACCCTTAAGCCCATAGAACAGGGGACGGTAGGAAGCATGTATTTCACTGACGAGGTAGTTGAGGGATTACTACCAATTTTAAATCGCAGATATACCTGATATGCAGCATCAAATAAAGGTTAAATGTGTTTAATGTTAGATCTCTTTGCGTAACGTAGCCTTGATTCTCTGGACAACGGTTGCATCTGCATCTGCTGAAATTGTTGAAGATTCGTCGGAAGACTGGAAGACATCGTCAACAGAAAAGATCTCCATCTGGAGATTGTAGATTTGCAAGTTCAGTTTGAAGGAGAGAGGGTTAAGCGTGGCCGGGGAGAGGGTTAAAAGCGTGGCCGGGGAGAGGGTTAAAAGCGTGACAGACGTTACTGTACCGCATTAAAATGCATCGATATGTGGGAAATGGGTGTTACTGACGTTCAATATATGGTAATTTTCGAAAAAAGAGATATCAGCCCTGGTTGTCAAAATACAAGGATGGAAATTAATCCAGAGGATAGCCTGCTGCAGCTGCCGTATGTATCATACCAAAAAAATCTTTGGAATATACCGATTTTACGATTTGTTAAACTTGTATTATAAGGGTTCATTTTCATGGTACTGCTGCTTAATGCTCAAGTTTTCTTCGACGGAGTATGACTTTGCACCACACACGACCTGCAGCGCAGCAGGACCTGACTACACTCGACCCTGCTCTTCGGCCTCGTCTTTCCCCCCATCCATCCGTCCGACCATTCTCTACACTCTCTGCGTTGTAATATTACGAAGATACCAACGTTGGTATATCTTTTGCATGACACGTTTCGTAAATTTTGAGCCCCACTATTCATTTTTAAATGCAGTCCAAGTACTGTTATTAGTTGTAAAAATATTTTCTGCACAATGGCGATGCTTTAAGAACCAGTTTTTGCCGTTCCGATCACTTTTGTGCGCCGCAGGAAAGGGTTCACCGGAACAAAATCTGCATCATTCACTTTGGATTTTGAACATTTGAAAATGCAAGATTGGTTAGATTCTTCTGTGACTTAGATCATCTCATTCACCCTGCTTTCAAAAATCTATGTTTCACATTGGGTTCCAGTGGTAGAAAAGGGGTAGACGAAAGTTCGTCACTGAACTTCATCGACTAATGTTTTGTGGCCCGGTCCTCAGAGACATCTTTGACTGTATTAGCGACCCAATAAGTGAGCAGAAATTAGTGGTTCTTGCATTATAGAGCATATAACATGTTTTCTTGGCGAGCGGCTTGCCTCCAAACCGCTTTGATCAATCGGATTTTGCAACACATGTGAATTTGTCTTTATGGGTGACTAACATCTTGATGTATATGACATGCAAAGGTCATCCAACTCAACATACTTGGGCGGTTATTATTGAAAGTTAGAACGTGTGAAGCGATGTTTGCGCCGCATTTGCAGAAGATATTATGCACTTCGTCTTGTTTAGGTGCATTTTAGTAATTAGACAGATCTAGTAAGCAATATTTACCTTCTTTGATTCTTCAAAGCGTATAACGATCATACTGAGGAGAGAATTGAGCGTGATTCGCTGACCGTGAAGTCAAACTACTACACTGAAAGTACCCTTCGGTGTGAAAATTTAAGTGTACGAACGTAAGAACTGTTTCACCAAAGGTTGCAAAGGCATTTTGATTATTAAATGCGCTGAGAGTGTCATTTTAAATGAGAAAAACTGGGTTTGGGTGGTTATTTACAACATTACTGCGCTCACATACTGTAGTGCTTCATCGTGGGTGTGGAGGTTTTATCCAGTTGTGAAGTTCAATGACAGTGAGATTGTGCAGGCTCGATCCAATTTAACAACACGTAGATTTATCTTGCTTTTGGCGTGTGCTTCCTGCTTCTCTTTTGTAAACAATAGCGAAGACTTGATAGATTTCAGGCGGTGTTGACTCACCGGCCAATCCACACAGATCAAGCACGGTAAAACACTGTCCTTCCTTAGAACAACATACAAGAAGGTTGACAACATAATAAAAACATATCTGAGCGCATGGGGGAACTAAAAATGATCATTGGTACTGCTATATGCGCTCAACAGAGTTAGGGTATTACAGTTGCGAGAAAGTATCCGTGCCCGTTGCAAAATCCAATTGTTCAAGGCGGTTTGGATGCAGACCACTCGCCAAGAAAACATGTTATATACTCTATAGGGCAAGAATCACAGATTTCTGCTCACTTATGCGTTCGCTAATACAACCAAAGCCGTCTCTGAGGACCAGGACACAAAACAGCCGTCGATGAAGTTCAGTGACGAACATTCGTCTACTCTTCTTCTACCACCCCACCCCAATGAATAACATAGATTAAGGAAGGCACAGTGAATAAGAAGATCTAAGTCACAAAAAAAGTTGACCAATCTTGCATTTTAAAATGTTCAAAATCCAAAGTGAATGATGCTGATTTTTGATCCGGCGAACCCTTTCCTGTGGCGCGTTTTCGCATCATTTTTGATCGGAACGGCGAGAACCGGTTCTTAATGAAGAGTTTGTAAAAAGGGTCAGAACAGATTGTATCCTTCATTCCTAAAAACTCCAAAGAACGTCTTTAGTGTTCACCAAATTTGCTATTAAAGCTACACAATCGCCGCCGCCATGTAGGCCAGGTTGTGTTTGCGGAGCTCTTTCAACTTCATCTCATCTTCCGCCGACCACATTGCAGCAGCCATCGTGGCCTTGCTGAGCACACGCTTGCGCTGGATCAGGTCCACCACTGGTGCATGGGACTCCTGAGCAGTCACCACCAGCAACGTCCCCGCCATATAACCCTGCGCCGCATCGGCCGCAGCTATGGTAGACCGAATATGGTCGATTTGGGTCTTCAACTCGGATGCAAACGCGTCATTTTCCAAGGCGGGGTGTTTCAAGTCGGCGAAGAGATATTTTCGCTTGGGAACACTGACCGCTTGGATGTTGCTGTCCACATGGCGCGGGTTCGACACCCAGCTGGAGATCGGGCCCAATGATTTATCTTCTGTGGTATGTACGGTATAAGCGTCGTTCTCACAGATAGGGGCCATTAGCTGAGCACACAGCGCAGTGAGTGCATCGGCATTGTTGGTGACTTGGTGCGAACGCGCGGTGCCGCCGGTGCAGCTGTCCGGACCACAGGATGACACCGCACTGGCGTCGACAGTAGTGGTTACAGAGTTAGTGATCGGCACGGTAGCCCCCGCAGGGCTGAGTTCTTCGTCTTCGTTGACATTGATCGCCGTGCGGACAATGCAGCTATCATCACCGATGATATTGCTCTTGATTGCCTTCTCCATGACTTTCTCTGCAGCCTTCTCGCCCACCCAGACCAGCACTGCATCGGTGCTGACGGGATCCAGCACACTCATCAAAGGAAAGCGCTGCTGGTCGGGATTTTTCACTCCAAAGAGAGGTCCGTTGGCACCTTTCAGCAATGCTAGTTGCAGCGCTGCCTTCGCATCCTCCGTACTGTCGTGACCTGCCAAAAGAAAAGAGTTAAGATGTCAAAAACAGAATTAAGATGTGGTGATAAAACGAACAAATATACTCGAAACAATTAAGGCGTCAAACGGTAATGAATCCAAGAATCGCATAAAGCTGTTTGTCGCGGTAAAGTAAAAAATGTGTGCAAATTGCAAATCATCAAGAGTATACCTTTGGCAGTGTTGTTCTGGATGCGCAGCTGGAGGTAATCTTCCGCCAATTTCTTCAACTTGAGTCGCATGGGGAATCCCCTGGGGTGCGGATAGATCAAAGCGGTGTCTACACATCTGCTGTGCACGAGCCTCAGCGCGCGCAGGTCGCTGTCCAAAGAGTGGCCGATGAGGATGGTGCTGGACGAAAACAGACGCAGCAAGGCTACTTGCACCTGTAACGAAGATGAGAAGGAAGGAAAAGGTTAACATATCGGAACTGCATTCTTTTTATCTTTGTCCGGTGGAGAGAAAACTATTCATGACATAGAAATACAACATAAAATAAAAATCATAGAATGTGCAACAGCCATACAATGTACATGTGTGTAATACCTGTTCCAGCGTCACGGTGACATTTCTCAGCATCTCCTCGGTAATGCCACTGTACTGGGTCTGGTAGTTCGTAATCGCATTGCGCGGCTTGACCAGCGTGTCCAACAACACGGCGCCTTCGAAACTCAACACAGAGATGCGGGTGAGCTCACTGCCCTGGGCGGTGTCGCACATCTCACAGTCAATGGCGGCCACCAGGACGGGAGTTACGGCTGAACTAATAGTGGTGCTACTGACAGAATTAAGAGAACTGGTAGTAACCCAGCTGGTAAAACCAAGGTGAGACAATGTGAGTTGCGCCTCAGAGATAGATGGTAAGTATTCTGCACCATAAAATACCCCTTTAGTGGTTACGTTAGAGACAGCTGGTTCCACAGCTACATTACTTGTGGCTTCTGAATCCAATCTAGCCCTCTTGGTGGGCTGCGCATCATCGTCACCCACCGCCGTATTACTATCAATAGTATTCGTACTTTTCATTGTCTCTGTCACTAAGAGCAGAGGAGGATAGTCCCACAAATGGAGCTGTGCGGGAGACAACACATACGGCGCCAAGGAATAGGCAGCTTGCTGTTCCTCCGTTAATACTGCGCTAACAACAGTACCGGAGGTGGTATCCTCCGTAGTCGCAGGAGCTGCGTTGGTAGTACCCAGTGCGGCAGGAGCAGTCGTAGTGGTGCTGGGTGGAGTCAGCTCGAAGTGCTTGCTGTAAGGCACGGTGAGGAATTTGTAAGGCAGGGCACCTTGCTCGTCGATCTCTCGGTCCACTCGAATGCATTTCACATCGCTCAAAGAAAGACCTGGGCAATATAAAAGGGAGAGTTGATGTGATTATGAACAGACGGAGAAGAACGATATCGGCAGTGCAATACCTGCCACAAGGGCACTTGGCCCTCCTTTGCTGAGTGTTGTGTTCGGATTAATCGCCGCAGGCACATGCCCAATGTGTATGTGCACGACTTGTCTCACGAAGGGGGCATTCTTTAGCTGTAGGTAAGGGCGGGGTAAATAGAAATTGGGAGTAAAATGGTATGTGTGAGCCTCGTGTATCGTAAACTTTATGGACAGCGAAACGGTACCTTAAAGCACTTTGGAAAAAGAATTTTCTTGCCTAGTAATGCGAGTACCAGCTCGCGAACTTCCTGTTATATAAAAGTAACAAGTTTGATCAGATCAAATTACACTGTATCAAAATTTCATAGCTTAAAATTTACCGAGAGGTTGACGTCATGCAGCGATGCCTTGCGGGTGGGATCGTCGTTAAACACAATTTGTGGGACACCCTGTAGGTAGAGGTTCGAAAATGGTTAAAACACTGAGCATTGTGCTTCCACGTTCGTGAGTTTCTTATAACCTTCAAACCAAAAATGCAGCATTCGTAAAAGTTCTCTGCGGATGATATGTCGCCGTTCGCAATCTTCTTTCTAAACTTGTTCATGCGCTCCTTGGCGCGGTTTACAACCAACAGCTGGTGAACAACGTTCTCCATTCTATATCAAGTTATGAGTGAACTATAGTGTGACTTCTGTTGTCTGGAGAACAATCGTGGCTGCACGCTCAACCAGGTCAAGGTGGGCTTACTTCGTCAAATGTACCATTGATACATACGTTGAATATATGTTATAGCTAGTAAATAGGCCGCTCATAAATGTACAGTCTAACCACTGGGCCTGTGCCGAAGTGAAGTGGACTTGCGTCTGTTCAAAGCAGCGTCTACCAGTAGCGATTAAACAGGTGCTGACAACGACATAATGGACAAGAAGAAAAAGGAATGTTCCATTTGCCAGAAAGCGGGCTGCTCTTATAAATGTCCAAAATGCTTGTCTCCATATTGCTCAGCTGGCTGCTGGGCAACACACAAAACGACTTGTCCAGCGTTGCAAACTGAAGAATCTCCAATGCCTTCAGGTGATTTACGCACACAGAACACTGAAGTTAAAGACGCTAAAGAAGAAAAGAAACTTGCACGAAGTGATGTTGTGATTCTTCAGCCTAGCGAGAAAGCTGGGCTCATCCGGTCAACAGAATTGCGATCCCTACTGAGAAGCAAGCGGTTGCGGGACGATATCAGTTGTATAGACTCCAGCAAGGATAGACAAGCTGCTTTGAAGGCAATGAGAGCAAAAAATCCAGAGTTTGGTGCATTCGTAGATGTTTTGTTGGACAGTATCAAGTAATGCACAGCCATATCGGGATTCGCTCTCCCATGGCAGTACCTCCAGGCATGGCGCACACCTTTGTCATAAATTGTACACAGTATATTTGTTTAAAATGTAAAGAAGATTTTGTTGGACGCTTCTGCATTTATATAATTTTCACGCTCGAGTTAAGCGAAGCGAACACAGAAACATCAACGTGAAGGCACAATTAATTAATACCCAGAATAATGAACGCACATGTGATAAAAATCTTGATCACACCTATATATCACAGCATAAGAATATATGTGACGAAATAATACACTCTAATAAGACACCGCAGCGCCTGCGAAGAACTTGAAGTCACTGCCAGAGTACGTCTGCACCAGGGTGGACTCAACAGAGGCATCGCTGTGCACTGAAAGAGACCACAGTTCCCACACAGGCACAGGCTGTGCGGCCGTCTGGATGTACACCGTCAGTTGGTTTCTGCCCGGGCCGTTGGGCACATACATCAGGGGACCCACAGCCGTGGCGGACTTGGAAAACACACGTTTGGTCACAGTGCCGGAGGTCTGGTCCATAATGGCCACCTCAGCGTGGGCCTCACCAGTACTGGTCTTCTTGGTCATGCCTGCGCAGAACAGCGTCTTCAGGCTGTGCGAGTATGTCACAAACTGCACCAGCATGTTCTGGGAGTCGATGGGGAACAGACCCACAGCTGGTTGGGTGGTGGCAATGTTCTGGGAGAAATCAGCCACGATCAGCTGCTGGTCAAGGGTGGAATTCTCAAAGCCAGGGAAGTTGTTAATCAGAGCGAAGTAGCGGCTGTTGGAGGGGTCGAAAGACGAGGCGTTCACGTACCACATGTAGGGCAAGGTGTACAATTCCGTGGCAGTTACCGTGTCGGCAGCTTGGTTGGTGGTGAAATTGCTCAGCACGCGACCATAGGTAGTGGTGACCTTGATACCGTACAAAGTCTCCTGCTGGGGAGAGTATTGCAAGTCGAAGAAAGAATAGGGGACATTCTTCCATGTGTAAGTGACGTTCAAGTCGTGATCGAGCTGAAACAGCACAGGTCCCGGAGCATCAACGGGGAAAGTGACAACATACACATCCCCAGTGTTGGAGTCAGAAGTCATTTCCACGTGGGGAAAGCTGAACACAAAACTCGGATCCGCCACGGCCAGAACGGAACCAGTCGTTACGTCAATTTGTTGGATCTGTCCAGCATTGGTGGAGTCCTGACGAGTCACAACGAGGTTGTTTCCCGCGTTTCTCGCACTGGCAGCAACAACACCAACTGCTAAGGCAAAGAGGAGGGATAGCATGATATCAATTTGAACAGCTACTTTATTACTGTGACTCTGCTGTGATGGAACGAGAGAGAAAATTCTCTCTCCCGGGTGGAAAGGGTTGTTTTCAATCATACTGGTATCTTCGTATGTCATAGATATTTTTAAATATTTACTCCTTTGTTTAATAGTTCCGTAAAATTAAAATACAACTCTATCAAGTTTATTATTGCATACAGAAATAGATATATGCTACGACGTAGAAACACTAAAAAGGAAAAAGCTACTTTCTAAATTGGTTGAAAAAGATTTGTTGTGCTACCTACTTTGGTACTAACATTATAATCATAACGTCCATATGCGAGGGAGTAATCGGTATACTCTATTCTTGCCCGGATGTTATTATAAAAGTCATGTGCCTGTCTCACAACATCAACGATATTCAACGAATCAGCGTCCAAAACTCCATCATAATAATACTGAAAATGGTGCACACCAAATACCGTGCTAAAAGGTCCGTAGAACCCACACACCGGTGGCATACGCAGGTCAAACTGGCCCACAATCTCCACCAGCACCGTGCCGGGACGCATGAACATCGCATTGGTCATGGCGGCACCGTGTACACCAATCACCACGTGTGCACTGCGGTACAGGGCGATGTCACAGGCCAGCGGCGTGGAGAGAGCAGTGCTGGCCACCACTATGTTGCTCTGGGGAAACACCTCCTCCGAGGCACGCCTCAACTGCTGTCTCTGGGAGTCAGTGAGGCAGCGCCAGTACGTACGGGTTACATTGGCCGCAGCAGGGGCGATAACACAGTCGTGCACTTGGAGCACACCATTGGCACCTGTAGGTGGAAGAACCACCTCGCTCCTCTTATTGCCGTCCTTTCGCCATCTGAACGGCTTTCTCACACGGTCTTTCTTTGCCTCTAACGTGTGCGCGCGGCCCTCAACCAGTTTGCGCTGCACTGGCTGCGGATTGCCACACCTGCCCAACTTGACCACTTTACGCGCCTTCGTTTGCAGCAGCTTGGCCAGTTGCTGCAACCCCAAGGCATGCCGCAATGGAGACATACACTCAATGTCGTTGGGGAGGTAGAGTTTCCGAGCGATCAAGGCACCGCTCACGATCCGCTCGGGTGCAAAACCAAGCAAATCGAACACCCGTTGACGCATCACTGGGGCAGCTGCGAATTTCTTAGCCGACACTGGCCTGCTCACATTGAGGACCATTTCGTCTCTGCGGATGTGAATCTTGATGTGTGGGTGGCGTCGCAGGTAGTGGCAGAATGGGATCAAGCGAGCAACGGAATCCACGAGAACATGGTGAAAATTGTAATCATACATGCTGTCGATCACGAACACTTCATCGTAAATCGGGACATTGCCACCCAACGCTTCGCCTAAAGTGCTCACATTCCGCCACGCGTTCCTCTCCGTTCGGAAAGGGCTGGATTTAATTGTGGATGTAATATTGGCACGCCACAGACGCGCCAGACGGCGGACACGATTAAAGCAGCCCATGCGGTTCTGGATGTATCCACAGTCCAATGCTACAAACCCATTTGCATGCAAAAGCGCGGTTTTTAAAATGGTGAGGTACGATTGTTTGTAGTCATCTTTCATGTGCTGGTAGAAGCTTGACACTCCTAGTTCGGCTACTTGGCTCATTTGAACACAAAACGAGGCATTTTGTTGAACATGTCGCAAAGGAAATTGAGGATCAATCTCTTGCTTCATGCTGGCGAGAATGACCGCTTGCGGTGTGTTGTTAGTCATACCTAGTCCAATACCAATGTTGGTACCAGTGAGTGTTATCGGCAAGGCAAGATGGCTAGGGATCACATTCTTTGGGTAGGTTGCAAGAACCACTCGACCGGTGCCCCCTTCTAACATGTAATCCAGTTTATCTTTTTCTGTGGCGTGATCAACATATAGAACCTGGTTGTCGACGGTCGTATACTCGGCTCTTGTCGCACATTTCATTTGTGCGGCGTCTCGGAGATCTTGCTCAACTTCAAGAAAGCGACTCGGTGCAAAGGCTCCAACCACAGCTGTAGCAACTAGAATCAAAATCGCGCAAAACATACTTGTCAGTTTCATCACAGAACAAGAAGAATCAGCTCTGTGGTTCTGAATTAACCTAGAATCCCAAGGTTGGAACCGAGTTTCCCACAAAAGCTGTTCCCAGCTTCCCGATTTTGCTCGTACCAAATTTGGTGTGAAACAAACATGCTGTGAAATCAATAGAGGGTGTCTAAGTTTCTTACCGCCATTGTGAAGTGCATTGTTTTACTATTCTTAAAACTGGATCTGCAAATAAATTAAAAATAATACCCAGCCTGCACCAAGCAGCAGCTCCGTTAGCCATGAGAAAGTTAAGTTACTGTACCGGTAGATCGTCACGACACAGGCAATTTATAATACACGGACTTTTCATAATTAATTGTCATTTCGACGCAAGTAACGTTCATAATATCATATCGTAATTTATTTATATCATAGTCAAATAGTTCCAGTGAAACACTTGTTGTTGCAGTCCGGACACACTGTTTTCTGAAACAACGTAGTGTGATACACGTCCAAACAGTTATTATTAATACATTCTGAGGATGGCCGTGTCTTGGTGTAGTAATACATCGCTAACGAGCGGCGCGAACGATCTTCCGGGCACGTCAAAGGGGATTGGTGGCCATGATAAGAGAAATCTGTGCTAGAGAATACAACCAGCTTGCCCAGGTCAGGTGAGATGCGCGCCTCACAGCGCTTCAGATCGCGTGACCAGAGCTCCAAGTGGCCTCCGTAGTCTTCTTTCCAATCGGGGTTCAGATAGATAAACACATTGACGCGTCGGTGCAGGCTGCGTACTTTGTCCAAGTTGAAGTCCGCATGTACGTTTAGGAAGCCGCCCGAAAGCGTCTGGTGGATCCCTGCACCACGATACGACCCATCGGGAATCAGCTCAGGTATACCGCTGAGCTTCTCTAAGAATCTGGTGAATACAGGAGATTGCATGAAGGTAAACAGTGCTCGCGTTGCAGGACCGAATTGGTTCTCTGTGTGAAATGCATTTTTGGCCTTTTCCAGTTTTGAATTGTAGCATTTTCCGCCCTTAACACATCCCGACTTCTTTGCTGGTGGGGGATTGTCGGGAATTTCCAAATTTGCTGCGTCCAATACCTCCTTGGGGAATATATCCATTGCGGACATGTGGGGAAATGGTTTAGCATTCGAGTAGCCTCTTGAAGCCTCGATAACCTGATCCAGTCTGGCCACAGTTACGTGATTCTTTAGTAGATCCCAGTAATCACTGGCTAACCTTCGATGTGACTCGCTTGCGTTGACCGCAATCAATCCTTCGTTTTGCGATACGTCATGCAAAATCCGGAACTTGTGGTTTAAATGCGCATCCCCTTGCTCGTCGAACTCGGTACCATGACCCACCACAATCGACAATACACACAATAGCAATAGGACTGACAACATTATTCAGCTGAACGAGGATTGCTCCAGAGAATCTGGTAAAAAGTGAGCGGTTGGGTGTGGATCCAAGCTGGTTCCCCTTTTCCCGATGAATGCATATACCAACCTCCGAGTACAATTAATTGGCACCGATTTTTGAAAATCTGAAACCCTAAATAAGTCCAAATCCAAAACTGGTAGATAGATGATGAGTTATGATCGATTGAATCATTTTTGCTGTCCTTTTGGCGATAATTTGACCGTTTCGCAAGTTTGGCGATAGTCACAATTAACGAAACTTTTCTCAGTTTGATGGTGAATTGGGTTGTCCCCATGGTTCTGACAGCTGGTGAAGCTTGCTGGGGGTTGTTAACATGCCTTGGAAGCAACCGAGCAACAGTTGGGTGTATTTGGGGGTTCAGTGAGGCTGGGCTGGTGGTTGCCTCCATCAGCCTTCGATATGGTCCCTCTTCGGTTGTCTACCTGACCTTCTTCCTCCCTTTTTGATGTAGTTGCTATTTTATGTCAAAGCTGACCAACATGGGCCTCTTTGCAGCATTTTTTGTGCAGGGATGGCACCCATTCAGGTTTTGGTGGTCGGTACCACACATCGTCAGGGTGGGACAATTGTGAGTAAGTTGTAAAGTGGTCGATTTTGACTCTCGCCGAAATATATTCACAATCCAGCCCAGGGTGGTTGCAATATGGTCATATTTGCACGGCAACGCAAAATTTGAAGCCTATATCGAGCTAAGGAGGTTATTCGTGGCGGGACACGTTCTGAGGGTGCCCATTTAGAGGTACCGGATGTTGCATGTTTTCAAACGGGTGTGGCGCACCCAATATCAATCTGTTCATAGTTTTTGCTGCAGATTTGAATTGATAATATACTGTCGTGTGTATGAATCCTCTTAAGCAAAGTTAAACTCGTAACTATTAAAAAGTTATTTTCATTTTAGATGACGGTGCCAATTAATTGTACTCGGAGGTTGGTATGAGAATCGCATGCATAAACTTTAAGTCCTCTTTACTAAAGAACCATTATTTATGGTATTATTCTGTTGGTACTGATAAGCGGGTGGAGAAATCTGTAGAGAAGAGGCTATGTCGTTGTACGGTGTAGTGCAGGGGTTGCAATTCAAACGGCGTATGCTGTTTTTCATTTCTAACTCTACTGATACGTATTTAAACATCAAAGACAAGTGTACAGGTACATACATACGTAACAAATTGGACTAAGCTTTTAAAAGTTTTTTGTACAGTATACGAACAATTTGGTAGCGATAACGCTACCGCTTTCTGTTTGGATCCACATTTTCCGGGCACAAATACTGATCCCAGAGCGCTGCAAATGAGAAATGATACACACGAAGAGAGTCATTAGAAACAGAAACAAGCCTCGCGCAAGTAAAGATTCAATAATTGTTGCATAGACACCACAGAACTAGAAGAAAACTAATACAAAAACGCCCATATCAAACCGCAGCAATGTGCATTATGTCAAGTGCAAAAACAAAACCACAACGAGGCACTTACAGATATGTTTTTGGAACGCCCTATCGCCGGGCTGCACACTAGGAGCTGGCTTGCTACGCATGTCTTCTGACACGATTTCTTCTTCTTTGATTAAAGCCTAATAGTAGAGAGTGAGAGAATGGAAAATAGAAGAGGTTGTAGATAGTGGTGAAAGGTTGCGGTGGAGAGTAGAAAAACAGTTACAACAGAGCGACCATTCCTTTGACCACCCGCCCAAAAAACAAAAAATACCAACAAATCTCATAATAATTTTAAGAAATCTCACCAGCAGGAGCAGGGACTTGCGAAAGCTCAAGTAGGGTCTACAATTCTTTCTGCGGATACCTTCTCCTGAGTAGTACGTTATGTTCAGCAGCCCACGCATCGGCATGCCTTCTTCGGTGAGCCACGGCTGGGTCTGTTTTTCATGTAAACATCAATAAAGTACAGAAAAAGTGGTGGAGAGTGCTACCATCATTGAAAGGTCGACAAAAAAATCATAAGCATTTATCACAGTATGCAAAAAAAGGCAATTTCAATTTTAAAAAAAGAAAATTCTTACCAGTTCCCAGCCCGGCATGCTGTCCATGCTTCGCATCCAGCGGAAGGTGTTGTACACCCAATTGTCGCCGGGCTCGTTGGTGGCCAGCACACACAGCGTCTTCGCAATGACTCTTTCCTCTCTGCGGGACATGTCTAGTTCCCATGCTCCTTCGGGTTTGCAGGGGTTGTAGAGGTTCAGCCAGCCCAGTCGGCAGTACAGACAGGCTACCTCGCTAGGTGCGAGAACCTTCATCTATAGAATATGGTATGAAAAGTGATGGTGGTGTAAAAATAAAGAATGGAGAATGTGGGTTGTGTGAGTGGAGCCAAATTGCAGCAGAGAAACGCCCACTATATTGGGACTCACTCGTGTGCATGGCAGAAACTACATCATCCATTTTAAGAAAACAACAATTGCAATCATCAAAATACTTCTTTAAATAAACTCACCACGAACTCGAAGTTATGCAGGTCCACCACGCGTCCAAAGAGCGCCACAATTAAATCCACCCGATAGGTGCCGTGGTTCTTAGTCTGCTTGAGGTACCCAAAATTGGCCCCAAAACACTCCACAATGAGCACCAAATGGCGCGCGAAGATCCAGGACCGCGCGAATAGATCCTCGACCATGTCCACAATGCGGTGTGCCTTGGCGCCCGACTGCACCGTGGGGTTCAAGAGGAGTTCTTTGAATTTGTCGAGAAATTCGTCCCCTTGCACCATGTCCATGGGATTCTGGGAAAAATCGTGTGTGACGGAGGGGTAAAGTTAGACTTATGGTGAGGCACGATAAGGCAAAGGTAAAGAAAAACTAAAGATTTACCAAACAAGTTGTGCAAAAGTTAGAAATCTTGCTCACAACAAGTCACAATGGTAAAGAAAAACACAAAATAAAACTACCTCCAAGTGCGCCACATTCTGTCTTTTGACAAACTTTTGATCCGTCTTTACCACCACTTCTTCCTCCTTGGGAGTGTATTTTTTCTTCATCATCTCAAAAGCCTGTTGCCAGTCCTCTTCTTCCGCTGTGGCGTTATCTTTATCTTTGGAATCTTCGTCACCACTGCTGTCTCCATCTCCACCAGAGAAAGCACTTTTCAACGCTGCCATGCCGGCCTTGTGCGCGTTGCGTGAGCTTTGACTGCCGCTGCTCTTCGAGGAATACGAAGAGCGAGAACCGGACCCCGAGCTGCTGGAACCGTCACTACAGAGAGCAACAAAATTGCGATCAGTTCAAATGATCAGCGTAAATTACTTACAAATGACAAAATACCAACATTGGTAAAACTTTAAAAGCATACCTGTCTGAACCTGAGCTGCTGTCACTGTCACTATCAGAGCTATCACTGCCCGAACCACGTCTATTCTTCTCTTGAGGTCTCTTTTGCGGGGTGTTGTCTGTGGCATTGAGCGGCCTGCCCTTGCGTCCCAATGGAGCCGGGGCACCGCCCAGTGCGCCCACTTCTGCCGGCACTGGCCCAACCAGCTCCGTGGAAGTCATAAAATCACTAATATGGGTGGAAATAGGGTACTTTTCGTTCTCGAAGAGATCAACAAGGTCGTTGTTTGCATCCACGGCCACTGAGGCCTCTTTGTCAAGACTCTGTTCGAAGTGGCGACTGCGCAGATGCAGGTTCTCATAGAATTGCTCCACGTGCTCGCCGATCAGTCGAGCGCGCTCCATGGGCACTTCGTAGTAGTTGCGTCCTTCGCAGCCCAATGTCTACAAACGATTGTGTTGAATTTAGTAAGTGCAAAACAGAACATAATATGTGTTAATGCTCACACAAGTAGCTACCCTGAGAAGCAAACAAATGTGCAACGACAAAAAACAGACCGCAAAACAAGAGCGAAGACATACGCACCTTCTCCGCGGCCTGGGCGAGCACGCTCATCTTGTACAGGGCCACCGGTGTATCATGCGGGTGCAGCAGTCCATTGTTCATCAAAATCTTCACCACGCGGATATCACTCACCACTAGCGCATCACGATTAGGTCGCCCCGCACCACTGAAATCAAATTCTAGTTTCCCACTAAGCGGAATGGGCTGGGCGAACGCCGGAGACAACACAACAGGCTCGCCGTTCATCAGCTCATTGCGGAAGCTGCTCCAGTTGCCCTTTTGGCTCAGGTCGCCCACCCGGCCATAGCCGATCTTGCTATTTTCCATGCGCTTGTTGCCCGCAGTGGTGGAGATCTCCAATAGCTTCTCCAGACACATGCGGTCCATCTCTTTGCTCAGATCGAGCACGTAGTAGCCGTTGGGGTTGCCTAAAATCGGCCGTAAACTCGCCCCGAAGTCGCGCTTTAAACGCAGCATTTCGGTACGGTCGTTTTCCAGCAGGGACTGAATGAGGTTGCGGGCGTCGCCGGTGTCGTTCATCTGAAGCACCAGTTTTCGAATTACGGACACTTTATCAGGTGAGTCGAGGAGCATCCTCTGAGCCACCTGAAGACCCTCGTCTGGAATAATAATATTGTAAACAATAAATAATTATTACTGAAGCCACAACGTACATACAAAACTGTTAGCGCTTGACATCCTGTTCGCAAATCACCGAAAACACACAGTAAAATACCCACACATCAATCCACATCTTACCGAGTCTCATCTTGGTGCCCTGCAGACTGCTCGCGATCATGGCAATGGCGCTGCTGCCACTCATATCCTTGGTCACTTCGGCAATGTATTCTCTGTCACAGGCACTCATGATGCGGTACTGCTCCTTCTTTGCAAAGCCATCCGCTACTGTGATGTGCAGCACGCCTGGGAAAAGATGTAAAAACAATCACAAATGGTGTGTGAGGAATGTGTGCGATAATTTCAGCGATGCGCTGGACGCACAGAGCATTGTAAAAATAGCCAATTTTAACCAAAAAAGCAAAAGAGGAAGAAAATTTTAAAACAAAAACAGTAATTTATTTTGTACCTTTGGTGGGTGGCAGGTATTGTTTCGAGGTGTCGCTCTTCAACACCATAATCGGTGCTTCCACCAGCTCTTTGATTCTCGCCTGTGCTTCTTTGTGCTGCGATTTCAACAACATCAGAAACTCGTGCAGTTCAATCATGCCTGTAGTGGTGAGGGAAAAAATGTGAGGGAAAAAATAATATCAAAATTGATTGGATAAATCGAAAAGTGCATATCGATTCTTTTCCACAACTTGTGAAACATGGCCGTACACAATACCACACACAATAATAAAAAACACAAGTGCTAAAACAACACCGTACCTCCTTGGTCTACATCGTATTGGTTCATCAGCTCGGTGAGTCTTTTTTCGGTCACTTCAATGCCCATCTTCGACATCAACACTTTCAATTCGGATTTATCCAACTCGCCTGACGAACGTAAAATATTTTATTCACATAAGAAAGTTGAATTATATGTGTAAGTGCAAAATCAAGCGTCTTTACTCAGAGCACTTAACTATGGAACCATATAAAATGAGTCGCAAATTCAAAAATTTAGCACCTGAGTTATCCGCGTCTACTTCTTGGAACAGTCGAATTGCTTTTTGAATATCCGAAGCGGCGGCTTTCATTTTCAACAACCCATCCAACACAAAGCGCTGTCGGTTGTCGTAGTACTGTGATGCTTCAGTACTGGCTTTCTGAATAAGCTCGATTTTACGCACAGAAGATTTCTTTGCTGTTGTGAGCTCGTGCTGGAACTTGGTGAAAATAAACCTGTGCAGGGGGGTGGAGAAAAGCAAATCGAATATAATTTGAGTCAGAGTAAACGTGGTCGGTTATGAAATGAAATCAAATCAAGTGGACTGACAGTCTCGGAAGTGCAATCACGCGTAATTAGCCACTTCACCAACAACAATAACAATAAAGGAATCGTATCAAAAAGACAGCAGACATGTCACCATGTCAAGCACACAAAGCACTCACGTGTGGTGTCCTGCAATGAGGTGCAGCAAGATAATCGCAATGGCTCGGTGATATCCCTCCTCCATATTCAGATCGTAGTCGCGAATCAATTTCTCGAAGTTAAACCAGCACCGCGGGTCACGGATGTTAATATTGCAGCGCGCCGCAGAGACCTAAGTCAAGACACAAAATTGACACGTTATTTGGTTATTTTGGAAGCATAAGTCAATACAAAAAGGAGAGTTTCAGAAAAAAAGCTTTGTTGACGGAGATCTGCAACTGCCAATTAGAAAAATAGCACAATAAGGTTATATGCCTCACCTTGACTCGGTTTCCAGCGATCATCGGCACCAACATCAAAGCTTTCATTCCCTGCACAAAATGAGAAAAAATATGAATAAATAATTAACACAGAACGGTGTCTAAATCCGTATATGATGCACACTGTAAACTGTGCATTGAAAATAACAAAATATACAGCCAAATCCAATAAGCAAAAAAACACACACACCTGTTCTCCGATGGGGTTCCCGTCCAGTACGACTTTCTTCAAGCCTCTGTTCTCGATGACGCCCGCACAAATGGTGAAACAAGCCACGCTGTCGATGTTGTTGCTGGTTAATATCAATGTCTCCAGCCTATGAACACAATGTAATGAGAATGAGGTAAACAAACATACCCTTGGTAGTGACAATCAGGCCTCAAAAAATAGAACGATTATTGTCACAAATGAAATAATGCATGCACAAGACTCTCAAAAAAAGTTTATTGGTAACATACTCGTACCTTTTATTAGTGAGAATAGACACACCCAGCATAACGCCTCCCTCGGTGCCCAGACTGTTAAAGCTCAGATCCAGATAAGTCAACGTATCATTGATACTCAAAGATTGAGCAAAGTCCACGGCTCCGTCCAGACGGATCATGTTCCAGTCAACCTGTTTCAGTGTTGGGGGAAAATGGTGCATTTAAGTCATTAGTAACTAAGTACGTTTATATACATTGTGGTACATTGTCAATCAGCTATTGAGTGTCTTTTCTATTGCATATATTTGCAAATAATGTGTATTTAAATTTACAAACAGTACCTTAAGGGTGCGCAGGTTGCACTGCGGCAGTCGAAGCAGCTCCGCCAGAGCCTCACCCTGAGAATGTTTTGTATTCATAAGCAAAGATTTTTGTTGTTATACTAAATCACGTCTTCTGGCAGAGTTGACACGAGCGAGTAGGCTTGAGACAACCAAGAAATTATTAACATAAGACGTCCTTACCCCCGTGACGAGGTCTGGCATAACGGTGTTTAAGTTCTCTGCACTGCCGATCTTATTATTGGACAAATCGAGTTCCACGAGTGACTTGTTGTTCTTAATCGCCTCTACGAAGCGCTCGCATTCGAAGTCATCGACATCGGCATTGCGGAGGATGAGGCGTTCCAGTGGACAGGTAGGCGAGACTGTAGGAAACAAACATAAGTGTGATGCATTAAAAAAAAGATCCGACAATGAATGCAAAGTGAGAAAGAGTGGATAGAACAGCATTGCCACATAATGAGGGATCAAACAATCAAAAAATAATACTCCTCAAAGATACACACTTACTCAGATATTCGAAGAGAGCCTTCGCGGAGACCGGTCCAATCTCATTTTGACTCAAATTCAACTCCAACAGGCCCGGAATGCCCACTGCAGCGAGAATAATCGGCCCCATACCCACGTCTGTTAACATGTTGTCGGCAATGTTAATAGATTGAATATGCGGCAGGCCCTGGATGGATTCAGCTAGCAGGACCCCCATTTGGTCGCCCATCCCATGATGCTGCAGGTTTAACTGTTTGGACATGTTTTTCCGCAGAACTAGGGAGGCGCGCGGGTTGAGTCCTAGTTGCATACAGCTAGTGAGATACTTCGTCCGCGGAGACGTGATGGCGACCTGGGTCTGACTCTGTCCGTGCACTTTGAAGCGGTGCCGGCCGGATCCATCGTGCTCTTCGTCCTGCTGTAGATTCTCCAGTCTGAGTTGATCCAAATATAAACCCAGGCCGATGGTAGAGACCGTGCTGGCGCTACAAATGGACTCGTGATCGCCTCGTTCGCGTGCTTCGCGGGACCCACTCAGATGATGCGAGTCCACCGTGGACTGATCGACGTCAATCTCAAGCTTCACATTCTTCCGTGTCAGCAAATCTTCGAGGATCAACTTCGAATAAGTGTCTGTTTTGGGCTCCTGCTGCTGTTTGGCAGACTTTGAAGTTTCCGTTTTTGCTGCAATACGCGCCTTGCGGGCGGCTCGCGTAGAGTTGCTAAAATCAGCCGATTTCGACACTTCCGCGCGGGTATGCGAGGTGGTGTCGTTCTGACTTCCCGCATCCGTAGAAGTTGTGTTGGTATTGGAGTTGATGTGTGTGTTGGCGGAGGCGGTTTTCGGTCGCATGCTTTTGCCACCCGTAGTGGTGG